>Ga0210398_10000400_pt1 | contig 50601 bp, 41 predicted proteins | sample IncBWC4OmetaG_FD_161047 | JGI IMG/M metagenome (GOLD analysis project Ga0210398, IMG submission 161047) | Forest soil microbial communities from Barre Woods Harvard Forest LTER site, Petersham, Massachusetts, United States - Inc-BW-C-4-O | ecosystem: Environmental > Terrestrial > Soil >...
AGCCGTTTTGTAGACAATTGCGCCCAATAGGCGCGGCACCCGTCGCGCCCCGCGCCTCCTCGCTGCGATCCGCTGATGATACCCGGCTCGACCCCAATCGAGGGAGTAAAATTTTAGCGCGGCTCGCCCGCCCCCATCCCCATCGCTTGATATGCCTTGTCGGCCGCCGCGAGCGCGCGTCCCCGCGAAATCTCCATCCCCATCGAACCGAGGATTTCCTCGAGCGCGTTGAGCACCAGCATCACGTTCTCGCGCCGCGAGCCCTCGCCCATCAGACCGATGCGCCACATCTTGCCCTTGAAGGGTCCCAGGCCCGCGCCGATCTCGATGTTGAAAAGTTTCAGCAACCGCTCGCGCACCTTCGCGTCCGCGATGCCCTCGGGAATCGTCAGCGCGGTCAGTTGCGGCAAGCGATGGCCCTCCTGCGCGGCCAGCTCGATTCCCATCCCCTTGAGTCCCGCCACCAGCGCGCCGGCATTGGCGAGATGGCGTTGGAAGCGCGCCTCCAGTCCCTCCTCGACCACGATGCGCAGCGCCTCGTAGATCGCGTAGTTCATCGTGATCGGCGCGGTGTGATGATAGAGGCGGTCGGGCCCCCAGTATTGCTCGATGAGCCCGAGGTCGAGGTACCACGAGCGGCACTTGTGCTTGCGCCTCCGCACCGCGTCCATCGCGCGCGCGCTGAATGTTACCGGCGCGAGTCCTGGCGGCGCGCCAATGCCCTTCTGGGTGCAGCTGTAGCACGCGTCGATGCCCCACTCGTCCACTTCGAGTGGAACGCAGCCGAGCGAGGTGACCGCGTCGATCACCAGCAGCGCGCCGCTGCGATGGGTCATCTTGGAGATTTCATCCAGCGGCTGATGGATCCCGGTCGAGGTTTCCGAATGAACGATCGCGACCAGCTTCGGCTTGGCAATTTTCGACAGCGCGAGCGCCACCTGGTCAGGCTCGATGATACGGCCCCATTCGGCTTCGACCCGGTGCACCTTGGCGCCGAGGCGATGCGCGTCCTCGGCCAGGCGTCCGCCGAACGCGCCGTTGACGCCGATCACCACGTCGTCGCCCTCCTCGATCAGGTTCGCCATCACGCATTCCATTCCCGCCGAGCCGGTGCCGGAAACCGGAAACGTGATCTCGTTGGAGGTGCGGAAGACCAAGCGCAGCAGCTTCTTGATGTCTTCCATGATGCCGACGAATTCCGGATCGAGATGACCGACCACCGGCGAGAGCATCGCTTTCATCACGCGCGGATGGACATTGGACGGGCCGGGGCCGAGCAGGAAGCGCGTCGGCGGCCGCAGTTCGGGGAACGAGTGTGCCGAAGTTGCCAAGGTTGAACCTCTTTCGGTTTTGGAAATCGCGGGAACCATATTACTCACCATCGGATGCGCTTTTAAACGGCTCGCATTTTGTGTCGCGTCGCGGAGTCGAGGGATTCTAAAAACTCATGCTAATGTCGAGCACGTGAATGCCAACGGAACATCGCCCCGCATGACGGTGGATGCGAGCCTCGCACGCGAGCTGCGCGCTATCGTCGGTGACGATGCGATCGTGTCGCGCGCCAGCGAGCTCAAGGTCTACGAATGCGACGGCTGGACCATCGAGAAAAGCGCGCCCGACCTCTTGGTCATGCCGCACTCGACTGAAGAAGTCAGCGCGGTGCTGCGCGCGCTCTATCGGCGCGGAATTCCCTTCGTGCCGCGCGGCGCGGGCACCGGGCTCTCGGGCGGCGCATTGCCGCTGGCCCCGGTGATGATCTGCACCTCGAAGATGAACCGCATACTGACTATCGATTTGGCTAATCGCCGCGTCGAAGTGCAAAGCGGAGTAGTCAATCTTCATGTGACTAATGCGGTCCGCGCGAATGGCTATTTCTATCCGCCCGATCCTTCTTCGCAGATGGCGTGTACCATCGGCGGCAACATCGCGGAAAATTCCGGCGGCCCGCACACGCTCAAATACGGCGTCACCACCAATCACGTCCTCGGCCTCGAGCTGGTGCTGCCCGATGGCGAAGTGGTCGCGCTCGGCGGCCCAGTCGATGAGCGCTGCGGCTACGACCTGGTCGGCGCCGTGGTCGGATCGGAGGGCACCTGCGGAATGGTCACCGCCGCGACGCTGCGGCTGATGCGCGAGCCCGAGGGCCATCGCACCATCCTCGCGACTTTTGCCGACGTCGAAGACGCGACTGCCGCGGTCTCGAAGATCATCGCTTCGGGAATGATTCCGGGCGCGATCGAAATGATGGACCGGCTGATCCTGAAAGCGGTCGAGGCCGCGTTCCATGTCGGATTTTCTCCCGATGCCGGCGCTGTACTGATTGTAGAGATTGATGGCCTCGAAGTCGGCCTCAACGAGCGCGCCGCCGCTGCCATCGAACTGATGCGCTCCTGCGGCGTGACCGAGGCGAAGCTCGCGCGTGACGAAGCGGAGCGCGCGCTGCTGTGGAAAGCGCGCAAACGGGCTTTCGGAGCCGTCGGCAGACTCGCGCCGAATTACGCGACGCAGGATGGCGTGGTTCCGCGCACCCGGCTGCCGGACATCCTGCGCGTCATCACCGCGGTCAGCGAACGGCACGGCCTCGCCATCGGCAACGTCTTTCATGCCGGCGACGGCAACATCCATCCCATCGTGCTTTATGATGAGCGCGTGCCCGGCCAGGTGCAGCATGCGATCGAGGCCGGCCGCGAAATCCTCACCGCGTGCGTCGAGATGGGTGGCAGTCTCACCGGCGAGCATGGCATCGGCGTCGAGAAGATGGGTGAGATGCCGCTGCTGTTTTCCCCCGACGATTTGATTGCGATGACCGAGCTGCGCCGCGTTTTCGATCCCGGCGAGCGATCGAATCCGCTCAAGGTGATCCCCACTCCCGGTGCGTGCGTCGAGGTCACCTCGCCTCGAAGGCAAGTCTCTCTGTGAGCGTGATGCGCGAAGACGCGGGCGCGATCGGAGCAATTGCAACGATCGTCGAGCCTCGCAGCGTCGAGGACATCGCGGACCTCGTGCGCAAGTGCGAGGCCGACCAGATCACGCTCGCGCCATTCGGCGCCGCGCGCACGCTCTCGCAAATCCGGCGGGCGCCGGTGCAAATCGGAATCTCGCTGCGGCGCTTGGCCAAAATCATCGCGTATGAACCCGAGGACATGACCGTGGTGGTGGAGGCGGGAATGACCATCGGGGCCTTGAATGCGACGCTCGCGCAACGCGGCCAGCGACTCCCTGTGGATCCTCGCGAACCCGATGCGACCACCTTGGGCTCGCTCATCGCGGCGGCGCATGCGGGACCGCTGCGGCTCTCGGAAGGCACGGTGCGCGATCTTCTAATCGGCATTCAGTTCGTCGGTCACGGCGGGCGCGTCATCCATGCCGGCGGCCGCGTGGTTAAAAATGTCGCCGGCTACGATCTCATGAAAGTGCTGACGGGATCCTTCGGTACGCTTGGCATAGTAACCGAGGCGACCTTTAAAGTTCGTCCGCTTCCCGAAAATTACACGCTCGCGGTCGCCGCTTTCGCTGATGTCGAGGCAGCGTTTGACGCCGCCTCGAGGCTCTACGATCAGGTTCCACTGATTCATCTCGAGGTGACCAGTCCCGGTGTCAGCGCGACGCTGGGTGCGTCCGAGCGATCCGTGGTGCTGGCCGGCTTCGCGGGAATTCATTCCGAGCTGGCGTACCAAAGCGATCGCATCGCGAGCGTGCTTGGTCCGCGCAGCGAGATGCTCGAAGGCGATCGAGCGCCGGCACTTTATTCCGCGCTGCGCGATCTCGATTTCTCCGGCTGTATCAACGCGCGCATGGCAGTGCTGCCGAATGATCTCGCGCGCTGTGCGCGCGAGTCGTCCTCCGAGTTCGTCGCTCACGTCGGTTCCGGCATCGCGGAGTTGTGGATGCCCGCCGGCGACCCTCGCATCGCGGCGCGCGCGCGCTCGGTGGCGCATTCGGCGCACGGTCATCTGCGAGTCATCTCGGCGCCCGTTTCGATTCGCTCGCAGATCGAATTTTTCGATCATCCCAACCCCGCCGCGTTCAAGTTGCTGCAGCGGGTAAAGAGCACTTTCGATCCGGCCGGTGTTTTCAATCCCGGCTGCTTCGTGGGAGCGCTCTGATGCCCGAGCTGGCGGCCGCGCCCACCCAACCCGTGCGCGACGTTGTTGACTACGAGTTGCTGTTCGATTGTGTCCACTGCGGACTCTGCCTCGAGGCGTGCCCGACCTATATCGTGACGCGCGCCGAGATGGATTCGCCGCGCGGCCGCATCTACCTGATGAAGTCGCTCTCCGAAGGCCGCCTCGAACTCGACAGTGACGCGGTCCGCCACCTTGATATGTGCCTCGGCTGCCGAGGGTGCGAAACCGCGTGCCCCTCGGGCGTTCATTACGGCCGCCTGATCGAGGACGCGCGCGCGTATGTCGAGCATCACCACCGGCGGGGACTGTTGGACCGCGCGAAGCGCGCGCTCATCAGCGCGGTCTTCCCCTATCCGCATCGCTTGCGGGCGATGCTCGCGCCACTCGCGGTGGCGGAACGCCTCCACCTGCGGGGTGCGATCGAAGCGATTCTGCCAAAAGCCTTGCGAGAGTGGGTCGAACTGCTTCCGCCGCTGGTGCGCCGGGGCCAGCCGGCGCCTGCTCATGCCGAAAATCAGGTCGCACCGGACGCGCCCCGCGTCGTCGTGCATCACGGATGCGTCGCGCAGGTTCTCGCGGATTCGGAAAACCGCAACAGCGAGAGACTCCTCGCGGCGGCAGGATATCGCGTGCTGCAACTGCCCCACGCGGTGTGTTGCGGCGCGCTCGATCTGCATGCCGGCAACGACGCACGCGCGATCGATTTCGCCCGCGCCAATGTTCGCGCGCTGAAAGAGCTCGCACCCGATGCGATCGTTTCAGCCGCTTCGGGATGCTCGACCGCGATGGCGGAATACGCCGCGATCCTGAAAAAAGATCCGGCCGCCGCTGCCGACGCTCTCGCGATTCAATCGAGGGTCCGCGACCTCAGCGCGCTGCTGCTGGAACGGCTGCCTCAGTTCCGCGAGCTGCAGTGCACCGTGACCTACCACGACGCATGTCACCTGGTGCACGGCCTCGGCGTGCGCGACAATCCGCGCAAGTTGCTTCGTTCGATTCCCGGCGTGCGGTTGATCGATCTGGCGGAATCGGATCTCTGCTGCGGATCGGCCGGAAGCTACAATCTTACGGAACCGGAAATGGCGCGCGCGCTGGCAAAACGGAAGGCCGACAATATCATCGCGACCGGCGCCGATTATGTGGTGTTGTCGAATCCGGGCTGCGAGTTTCAGATTGCCGCCGAACTTCGCCGCCGCGGCGCGCAAATCCGTGTGATCCATCTCGCCGATTTTCTCGCTCTCGCGCTGCCGGATGATGAACGATGAGCACTGAACTCGAAGTCAAGTTCTATTTTGCGTACACCAGCCCCTTCACCTACCTGGCGTGGGCGCCCGCGCGCGACCTGGAGCGCACCCATCGCGTGAAGCTGCGTTTCATTCCGTACGGCGTGAACATCCGCAAGACTTACGGCAACCTCGACGATCCCGCGGTCGAGCGACGCAAGGTGCGCTACCTCTACCTTGACGCGCGGCGCATCGCAAAGGAGCGCGGCCTGATCATTTATCCGCCGAAGAAGATCTTTTCCTGCCGCCTCGCGTTTTATGGCGGTCAGTTCGCGGCGCGGCACGATCACTTTTTGCCATACTCCGACCGCGTGTTCGAGCGTTTCTGGAAGCACGAACTGGATGTCGAACAGCCTGCTGCGATCGATGCTCTGCTGTCTGAAGTAGGCCTCGATGAAAAGGAATTCCATCACTATGTCGAGACTGACGCGCGCGCCGATTTGGATCGGTGCTTCGAGGAAGCGGCCGCCGATCAGATCTTCGGCGTTCCCACTTTGGTTGCCGATAGCGAGCTGTTCTGGGGCGCGGACCGCGTCGAGTGGCTGATCAAGAAGCTCGATGCGTCAGGTCTTCGCCGCTGAGCCGGGTCGATCGGTGATGGCGAGATGCCGCGGTTGCGATTTCACCCGCGCAAGCCATTCACGAATCGCCGGATACTTGGCGAGATCGAAACCGCCTTCATTAGCTACATGCGTATATGCATAGAGCGCGATGTCCGCGATCGAATAGCTACTGCCGACGAACCAGTCGCGCGAGATCAGATGCTTCTCCATCACCTCGAGCGCCTGGTAGCCACGCGCGATCATCATATCCAGCAGCGCGCGGCGAGGGTCCGGAACCTCGGGGCCGACATGCACCAGGTAGCGCACGCTGGCGATGTAGGGTTCGTGACTATATTGCTCGAAGAATAGCCACTGCAGAACCTGCGCGCGCTCAAATCTACTTTGCGGGCTGAACTGACTATTCTCCGCGAAGTAGCTAATGATGGCGTTCGATTCGAATAGTAACTTGCCGTCTTCGAACTCGACGGCCGGAATCCGCCCGTTGGGAAACTTGGCGAGGAACTCCGGCGTGCGGGTCTCGCCCTTGAGGATGTCGCGCTCGATCAGCTCGAAGGGAATCGCAAGTTGAGTCAGCACAAGCCGGACTTTGTAGCCGTTGCCCGAGGACAGATAGTCGTACAGCCGCAGCATGATGGCGCGAAGCTAGAGCTCGGGGCTGGCGGGCAGAAAAGATTCGCCCATCAGGTAGGCGTCGACGGCGCGCGCGCATTCGCGGCCTTCCCAGATCGCCCACACCACCAGCGACTGCCCGCGCCGCGTGTCACCCGCCGCGAAAACTCCCGGCACGCTCGACTGGTAGTTATCGCATAGCACGTTGCTGCGAGGATCGAGCTTGAGCCCGAGCTGCGCGATGATGCCGTCCGGCTCCGGCCCGAGAAAACCCAGCGCGAGCAGCACCAGATCGCAGTCGAGCTCGAAGTCGCTGCCCTCGATTTCCTTCATCGCCATGCGGCCGTCGCTCGCGCGCTCCCAAGTCAGCCTGATCCCGTGGAGTTTGCTAACGCGCCCATGCTCGCCGGAAAATTTTGTGGTGTTGATGCTCCAGTCGCGATTCACCCCTTCTTCATGCGAGGTCGAGGTGCGCAGGATCATCGGCCAGTCCGGCCACGGCATCTCCGCGGTACGCGAATCCGGCGGCATCGGCAGCAACTCGTACTGATGCACGCTGAGGGCTCCCTGCCGATTCGAAGTGCCGAGGCAATCGGAGCCGGTATCGCCGCCGCCGAGGATCACCACGCGCTTGCCTTTGGCGGTGATGAAAATGTCCTCGGGAATGATGTCGCCCTGGTTGCGCTTGTTCTGCTGCGGCAGGAAGTCCATCGCGAAATGAATGCCCTTGAGATCGCGCCCGGGAATCGGCAGATCGCGCGGCTTGGTCGCGCCCATCGTGAGCGCGATGGCGTCGAACTTCGCGCGCAGTTCGTCAGCACTGACATCGGTGCCGACGCGACAGTTGGTCACGAACTCGACGCCCTCCGCCTTCATCTGCGAGACGCGGCGCTGGACCAGATGCTTCTCCATTTTGAAATCGGGGATGCCGTACATCAGCAGGCCGCCGACGCGATCCGAGCGCTCGTAAAGGGTGACGGCGTGACCGGCGCGCGCGAGTTGTTGCGCGCACGCGAGGCCCGCGGGTCCCGAGCCCACCACCGCGACGCGCTTGCCGGTGGTGCGTGGCGCGGGTTGCGGCGCGACCCAGCCCTCCGACCACGCGTGATCGATGATGTTCCTTTCGATCAGCTTGATGGTGACGGGGTCGTTGTTGATGTTGAGCACGCAGGCTTCTTCGCAAGGCGCGGGACACACGCGGCCGGTGAACTCGGGAAAATTGTTGGTCGAATGGAGGCGGTCGATGGCGTCCTTCCAGCGCCCGCGATAGATCAGATCGTTCCAATCGGGAATGATGTTGCCGAGCGGACAACCCTTGTGGCAGAAGGGGATCCCGCAATCCATGCAACGCGCACCCTGCGCGCGCAGCTTGTCCTCGGGCATCTTGAGGTCATACTCGCGCCAGTCCTGCAGGCGCTCCTTCACGGGCCGCCGCGGGGGCGTTTCCCGTTTGATCTCCATGAAGCCCGTTATCTTGCCCATTTAATCCTGGCCCGCCGAATCTCACTCATCGAAAAACGATTCTTCCTTTTCCTGAAATCTGTCGATAGACCTCCGCCGCCTCCACTTCCCGTCTACACCGCCGCCAGTTTTGCCATGTCGTTGTTCGCGCCCAGATGCTGCCGCTCCAGCACCATGCGGTATTCAGTCGGCAGCACCTTGACGAATTTGCCGACCTGCTCGTCCCATCGATCGAGCATCCGGCGTGCGACCGCACTCTGCGTGTATTGATGATGCCGCACGATCAGCGCGTGGAGATGGCTTAGCTCGCTCGCCGCGGAAACCGGCCCCAGCTCGACCATGCCCATGTTGCACCTGGAGGCGAAGTTGCCTTCTTCATCGAAGACGTATGCGACGCCGCCGCTCATGCCTGCCGCGAAGTTGCGGCCGGTCTTGCCGAGCACCACCACCAGACCGCGAGTCATGTACTCGCAGCCGTGATCGCCGACGCCCTCGACGATCGCCGTCGCCCCGCTGTTGCGCACCGCGAATCGCTCACCCGCGACGCCGCGGAAGAACGCCTCGCCACCGGTCGCGCCGTAGAGCGCGACGTTTCCGATGAGGATGTTCTCCTCGGCTTTGAAGGTAGCCTCGCGCGGCGGGCGCACCGTCATGAAGCCGCCGGACAAACCCTTGCCGCAGTAGTCGTTGGCGTCGCCTTCGAGATAAACCGCGACTCCCGGCGCCAGCCACGAACCGAAGCTCTGACCGGCGGAGCCTTTGAAGTGACATTGAATGGTGTAAGGCGGCAGGCCATCGGCGCCGAAGCGGCGCGACACTTCCGCCGAGAGCATGGTGGCCACGGTGCGATTTGAGTTGCGAATCGGCAGATGAATTTCAACCGGTTTCTTGTGCTCGAGCGCGTCCTTCGCGAGTTCGATCAGCTGCACATCGAGCGCCGCCTCGAGGCCGTGATCCTGCTTCTGAATATTATGCAGCGCGACATCGGGACCGACGCACGGCTTGTAGAGGATCGCACTCAAGTCGATGTTGCTCGCCTTCCAATGCTTGATGGCTTCGTTGGTGTCGAGGCATTCGACGCGGCCGACCATCTCGTCGACGGTGCGGAAACCCAACTGCGCCATGTATTCGCGCAATTCGCTCGCAATGAACATCATGAAGTTCACCACGTGTTCGGGCTTGCCCTCGAACTTCTCGCGCAGCTTCGGATCCTGGGTCGCGATACCGACCGGGCAGGTGTTAAGGTGGCACACGCGCATCATGATGCATCCGGATGCGATCAGCGCGGCGCTCGCGAAACCGAATTCCTCGGCGCCGAGGAGGCATGCGACCGCGACATCGCGCCCGGTCTTGAGCTGCCCGTCGGCTTCGACGCGGATGCGCCCGCGCAGATCGTTCATCACCAGAATCTGCTGCGTTTCCGCGAGGCCCAGTTCCCACGGCGCGCCGGCATGCTTGATCGATTGCAGCGGCGAGGCGCCGGTGCCGCCGTCGTAGCCGCTGATCAGCACCACGTCGGCCTTCGCCTTCGAGACTCCGGCGGCGATGGTGCCGACGCCGACCTCGGCGACCAGCTTGACGCTGATGCGCGCGCGATCGTTGGAGTTCTTCAAGTCGTGAATGAGCTGCGCGAGGTCCTCGATCGAGTAGATGTCGTGATGAGGCGGCGGCGAAATCAATCCGACGCCGGGCACCGAGTAGCGAATCTTCGCGATGAAGTCGTCGACCTTGTGCCCGGGGAGCTGGCCGCCTTCGCCGGGCTTCGCGCCCTGCGCCATCTTGATTTGCAGCTCGTCGGCGTTGACCAGGTAGTTGCTGGTGACGCCGAAGCGCGCCGAGGCGACCTGCTTGATCGCGCTACGGCGCCAGTCGCCATTCGCATCGCGAATGAAACGGGCCGGATCCTCGCCGCCCTCGCCGGTGTTGCTTTTGCCGCCGATGCGGTTCATCGCGATTGCGAGGTTCTCGTGCGCCTCCTTGCTGATCGATCCGAACGACATGGCGCCGGTCTTGAAGCGCTTGACGATCTCGCTCGCGGGCTCGACCTCTTCGAGCGGCACCGCGGGCCCAATCGGCTTGAACTTGAACAATCCGCGCAGGGTGTCGAGGCGGCGCGTGTGGTCGTCTACCGCCGCGGTATATTGCTTGAACAAATTGTAGTTACCCGAGCGCACCGAATGCTGAAGCTTCGCGATGGTGTTCGGGTTCCACATATGAAACTCGCCGCGCCGCCGCCACTGGTACTGCCCGCCGACGTCGAGTTCGCCGTCGAGGTTGGCCGCGATCTGGAACGCGTGCTGATGGCGCGCGCTGGTCTCGCGCGCGATCTCCGCGAGGCCCACGCCGCCGATGCGCGACGCAGTCCAGGTGAAATACTGGTCGACCACTTCGCGGCTCAAACCAATCGCCTCGAAGATTTGCGCGCCGTGATAGCTCTGCAGCGTCGAGATTCCCATCTTCGACGCCACCTTGATCATGCTCTTGCCGGCCGCCTTGATGATGTTCTTGACCGCGTCTTCCGGCGCGACATCGCTGAGACGCCCGTCGCGAATCATTTCGGCCATGGTCGCAAACGCAAGATACGGATTCACCGCCGCCGCGCCGTAGCCGACCAGCAGACAGAAGTGCATCACCTCGCGCGGCTCGCCTGATTCGACCACGATGCCGCATCGCGTGCGGGTACCTTCGCGAATCAGATGATGATGCACGCCGGCGCAGGCGAGCAGCGAGGGAATCGGCGCGTGCGTCGCATCGACGCCGCGATCCGAGAGCACCAGGATGCTGTAGCCCTGCTCGATGGCTGCGGAAGCCTCGCGGCAGATTCTATCCAGTGAGGCCTTGAGCGCGGTTGCGCCGTCATTGACCGGATACAGGGTCGAGATGGTTTTGCTGCGCAGCCCGGGTTTGTCGAGGCGACGAATCTTCTCCAGCTCCGCGTTGGTGAGAATCGGCCGCTTTACCTGGAGCTGGCGGCAATGGACCGGACTTTCCTCGAAAAGATTTTGCTCCGCGCCGAGCGAGGTCTCGGCCGAGGTCACCATCTCCTCGCGAATCGGATCGATGGGCGGATTGGTCACCTGCGCGAACAGTTGCTTGAAGTAATTGAACAGCGGCTGCGGCCGATCGGACAACACCGCCAGTGGAGTGTCGGTGCCCATCGAGCCGACCGGCTCCTGCCCGTTCACCGCCATCGGCGAGAGCAGCATCTTCAAATCTTCGACGGTATAACCGTATGCCTGCTGCAGCTTGAGGAGTTCGTGTCCCTGGTATTGATCGACCGGCGGCGCGGTCGGCGGGTCCGGCAGCGCGTCAAGCGCGACGATACTTTCGTCGAGCCATGCGCGATAGGGCTGGCGCTGCGAGAGCGCTCCCTTGATCTCCTCATCGAGCACGATGCGGCCGAGCTCGGTGTCGACGAGAAACATTTTGCCCGGTTGCAGACGCCCCTTCAGCTCGACGTTCTCCGGCGGAATGTCGAGGACTCCGGTTTCCGACGCCATCACGACCAGCCCATCTTTGGTGACGAGGTAGCGCGACGGGCGCAGTCCGTTGCGATCGAGCACCGCGCCGATCCGCACGCCGTCGGTAAACGCGATCGAGGCGGGACCGTCCCACGGCTCCATCATGCAGGAGTGGTACTCGTAGAAGGCGCGCTTGTCGGGCTTCATCTGCGGATCGTTCTGCCACGCCTCGGGAATCATCATCATGACTGCGTGTGGCAGTGAGCGGCCGGTGCGGGTGAGCAACTCGACGCAGTTGTCGAACATCGCGGTGTCGCTGCCGGTCGGCTCGATGATGGGATGGAGCTTGTGAATGTCGTCGCCGAACAGCGGGGAGGCGAACAGCTTCTCCCGCGCGTGCATCCAGTTGACGTTGCCGCGCAGCGTATTGATTTCGCCGTTGTGCGCCACGAAGCGATACGGGTGCGCGCGGTCCCAGCTCGGAAAAGTGTTGGTGGAGAAGCGCTGATGCACCATCGCCAGCGCGCTCACCACTTCCGGATCGATGAGATCGGGAAAGAACTCGGGAATCTGCGTCGAGATCAGCTGGCCCTTGTACACGATGGTAATGGCCGAGAGACTGCAGAAATAAAACAACTCCGGGTCAAGCAGGCCGAGCGATGCGAGCGCTTCGTTGGTCGCGCGCTTGCGGATGACGTAGAGCTTGCGCTCCAGTGAGGCCGCGTCCGGAGTGGCGCCGCCGCGGCCGACGAAGAGCTGGCGGAAGAACGGCATGCCCCGCCGCGCGATATCGCCGCAGGCGCTCGGGATGTGCGGAATGTCGCGCCATCCGAGCAGCGTCAGGCCCTCGTCGCGCACGACCTGCTCGACCAGCGCCTCGGCGGCCTTGCGCTTCTCATCATCGAGCGGAAGGAACAACATCCCGACGCCGTACTCGCCGCGCGCCGGCAGCGCGAAGCCGAGCTTGCGCGTTTCGCGGCTTAAGAACTCATGCGGAATCTGCAGCAGCATGCCGGCGCCGTCGCCGGTACGCGGATCGCATCCGCACGCGCCGCGATGAGTGAGGTGGTTGAGGACCTCGATGCCCTTGCGCACGATATCGTGCGAGCGCTCGCCTTTGATGTTGACCACGAAGCCGACGCCACATGCGTCGTGCTCGTGCTGCGGCGAGTAGAGGCCTTGTGCCGGCGGTATGCTGCTGTGCTCATGCATGATCACATCCTCTTGGGGTCCGCGACGATCGTTTTCACGATACCGTGGCGATGCCTGCGCGAGTGACCGTTGCCGGCGCCCTCGCTTTCGTCCGCGGCGCCGACGGAAATAGTCGCGCGCTCGGTATGCGTCGATAGCACCACCATCGTTTCCGTTCGCGACACTCCCTCGATCGAGCGAATCGTGCTGATGAGCCGCTCCAGCGACGAAGTGTTGCCGGTTTTGATCTTGAGTAACAGCGAGTGTTCGCCGGTGACGTGGTGGCATTCGAGCACGTCATCGACCAGCGCGATGGTGTGCTCGAAGGCCGCAGTCGCTTTGGGATGCGCGATCGAAACGCCGATGAACGCGGTGACATCCTTGCCGAGTTTGCGCGCGTCCACGGTCGCCTGGTAGCCGGTGATGATCCCGCTATCTTCGAGTTTCTTGACCCGATCGATCACCGAAGGCGAGGACAGTCCAACCTGCTCGCCGAGCTTGACCAGAGGGATGCGTCCCTGGTCCTGCAGAGTCTCGAGAATCTGGAGGTCGATGGCATCGAGCTCCAGCGCTTCGGAGCCTAATTTCATAAGGGAACCTCGATCAGGAACCGCCGAAGATATTCAGAATCGAGACTTGTGTCAATCTTTTGTTAGGCAAAAATGGCGTCAAGGTGCCGTTAGAAGAGGTTTTCATCGCGCCGGATGAGGTTTCGGAAGGAAACAGGGCCGCCAAAGGCGGTTAGATTGCATCAAAGATGGGCATTCGCCTCAGAAAAAGGCAACGCCAGCCCTCGAAGGCTTACTTCGTTAGTCAGGCGGCGAGGGCGAATTGTTCCGCTCCAGCGCCGCCCCGATGGCCCAAAAAGCCGCGTAAGTTTGCCCCTCGAAATCGGGATCCCAGGGGCGATCATAAGCGCTGGTTTTCACGATGACGAGGTTGTCTTTGGGATTCACGAAGATGAACTGGAAGTAGATTCCCTCCGCTGAATATGCGCCGTCATCGGGGAACGTCCACCACTGATATCCGTAGCCGAGGGTCGAGCCGCTCACGAGTTGGCCGGGCTGCACCTGCGGGCTCGCAGCCACCGTCGCACGCTCGACCCAATCGGCGGGCACGATCTGCTTGCCGTTGTATTTTCCATGATTCAGAAACATCAGCCCGAAGCGTCCGAAGTCGCGCAGCGTGGCGTTGAGACAGGTGAAGGCCGCCTCCATGCCGTTGGGGCCGGGTGCGTCGGTGTTCCAGAACGCGTCGCGCTCCATGCCCATCGGCTGCCAGATTTTCTCGGCGAGATAATTCGCAAGTGTCTCGCCGGTGACGCGGCGCACCAGCCATCCGAGCGCCTGCGAATCGGCGCCCTTGTAGGCGAATTTTGCGCCCGGAGGTAATACTCGCGGGAGCTGCTTCAGGTAGTCGTTGAGCGAGATGCTCTCGTCGATCATTCCGCGCTCGAACATCAGGTCCATGTCCGCGGATCGATGCGGCACATACTGTTCGGTGAACTTCACCCCCGATGACATCTCCAGGATGTCCTTGATGGGAACGCCGTCGTAGCCGCTGCCCTTCAGCTCGGGCAGGTAGTCGGTGATCGCATCATCGAGGGTTTTTATTTTGCCGTCGGCCAGCGCGAGGCCCACCAGCGTCGAGGTGAAAGACTTGGCCACCGACATCGAGGTAAAGGTCGAGGTCTCGCCGGCGCCGCCGAAGTAGCTCTCGCGCACGACCTTGCCGTCCTTGATCACCAGCAAGCCGGTGGTTTTGGTCTGACCCAGGAAATCGTCGAGGGTGTGCGGCGCACCCTTCCATTGGTAGGTAACTTCGCCAAGCGGGCGATCATCGCGCGGCAACTCCGCGACCGCCCCCGCTCGATGCACCACATGAAACGGGAAGATCCGGTCCATGTGGCGGAACGATCCTTCGCGATAGGGCTTGCGAAAGTAGTTCTGCCGCGTGCCGACAGGCGCCGTATCGGGCACCGGCGCGGCGTCCTGCGCGCGCGCCGCCGAGGAGCTCAGCAGCGCGGCGCAGAGCAGCGCGCTCGCGATCCGCCCCCCGCGCGAGGTCATTTCATCCCGCGTGCTGGCGCAGTCGCGACGATCATTCGCCCTTGAAGTTTGCGGGACGCTTCTCGACGAACGACTGCGCGCCCTCGATATGATCCTTCGAGGTCAGCATCAGATGCTGTCCATGACGCTGGTAGCCGTAGAAGTAGGGGAGATTCAGGTTGAGCCCCACCCGCAGTGCTTCCTTCGCGAGGCGCTGCGCGAGCGGCGCCTGTTGCGCGAGCTTGGTCGCCAGCGCCATGGTCGCCTCGCCGAGTTGCGCATGCGGCACGACGCGATTGACCATCCCGATGCGCTCCGCTTCCTTCGCATCGATGATGTCGCCGGTGAGGATCAGCTCATACGCGCGCGCGAGGCCGACCAACCGCGGCAGCACCAGCAGGCCGCCCGCTTCGGGAATCAGTCCGCGCCGGATGAACACCTCGCCGAAGCGCGCCTGGTCGGAGCACACCCGCATGTCGCACATCAGCGCGATGTCGCATCCGTAGCCGACTGCGGCGCCGTTGACCGACGCGATGGTGGGCTTGGGATACTCGATAAGAAAATCCAGCGCGACCGGCGCATGCGAACGCCACTCCTCGACGTCCTTGGCCTTGTTGGGTTTGGCGTCGCGAAATTCGGGATTGAGGAAAATCTCCTTGACGTCGTCGCCGGCGCAGAACGCGCGGCCCGCGCCGGTGAGAACGACGACGCGGATATCGTTGTCACGCTCGGCATCATGAAACGCGTCGGCGATCTCGCCCCACGTCCTGATAGTTCCCGCGTTCATCGCATGCGGGCGATTGATGGTGATGGTCGCGATTGCGTTCTGCTTCTCGAAGAGAATTTCGCTATATGCCATGGCGTGCTCCCGCGCGAGTCGTGGCGACCCGGCTGTGATTCGTTTCGGTGCCTCAGCTTCGCAGAGAGTGAAAAGTTGCGTCAAGCGAACGCCGCCGGCGCCGCGCCGCGATCCTACTTTCCGGCGGCCGGCAGCGGATGCTGTTTCATAAACTCGAACAGTTGCGGGTTGACGGCCACCGGCCAGCGCAGGTGATGCCCGATTCCGCGCACCGCTCCGATGGTTCCGACCTCGCCATTGGCCATCGAGTCGGTGCCGCACGAATCATCGCATGCGGTGACAGGTTTGCTTTCCGCATCGAGGATGACGTCATCGAGACTGACGCCGATCGCGCGGATCTGCGATGCGAAGGTATTTCCATTCGGGCAGATGCCGCCGATATCGCAACTGTTGCGCACGTGCAGCAACGGGATGTGGGGATTGAAGATTTGTAGCTGCCCGTCCGAGATCGGCGCGGCCGTCACCGGCTGCTGCGGACAGGGATCGTCGAAGGCGCCGAACGGATCGGGCGCCGAGTAGACCGCCGCCGCCGCGATCGATTGACGATTGAGCGCATAGAGCAGCGCCATCGCGGCGCCGTTGGACCATCCGGTCAGGTAAATGCGCGCGCGATCGACCTCGCCGGTTGCGCTCTCCTGCTGAATGAAATGATCGATTGTCGCCGCGTCGACGTTCTCCTTGTAGGTGACGCCACCGACAGTCACATCGCCGGCGGGACTCAGCTGGCGATACCAGTTGTCCCACCCCATCGCGTTGGAATCGAGACCGGGATAGTAGTGCGCGGTGTAGCGCCCCTCCGGCGCGAGCAAGATGAAGCCGGGCTTCTTGCCGAGGTCGGCCTGAGCGATCTCGCCCACGAGACCGGTCAGCTTGATCGAATCTGCAGTCGCGATCGAGCCGTGGATGAACACCACGAGCGGGAGCGCGTTGTCGCGGCTATGTCCCGCGGGCTCGTAGATGCAGGCATAGCGATCGGTGCCGTCGGCATCCTGCCACGGACCCAGCACGCGGCCGCCGAAGCAAATCGGATTGTGCGCGGCCACCGAGCTGGCGATGATGCCGTGGTTAACCTGCGCCGGTGAATCGCCGAAGGGGGAGCATCGGTCGGCCGCCGCTGCCGCACCGGCGCAGGCGCAACTCACAAGCATCAGCGCGGCGGCGATTCTGGTGAAGATGACTCTGGGACTCAATTGGCCTCGATTTTCGGCGTGAAGAGATCGAGTTCGTAGATATCGAGCGCGCGTTCCTCTTCCGCCACCGCTTCGACGATCTTCGCGAAGCCGCCTTCGCCGAAGAGCTGATGTTCCTGCTTTTCCATCTGCGCGCCGATGGCGTCGAACTCCTTGTCGCTCACCGCGGTATGGAACGCGGGAAACACCACGGTGTCCTCACGCGCGGCATGCGGGCGATACATCCGGATGAACGCGGTCACCGGATCGACGAGCCGGGTATCTTTCGCATTCGAAGTCGAGACGCGGATTATCTCATCGGTAAGCTTGCGGCCCGCCCGATGTTGCTGGAGCAGGATCGGAACGTCCTGGCCGGCCTCGCCCACGCTGTTTTGCAGCCTCGGAAAAATGAACTTCTCCTCGTTCTTTTCGTGATAGTCCTCGATGAATTTGCGGATGAGCTGCGCGCCGGTCAAAAAGGGATTGCCGGGAATGTCCTGATGCGCGGCGATGCGGCGCAGACCCTCCTCATAGATCAGCAACACGCGCCGCAGCACCCCGTGCTCGCGCATCAGATCCTCGATGGGACCGATGTCGCTCTCACCTTCCTCTTCGGCCGCGCTCGCGGTTTTGATCGCGACGACATAACCGCCCACCACGGCCAGCACGGTTTTGCACGCGTGCGCAATGAACCTCCGTCTCTCCAGAATCATGCAGACCTCCGTCTGAGCAGGTTGAAGTTGAGACGAACGAGCCGATTGTACCGAGCGGATGCGCGCTTCGCAGCGACCTGAGGGCCGGCTAATTCGAATACGCGTCGGTGCCCATCTCGAGCGCGTCGAGGCCGGTGTATTCGACTTCCGGGATGACGCGATTGCCGATGGTGCGCTCGATAATCATGAAGAAAAGGAACGAGAGTCCGAACACCACGATGATGTTGACGGTGACGCCGATGAGTTGCGCGACCAGTTGCCCCGCGTCGCCATAGAGAATTCCGCGCACCGGCCCGCCCACCGCGTTCCAGCCGTCGCCGTAGCTGCCGTCGGCGAAGATTCCTACCGCGAGCGCGCCCCAGATGCCGCACCCGCCGTGCACCGCGATCGCGCCCACTGGGTCATCCACCCGGAAGCGGCGCTCCAGCATCAGCACCAGAACCACCACCAGCAATCCGGCGATGACGCCGATCGTCACTGCCGCCAACGGCGTAACGAATGCGCACGGTGCGGTGATTGCGACCAAACCGCCGAGCAGCCCGTTACAGGCCATCGCGACGTCGGGCTTGTGGAAACGAAACCATAGATAAAACAATGATGAGAGCGCGCCGCCCGCCGACGCGATCATGGTGTTGGCGGCGATGATTCCAATGCGCGGATCCGACGCCGCGAGCGTGGAGCCCGCGTTGAAGCCGAACCATCCGAAGGCGAGGATCAGGGTGCCGATCATCGCCATGGGAATGTTGTGCCCGGGGATGGCCGCCATCTGACCGTCGCGGCGAAACTTTCCGATCCGCGGGCCCAGCACGATCGCGCCGGCGAGTCCCGCGATTCCGCCCGTCATATGCACCACCGACGATCCCGCGAAATCGACGTGCCCGTGCCCGAGCCCGAGGTTGACCCCGAGTTGCGAGAGCCAGCCTCCGCCCCACACCCAGTTTCCATAGAGCGGGTAGAGGAACATCGAGATGAAGAGGCCGTAGATGGCGAAGGCGGAAAACTTCCAGCGCTCCGCCATGGCGCCGGTCGGAATGGTGGCGGCGGTATCCATGAACACCACCGCGAAGAGAAACATCGCCAGGCTCGAAGGATCGTGACTGACATTGAGCAGCGCGAACTTGCTGGCGCCGATAATTCCGTAGGACTGGCCGCCGAGGTTGAGCGAAAGTTCGTGATGGGGGAACCCGACCGCTCCGAGCGACGGCCAGTGACCAACGCCGCCCATCATCAACGCGTAGCCGGTGAGCCAGAAGCCGAACACGCCGATCGGATAGATGATGAAGTTCATCGCCATGGTGTTGACCGCGTTTTTGGCGCGCGTGAAGCCGGTCTCCAGCATCGCGAAACCGACCTGCATGAACATCACGAGAAAGCCCGCGACCAATACCCACGCCAGGTTGAGCGATTGATCGAGGCTGAACGGCGCGCCGGCGTTCTGCGCGTGCGAGATCGAGGGAAGCAAAGCTATCGCTGTCGCAGCCGCGGCTACGGTCAGGGAGAACACTCTGCGATAGCGCATCATTTCACCTCGCCTCGATAAGATTGGTGTGGCTTCGCGGCCGGCGCGGGATAGCGGTTGGCGAGCCAAATCAGAAACAGGAAGGCCACGATCAGCGACACGAAGAACGCGCCGACTCCGATCGCGCGGCGCATCCGGCGCTTTTTGAGGCTGGTGGGATGTAACGCCTGGGCGCGATTGTGGACGACGACGTGCCCCGGATCCTCCAGGTCCTTGAGCATATCCGCGGCGGTGGCGTAGCGATCGCGCGGCGACCGCTCGATCGCGTGCAGAATGATTTCCTCGAGATGAGGATCGAGGTCGTGAAGGAAGCGGGTCGGGGGCTGCGGGTCCTCGGTGGTCTTCGCCTTCATCATCGCGTAGACGTTGGAACCGTCGTAGGGCAGCTCACCGGTTAACATTTCGTAGAGAATGGTGCCCATCGCGTAGATGTCGGTGCGCACATCGCCGCGGCGTCCGCTGACCTGCTCGGGCGCCATATAGTCGGGCGTCCCGATGGTGGACGAGAGACCCGACCAGGTGAGGCGGCGCGCCGACTCATCGAGCGCGATGCCGAAGTCCATTATTTTCAGCACCCCGTCGCCGGTCACCAGCACGTTCTCCGGTTTGAGGTCGCGATGAACCACGCCCTCGCTATGCATGTAGACCAGCGCCGCACATAACTGGCGCGCGTAGCCGAGGGCCTTGTCCACCGGCATCGGGCGAAAGTCGCGCATAATGGCGCGCAGCGAAATGCCGTCGATGTACTCCATCGCGATGTACATCCGGCTTTTCTTTTCGGGGGTGAGGACTTTGACGATATGCGGATCGTCGAGGCGGCGTCCGACCTCCTCTTCACGCTGGAAACGCGAGTAAAAGACCACGTCGCTTTCGAACTGAACGTAGGGAACCTTGATCGCAACGGTCTGGCCGGTTCGGGTATCAGTCGCTTTGAAGATCGACGCCATGCCACTGCGCGCGATCACCTCGCTTAGTTGATACTGATCGAGCTTTTCGCCGACACCGACCTCGCGCATGAGATTCGCGCCACTCCCGCCAGGCGCATGGGCGCGGACCTTAACATCCGCACAAAGACCGGATCAATCGGAATTGCCGGCCGGCCTCACCGCGAGAACAGGTTCTTGAGACGGCCGAATAATCCCGCCGGGGGCGCGACATTTGGTGTTTCCGCGAGCTGCTTGAAAAACGCGACGGTCAGGTTGTCTCCGGTCCCGCGGTTATTGGCATTGCGGATCAATTTCTGGCAGGCATCCGCGGCGGAGAACTCGCGCGTCAAACTCATCAGCTCGTGGTTCTCTAAAACACCGTGGAGACCGTCACTGCATAAAATCAACTCGTCATCCTTGCGCAGCGGCATGGTGATGCGATCGACCGACACGATCAGTTCGCGGCCGAGACTGCGCAGCAGCGCCGAGCGGTCCGGATGATTACGCGCGCGCTCTTCGGTCATCAAACCCATCCGCACCCGCTCGCCCACCATGGTGTGGTCCTTGCTCATCTGCGTGATCTTGCCGGCGCGAAGGAGATATAGCCGGCAGTCGCCGATGTGAGCGGCGTTGAGAGTGCCATTCTCGATCGCAACCGCCGTCAGCGTCGTCGCCATCCTGCGCAATTCGGGTACCGTCGAGGCAAAGTTGTAGACCTCGATATTGGCATTCTGGACGGCCCGATGAAGCCGCTTGCTGGCACCCCATTCGCGCGGGCTGTTCCGGTAGGTGTTGAGAGTAGTCTCGACGGCCATCTTGCTGGCGACTTCGCCGCCTTCGTACCCGCCGACGCCATCGGCGACCGCGAACAAGACCGCATCCGGCGCTTCCACCAGATGCCCGCAAAAATCTTCATTGTTGGAGCGGTTGGTTCCGATGTCAGACAGCATCGCCAACTCAAACGTTACGGGGATGGGTTCGCCCCCAACGTCCGGTGCAGTATCCTCTTTGGCCAAAGCTCCCAACCCGACCTATCCGTTAAATGGCGCGGGGGCGATACCGCATATGCGGCCCGCCCCCGGGGTTACCGAGTTGATTAGCCGCCTACGCCGGCTTCGCAACCAGCAGCGTGCTCTTGCCCTTCTTCTTCGAGTTGCGCATGAAGTAGAAGGCTCCATAAATTCCGAAGATTACCGATATCCCGACCGCGATGAGCGGTTCCTTGGGGCTACCGATGCCTTCCAGCGGTCCGATGATGTAGAAGGCCAGGCACGCGAAGTTTGCGAGCGCACCAAACACTGGCACAACCATATGTTTGAAGCCAGAAAACTCGTGATGCTCTTTGAACGCGATGATACAGATGATGTTGGTCAGCCCGTACAGCACGAAGGTGCCGAAGTTCGAGAGCAGCGTCACCAACAGCAGTCCGTTGGGCAAGCCCGACAAGTACGCGTTGCTTCCGATGCCGATGCTGTACCAGATGCTATGCGGGAGCGTGGCGATGGTCTTGTCATCGGGCGCCGAGCCGCCACCGAAGTAGTAGAGTGCTCCATACGCGCCGATGAGTGCGGATATCGTTGCCAATACCCAGATCGCGCGATGCGGCGTCAGGTTGTCGCCGTGCAACATGCCGAAGTGCTCCGGAACTTCCTCGTCACGGCCCATCGCATAGGTCACGCGTGCGCCGGTGTTGATGCAGCTTAGAGTAGTACCGATCAAGGCGAGGAAGACGGTGAACGCTTCCAGCAGCATGAAGGCTTGCCCGTGGCCACCCATCAACGCGTTGCCGAGGATGACCATCATGTCACCGATCGGCGCCGCGGAGCCCTTTGCTTCGGCAAGACTGTAAGCGCTGCTGAGGAAATAGTTCGCCGCGAAGTATTCGATCATGTAGCAGAAGAGGCCCTGGATGGTGAGCGACAGGAGCACCGCGCGTGGGATGTCCTTCTTGGGGTTGAGCGCTTCCTCGCCCATCGAGGTGACCGATTCGAAACCGACCAGGAGCAGGATCGCGACCGTCGCCTGCATGATGGTATTGCTCAAGCCATGCGGCAAAATGACTGATAACGCACTCGTATGTGCCGGATGATCGCCGGTCAGTGCGTAGTGCAGCGTCGCGGGGATGGTGTTGCCATTGGGGTCGAGCGCCAAGCCGGCCGATCCCTCAGGATGGGAAATGCGGTAGGCGATGGCGAGGGCCGAGAAGAACAGCAACGCGATGATCTGAATCGCATTGATTGCGATGTTGACGCTGGTCGAACCATTCACTCCGCGGAAGGCGATGTACGCCACGAAGTAGGAAAAGATGATTGCGATCAGGGCCATGAAGACCGGCCCCGGCACTCCGGCGTTCATCACACCCGGCGCCAGCGTTCCGACGATGTACCCGATCATGACGCCCATGGTGGCGACCATGACTCCCGGATACACCCAGTAATAAAGGTGCGAGGACCATCCGATAACGAACTTGGCAACTCGTGCGAATCGAAAGGCCGTGGTCGTGTTAAGGAACGCCTGCTCGGCGAACAGATACGAGCTGCCCGCACCAGGATACAATTTCGCGAGCTCCGAGTACGACAGCGCGGTAGCATATGCGAGGCACAGCGCGACGAAGATGCCGGCCCACATCGCGATCGCAGACGGATAGGCCTGGTTCGCTTGCGTGAAGAACGTGATCCAAAGGAATGCTCCTGGCGCTATCAACGCCATCGCGTTCACGGTAACCCCCGTGAGCCCGAGCGTCGCTTTCATCTTTGGCGCTTCTTGCTCAGCCATTTCTCCTCCTTAGCCGTCGATTATTTTCGGGACGAGTACTTCCCACCCGGGACAGCTTGGTCGTGAGCTTCAGCGCAAGAAGAATGCCACCAAAATGCAACAAATTGCGTTGCGTTTTGAATGACGCAACATTGTGAAATGCGCAGGCTATAGGCACCCGCCTATTTGCCAAGCATCAAGTCTAGGCCGATGGGTGGATAGCGCTTTCGCCAAAAGGATGGAGAAGCTGATTAGACAATCAGCATGGCTTACTGCGATTTCGCACTGATACGCGGCACTCCGATGGCCACCATCAGCAATGGGCTTTTCCCGCTGGCATGCGGAGAGAAAAACTTGGTGGTGTCGTCATCATAGAAGGTCAGCCCGGTGGCGCCGTGATCGAGTGCATAGCTCGCGAGGTAGGCGCGGCCTGCCAGGATTCCAGCCTCCAGATGCGCGTCGCGATAGCCACGATTTCCGAGACCCTCCAGTGCGCTATCGAGATTGGCCATATACACCACGAGGGCCGAACATTCGTAGCCCAGCATTTGTTCCAGGCATAAATAGCCGGCCGCGGTGCGGAAGTCCCCGAGCTTCAACGGTTCGAAAGAGTTGGCTTCGCGATTGAAGTAGTATGCGCCGGTCGCAAGGTCATAGACCGCGTTCACAATAACGTAAGTGTCGGTCAAGGGTGGGAAATCGAGGTTCCGATTGCCGCTCGAGGCCGAAAGAGTCGCCGTCAGTTCATCCGCGCCGATCGCTTCGAGGGCAAACGCTCGCGCCGAGCCGCGGCGAAGAATGGTGTCGCTCAAACCGCGCGCATCGGCGGGATCGATGGCGTCGAAATGGATTTGCTCACCCGCGGTGGCCGGCGGCCGCGGAACCTTGGTATGTGTCACCCGCGCGACTTCCTCAGACGATACGAGGCGCGACTCGTGATGCATCTTTACCAGCGGCTGGTAGACCAACTCCTTCGATAACTGGATGGATTCCAGTTCCAACGGCGTCAGCGGCGGCGATTTCGTCATCGCTTCGCTCGCGGCTCCAAGCGCCACGAGGCACATCACCCCTTCGCTCTCGCCGTCCACTCCGATCAGCATCTCCAATTCCGCATCGACAAATGCGGTGACGACCTCCGCCCGCATTCCTTCCGCCGCTGCGGCCGCGAGCAGATTCGCGAGGATGGTGCCCGAATCCCAGAAGCAATATCGATACGCGCGCGCGTGATACTTCCAGGCGCTGCGCCAGAAGATCGCGCTCATCACGAGAATCGCGCGTGCGTTCGCAATCGCGGGATGGTTCGCCGTCGCCCGAGAAATCACCTCCCGCCAGTCGCCTCGACGCAGCCCTTGCACTTTCAAATCCGCGGAGGAGAAGTGGTAGAGGCCGGTCTCCAACCCGTCGACATTTGCAGCCGCAATGTAGGTCTCGATGGGATAGAGCGCGCCCGCCGACGCCGCAGCGCGAAAGTGATAGTCCTCGCCACCGACCTTGCGCTGGCGCGTCAACCCGTTGGCGCAGAAGAGGATTCGCGTCAGCGCCGCGAGGTCGAGTTCATTGGCGCCGTCCGCCGGCGCCGCGATCGCCTCGAGCGCCGGCATCGTCGGGAGATCGAGGTCGCGCGGCAGCGACATCGTGCCCGCCTCCGGATAAATCTTGTAGGGCCCCGGCCGATTGTCCCAATCGAGCGCATACGCTCCGGCGCGCACGCTGGTATACGAATGCTTGGTGATCTCGTGATAGGTACGCGCCGCCTCGATATCAAAGTTGCTCACGGACTGATTCTATCCTGCTCGCATACCGATCGTTCAATAATTCCAGTTGTTCCGCATCGCGCGGTTCGTGCTATACGGAAAAATCGACTCTGCAAGGAGACACTACCATGGCGCAACGGCTCACGTCTGCCGAGATAAAAGGCCTGTTCGAGAAATGCAACAACTGGGGAAAATGGGGCAAGGATGATCAGCGCGGCGCGCTGAACTACATCACCGACAAGCAGGTCGCCCGCGCCAGCAAGCTGGTGCAGAGCGGCGAAACCGCATCATGCTCGCTGCCACTCCCGGTCACTCCTGCCGCCGACAATCCCACCCCGGTCACCCATCTGATGGTGCAGTCGGGTCACGATGCGCATCATACGCCGCTGCCGTACTCAGGTGATTATTTCGCGATCTCGTTTCATGGCATGGCGACCACCCATATCGACGCGCTCTGCCACGTGTTCTGGGAAAAGAAAATGTACAACGGCTTCGACGCGAGCGAGGTCGGCTCGCATGGCGCGCGCAAATGCCCCATCGATGTGACGCGCACCGGCATCGTCAGCCGTGGCGTGCTGCTCGATATTCCCAAGCTCAAAAAAGTCGACTGGCTCGAAAAGGGCGAGGCGATTTTCCCGCAGGACCTCGACGCCGCCGAGAAGGATCATAAGATCCACGTCGAAGAGGGCGACGTGCTGCTGGTACGGACCGGGCGCGCCGCCAATCGTAAGGCCAAGGGCGCGTGGGATCCCGCCAAAGGTCTTCCCGGCCTCGATGCGAGCTGCCTGCAGTGGCTCTACGATCGCAAGATCGCGGTGCTCGGCTCGGACGCCGTGAGCGACGTGATGCCGAGCGGTTACGAGGGACTGATGCTGCCGGTTCACGTCGGCACGCTGGTGATGCAGGGCATCCATCTGATCGACAACGCGGATTTCGATTCGCTGGCGGAGAAGGCCAAGAAGCATTCGCGTTACGAATTCATGTTCACCATGGCGCCGCTGATCCTCGAACGCGGGACCGGCTCGCCGGTGAATCCGATCGCGATTTTCTAGTTTTTTTGAGGAGAGAATTATGCCTGCTGAAGCCCTCGTCATCGATGCCGACGGACATATCCTTGAACCGCCCGATCTGTGGGAAAAATACATCGACCCTAAATATCGTGATCGCGCGATGCGTATCCGGGTCGGCGAGGACGGCTACGAATTTCTCGAGATCGATCGCAATCGCGCCAAAATGACGCAGCCCGGCGTCCTCGGCTCGCTCGGCGGCATGGGCAAGAACATCAACGAGGCGAGGCAGTTGCGCGAGGCGATGATGAGCGGCAAGCTTCGCCCCGAAGACGCGCGCGCGATGCGCCCCTTGCCCGAGCAGACTTACATGAAGGGCGCGGCCTTCGGCACCATGAACGCCAGGGAGCGCATCGAGCTCATTGACAAGGAGGGCATGGCGAAGGCGCTGCTCTACCCGACTATCGGACTACTGTGGGAAGCGGAACTTTTCGACGCCGAACTCTCGCAGGCCTACTGCCGCGCCTACAATCGATGGATCGCGGATTTCTGTCGCGACACCGGCGGGCGCCTGGTTCCCATCGCGCATCTGTCACTCGGTGATCCTGAAGCTGCGGCCAAAGAGTTCGAGCGTGCAGTCAAAGATGGATGTAAAGGCGCGTTCGTGGCGCCCTTCACCATCACCCGCAAGCCGCATGGGCATCCCGATCACGATCGGGTGTTCGCCGCGGCGCAGGATCTCGATGTGCCGCTGGCGATTCATCCGACCTTCGAGCCGATGGCGTTCAGCGTGCATCATCGCTTCGACGACTTCAGCTGGGCCGCGTGGTATCACGATTTGTTCGCGGCGCAGGGCTGTCAGCATGCGCTGGCGACGTTTTTCCAGTACGGGGTTTTCGATCGATTCCCGAAGCTGAAGCTGATCGTGCTGGAATCCGGCGCGGGATGGATCGGCTACTGGCTCGATCGTGCCGACGCAATCTTCACCGGCACCACGCTCGGTGCGACGGTGCGGCTGCAGGAGAAGCCATCCTACTACTTTAAGAATCGATGCTACATTTCGGCGGATCCGGACGAGCGCACCATCGCGGCCATGATGGAACTGGTTGGCGAGAATAAATTCTTCTGGGCGAGTGACTATCCGCATCCCGATCATCCGGGCAATTATCTGGAAGAGTTACGCGGGCTCATCGCGCCGATGAAGGAATCGGGCCGCCGCGCCATCCTCGGCGAGAACGTCGCCAACGCCTACAAACTACCGGTATAGATTCGTAGCTATTGGTTATCACGAGGGACGGAGCGCAAGGTCCGTCCCTCGTTTGCTTTTACTGCGCCGATGATGCGACGGAGATCGGGAACGCGAAGGGCAGCGATTGCGGCATCTTGCAGATGTTGTCGCTGCACTCCTGGAACTCAACTTTGCCGGAGAGCGTGTAATCGCCGGGTTTCAGATCGGGCCGTAGCTGAACATCGCCGCCCGCGTGCATGCTGCCCTTGTAGACCGGCAGTGTCTGACCGAGCGCCTCGAACTTCATCATCTCGGGTTTGGGAAAATCCATCGACTGCTTCACCACCAGGCCATCGTCGAAGGTGATGGAAGTCGGCACGTAGTCGGTCGAAATCGGCTTGCCGTAGATGTGCCAGCCCGAACCAATCGTGAAGTCCGCGCTGACCGCGATGTCCTGGCCCGGCGCCGCCTGCCCGACCGACGGCTTAATAGTCGCCTCCACATCGCCACTGCGCACGGTCGCGGCTTTCGCGCTCGGCTTGCCGAGGAGTTTGTCGGTGACGCTGTCTGCTCGCGAGATCGTCGCGGCCGCAAAGGTCGCCGCCAGCGCCATCGCCACGATCACCACCAGATGGAAATTTCTTAGCTTCATCGAGCGCGCATTATAGATGATCGGCAGCCTCTAGTCGTCAATGAAAAAAGGCCGTCCCGATCTCCGAGCCGGCCTCTCTCGATGCGGGTTGCAGGGTTACGGCAGCGGCGCCGCGGTCACGATGGTCGGTCCGTCGTGCTGGGGAACGTTAGGCGGGCGCTTGCGCTTCATGGCATTCTCGATGATTGGCGCGAGGCGCTCGGCCTTTTTTTTCGCGTTCACCAGCTCGCGTTCCTTGAACTCGCCGAGGACTTCCTTGCCGAACAGGTTCAGCGAGCTGCAGATGTCTTCGTGCTTGTTCTTGCCGGCTTGCGAAATGAACACCACCTGGTCGACGCCGACGTCTTCGTATTCGCGAAGTTTCGCACGAATTTGGTCGGGTGTGCCCACGCACGCCGCCTCGCCGCCCATTCCCGGCATCTGAAACTTGTTGTTCTTAAAGTTGCTCCAGATGTTGGTTTTTCCTACTTCGTGCTGGCCGAAGAAATAATGGTGCCCGAGCGCGTAGGAGAAAAAGTTCAGCCCTTCTTCGCCCATCGCACGCGCGCGCTGCTCGTCCTTGTCGCACATGAAGCCGGTGACGATCGCGATATTCGCGTTGATCGCGTAACCGATCGGCTCACATTCGTTGGCCAGCGTGGTGTAGTAATCGTTGACCCACTGCTTGGCCTCTTCGGGCGAGATGAATGCGAAAGTGAGCGCGCCGATTCCGAGCTTGGCCGCCAGATGAATTGTCTCGCGCCGCGAACACGCCACCCACAGTGGAGGATGCGGCTTCTGCACCGGCTTCGGCACCACGTTGCGCACCGGCATCTTGAAGTACTTTCCCTCGTGACCGAGGAACGGATTCTCGACGAACATCCGCGCGATGGCGCCGAGCGATTCCATCCACATCTCGCGCTTGTCTTCGCGTGGAATTCTGAAACCGCCGAGCTCCAGTTGCGCCGAGGATTCGCCGGTGCCGAACTCCACCCGGCCATTGCTGACCAGGTCGAGCGTCGCGATTCGTTCCGCCACCCGCGCCGGATGATTGTATGCCGGCGGCAGCAGCGTGATGCCGTGGCCGAGGCGAATGTTTTTAGTGCGCTGGCTGCAGGCGGCCAGAAAAATCTCCGGCGCCGACGAATGCGCATACTCTTCGAGAAAGTGATGCTCCACTTCCCACATATGATCGATGCCGAGCTTATCGGCGAGTTCCACCTGATCGAGCGCATCCTGAAAGAGTTTAAGCTCGTCGCCTTCGTTCCAGGGGCGTGGCAGTTGATGCTCGTAGAATGTTCCCAGTTTCATTGCGGAGTGGGTTTCCTTTTTGCGGGCGAAATTTTCGGGACAAGAATCTTTCAGACGAGAGGCGGATCGTTATCCTGCGAAACTTTGCGGGTGACGAACAAGGTCCGCTCGACCATATCGATAACTTCACGCTTGCGCCGTTCGATCACGGCCGGCTCGAGGAGATTGTTGTTCCAGAGCCGCCGCACCATCGCCGCGGTAGTGAAAAATCCGACTGTGATTGAATTGAGGCTGAGCAGAAAATGAAAGGGGTCGACTTCCTCGCGGAATTCGCCCGCGCGCTGGCCGCGAAAAATAAAATTCACCCCCATCGCAAACAACGGCGGAACGCGCCGCTTAAGCAGCTGACGCCCGACCCCGCTCTCCTCGGTCATCTCATGCCAGATGATGCGCATCGAGTCCGGACTGGCCGCGATGTAGTCGATGGCGCCGATGATCGCCGCGCGGCAACCCTCGTGGTATCCGCCGCGGCCGGACAGCATGGTCTGCGCCGATTCTTCCATCCCCTCGAAAATCCGATCGAGCACCGCGATGTAGAGTTGCTCCTTGGAGGGAAAATGATGCAGCAACGAAGGCGCCTTGATTCCGATGCGGCGTGCGATATCGCGCAGACTGGTGCCGCGATAGCCGTGCTCGGCGAATAACGCTTGTGCGACCGCGAGGACCCGGTCGCGGGTGTCCGGCGAACGGTGAATCTCGACCACCTTGCCGCGGGGCGCACTTTTCTGGATGCTCCGGCCCATCAGGTTCTCCCAGGATTTCAATCTACCTAACGTATGTTAGGGGGTCAATCGCCAGTGGCTGAACGTTTGTCACCCATGGAGTGATCTGTCGCAAGCGCTCGTTCAAATTTTCCCGCCATGGTAGTAAGACTTTGCCAATAGACATCAGTTCTTCGAGGAAACGACGCATGCCCGGCGATCTGCATTTCAAACCCGCGTACGAACTGGCCGCGATGATTGGGCGTCGCGAGCTCAAGCCCAGTGAGTTGATGGCGGCCACCATCGAGCGCATCGAGCAGACCAATCCGAAGCTCAGTGCTTTCGTTGCGCTGCGCAGCGACGCCGCGATGGCGGAGGCGCGCGTGCTCGACGAAAAAATCGCGCGCAAGGAAGAGGTCGGTCCGCTCGCCGGGTTGCCACTGGGAGTGAAAGACCTCGAAGATGCAGCCGGGCTGCCGACGACGCATGGCTCGGTACCGTTCAAGAATCACATGCCCCGGGAAGATTCGGTGCAGGTTGCGAGGCTCAAAGCGGCCGGCGCCATCGTCATCGGCAAGACCAACGCGCCCGAATTCGGCTACACCGCACTCACCAAGAATCTGCTCTTTGGCGTAACCCGCAATCCGTGGAATCTCGATCGCACTCCGGGTGGATCCTCGGGCGGAAGCTCGGCGGCGATCGCCGGCGGCGTGGTCCCCCTCGCGACCGGATCCGATGGCGGCGGTTCGATACGCATCCCGGCCTGCTACGTCGGATGCTTCGGACTGAAGCCATCATTCGGCCGCATCCCCAATAATCCCTCGCTCGGAATGCAGCAATGGAACGACACGGCGGTGGTCGGCGCGCTCACGCGTACGGTACGCGACACCGCGATCTTTATGGACGTCGCGATGGGTTATCATCCGGTCGATCCCGATTCGCTGCCGCATCCGGGGATTTCCTACGCCGCGACGCTCGATCGTTTGCCGAAAAAGTTGCGCGTCGCATTTCATCCCGACTTCGCGCGCATCGTGCAGCACGACGTGAGCCGCGAGGTGGAAAAAGCGGTGGGCGTCTTTAAGGATCTGGGGCACCAGGTCAGCGTCATTACCGGCGCGCCCCCCGAAACCGGACTGGTATGGGGACGGCTGGGAGGATCGCAGGGGCTCGCGATGCTGTGGGAGTACATCGATCCGCATCGCGACGAATTCGGGCATTCATTTTTGAGCGGGACCGAAACCGCGAAGCATCTGACCTGGCGTCACTATGGCGACGCGTACCGGTTGCGCCTCAAGTTCAACGAATGGATTCGCGGCATCTTCGAGCGCTTCGACCTGCTGCTGACCCCGACCCTGCCGACCGAGGCATTTCCCGCCAAGGGCCCGCTGCCGAGTGAGATCGACGGCACCAAGCTCGGCAACCCGCTCGAAGCCATCGTGTTTACCTATCCGATCAATTTGAGCGGGCATCCTGCGGCGTCGGTGCGGGCGGGTCTCACCGATAGCGGCATGCCCTGCGGTCTACAGATTGTAGCAGAGCGGCATCGCGACGACTTGGTGCTGCAGGCCTCCTATGCCTACGAGCAGGCGCGCCCCTGGAACGATAGGTGGCCGCAGGTCTGATCAGGTTTCCTTCGTCGCATCGAACAAATTGAGGAAGTCGGACATGCCCAGCGTACCGATCAGGTTCTGGTCGTCGTCGAAAATCTCGAACACGCCATCGCCCTCGGCGCGGATACTGTAATACACGACGCAACCCTCGGCGCCTCCGCCCTCGCGATGTGGTTCTCCGGGGGGACTGGAGGTGTAGCTGCCAACCGGACGAATCTCCTTGAGCGCGCCGTTCGGCTCATAAATTCGATGCTCGCCCTGGACGACCAGCGTGTTGGTGTGAGCCGAATGCCGATGGAGGACGATCTGCTGATTGGGATCGAACTTGATGATGAAATCGGCCAACCCCTTCTTCGGGTTGAGATCGAGCATGGCGAAAACAAAATGCTCGAAGTCTCCCAACTTCCCCCATTTTACGTTGCGATCGTCGAACCGATACGATGCGTCCGCGGAAGCTGCTGATAATGCCATGTGTCTTGTCCTCGATTAATTTCCGAATTGTTTCTGCACCGCCGCGAAGGCGTCGTCGGTAACCTCGAGGGTGCGCCGGATGTCTTCCTCGGTATGCGCCGCCGAGAGAAACCAGTTGTGACGCGGATGGAGGTAGACGCCATGCTTCGCGGCCTCGCCGCAAAAGAGTTTGTTGCGCGAGTGCTTGTCACCATCAGCCTGGAAGCTCATGTAGGGCAGCGCCGGAGGGCCCGACCACGTCACCTCGATAGCGTGGCTGCGCGCCTGCGCGAGCATTCCGTCGCGCAGCATCTCGCCGAGCGTGCGCATCTTCTCGATACCACCAGTGGTTTCCAATTCATCCAGCGTCGCGAGGCTGGCGGCCATCGGCACCGCGCTGGTGAAATACGAGCCGGTGAAGAAAACTTCCGCAGCCGCTTTCTTGAGGCGGTCGATTCCCATGCATGCTGAGAGGGGATATCCGTTCGCAATCGCCTTGCAGTAAGTGGAGAGATCGGGGCGCACACCGAAGACCTCGCCCGAGCCGCCCAGGTGCAGGCGGAAGCCGGCGCGCACGTCATCCAGGATGAAAACCATTGCGTTGTCGTCGCATACTTTGCGCACGCCGCTTAAGAATCCTTCGACCGGCAGTTCCGAGTCGTGACCGGCGTCATGCCGGAAGGGCGAGATGATAAGGCCCGCCATCTTGCCGCGATTCTCCTCGACGACGCGCTCGAGGCTCGCGAGATCGTTGTAGCGGAAGTACACGATGTTGGCGCGATCCTCGGGCATCACGCCACTCATGACCGGGGTCACCCACGCATGCGCGCCATGATACGCGCCCTGCGCCATCGCGATTTTCGGCCGCCCGGTCGCATGGCGCGCGACCTCGGTCGCCCAGGTGCAGACGTCGGAACCGTTTTTCGCGAAGGCCGCCCAATCGGCGAAAGGAGTGATCGATACCAGGCGCTCGGCCAGCTCGACCCATCGCGCGGTCGGCGCGTTGAAGCAGTTGCCTTCGGCGGCTTGCTTGCGGACCGCTTCCTCGACGCGCTGGTTGAGATGGCCGACGACGATGGGTCCGTATGAGCACATATAATCGATGTATTCGTTGCCATCGACATCCCAGATGTGCGCGCCCTTGCCGCGCGCGAAAAACGCGGGATACGACCCGGGAGTGAGCAGCAGCGGAGTCTGATGCCCGTAGATGCCGCCGGGGACGACCTTCTTCGCGCGTTCGAACAGGGCTTCACTTTGAGTGAATTGATACGGCTTCACGAATGAGATCCTCGCATGCGCAATGGCGCGGGACGGTAACCGGAATCCTACGCTGGCGAGCGGCGCGAAGTGAAGAGGAACCGCGTGCGGGAGAAACAAAGGCGCCGAGGCGGCGCGGTCAGCGCACGGTCCTCGGCATCCTGTTTAATGCGATCTTTACTGGCGAACGCTGAGATAGAGAGCCTTGCCTGCCGATCCGGGAATCAGGCCGACCCGCGCGATTTCTTCTCTGAAGATGGCGCGCGAAAGCGGCTTGCATAAAACCGCCGAGGCTCCAAGCTCGTAGCATTCCGCGATGTCGCGGTCATAGCCGGAGCTGGTGATGACGAACAAGGGCACGTCGTCACAAGCCTTACTGCCTTTGACCGCTGAGATGACGGAGAAGCCGCCGTTGTCGGGCAAGCGCAGATCGACCATGAACAGGTCGGGACGATCCTCGCTGGTGAAATGCCCGATCAGCTCAACCGCTTCGTCGGCGTTTTGGGCATGAATCAGCTCGATGCATTCGCCCAGCACCTGGCGCGCGACGGTCAGCGCTACGAAGGCATGATCGGCGTTGTCCTCGACCAGTAGAATTCGAATCCCGATGGCGTCACCGGGAACCTCGACTTTTCTGCTTCGATGGATTTCTTCTTTCATGGTCACCCGATGCTTTGGTAATAGACGAAAATGGCACGAGATGGATTCGACCCCCATCCTCTGACTCATGCATGGCCCCGCATCACACCGGGCACAGTCATTATCCAATTGCCGTGCCATTTGGCGAGGCTTGAATACCGGCCAATTTCGCTTTCGGCGGCAGGGGTTGCGCTGTCAGTTAAGATGAAGGTAACTCTTCCGAAGCCTCGCTAATGGATGCGTTTAGTCCAGGTTCCCATTGATCTATCCTCGACTTTTCCGGCAGGCAACGGCCAAAATGTCCCCCGCGAGCGGCCAAAGACGTAGCGTCATCGCGACATTTCGACGCCGCCGAGGTGCCATGATGAAACACCGGGTCACCGCGGATGTCTCAGCCACCGTGGCAGAACAGAACGCCACTTGAGGGAAAGGAGATTGCATGATGGCTTTCCTGGAGCGCCTGTTCCAGTCCAAACTGCTCAGCCATCCCGGCATCCGGCGGTGCACCGCGCTTATCAATGAGGACCTGACCGCCACTTATTCGCGCGACATCCAGAAGTGGCTGCTGGTGGCTCCGATCATCGGCGTCGTCACCGGGTTGTTTATAACCCTGATCGCGACGTTGATCCTCGAAACGATTTGGCTGCGCGTTCTACCCTACTACTTGTTACATCACTGGGCCATCGTGGCTGGGTTGCTGATCGGATTCCTGCTCACCGGAATCATCATGCAGTATTGCACGCCCGATCCCGACGAGCATTCCACCGAGGAAATAATTCGCTCCTATCATGAGCATCAGGGCGACATCGATGTGCGCTCGTTCGGGTGGAAAATCCTCGCGGCGGTGACCACGATCGGTTGCGGCGGGAGTGCCGCACTTGAAGGGCCGAGCATCTACGGCGGGGGCGCGCTCGGATCATGGCTATGGACCAGGCTGCGCCGCTTCGGACTGGAGCCGCGCGATCGCCGCATCATGCTCATCAGCGGAGCAGCGGCGGGGATGGCAGCGGTGTTTCGGGCGCCGCTGACCGGACTGGTGTTCGCGCTCGAGATGCCCTACAAAGACGACCTCGCGCACGAGGCGCTGCTGCCCTCGCTGATCGCGTCGGTGATTTCGTATGCGACGCTGGTGGCATTCGTCGGCTCACAGCCGCTGTTCGGCTTCGTCGGCAGTATCAGCTTCCGCGAATCGGATCTGCTGTGGTCGGCGCTGCTCGGCGCGATCATCGGGCTGATCGCGATTGTGTACGACATTACCTTTCGTCGAGTCAGGCGCTTTTTTGTAACCCTGCACATCCCGCACGTCGCTAAACTTATGATCGGTGGGCTGGGCACCGCCTTATGCGGACTGGTCTTCGTCAGTTACTACGATAACGGGCTGATTCCGATCGGCCCCAACTACGAGGCCGTGCGCGAAATCCTCGCGCAGCCGCATCAGTCGCAGATGCTGATCGTGTTCGCGATTTTCAAACTTGCCGCGACCATCTGCTCGCTCGGTTGCGGGGGCGTCAGCGCGATGTTCGTTCCGCTGTTACTCGCCGGCGGGTGCATCGGCAACGCTTTCGGGCAATCGGTGGTGCACACCAACGCGGTGGACCTCTATGCCGCGGTGGGAATGGCGGCGTTCATCTCGGGCGGCTACAAGACCCCGCTCACCGCGGTGGTCTTCGTCGCAGAGACCACTGGCGGTCACTCATTTCTAATCCCGAGCCTGATCGGCGCGGCAGTCGCCTATGCGGTCTCCGGCGAGGCCTCGGTCTCCGCCGATCAGCATCTTCACGAGATGGTGAAAATCGCGGAACTCAGTGGCGCCACGGTCGGTGAAGTAATGCAAACCCAGGTGATCAGCGTGTCTGCCGGTACCACGCTGCGCGATTTTCGCGCCGGCATTGCCGCGCAGCATCGCCACACCATCTTTCCAGTTTACGATGACGACAAGGTGATCGGCACTATCGAGACCGCGGTCCTGCCAAAAACCGATCCCGCACAATGGGATGCGGTAAAGGTTGGCGACCTGACGCGGCGCGACATCAGCCGCGTCCCTGCCGATTGCGATCTGGAGGAAGCGCTCCGCCTGCTGGTGCGTGAGAGCGGCGATCAGATGTTGCTGGTTACCGACGATAGCGATCGGTTGATTGGAATCGTGACCAAGACCGACATCTTGCGCAGCTTCCAAAATGGCGGCCGCCAGGTGCCGAGCGCGCTTCACCTGGCGGTCTAGGCCGCGCCGCTCACATCAGGTTCGCGGCCTTGGAAGCGTGACCGTTCGGGTGAGCAAGCGCGGTCCGCTCGCCGATCGCAGTCGATTCGGGTCGCTGATACTTGCCCAACTCGTACGGATGCGAATCGGCGAAATAGTCAATCAGCGCGCCATCGTGTTCGATCAAAACCTGCTTGAAGATGATCCCGCACCGTTCCATTTCCAGCACGATATCGAGGACCCGCCACTGCGGCGGAATGACGATCACCGCGTCGCGATGACCTTGGAGCCAATCGCGCGAACGAATTTCCTGCCCGGTGCCGGGAACGAAGGTGCCGACCTTGGCCGCATCGGAATCCACCACGATCGGAAATCTCTCGCGATCGAGGCCATAGCGATTGATGAAGGCCGCCGATTTTCCGGTGCCGCCCCAGATCGCCACCAGCGCGCCGGAGGCGGCCAGTTGCGCGAGCTGCGCCGGAATCCGCTGGAGACCGTCCTGCGCCGCGAGCAGAAAATCGCGCGCCTCGTCCGCAATCTTCAACCGCCGCTGCTGTCCACCGAGGGTCACATATCCGTAGATGACCTCGCCGCCGTAGCCGTGGCCGATGCAATTGATGGTCGCGCCGCATCGCGAGAGCATTTTCCGAAACGACTGGGTGCTGAACTGGGAGTTGTGCTCGTAGTAAAAGTCTACCGTCCGCCCGGTGGCAAGCGCGCGATCGACGCACGGAACCTCGAAGTATGCGAGCTGTTCCTGGCCGCTACGCGCCGCCGCGAATGCGATCCGCTGCAGGAAGGCGAGCGGGCTGTTCAAATGCTCGAGGACGTGGCGGCTGACGACCAGATCGGGCGCCAGTTCGGCCAGATGCTCTTCCGGATCGAACAGCGCGGCGCGCAGCTCGAGGTCGCCTTCGCTACGGGTGGCGCCATGCGGGTCGAATCCCACAAAATGGCCGCCGGGGCGCGCCGCGGCCAGCGCCGCAAGCAGGCTCCCGTCGCCATGGCCAATCTCCACGATCACCGGACGCGCGGGCAGCTGATGCAGCATCTGGCTCATGGTGTCGCGCAAAAATTCCGACCACAGCACGCCGCGATTGAACATCAGGTTGGGCTTGTCGCTGTATGGAACCTGGGCATAGTCGAAGGCCGGATTGTAGACGTGGCCGCATTCCACGCAGCGCACGAAATCCACCGGCAGTCGCGGCATCGCGCGCGCGGATTCCGCGCTGGCGGGCCATGCCAGAGTCGCGAGCGGTTGGGCGCCGCCGCTAAAAAACGGCGCCGCGATTTGAAATCCGCAGGCGGGGCATACTGACTGGCAAATGTCGTCGTGCCCGATGCGATGGCTCATGCTGGTCTCCATTGGGTAACGCGTTCGCCGCGCAGATGCGCCGCGAACGCCGCGGCTAAAAAATCTTCCAGTTCCGCCACCACCGGCGCGTCCTCGTAAAGCACCGGCGAGCGCGCCCCGATCTCGGTTTTGACGCGCTCGCGCCACCCGGCGTCGTTGGCCAGGCGCAACGCGATCTCGACGTAAGAATCGAGGCTGTCCGCGACCAGCTCGGTAAATCCCATCTGCCGGTAGCAACCCTCTGTCACGCGCCCGCGCATGAAGGCCCCCGGCCACGTCACGATCGGCAGGCCCATCGCAAAGGCTTCGTAACTGGTGTTGCCGCCGCCGAAAAATGGCGGATCGAGGATCACGTCCGCCATCATCAGAAGGCGAAAAAATTCGGCCTGCGGGATGCGCGGCACGAAAATCACCCGCGCGACTACGTCGGGGAAAGCTTTGGCGATACGCGCGGCGAGCAGGCGATCCCAATGTTTATGAATTCCCGAGAGCAGCAGCAGTCGCGCCTCGGGATCGCGCCGCAGCAGCGTGGCCAGGACGACATCGAAATCAGGATGCAGCTTGAACAGGCTTTGCGGGCATACGTAAAGCCGGGCGTCGGTGGGAAATCCCATTTCCGCGCGGCTGAATGCGATTGCCGAATGATGCGGACGCCAGTAGTAGGTGGGTAGCCGCTCGAGCAAAATCAGCCGCTCCGAATAGTGCGTTTGCGCATCCTCCGGCTCGATGCTGCGGGCCGAGATGAAGTAGTCCAGCGCGGGAATGCCGGTGGTCACCGGATGACCCCAGCTTACGCATTGCACGGGCGCGAGGCGTGCGAAGGCGAGGAAATACGTCAGCGGCGTCATCCCGATGTCGGGGTAAAAGAGGATGTCGAAGCGCTCGGCGGCGATGACCTCGCGCGCGCGATACAAATCGTAGGGTATCTCGACATTCCGCTCGGCGTCGCGCCCGATCGCATCGCCAAGGCCGTCGCGATCCTGCGGCGGCCGCACCGCCACCACTTCGAAGCGTTCGCGCGAAAGCTTCTGCATGATGCCGTGGTAAAACTTTCCGATGGTGTGTTCGAACAAGCAGGTCGAAACAAAACCGATCCGCAGCCGCCCGGCGCGATGCCTGCCGGATGCGGCCGGCACCGCACAATGCGGCGCGGTCCACGCGAGCTTCGGGCAGGCGCTGAGATAAAACTGCGCAGTCAGCGACTGCAGCTCGCGGTCGTTGACGCCTTGATACGCGAAGTAGAAATTCGTCATCCCGATCTCGGCTCGCGGATCGTCGAGGCGCACTTTGCGCTCGCGCAGCTCGTGCAGCGACGCGGCTACTGCGGCGCGTCGCGCGACGCCGCTTTCGCGGGTCTCAAGGATTACCTCCTGTGCAAGCGCCAGCTTCACCATCAGTGGAACGTTGGCGCGATCGGCTTTGCGCGCGGCGCGGTAAGTGTCGATGGCCTCGGAAAATTTTCCCTGGACCCGCAACACGTCGGCAAGGTTGATGAGGACCTGCTGATGGCGTGGACCGAGTTCGCGCGCACGCAGGAGGCAGGCCTCCGCATCGGCGAACTTCCCATGGGCCAGGAAAGCGGCGCCGAGATTGGACCATGCCTCCACGAAGTCGGGTTTCAGTCTCAGCGCGTGGGCATACTCAACCTTGGCTTCCTCGAACTTGCCCAGTCGATGCAGCACCGCGCCCAGGTTGCAGTAGGGTTGCGGCTGTTTGGCATCAATCGCGATAGAGTCGCGGTAATGTTGTTCCGCATCCTCGAGGCGGCCCAGCGCTTCCAGCACGCCACCGAGATTGTTGTGTGCCTGGGCAAGGTTGGGACGCAAGGCAAGGGCGCGCGCGAGGCTGGTTTCGGCTTCGGGCAGGCGTCCGAGCCGCCACAGGGTGCATCCGAGGTTGGACCACGCCTGCGCGTCCTCCGGCGCAAGCGCAACCGCTTGCCGGTAGGCGCGCTCCGCCTCGTTCAGTTTGCCCTTGACGAGGAGCTGGTTGCCCTGATTGTAGTGGCGCGAAGCCAGCGCGAGCTTGGGAGTAGCGGTGGAGATGGCAAAGGCGCCGATCTCGTTTACGAGCGGCGCTCGGCGGGCATTTGTCGCGCGCGCAGACTCCTCCCGATGCTTCATACTCGCGCAAGGAAGCAGCAATTTCCGAGCCCGCTAGAGGTTCCTCGCGTGGCAGCCAATCAAATGACGGCGGCCCCGCAAATAGCATTGAAAGACAGCCAAAACCAGAAGGTTTTCGGCGCCTAGCCAATCGCACGGGGTTGCCGATGCCGTCAGACGCGACGGCTTAAGCCCTCGGTGGCAAAATCGCGGCGCATACTGCCATCACAATGTGTAAAAATTTTTCACACCCGCGTGCGGTTTCGGGCTTTGCCGCGCCCAGGGATCAACGCCTTGAGGGCAAGCTGACGGCGGCGGTTATGGAATCCTGGTCGCGCGCGGCGCATCCATTTGGCATCGTCGACGATACCGTCAATGAATCAATCCCCCTGCCGGAAAAATCCAGGGTTCCGCACTCATCATAGTAGCATAGCCCTTCGACTATGGGTTGACGCCCCCGATGCGCTTTTACTAGGGGCTGCTGCCGAGCGGATTGCGCGCCTCGGTCGCGTTGTCCAGGTAGTCATGATCGCCCAGCCGCGTGATGCGCAAGGTGTTCGTCACTTCGACCCCTTGCAGCGTCAGCTTGGTGCTGGGCGCGAGCGATCTCGCGGTCCCCACCCATTGGCGCTCACCGGGCAAGGCCTCGGTCATCACGCGGCCAGTAGGATGCGCACCGGCCGGACCGACATTAGGCGCCAGATGCAGGATTTCTGAAATGGTCGGCGCGATATCGATGTTCGCGGTCGGATTGGCATCGACAAACCCGCGCTTGAAGTCGGGCCCCATAGCCCCGCACAGATTGTGGATTTCGGCGGTGCCTGCCGCGCCATGCATCCCCATCCCGGTGGTGAAGGACGGCCCCGCGTCGGCATACATGATGCCTTTCGCCGGATGCACCAGGGTCTTGGAATTATTTTTCACCGAGGTCTGGCCCTGCGCTGCGATCGCGAAGGCGGGAACGTCGGGGCCGGTGAGCTTGGCGTTGTCCTGATCAGAGATTTCGCGAAACGAAAGTACCAGGTCAGGCGAGCGCGATGGATTAAGGATGCCGACCGCCTCCTGCGCGAAGGTGCCATCGATCCACCCGAGGAAGGATTGCTCGGGCGGCTGTCGGTGGCGATGTCTCCCGTCGATGGGCACGGGCGCACGCTGGCGCGAGAAAATCGGTCCGCACCATTCCTGCGCTTCGGCGAAGTTGACGATTTTCTGCAGCTCGTCGCGACGCGATTCCTCGCTCGGGAACACCGTCTTCGATAGATAAACGAGATCGCTGCCGCCGTTTCGCGCGACCACCACATCGTCGCTGTCGAGATCCTTTTTGAGGCCCGCGCTGACGAGCAGCGCGTTCAAATCGATCGTCATGCGCACCGTCGCGAAGCCATGATCCGAGGCCACGATGACGTCGGTGCGGTCCGCGATGCCATTGCTATCGATCGCGGCGCGTATCCTTCCGAGGTTGATGTCGGCGCCGCTCAGCGCCTCCAGCGCCTGCATCGTGCCGAGGCCCGCGAGGTGCTGCGTCAGGTCCGGGTTGTGTTGCCAGAGCACGATGAGTGAGGGCCGGCCTGCGTCGGAGGCGCGCTTCGCCGCGGGAATCGCGTCCTCGGTCACCACGCGGGTGAAATAAACGTCGCGGGCGGAATCGGCCACGCCCTCGTGGCTTCCCGCGGGCGCCTTACCGAGCTCCGCTTGCGGCGGTTCGACGAGGTCGTCGGTGGCAAACAGGTAGTCCTTTTGCGGATTGCCCAGCGAGTCGCGGCCGTCCTTGATGGTTTCGACCCGGTCGTCGAACAGAAACGTCGGCCCTTGCTTGCCGGCCACCGCGAGATAGCCGCCTTCGCGCGCGAGTTCCTGCGCCACGCTATCGAGGCCGAGAAGATGCCCGGCAAACGCGTTGTCGCCATCGAGAGCCGCGAGAAGAGGGGTGCTTTCCAGCATCACCGGTTTGGCGAGCTTCGGATCGAGGGAGGTTTTATCGGCGAGGAGCGGCGCGAAATACATCACGTTGGCGACCACCCCGTTCACGCCGGGCGACGCGCCGGTCGCAATCGCCGCCGCATTCACCATCGTCAGCGTCGGATACATCGAATGATGGCGGTCGAAGCGCGTGCCCTGATGTTCCAGGTCGTAGAGATTGGGGGTGTCGCGTTTGGTGACGAAATCGGGCCGCATCCCGTCCCATATCATCAGGATGACGATGTGCCCGCGCGACCCCTCAGGCGCCTCGGCGGCGCGCACCATCGAAGCAGACAGAACAATGGTACCCAAGGTACCAACGATGCCGACCAGGCCGGCCAATCCAGCGAGCACTCTAAAAGCGCGAATCTTCATGTAATTTTCCGGAGCCCCGCGCTCTTCTACCATTGCCAAATGGAGTAAGTCACACTCGATATGTTTCCGCGTCGTTATCCGGATCGCCAACTGGAGCCTTCATCCGATGAAACCTCGTCATCTTGTACTGGCCGTTGCGATCGCCTTGCTCGCCTCCGGATGCTTTTACAGTTCGCAGCCGGTCAATAGTTCGCTCGGCACCAACTGCAAGGCGCAAACGACTGGCCTGATGTTCCTCAGCCGTCCCGATGTGACCTGCGAGCAGCCGGCACAACCTCCCGTCCCCGATGTGGCGCCGGGCGGCGCGCCGCCGCCCTCGGCGCCGGTGCAGTAAGCTCGCGCTATCGCGGGGCGATGGTTTGGCGGCTAAAATGGAGGTACCATGCGAACCAACCTGAGCAACCTCATGCGCGCGCTGGCGTTCGTCGCCGCATTCGCCTGCTGCGGATGTATCGACGTCTCCAGCAGCACTCCGCCGTCGTCGAGCACCACCTGCACCACTGATAGCAACGGTGTCCAAACCTGCACCTCGAAGCCGAGCGGCGGCTCGCATTGGGGATTCTTCCTGTAGTTCGCATCCGCGAACTTCGATGCTCGCCGATCTGAAAGTCGCCGCCGACCACGAGCGCATGCGGCTCGACGTGTTCGTGTCCGCGGCCCTCGGTGCCGAGTACACGCGCTCGCAAGTCGCGCGGATGATCAAGGCCGGGCTGGTGACCGTCAATGGTGCGGCGTCGTCGCGGCCCTCGAGCGCGGTGCATCAGGGCGACAGCATCGCGATCGCGGAGCCGCCGCCGATGGAGCCGCGCGAGGTTTCCGCTTCCGCGTCCGCGATCGACGTGCTCTATGCCGATGACGAATTGATCGTCGTCAACAAGCCGGCGGGGATGACAGTGCATCCTGCGCCGGGACATCACGATGGTACGCTGGTCGACGCGCTGCTGGCGAGATTTCCGGAGCTCGCGACGATGGCCGAGGCGGGTGGCGTGCTGCGGCCCGGAATCGTGCATCGGCTCGACAAGGAAACCTCGGGCGTGATGGTGGTCGCGAGGACGCCGTTTGCGAAGGCGGCGCTCTCCGCGCAGTTCAAGGGCCGCACCGTAAAGAAAGTTTATCTGGCGATTGTGCGCGGGATCGTCGCGCGCGATCGCATGACGATTGAGCATCCCCTCGGACGGCATCCGACCGATCGCAAGCGGATGTCGATTCATTCGCATACTCCGCGCGATGCCGTGAGCAATCTGGTGGTGGTCGATCGTATGCGCGATTCGACTCTGGTGGCGGTGCTGCCGGAGACGGGGCGCACGCATCAGATTCGGGTGCATCTCGCAGCGATCGGACATCCCTGCCTGGGCGAGGTGCTGTATGGCGGCGGGTCGAAAGACAAGCGCGTGGGCGCGGCGGGAGATTTCGCGCGCCATGCGCTGCACGCGATCAATCTATCGATCGAGCATCCGCGCACGCACGCGCGGCAGGTTTATTTCGCGCCAATGCCAGCGGACTTCAGCAACTTTATTGCCGCGCGCGGAGTTAACCTCGAGCAATCGCGGATCGACACGATGGTGAAAGAACATCTGTCAGGGCGTTGACAGATTTTACAAGTATGGTTACGGTTACTTGTAGCTTCCGCATTATGGGACGCTGGGGTTAAGTTTTTCATATCCACCTCGGCCAATTTGACGGCCAACCCCTCTCACACCCGAGACACGGCGTTATCCTTGTTTGAATCCCGATCGCCAGCGCTTAGGTGGGTCTAATCCGCAGGATTTGCCCTGACTCGGGCGGGTATTCACGTACGATTTCAAATGCCGTCATTGGAACGACTGTTCAGGACGGAGTTCAGGTTAAATGGAGAATCAAGAAGAAGGCAGAGTGAGCAGGATGCGGGGGAGGCATATGGCTAAAGGCAGAGCGGCGAGACACCACGAGATGCGCGAAGATTCGGTACCGTCCGAGCCGCGCCAGATTGTCGATCGTCCCCAACAGTTGCAACCACCGTCCGAGCCGGTCGAGGTGATTTCACCCGAAGGGGTGCTGAATCTCAAAGCGCTCAAGCGGGCCCGCGTCACCGAGCTCGCGCAGATCGCGCGCGACTTCGAGGTCGAAGGCGCGGTCAACATGCGCAAGCAGGAGATGATCTTCGCGGTCCTGCAGGCCCAGGCGCATCGCAACGGCGCGATCCTGGGCGAGGGGGTGCTGGAAATCCTGCCCGACGGCTTCGGCTTCCTGCGCTCGCCCGATTACAACTACCTGCCCGGCCCCGACGACATCTATATATCGCCGAGCCAGATTCGGAAGTTCAATCTTCGCACGGGAGACACGGTCTCCGGGCTGATTCGGCCGCCCAAAGAGGGCGAGCGCTATTTCGCGCTGCTCAAGGTCGAATCGATCAACTACGAGGATCCCGAAAAAGCACGCGACAAGATCCTGTTCGACAACCTGACGCCGCTTTATCCGACCGAGCGCATCAAGCTCGAATACAATCACGAAGACCTGACGACTCGCGTCATCGACCTGATTGCGCCGATTGGCAAAGGTCAGCGCGGACTTATCGTGGCGGCGCCGTTTACCGGCAAAACCATGATGATGCAGGCGATTGCGAAGGCCATCGCACACAATCATCCCGAGATCGTGCTGATCGTGTTGCTGGTCGATGAGCGGCCCGAGGAAGTCACCGACATGCTGCGCTCGGTGCAGGGCGAGGTGGTCAGCTCCACCTTCGATGAGCCGCCGACGCGCCACGTGCAGGTGGCCGAAATGGTCATCGAGAAGGCGCGCCGGCTGGTCGAGCATGGCCGCGACGTCGTCATCCTGCTCGATTCGATTACGCGCCTCGCGCGCGCCTATAATACGGTCGTTCCGCCCTCGGGGAAGATTCTTTCGGGCGGCGTCGATTCCAACGCGCTGCATAAGCCGAAGAAGTTTTTCGGCGCCGCGCGTAATACCGAAGACGGCGGCAGCTTGACCATCATCGCCACGGCGCTGGTGGACACCGGCAGCAGGATGGACGAGGTCATCTTCGAAGAGTTCAAGGGCACCGGCAACCAGCAGATTGGCTTGGACCGCCGGCTGATCGAAAAGCGCATCTTCCCGACCATCGACATCCAGCGCTCCTCGACGCGTAAGGAAGAGTTGCTGCTTGGGCGGCAGACGCTGAATCGGGTGTTCATCCTGCGGCGGTTGCTGTCGCAGTTGAATTCGGTGGAAGCGATGGAATTCCTCATCGACAAGATGGAGAAGACCAAGACCAACGACGAATTCCTCGATTCAATGAATGCTTAAAGGATCCGAAAGATGGCTGCTTACCTTCACCTTCTCTCCCTGCCGGGAGAGATAAGAGTGAGGGCTGGGGAGCCACCAAATTGCATTTGGAACGAGGCGAATAGCTTGCTAAGTTGGTGGGCTACGCTCGCTGTAAATGAGGACTAAACAGACGTTATGACCGAAATTTCTATGAAGCAGCTGCTCGAGGCCGGGGTCCACTTCGGCCATCAGACCAGCCGCTGGAACCCGAAGATGAAACCGTACATTTTCGGGGCCCGCAATGGCATCTACATCATCGACCTGCAACAGACCGTGAAAATGTTCCGCGCCTGTTACGACTTCGCGCGCGATATTTCCGCGCAGGGCGGCAGCATCCTGTTCGTCGGCACCAAGAAGCAGGCGCAGGATATCGTCAAGGAAGAAGCCGAGCGCTGCGGCATGTTCTATGTCAACACGCGATGGCTCGGCGGGATGCTGACCAACTTCCAGACCATTCGCGCTTCGATCGAGCGCCTCAAGAAGCTCGAAGACATCATGGCCGATCCCGAAATGGTGAACGCGCTCACCAAGAAAGAGATGAGCGAGAACGCCCGGGAGCACGGCAAGCTGATGCTCGTTTTGGGCGGCATCAAGAACATGCGCAAGCTGCCCGATGCGCTATGGGTGATCGATACCAAGAAGGAATACATCGCGGTTTCGGAGGCGCAGCGCTTGGGCATTCCGGTTATCGCCGTGGTCGATACCAACTGCGATCCGGACCTGATCGCCTATCGCATCCCCGGCAATGACGACGCGATTCGCGCGATCAAGCTGTTCACCGCGGCGATTGCCGATGCGGCGATCGAAGGCAAGCATCTGGCCGAGGAGCGTCAGAAAGGCATCGACGATTCGGGACCGAGCAGCAACGGGAGCGACGCCGGATCGGCAGAGACGTCTCCCGCAGTTTAGTTGTTAAGCGACCCGAGGCCCGTCCCCATCGCACGAGCGGCGGGAAACGCGGACTCGGGTTCGTGTATCTGTAAGTAACGTTTTCATCTATAAAGCAGAACGGACATAGAGCAGGATCGATGGAAGTCAACGCCAATATCGTAAAGGAACTGCGCGAGAAAACCGGCGCGGGCGTAATGGATTGCAAGAAGGCGCTGGCCGAGAGCAAGGGCGACCTCGAAAAGGCCACCGTGTGGCTACGCGAGAAGGGCATCGCCTCGGCCGCCAAGCGCTCGGGCCGGGTCGCATCGGAAGGCTCGGTCGGTTCCTACATTCATGCGGGCGGCAAGCTCGGCGTGCTGGTCGAGGTTAATTGCGAGACGGACTTCTTTGCCAAGGGCCCGGATTTTCAGACCCTGGTAAAGGACATCGCGATGCAAATCGCGGCGACCAATCCACGCGCCATCCGGCGCGAGGAAATCCCGGCTGCCGTGCTCGAGCAGGAAAAGCAGATTTATGCTTCGCAGGCCGAGGGCAGCGGCAAGCCCGCGCAGGTCATCGCGAAGATCGTCGAGGGCAAGCTCGACAAGTTCTACAAAGAGGCCTGTCTGATGGAACAGAGTTGGGTAAAAGATCCCAACAAGACCATCACTGATTTGATCGGCGAGTACACCGGCAAGTCGGGCGAGAAAATCGATATCCGCCGCTTCGTGCGCTTCCAGCTCGGCGAAGGCATCGCGGCGAAATCGGACGACGGCGCAGCCGCTTAGGGTTTGCGCAGGATGGCTGGCTTCCGTCCACATCTCTAACTGGTCGACGGCATCCTGGGGTGGGATTGCAAACGATGGCAGAGGTTCAAAACCGTTTGAGTCCCCTTCCCCGATATAATCGCGTGCTGCTGAAGCTCTCGGGCGAGGCATTGGCGCCCGCCGGCGGCACTGGTATCGATCTCGATGCGCTGGCCCAGATCGCCCTCGAAATTAAGGAAGTCTATGACCTCGGCGTCCAGCTCGCGCTGGTCATTGGCGGCGGCAACATGATGCGCGGCAGCGAGTACGAGGCGCGCGGCATGGATCGCTCGACCGCCGATCAGATGGGCATGCTCGCGACGGTCATCAACGCGCTCGCGTTGCAGCACGCGCTGGAGCGCAACAAGGTTCCGACGCGGGTGCTTTCGGCGATCGCGATGCAATCGGTGGCCGAGCCGTATATCCGCCGGCGCGCGGTGCGCCATCTCGAAAAGGGCCGCGTCATCCTGTTCGCCGCCGGCACCGGCAATCCCTACTTCACCACCGACAGCGCCGCGAGCCTGCGCGCGCTCGAAATCGGCGCCGACGTTATCCTTAAAGCGAGTCATACGGTGGACGGGGTCTACGATCGCGATCCGCTGAAGGAGACGGGAGCGACGCGCTTCGACCGGCTGACCTATATCGATGTGCTCAATCGCGGCCTCAAGGTGATGGATTCCACCGCCATCTCGATGTGCATGGACAACCGCCTGCCCATTATCGTTTTCAATCTGCGTAAACCGGGTAATATAAGACGGGCTGTGATGGGCGAGACTATCGGCACCTGGGTCGGGAGCGAGGCATAAACATGCAGGGCGAAGTTATTGAATTAGCGCACGCGGAAATGGAGAAAACGGTCGAGGCATTCCGCCACGAATTGACCAAGGTTCGCACCGGGCGGGCGTCGACGGGCCTGGTGGAGGGTCTGCAGGTTAACTATTACGGCGCCAAGACTCCCATTCGCCAGGTGGCTTCGCTGGCGGCGCCGGAGCCGCGGCTCATCGTCATCACGCCGTACGACAAGACCGCGCTGCATGAAATCGAAAAGGCGATACAGAGCTCCGACCTGGGGCTGACGCCGCAAAATGACGGCAAGATCATCCGCATCCCGATTCCCGAGCTAACCCAGGAGCGGCGCAAGGACCTGGTCAAGCACGTCAAGAAAATCGCCGAAGACCATCGCGTGGGCGTGCGCAATCATCGCCGCGACGCCAACGACATGCTCAAGGATCTGCACAAGGACAAGAAAATCTCTGAAGACGACCTGCGCGCAGCCGAAGCCAAGGTCCAGCAGTTCACCACCGAGTTCATCGATAAGGTCGATAAGGTCCTGGCCGCGAAAGAAGCGGAGATAATGGAGGTCTGACGGCAGGGGCAGCGGGGCGCCTCCGAGGACAGGGGCGCCAAAGGGTCAGGTCACATCGGGCAGTGGCGATTTCACTACCAACTGACGAATTTCCAAATCTATCTTTGGAGCGCGACCGGCTGCCGCGCCATGTCGCTATCGTAATGGATGGCAACGGGCGCTGGGCCCAGCGCCGCGGCCTTGGCCGCAACGAAGGCCATCGACGCGGCAAGGACTCGGTGCGCGCGGTGGTCGAAACTGCGCGCGAACTTGGCATTCCGTTCCTCAGCCTGTTCGCCTTCTCGCATGAGAATTGGGGCCGGCCTTCGACCGAAGTAAATTTCCTGATGCGCCTGTTTCATCGCTACCTCATCACCGAGGGCAAGCGCCTGATGAAACGCGGCATCCGCGTGCTGGCGCTCGGCGAAAGCGATCGCCTCTCGCCGCCGCTGCGCCACGCGCTGGAGCAGACGGTCGCGATGACGGCGAAAAATGACGGCATGACGCTCGGCCTCGCGCTTCCCTACAGCGGGCGGCAGGATATTACCTCGGCGGTGCGCAAGATTGCTGACGCGGTCGCGGCGGGCGCGCTGAAGCCCGAGGATATCGACGAGGCGACCATTTCGCGATCGCTCGCGACCGGCACCATGCCCGATCCGGACCTGTTCATCCGCACCTCAGGCGAGCAGCGCGTGTCGAATTTCTTCCTGTTTCAGCTCGCATATACCGAACTCTACTTCACCGAGACGTTGTGGCCTGATTTCCGCGAGCGCGAGTTTCTGACCGCGTTATCCGCGTATCAGGCACGCGAGCGCAGGTTCGGCGGCGTGCCCGCGGACGGCGACGACCGGCTGCGTGCTCAGAGCTAGGCTCCTAACCGCGGCGGTCGCCCTCCCCGTACTTCTCGCAGCGATCTTTTTCCTCCCCGATGCGGCCTTTACCGTGATGATCGGCATCCTCGGATTGTGGGGGCTCTACGAAGTTTACGAAGCGATGCGCCCGCTGTCCGCGCCCTCGATACTGGCGCTGCTGATACTCGGACTGCTTCCGCTCATCTGGCTGCTGGCGGGGCCGATGTTCGGGTTTTATACGCCGCCATATCCAGATCCCGCGCGCTCGCTGGTCATATTGATTGCGGTCTTCGCCATCGCGATGCTCAACATCATCACGGTTGGAATCTCGGGGTCGACCGCGATCCCGCGAGGATTGATGGAGGTCGTGAGTGGCGTGCTCTACGTGGGCCCGCTATTTCCGTTTTTCGCGCTGGTGCGCAACGGACCCAATGGCATCGCGCTGCTGGTGCTGATGCTCCTTCTGGTGATCCTCGCCGATACGGGAGCATTCTTCGTTGGGCGCGCGATTGGACGGCATAAGCTCGCATTCAAGGTGAGCCCGGGGAAAACCATCGAAGGCGCGATTGGAGGGATCATCGCATCGATAGTCGGCGGCCTGATTCTGCGGCCCTGGCTGGTGGCGGACTGGAACATCGCAAGAATGATCGTGTTTGCGGCGCTGGTGGCGATCCTCGCGATCATTGGGGACCTGGCTAACTCGGCGTTTAAGCGAGTGGCGGGGGTCAAGGATTCCGGCTGGATTTTCCCCGGACACGGCGGATTGCTCGATCGAACATGTTCACTGGTTTTTGCGGCAGTTTTGACTTACTATTACTCCCGATGATGCGACGGCACGTGCGGTCGCATTGTTTTGTCTCGGGGGGCGTCCGTTTGGGGACATTTCGGAGGAGCGCGTTTTGCTGACTTCAATAGCCGCCGCCGTAATCATTCTTGGTGTTCTAATCGTAGTACATGAGGCCGGGCACTTCGCGATGGCGAAGCGACTCGGCGTGCGCGTAATCAGGTTTTCGATCGGATACCCGCCCAGGATTTGGGGCGTGCGTCGCGGTGGAACCGATTACTCGATCGGACTGACGCCATTGGGCGGGTACGTCCGGATGCTGGGCGAGGAAGTCGGCGAAGAGCCGCGCTCCGACGAACTTCAGAACTACGTCCATGAGCTGGCCCTCGACGTTCTCGAGGCGGCCGAGAAATATCGCTGGAGTCTGCCCTCCAAGGATCCCGATCAGAAGGTCCTCGCGCTCGCCAAACGCCTCGGCTCCACAGATGCGAACGTCCCTCAGATAATTGGGCATGAGTTGAAGGCCGAAGAAGCCGACGTCATGCACGAGATCAACGTGCGCGATTCGGTCGCCGACGCGCAGACCTTTCTCGGTGAGCATCCGACGCCGGCTTTACTGAAATCATTCCAGGCCCGTTCCTTTCCCACCCAGAGTTTGTGGAAGCGTTTTGCCATCGTCCTCGCGGGACCACTTTCGAACATCCTCTTCGCGCCGATTCTGATGACGATCGTCTTTCTGTGGGGCGTGCCGATGCTTCTCCCCATCGTGGGCGAGGCCAAAGACGGGCTGCCGGCGCACGCCGCAGGACTGCTCCCCGGCGATCACATCGTCTCGGTCAACGGCCAGCCGATTCACTTCTGGAACGATTTTTCCGCCGACGTCAAAGGCGGAAACGGTGCTCCCCTAAGGCTCGGTATCGAGCGCGGCACCGGATCATCCGCGGTGCGTCGCGAACTCACCATCACACCCAAGCGCGAAGATGAGCCGACCGTCTATGGCACCAAGGTTCCAACCTGGATCATCGGGGTACTTCCGCGCGGCGACGAAGAGACCCAACGCTACGGCCCCATTGACTCGGTCGAGCGTGGCGTCACCCAAACCATCGATATGGCGGGGCCGCTGGTTATCGGCATCTGGCAGATAGTCGACGGCTCTACTCCGGTGCGCCAGGCGCTCGGCGGTCCCATCATGATCGCGCAGATGGCTGGTAAGGAGGCGCATGAGGGCCTCTCGGCGGTGCTGATGTTCATGGTGATGCTGAGCCTCGAACTCGGCATCCTGAATCTGCTGCCGGTGCCCTTGCTCGATGGCGGGCATCTGCTGTTCTTCGCTTTCGAGGGATTGCGCGGCAAGCCGCTGCAACTTCGGACCCGCGAGATG
>Ga0210398_10000401_pt1 | contig 50489 bp, 41 predicted proteins | sample IncBWC4OmetaG_FD_161047 | JGI IMG/M metagenome (GOLD analysis project Ga0210398, IMG submission 161047) | Forest soil microbial communities from Barre Woods Harvard Forest LTER site, Petersham, Massachusetts, United States - Inc-BW-C-4-O | ecosystem: Environmental > Terrestrial > Soil >...
CAAACCTCGAAGAGATCGTTAACCATCTCGAAGATCTCACCGTCGATGTCGATCTCGACGATCTCGATCACCGCAAGCAGAAGGTCAAGGTGCGAGTCTTCTGCGAGTAGCTGCCGCGCTTGCCGCGATGCAAACCGGGCGCAACTCCTTTCGTTTGCGATGTGCGACCATTGCACAAAGTGTCCAGCCGCCTGCCCTCTTCAGACAAAGATCATCACCTTCACCGTCAGCTCAGCCTGCGCGATCTCGTGCTCACGCAGATTCTCTGCGTCGTCGGAAGCTCGTGGGTAGGAGTCGCCGCCGGCCTCGGCCGCGCCCAGACGGCAATGTGGATCGCCGCCATGCTGCTCTTCTACGTTCCCATGGCCGCATCGGTAATCGGACTGAACCGGATCATGCCGCTCGAAGGGGGGCTCTACATCTGGGCCCATCGCGCATTCGGCGACCTGGGTGGATTCCTCACCGCGTGGAACATCTGGTTTTACGGCATCGCCGTTACCGCGACCATCCTCTACGCCATTCCCACTGAGCTCTCCTACCTCATCGGACCTTCGGCAGCATGGCTTCCGGAGAGCCGCATCGCGTCCGTCGCCATTGTCTCCACGATGATCGCCGCAGTCACGATCGCCGCCCTGCGCGGTCTCGAGCTGAGCAAGTGGATTCACAACATCGGCGGCGGCGCCATGCTGACCGTCTTTGTCGTGCTCATCTTTCTTCCTCTCTGGGCGCTGTCGCGGCACTTGCCCATCCACTGGGCGCCTTTCGTCATGCAGCTTCCGCCCCGCAGCCTGCGCTCTTTCGCCCTCTTCGGACAAATGCTCTTCGGCGCGCTCTGCGGCCTCGAGTACATCGCCATTCTCGCCGGAGAAAGCCGCCAGCCTGCCCGCGCCATCGGCCGCTCGGTTTGGATCTCTTCGCCGATCATCTGTGCGATGTTCATCCTCGGGACCAGTTCGGTGGCAGCCTTCGTTCCCGTTGGCCGCATCGACTTCATCGCGCCGATCCCACAGACCCTGCGAGCAGCGCTGGGGAACACCGGAGCCGGGAACGTCTTTGCGATCGCGGCTATCTTCCTGCTTCAGCTCAGGCTCATCGGAGCCTCGAGTTACATATTCACCGGTGTGACGCGCCTGCCCATGACCGTAGGCTGGGACGCGCTTCTTCCCGCGTGGTTCACCCGCCTCCATCCCACCCGTCGCACACCCACGAATTCGATCATTTTTACTTCACTCCTGGTTTTCCTGCTTGTCGTGTTGGCAAATATCGGGGTGCATGCGCAAGAGGCATTTCAGGTTCTCTCGAACGCCAGCCTCACCCACTACGAGCTGTCGTATCTGGCCATGTTTGCCATTCCACTTGCGGGAGCCGCCACCCTGCGAAGGTCGCTGCCCTCGTGGCTGAAGTGGACCTCCAGCGTCGGCTTCCTCGCGACGCTCTTCAGCCTGCTGATCTCAGTCTTTCCGTTTGTGGATGTCGTGGACGCGCGGGCTTACGCGTTGAAGATCGCGGGTACAACTGTTCTGAGCAACCTGGTTGGATTCTGTTTCTACAGGCTGCGAAACAAAGCAACGCGAAGGGCTGAAGAGACACGGGTTGCTCGGTAAGCCCTCGGCTTCAGCAGCCGATAGCGCAGACTTCTCCACGAATTGGGTGTACATTTCTTGCCTATGAAATACCCGGCCATCTCGCTCGTCCTGCTTCTTTCTGCGACGGCAGCAGGCAGCGCGCAAAGGGCAGGCCCTCCCTATCAGCAGTTCCTGAGCTACGCAGTACAGCAACCGGCAGGCTCCGCTACACCGCCCTCCGCGCTTGACCTCGTCAGCGGATATCGGGACGCAGCAGCGAAGCTCCCGAATTCGACCAAAGTCCCGCTGCGCCTGCCCACGTGGGTGCCGTACGACGACGACAAAGACAACCCGGTCTTCGCGAGTGTCGCGTCGGCGACCGCCAATGGGTACCAGGTAGAACTCGCCTGGGTTCCCGATTGCGGGGGCGGCGGGGCTTGCCACCTGGGATACATCAGCGGCAGCAGCTCGCCACTCGAGGAAAACAAGGGACCGAAGATTCCGGTCACCTTAAGCGGCGGCATTCAGGGATATTTCATCGACGCGGGCTGCGGTGCGAACTGCGACGACTCCGCGGTCTATTGGACCGAGGGCGGCAACCACTACTCGATCAGCATGAAGGCCGAGATAAAGGAGACGCTGGTCAAGATGGTGAACTCGGCGCTGGCCACTAAATGACCAGCTGCACCCCGAAATTCCCGACAGCACGCCGATCTTTGAGAAAATAGTTTCAGCAAGCCGGCCCCACGCGATCCCATCAAACGAGGTCTCCCCAATGGAACGCCGCGACTTCCTGAAGCAGAGCGCGCTCGCCGCCGCTGCCTCCGCCACTACCAGACTCGCTCCCGCTGCCAATACGCCAACCCAACCAATCGCTCGCCGCCCGCTGGGCAAGACAGGAGAGCACCTCTCCATCATCGGTTTCGGCGGCATTGTCGTGATGAACGAGGACACCGGCGCATCCAGCAACATCGTCGCTGAGGCCGTCGACCGCGGGATCAATTACTTTGACGTTGCTCCCAGTTACGGCAACGCTCAGGAGCGGCTGGGTCCGGCGCTCGCTCCCTATCGCAAGAATTGCTTTCTCGCCTGCAAGACCGAAGGGCGGATGAAAGACGACTCGCGCAAGCAACTGGAAGAGTCGCTGCGCCTGCTCAAGACCGATCATGTCGATCTCTACCAATTCCACGCGCTGACGAAAATGGCCGACCTCGACAAGGTGCTCGGGCCGGGCGGCGCAATCGAGACGATGGAGGCCGCGAAAAAGGAAGGCAAGATTCGCTATGTCGGCTTTTCAGTGCATTCGGCGGAAACCGCCCTCGCCGCGATGGATCGCTACAACTTCGACACAGTTCTCTTTCCGGTAAACTTTGTGCTCTTCTCCCAGGCGAACTTCGGCCCGCAGATTTTGGAGCGGGCGCAGGATAAAGGGATGGGCATTCTGGCTCTGAAAGCGATGGCGAAAACGGTGTGGCCGGCCGATCAGAAGCAGAACCATCCCGAGCCCAAGTGCTGGTACCAGCCGGCGGCTTATCCAGACGAGGCTTCGTTGGGATTGCGCTGGACGCTGGGGCATCCGATCACCGCCACGTTACCGCCCGGAGACGAAAAGTATTTCCGCCTGGCGATGGATGTGGCCCAGAACTATAAGCCCCTCGAATCGCACGAGCAGCAGACACTGATGGCGCGGACAACCGGCGTCGAGCCGATTTTTCATTTAGGCAACGACGTCTAGTCAGATCTGGCTAAAAGCTGTCGGCGTCAGGATCAGGTTCGTGATATCGCTGACAATCGGCTCGAAGGCGAATCTCTGATCAGCCGACAGCTTCTTCCAGTTGGGATCGTTGCGGAAGACTTCCCACTTGGCGTCCATCTCATTGAGATCGGCGAAGCTGAGCATGTAGGTCAGGTGAGGCAGCCGCGGGCCGATCAGCGCATCGCCATAGAAGACCTGCGCGAAGCCTGCCTTTTGGAAAATCTCGAATTCACCGCTGTGGAACATCTCCACCTTGCGCACATGATCCTGGTTGGTGGGGCTCTCGTAGGAGCGCAGCTGGAAGATGCGCTTGGCATGCTGGGCAGTCGAGGCCGGAGGCGTGATTTTCGGCCAGCCCTCGAAAGCGATCAACAGCGTGCTCTCAATGCGAATGTAGGGCGGCTCTTTCGCCGCGGCAGCCCAGAAGGGTTCGGCGGCCTGCATGAACTGCTGGTCCTTGGCCAGGCTCAGATCGGCGGTGACCAGGGCTTCAACTGAAGTGGACGGGATGAGCACGTAGAGCGTCGGGGTCTCCGGCCCGATCGTAAGATTGAACGCACCCACGGGAGACATGCCGAGGCGATTCAGCGCGGGAATCAATGCGCCCGAGAGGTAGCTCTCAGTCAACTTTGTCTGCGGACCGCTCTGCATGAAGTACTTGCGCAGCTCGTAGTACTCACGCGGCTTGCCTGCCGAAGGCTGCGCTTCGGATTTTCCGGTGATAGCGAAGGCCGACGTGGCGAGGGCGGAAGCGAGAAAGCGGCGTCTGTGCAAAGGGAATCTCCTGACGACTTTGGATTGTATCGGAGAAATTTGTGGAGGAGCAGGAGGCGTATCAACAGCAGATGGTGATGGCCTGCGCGAATGGAGTCGAACCGATCTTTCATTCAGGCAATGGAGTGAACCAGGCGCGCCAGTCCACTTTGAGACTTTGGGTCTCGTTGCTTCATCCAAAGGAAGGTTTAAGAGACAGGTGAGTCCGATGAGTGAAAGAAGAGCGTTGGTCGTTGGCGCTACGGGTATTGCCGGCAGCAACCTTGCGCATCATCTGGTGAACAAGGGATGGGAAGTTTTCGGGCTGGCGCGGAATCCGCAGGCCGGAGCAAAGATTCAGCCCCTGACCGCCGATCTGCTGGACAAGAGCTCAGTGGAGCAGGCGCTGGCGGGACGCGACATCACCGACGTCTTCATTTGCGCGTGGCTGCGCCAGCCGACGGAGCACGAGAACGTACTCGTGAATGGCGCGATGGTCCAGCACCTGTTCGCCGCGCTCGAAGGCGCGAAGAATTTATCGCATGCGGCGCTGGTGACCGGTACCAAACATTATCTCGGGCCCTTTGAATCTTACGGGAAGACCATGGCGGAGACTCCATTCCGCGAGGATCAGCCGCGGCTGCCCGGAGAGAACTTTTACTACACGCAGGAAGATATTCTGTTCGCCGCGGCGAAGCGGATGGGCTTTACGTGGAGCGTGCACCGGGCACACACCGTGATCGGCTACGCGCTGGGCAACGCGATGAACATGGGTGTAACGCTCGCTGTTTATGCGACGATCTGCCGCGAGACGGGACGGCCGTTCGTCTTTCCCGGATCGCGCGAGCAGTGGAATTTCCTTACCGACGTGTGCGATGCGCGGCTGCTGGCAAAGCAGCTGGAGTGGGCGGCGGTCACTCCCCACGCTCACAACCAGGCGTTCAACACTGTGAATGGAGATATCTTTCGCTGGCGCTGGCTGTGGCCCCAGATTGCGGCCCACTTCGGGGTGGAAGCTGTTCCTCCACCGGAGACGGCGGCTACGCTCGAGGAGCAGATGCGCGAGATCGCTCCCATCTGGGAGCAGATCGCGGCGAAGTATGGTCTGATCGAGAGCCGCGTAGACAAGCTGGCCTCGTGGTGGCACACGGATGCAGATCTGGGCCGGCAGATCGAGTGCGTGAATGATATGACGAAGAGCCGCAGGCTCGGCTTCATGGAATACCAGCAGACCCCGGCTTCATTCTTCGAGCTGTTTGCGCAGCTGAAGGCGGCACGGGTGATTCCGGGTTGACACTTCAGATGGTCACCGACTCCTGGTACTCCCCGAAGACGTCGCGCATCGCCGCTGCGATCTCTCCCACCGTGGCGTAGCTTTCCACCGCCTCGAGAATCGTCGGCATCAGGTTCGCTCCGCTGCGTGCGTGGTCGCGGACCCGGTCGAGCGATGACTGCCAACTTTGGGCATCGCGGCGCGCTCGCAGCGCGCGGACACGCTCGACCTGTTTGCGCTCCAGCGATTCGTCGATGCGCTGGATGGGGATCTCCGGCTCTTCCTCGCGGGTGAAGCGGTTCACGCCGACCACCGTCGCTTCTCCCGTATCGACAGCGCGCTGGAATTCGTAGGCGGCGTTCTGGATCTCCTGCTGCACCCAGCCGCGCTCAATCGCACGCAGCATGCCTCCCAAAGCGTCGATGCGATCGAGATAACCTTGGGCCTGCTGCTCGATCTCCCTGGTCAGGCTCTCCACATAATAAGACCCGGCGAAAGGGTCGATGGTCTGCGCGACTCCCGATTCGCTGGCGATAATCTGCTGCGTACGCAACGCGATACGCGCGGCCTCTTCGGTGGGCAGGGCGAGCGCTTCGTCATACCCATTGGTGTGCAGCGACTGCGTGCCGCCGAGCACGGCCGATAGTGCCTGGATGGCCGTGCGGACGATGTTGTTCTCCGGCTGCTGCGCAGTCAGCGTGGAGCCGGCGGTCTGGGTGTGGAAGCGCAGCATCCACGAGCGGGGATTCTTCGCGCCGAAACGGTCGCGCATGATCGACGCCCAGAGACGCCGCGCGCAGCGGAACTTCGCGACTTCTTCGAAGAAATTGTTATGGGCGTTAAAAAAGAAAGACAGTCTGGGCGCGAAGCGATCAATGTCGAGTCCGGCGTCGATAGCGGCCTGCACATACGCCATGCCGTCGGCGAGCGTGAAAGCCACTTCCTGCGCGGCGGTCGAGCCGGCCTCGCGCATGTGATAGCCGGAGATGGAGATCGTATTCCACTCAGGCACCTCGTCATTGGCCCACGCGAACATATCCGTGACGATGCGCATCGCGTACGGAATGGGATAGATGTAAGTCCCGCGCGCAATGTACTCCTTCAATATGTCGTTCTGGACCGTACCGGACAGCTTCTTGACCTCGGCTCCGGTGCGGCGTGCAACGGCGACGTAGAGCGCAAGCAATATGCTCGCGGTCGCATTGATCGTCATCGAGGTAGAGATCTTGTCGAGGGAAATGCCGTCGAAGAGCCTCGTCATGTCCTCGATGGAGTCGATAGCCACCCCCACTTTGCCAACCTCGCCCAGAGCCATCGGGTCGTCGGAGTCGTACCCGATCTGCGTGGGAAGATCGAACGCGACCGACAGCCCCGCCGTTCCGTTGGCGATAAGAAATTTGTAACGGCGATTCGACTCTTCGGCGTCGCCCATGCCGGCGTACTGCCGCATCGTCCAGAGGCGCCCGCGGTACATGGTGGGCTGGATGCCGCGCGTGAAGGGAAATTCACCGGGGTATCCGAGATCGCGCTCGGAATCAAAGCCGATGGCTTCAAGATCGGTGGCGGTGTAGACGGGCTTGGCGTGTGGGCTTTTCGGTTCGGGCATGGGAACTGGGTATTGTAGCCCGGCCGCCACTAACGTGAACTCGACTATGCCGGCGCGAGCATATTCGCGTCGCGGATCACGACCCAGTTACCGGCTGGCTCGCGGCGCAGGATCGACAGCGTGTGGCCGGCGCGGCGCGAGGGCTGGCCGCCACTGCGCGGCGTAATAGTGACGGACAGGTAGCTCCAGCACCAGGCCACGTCGCCGTGGACCTGAACCTCCCTCGTCTCATTGACATCCTCGATGCGAATCACAGGAACCATCGCCTGGAACGCTTCAGCAAATGCGCGCTTGCCATGCATGGACGGCTGACCTGGGACCAGAAACACAGCATCGTCCGACATCAGCGTGAGCACCGTCTCGAGATCACCGGCCGCGGTGGCGCGCAACCAGGTCTCCATCAATTGGCGGATGGCCTGAGCATCGGTTGTCGACGAATCGCTCATGGCGGCGAACATCACCCTAACTTCGCTGGCGCTTCAGCCTTTCCTTCTTGCGCGCGCGGTAGAACGAGCTGAACGTGAAGTAAAAGAAGACCAGAGTCACGACGACATAAATCAGGAAGCGCGGATGATTCGCTCCCGAATACCAGGCATGGCGCAGCTTGTACGCATTCTGTGCGAAGAACAAGCCGAAGAGGGCGAAGAAAAGGCCCGTCACTTCGAGCCAGAGGATGCCGCCGGCGTGTACGAAGGGTCCCCAGACGGATTGGCCAAATTTTTTGGCCCCGGTCGCGACGGCGCGTCTACGCTCGGCTCCCCGCTGAGTGTAGACCGCAGCCTGCTGCTGCGCCGCTGGACCTTCTTGCTGCATGGAATGAGCGGCTTGCGCAGCTCGGTCGCGGACCATTCCGGAAGCAACACGGACGCCGATGCCCAGTTTTCGGCCAACATGTTTCGGCTCCATACACAAAAGTGTAGCAGCGGATATTGATTCGGATTGCCACCGCGGAGCATCGGAAGTAATGTAAGAAAAACCTCGAAGAAAACGCCCTCGCACAACCCGGCGTGGAAACGGAGTGAATCCTTGAACCAAAAATTGCGGAACCTTGTCCAGCAATTGGGCGAAGCCATACATGAGAGCGTTTCTGAGTCTGAGCACATCGCTGGCGTGGTGAAAGATATTCGCAAGCAAGGATTCGACGTTCTGCTGATGCTGGAGGCGACGATAGGTCTGAATGAGCTGGAACAGCAGCCCACGACCGGGCTCGAATTGCCGGGCAATGACAGTCCGGCAGGGGGCGATACTTTCACCGCGCAGGATCTTAACTTCCTGAAATCGCTCCGCATTGCGATCGAAGAGCCGGAAGACCACCGTTAGCGGCCTCCTCGTTGTGTCTTGATGCTCTCATCTCACGGATTGTGTTAGTATCCGCTCGTCTCTGCGAGTGTGCAGCGCAAGGCCTCTGCTGCTTTGACTTTGAAGCGAAGAGACGTGAGGGTGCTAACTGACCATGAGAGACACACTCGGGGTGTTACTGGCAGGCGGCGCTGGGGAGCGGCTCTTTCCCCTGACGCGCGACCGGGCCAAACCGGCGGTGCCATTCGGCGGCAATTACCGAATTATCGATATAACCCTTTCCAATTGCATCAACTCCGATCTGCGCCACGTCTACATCCTTACGCAATACAAGGCCTTGTCCCTGAATCGCCATATCCGCGAAGGCTGGACGAGCGCCGTTGCGCAGGAACTCGGCGAATTCATCGAAATCCTGCCCCCCATGCAGCGCGTGAGCTCGAACTGGTACATGGGCACCGCCGACGCGGTCTACCAGAACATCTACTCCATCGGCTCCGAGCAGCCCAAGCACGTGCTGATTCTCTCCGGCGACCACATCTACAAGATGCATTACGGCAAAATGTTCGGTGAGCACGTGGAGTCGGGTGCGGATGTCACGCTGGCCACTCTGCCGGTCGACCCTTCGGAGGTAGCCAGTTTCGGCGTGGTCGAGGTTGCCCAGAATGGTGAGGTAATCGGCTTCCAGGAGAAGCCGAAGACGACCGATCTCCGCTCCCCCTTCAACCCGAACATGGTTGATTGTTCGATGGGCATCTACCTGTTCAACACCGATGTACTGCTCCCCGCGCTGATGCAGGACGCCGAAGATCCGTCCTCGAAGCACGACTTCGGGCACAACATCCTGCCGTCCATCCTGGGCAAGTACAAGATGCGCGCCTACAACTTCGTCGATGAAAACCGCAAGTCGCAGGCCTTGTACTGGCGGGACGTAGGCACTCTTGACGCCTACTACGACGCCAACATGGACGTCGCATCGGTATCACCGGTCTTCAATCTCTACGACAGCAACTGGCCCATCCGTACCCGCGTGCGCCAGTATCCCCCGGCAAAATTCGTCTTTGGCGAGCCGGGACGCACCGGCATGGCGATTAATTCAATCGTTTCCGCCGGATGCATCGTCTCCGGCGCAGTAGTGCGCAACAGCGTGCTGTCGCAGGATGTGCGCGTCAATTCGTACTCCGAGCTCGATTCGAGCATCGTGTTTTCGCACGTGAACATCGGCCGTCACTGCCGTATCCGGCGGGCCATCATCGATCGCGATGTCCAGCTGCCGGAAGGCACTGTTATCGGATACGATCAGGCCGAGGACAAGCGCAAGTACTTCGTCACCCCCAGCGGACTGACTGTAGTGACGAGAGATTACTCGCTCTACGAGAACCCCGTAGCTCCGGACTTCATGCTGGAGACGTGATCGCCGCCGGAATTTTCCATCGCGGCAAAGCTGTTTTGGGCTGAGGGTTGGGTCCGGCTGTATGCCGATGGTACTGTCAACTCGTATCTGTTTCGGAGGTCTTTGGATGTCAATCAAGAGTCTCGCTGCAGCATCTTTGCTGGCCATATCAGCTTCTTTCCTCTCCGCCCAGTCGGCGCAAACCATCAATGGCTTCATCAGCGAGGATCAGTGCGGCGCGTCGCATGCAGCGCCCAGCGCCTCGGCTACCAAGTGCGTGAAGGGCTGTATTGCGCGCGGAGCAGCTCCGGTGCTGGTGAGCGAGGGTAAGGTTTACAAGCTCAAGGGCGAAGATGCCGCCGTGAAGGGCCTTGCCGGCCAGAACGTCACCATCAAGGGTACGGTCGAAGGCGACACCATCACGGTAACTTCGGTCGCCGCGAAGTCGTAGTGGGCGAAATCCGGCCAATTCAGTTCGCCGGTTCAGTTTTTGGAGCCGCTAACGTTCGGTCGCTAGCGTCAGAGTGTGGGTCGCATTTGCGTTCGAGCACGGTAGGAAGCCAATGCTCTCGTAAAGCCGCGCTGCGTTGGGATTGTCGGCGCGAAGACGCACACAGCGAAAATTCTGCCGGGCGTGCTCGATGAGAACAGTGACAAGACTCCTTCCGACGCCTTGATCTCGCCAACCAGGCATCACGTAGACCCTCCTGATACGACCTATGTCCGGGAGCGCTAAACGGGTCGCGATTGAGGCCTCCCACTGCGACGACTCGTCCGTGATCCAGATAGCCACAAAGAATCTCTCCCTGCCTGTCGAAGCGATTCTCCCCGCTCGACCATTCCTTGATCAGCCTCTCAATAAAGTCGAATCCCTCGGTGAACGCTTCGGCCCGAAGTTCTTCTATTCCCGGGACGGGAAGTTCCACCCTGTGAATCGTCATGTTTCCCACTTACTCTGCTTCGGCGCCGGTTTCGGTCCACTCCACAGCTTGCGCCCAGGGAAATGCCCGCAGTTCCTCTGCCATCGCATCCAGAAGATGTGTGTCGCGAGTCGCCGATTCCAGGATGGCCTGAACCAGAGAGCGGTCGGTTTCTTCCACCTGCTCGGCGCGAATGTCACGCAGCACGAGAGAACGAGCCGCCACGGCGCGCGTGACCTGATATTCAGCCTCGGCCTGGTGTTCCGTCTCACAGAAGAGTCTCAGCCGGTAAATCACATGCGTGTCCAGAATCGCCAGCGAGCGCCGGTCAATATAGCGGGAGATCGGACGCAGCAGCAGGTTGATCGCAATCAATAATGCTGAGACGAAGATGGTGTCGAGCATCTCGCCCGCTCCGGCGCATGCGCCCACCGCCGCCGAACACCAGAGCGTGGCCGCGGTATTCAGTCCGCGAACGCTGCCGCCGTCCTTCATGATGGCGCCCCGCGCCCAGAAACCCGACTCCGGAAACCACGTACGCTATCACCTGGGTCGTTCCCGGCGCGATCGTCGATCCCAGATCGACGAATGCTGCGGCCCCGAAACACACCAGTGTGTTGGTGCGGAGGCCGGCCGCCCGTTGACGCCATTGCCGTTCTGCACCCACACACGCGCCAAGGATCAGGGCCAGCAGCAGGCGCGGAAAGGTCGCCTGATGCAGCAGCGGCACAGAATCGGTCCACCAATGTGTCCACGGATTAGCCATATTTGGGATTAGCCATATTTGCGGATTGGCCATGTTTGCGGATTGGCCAGATCTGCCGTTTACCGGTTCCCCTATATTGCCTGAAATCAGGAAGCGCCCGCTCCGCAGCGGGCAAACCAGCAGATGGGATCGGCAACCATCCGTCAGCCTTACCCTGCCACCTCCCTGCTTTTTCATAGGACTGAATTCCTCCCCATTTTCCTGTATTCTGGCGACTTCACGGCGCTGAAAGGCTGCCGGACCCCTCCCACGGAACCGGCCCTGTGTTTAATGCGTATGAATTGCCATGAGTTTTGCCGGGGCAATGACGTGGGAGATGGACGGTTTCCGGGTAATCCGGACCCGGCCGAGAGCAGGAGGGATTGCTCCGGAGCCGCGTCCGATGCCTCAAGAGCATCCGGAACTGCGCCAGGCAGCGGGTTCGAAGACGAAGCCGGCCACCGCCCCGGTCGAACAGATGCGCTCGGGGTCGGGACAGTGGCCGGGAAGCAGAGCCGGGCATTCACAGGCCGGCGCTCCCGGTATAACGGGGAACCGGGCAGAGGTACGGGGAGCAGGGAGAGTATTGGAAGCCGACTGGCAGGTCGTTGTACAACGGTGCCTCGACGGCGACTCGGTGGCTTGGGCCGAGTTGGTGAAGTCCCATCATCGCCGCATTTACTCTCTCTGCTATCGTTTTACCGGCTCTGCGCATGATGCCGAGGACCTGACCCAGGACGTCTTCATCAAAGTTTACGGAAATCTGACCTCATTTGATTTGGCCCGGGGCAGTTTTCAGACCTGGCTCACCACGCTTGCTCGGAATCTTCTGGTCGATCATTTTCGTAGAACTAAGCAGCAGCGCGTGACAGATTCGATGGACGCGGGCTGGGACGAGTCCGAAGAGCTTCCCATGGCCGACCGTCTCGCCGCGACCGGCCCAACCCAGCACGATCGCGCCGCGCAGAAAGAAATCGCGCGCATGGTGCAGGAGGCTCTGACAAAGATCTCACCTGAGTTGAGAGAAGCCGTTATTCTTCGTGACTTGCAAGACATGGACTACAAAGAAATCGCACAGGTTCTGCGCATCCCCGAGGGTACGGTGAAGTCCCGTATCAGCCGGGGCCGGGCGGAACTGGCGCGGTTATTAGAACGTAATAAAGGACAGGTGGTTTAGATGTCGGAGCGTAATCCATTTGAACAGCACCCCAAGGGTCCCGAGAGAGCACACGGGGCCGGCCGGGAGCTGCGCTGCGAGGAGTGGGAAGCCCTTCTGGCCGATGCGCTGGACGGCGTGATGCCGGCCGGCGACAGCGCAAGCTTCGAGGCACACAGCCACGACTGCGCAACCTGCGCCGGGCTGCTGGCCCAATCGCGCCAGGGGCAGGAGTGGTTGCAGTTCCTGCACGCCGAGCCCGACATGCCGTCCGACCTGGTCGAGCGCATTCTTGGCCGCACCAGCGGCGCTGTAGCGGAGCGGCCGCTGGCTGTATACGGAGCACCCATTGCCGCCGGCCCGAATGTGATGGCCCTGCCACGGCGGCGCTTTGTCTGGGATACCCGCCTGATGATGACGGCGGCGATGGCCTTCTTCTCGATCGCCCTCACCCTGAACCTGGCCGGCGTGCGGCTGACCGACTTGCGGCTCTCGGATCTGACTCCCGCGAGCCTTGAAAACAACCTCACGCGGCAGTTCTACACTGCGAAGACCCAGGCAGTGCGCTACTACGACAATTTGCGCTTCGTCTACGAGGTGGAGTCGAAGATGCGCGAGCTGCGCCGCGATGAAGATACGCGCCCCGCTCCTCAGCCTGAACAGAAGGCGCCTGCGCCGCAAACCACTCAGCCCGCCGGCAACTCTCCCGCGAACCCGCACAAGAATGGCGGCAAACTCGAGCCCGCACCGATGGTGCCCCAACCGGATGTAATTTTCGGAAAGAAAATGCTGGCCAGCGTTCACGGTTCGCTGTCCGGTGAAACACAATCGCTCTACACGCTGGTTGGTGAGGTCAAGAATACAAAGAACGAAGAGGAAGAAGAGGTAGACACATTGGTCGCTTTCCTACGTGACCAGGCAGAAAGAGGCTTGGCATGAATTGCGTTAACCATCCCGACAACCCGGTAGCTGCATATTGCCAGAATTGCGGAAAGGCTCTTTGCTCGCAGTGCGTGCGATCGGTCTCCGGTGTTATTTATTGCGAGCAATGCCTCGCGGCCAAACTGGGAATCGGCGGCGGTTATGTTGCGCCGGGCGGCGCAGGTTACACAGTCCCCGGGGCGGTACCTGGCGGCGTCGGTTATGCTGTGCCCGGCGTAATTACGTCCGGCGGCCCCAATCCCGGCACAGCGACCGTCCTCGGATTCATCCCCGGCGTGGGAGCGATGTACAACGGGCAGTTCGTGAAAGCCCTGGTGCACGTACTGGTCTTCGTCATCCTGATCGGCATCACCAACAACCATCCGATCTTCGGCCTCTTCATCGCCGCCTGGATCTTTTATCAGGTCTTCGACGCGCACCAGACGGCGAAGGCGCGGCGCGACGGGCTGCCACTCCCCGATCCCTTCGGCCTAAACGAGCTGGGATCAAGGATCGGCATTCCCAACTCGCCCACGACGCCGCAGGCGACCCAGGCATACACGGTACCTCCCGTCCCTCCGCCGTCCACTGGCTTTCCTCCTCCCGCAGCAGACTTTACTCCCCCGGCAGCGGGCTACACACCTCCGGCCGACTACACGACATATCCGCCCTATACGGCTGTGCCGCCGCCAGGCGGGCCAGTCCCCCCGCTCGAGCCCGACCCCTATGCCCCGGTACGGCGACGTGAGCCGGTCGGCGCGATCGTGCTCATCGGGCTGGGACTGCTGTTCCTGTTCAACACTCTGGGCGTCTTCCGTTTTGACTGGTTCGGACACACGTGGCCGATTCTGATCATCGTGCTCGGCGCCTGGCTGCTGTTCCGCCGAACACGCGGAGTTCCTCCGCCGCCTCCTCCGGCGCCGCCAGCGGGAGGTGGGCAATGAATCCATACCTGTTTATCCATCGCATCAAGGGACCAGCGATGCTCCTGGTCTTCGGCATCACGGCGCTGCTCAACGAGTGGGACATCATCTCCTTCGGCCGCAGCTGGCCGTTGTACCTGATCGTGCTGGGGGTCCTTCAGCTGGCCGAGCGCGCGGCATGGTCACAGTGGCAACAGCAACAGTATGCACAGGGTCAATACGCCGCCCAGGGAGCCGCTCCGGGAGCCGGTGGTGTGACACCGCCCGCCAATGTGCCGCCCGCCTCGTCTTCGCTGGTGGTATCGCCTCCCGCACTGCCGACCGACCCTGATCGCCGTTTCGATTCGGGCGAGGGGAGGTAGCGCGATGGCAGTCAATCCTCCACCGTATCCGCCCCCTTATTCTCCGCAGGACGCACGCCGGCAGGCACGTGACTGGGCACGCGCCCAGCGCGAGCAGATGCGCGCGCAGCGCCGTTACTGGCGGCACTGGTACGGAAACCGCCGGCCGTCGGTCGTCGGCCCCGTCCTGCTGCTCAGCATCGGTATCATCGCCCTGCTGCTTGAGACTGGGCACATCAGCGTCAGCGGCTTCTGGATGTGGTACGAGCGCTGGTGGCCGCTTCTCCTGATCGCTGTGGGTCTGGTATCGCTCGCCGAATATTTCTGGGACCGCAACGACCCTTACGCTGGACGGCGGTCGGTCGGCGGCGTGGTCTTTCTCATCATCCTTCTCGCCATGGTCGGATGGGGAGCCAACGGGCGCTGGTGGCGGCCGTTCAGCGACCAGTTCGATAACAGCGACGATTTCTTCTCCATGATGGGCGAGGAGCACGACAACGACGTCCAGATGGACGAGGCAATCGGTGACAACGCGAGCGTGAACATTCAGAACCCGCGCGGCGACGTGACGGTAACAGTGTCAACCGACGGCCAGATGCACATCCGAGCTCACCAGGTCGTGCATTCGTCGGACAAGGACGCGGCGAAGATCTTTGACGAGATCAAGCCGAAGGTCGTGTCGTCGAACTCCAGCGCGGCAATCACCGTACCCGGCCGCAACGGGGCGCGCGTCGACCTGACCATACAGGTACCCGAAAAATCCTCCACCACCGTAAATACGAATCACGGCGATGTAACCATCGAGGGCCTGAAGAACAATGCCGACGTGACCTCAAGCCATGGCGATGTCAAATTCGACAGCATCACCGGCGATGTGCACGCCCGCATGGATCACGGGGACTTCTCCGCGCACCAGGTCGGCGGACACGCCTTCATGGACGGCCATGTCGACGACGTGACGCTGTCGGAGATCAAGGGTCCCGTCGTGCTTGAAGGCGAATTCTTCGGCGACACGCATCTCGAGCAGGTGGGATCGACGGTTCACTTCCACACCACCCGCACCGACCTCGATATTCCCAAACTGGGCGGCGACCTGACCATGGATTCGGGCGATCTGACTGCGAACCAGGCCTCCGGACCAGTCCGCATTATCACGCGCTCGAAGAATATCGACCTGTCCCAAGTTGCCGGCGATCTTCACATCGAGAACAGCGACGGTGACGTGAACGTCGTGGCTGCGGTTCCGTTGGGCAACGTGCAGATCTCGAATCGCTCCGGCGGCTTGTCGCTGAGTGTGCCGGAAAATTCGAACTTCACCGTCGCGGCCAGCACGACGGAAGACGATGAACTCGAAACAGACTTTCCCTTGCAGCAATCCACCAGCGGTGACCGGCGCTCGGCGGAGGGCGCTGTGGGGCACGGAGGAGTCCGGCTCGATCTGAGCACCACGCACGGCAACCTGCGCCTGAAGCAGGGTTCGGCTCACATGGAGACGCCTGAACGACCCGAGGCTCCAGAGAGGCCTGAGAAGCCTGAAAAACCTGAGAGACCGCCAGTTCCACCGCGGCATCTGGCAGCGCCGAAGTCGCCTACCCCTGAACCAACCGTTCAGTAGCCCCGCGCCGTTCAGTAGACCGGGGCCGTTCAGTAGCCAGGTGCTCATCGCCAAGGTGTTGCTCCGCCAACCGCTCCCGCACGATTGACTCGATCCGCTCCAGTACCTGGTCGAGTGTGAGAAAGGTCGAGTCGACAATCACCGCATCGGGCGCAGGACGCAGGGGCGACTGGGCGCGGTTGCGGTCCCGGTCGTCGCGCTCGCGCAGCTCACGCGTGATTACTGCCTGCGAAACGTCCTCCGATGCCGGAGCGCTTTCAACAGCAACCGGGCCGCTGGCCTGTTCATAGCGGCGCTGGCTGCGCGCCTCGGGTGAGGCATCGAGGAAGAATTTGATATCGGCATCGGGAAAGACCACGGTTCCGATATCGCGGCCCTCCATCACAACTCCGCCCGCCCTTCCCATTTCGCGCTGCAGGTCGACCATCCACGCCCGGATCGCGGGATGCACGCTCACCTTGGACGCTGCCTGCGTCACCTCCGGGTCGCGAATGCTCCCCGTCACATCCGTTCCATCCAGAAGTACTCGATTCCCCGCCGGCGTTGCCTCAAGAACAATCGAGGTCGACACCGCGAGACGCGCCAGCGCCGCCGAGTCGTCGGGATCGATGTCGCCGCGCAGCGCCTTGAGCGCGAAGGCGCGATACATTGCCCCCGTCTCCAGATTCAGCAGGCCGAAATGAGCGGCGAGGTGTTTGGCTACGGTGCTCTTGCCGGCTCCCGCCGGCCCGTCGATGGCAATAATCAGACGTCGTCGATTCATTCGGAACTCTTACCGCTATCCCCTTGATCCTTCCGCTTCCTGAAGGGCGGTTTTGATCCTGACTTGAAGCCCGGCCTCGCTCCGCCCGATTTCCCTCGGGACGGTGGTCCGCCAAACTTCTTTCCGCCGGACCCAAACTTCTTCCCGCCGAAGCCCGACCCTCCAGATTTCGAACCGCCAGGACGAGCCGCCCCGAATTTTTTCCCGCCGAATTTGGACTTGTCGAATCCGGGCTTTGTTGATTTCCCAAAACCAGACGGCTTCGGCTTCCACTCGCGCTGAGATGAACCGGATCGTTCGGCAGAACTTGGCCGGTCGCTTACCTTGTCCCCCGGCTTGCCCGGCTTATCGCGGAAGAACGGGCGTTTTTGCCCTTCCCGCGGCTTGCCGGCGCCGCCGTAAGATCGCGGGCCAGATCCCGTGCCAGATCGTTGACCGGATCGTGGACCAGATCCCGGACCAGGCCGTTGACCGCGTGGACTGAACGGACGGCCTTCCGAGCCTTCGGCACGCGGGGGCCGAGTCTCCTCGCCCTTCCACGGACGCGCCGTGTCAGCACCGAATTTCGGTTTGCCAAACTTCGGCGCGAATTTTCCGCCCCCTGCTCCAAACTTCTTCGCGGGAAATTTGCCCCCACCGGTTCCGAATTTCTTGGGAGGATACTTCCTCCCACCTGCTTCGAACTTCTTCGGCGGAAACTTGCCGCCAGGGCGAAAGTCCGCACGGCCCTCGCCGCCGGACGGTCTGCTGTCAGGGCGCTGTCCGAATGGTCGCTTTGCGAAAGGTTTGCGATCACCGCCGGCGCCTTCTTCCCTGCGCGGATAGTTCGTTCGCGGCTTGCCCTCTTCAAACTTTCGAAACGGAGGACGGTCCCCTTCGCCCCTGGGTCGAGGCGGACGGCCGGCACTCGCACCGAATGGCTTCCGGCGCGGCGGATAGTTCCCGCGCGAGTCAGTGCCGCTCCGCAGCGGGCGTCCGCTGCCGCCTGAGCCACCGGGTCTTGCGCCACCTGTCGAGCGAGGACGTGCGCGATCGCTTCCCGCCGCAGCGAAACGATCTCGCGGTGGTCCAGTGCGAGGCCGCTCGCCAACGCGTCCGCGCCCGAAGGTCGGACTCCGCTCCGAGTCCCGCGATTCCCGGGTTGGCCGTTCCGGGGTGAGTCGTTGCCGGGATGGTCGTTCGCGGTTGAATGTAGGACGGGCCACGGGCTCGGATGGCGCGACCGGCTCCGGCTCGGCGAACTCCGGAAGCGATCCGGCCACGTGGTACATCGTCTGCGTTCCCACCGGAACAATTGCGATCTGGCGCGTGGCTGCGAGCCCGTTCACCACCTCACGCACCTTCGACCGCGCGGTGAGCGGCGAGAGAAAGGTTTCAACCTCCTCCGGCGTGGCAGCTATGGCTGATTCGAGATAGAGCGAAACCAGTGCCGACAGTCCCGTCGTCTGTGCAATTTTGTTGGCTGCCGTTAGCGCATCTCCGAAGCGCTTCTGCGTAAGCTCCCAGCGCGTCGGGCCATCCTCTGCGTATAGCGGCATGACCTTTAGGCCGCCCCAGAGATCCATCAGCCCGCGCAGCACAGCGGACTCGGTGATCTCATGCCCCAGCCCGGCCTGAATTTCCGTTGCCTCAAGAGACGCGCCATCCTCAAGCAGCTTCCATATCGCGGTCACCAGTGGCGATGCTTTCGGTGGCGGAGTCTTCCAGTTCCGGCCGCCGCGCAGGGTGAAGATATAGGGAAAGGCTTCGCGCGACGCCAGGAAATCCGGCTGTTCCGAAATCGTTCCGAAAAGATTAAGGGGCAGGGCCTCCCCGCTTTCCACAACACGAATCATCAGTCCGCGGGCGTTCGCGATCGCCGCCGGCGCGGGCGTCTCGCTCGGTGCGCCGATCGTGGCTTCGACGAAGGAAGGCGCGGGAGCCAGAAACTGATGTCGGCGCGGCAAATAGAGGCAAAGGCCGCTGCTGTTGATCCACGCTGACGCGTCTTCGCGCGTAAGCACGGGATCTGATTTCTGCCGCCAGCGCGCGGAGCGCACGGCTTGTAGCTGTTCGGCTGTCAAGGAGACCTTCTTCGTCCTGCGGAAAAGCGAATCTAGATCCGCTGAAAGGCCCGCTGGATGTCTTTCCAAGAATACCGTAAAGCGATGGGCCGACCATGCGGGCAGCTCGTCGGATGCTCAGTGCGGGCGAGTTCCGCCAGCAGCCACTCCATGCGCCGTGGGTCGAGGGGCATGTTCACCTTGATGGCGGAATGGCAGGCGATGGACGCCGCAATACGTGTCCGCATCGTGCCCATGTTCTCCGACTGAGTGGGATTCCCCGCCTGCTCCAGCACCTCCATCAGCATCCGCTCGAGCTGCCGCCCTTCGAGCCCCACAGGCGCCGCCTTGACCGCCAGCGTGTGTGGGCCAAAAGGCTCGACCTCAAAGCCGTTGCGCTCCAGTTCCTCCGCGATTGCCGCGAAGAGGACCATCTGGTGCGGTTGCAGATCGACCAGCAGAGGCATCAACAGCCGTTGCCGCTCCACGCTCTCCACTTCGCGCTCGCGCAGAATCTTTTCGAAGAGCACCCGCTCGTGGGCAACATGCTGGTCCACGATCCACAGACCTTCGTCGTTGACCGCAAGAATGAACGATTCGCGCAATTGCCCCAGGGGCTTCAGCGACGCGAGCGAGTTCAGGCTCGCCGGCTCCCCCCCATCGGGAAAGCTTTGCGTATTCCACTCCGGCTCGCAATTGTGACCGGGACTCGGCGTCGCACGCCGTTGCTGCGGTACCGCCGCAAAAGGAAGGCTCTCCGCCGTCGGCTCGGACGCGCGTTCCGTCAGCGTGAATGGCACAGCATCGGCCGCGCTGACACCCGGCTCCGAATCCTGCACAGCTTCTGCATCTCCTTGCGCCGGGATGGGAGATGTGGCGGGCTGCAGCGCCGGCGTCGCGTGGGGATTCGCGCTCATCGCGGCAAGAAATTCGGCCGCAGGACGTGCCTTGATCAGCGTGTTTCGAATACTGTCGCGCACAAAGTCGTGGATGTAGCTTGGCTGGCGGAAGCGCACCTCGGTCTTCGACGGATGCACATTGACATCGACCTCATGAGGCGGCATCTCGAGAAACATGAGGACCACGGGAAACGACGTCGGTGGAATCACATTGCGATACGCCTCGCTGACCGCGTGCAGGATGAGCCGATCGCGAATGAGCCGCTGATTCACGAAGATATAAATCGAATTGCGATTGAGCTTCTGCAACTCGGGCCGGGAGACAAAGCCGCTCACCCTCAGAAATCCCGGATCCGGCGGCTGATAATCCTCGTCGCGCTTCCATGGCGGAGGCTCAGGCAGCCCGGCGCGATCGAACCGCCGCTCTGCGGCGAACGGCAGCAACTGGTCAAGCGTGTCATTGCCGAAGATCTGAAAGATCCGCTCAGCAGCCTTCTGGACCGGAGGCGCAATCAGTAGCGCATTTGTGGCCGAATGCAGCTCGAAATGCTTGTCCGGATGCGCCAGCGCATAATGTGTAACTAAAGCGGTTACGTGCGAAAGCTCCGTCGATTCTGCCTTGAGAAACTTGCGCCGCGCCGGAGTATTGAAAAAGAGATCGCGAACACTAATCGTCGTTCCCGCGGGCAACCCGGCATCGTCGACGCGAAAGATCTTGCCTCCGACAATTTCCAGGTGCGTTCCGCTGGCTTCGCTCGCCGCGCGCGTCTCCAACTCAAGCCGCGAGATCGACGCGATCGACGGCAGCGCCTCGCCGCGAAAGCCCAGCGTCGCAATCGACAGCAGGTCGTCGCTCGATCGGATCTTCGAAGTCGCGTGTCGTTCGAAGGCCAACAGCGCATCATCCCGCACCATACCGATGCCGTTGTCCACAATCCGGATCAGCTTTCGCCCGCCGCCCTCTATCTCAACCTTGATGCGGGTGGCCTGGGCATCGAGGGCATTTTCCAGCAGTTCCTTGACCACGGACGCGGGACGGTCAACGACCTCGCCCGCGGCGATCTGGTTCGCGACCTGGTCGGTGAGTATATGTATGCGACCCATGTTGGCGGCGTGCCTACGCGGCTGATTCTCTCTTCAGCCGCGCAACCATTTGAAGAATATCGATGATACAGAAGCTCACTGGGCCATTTCGTGCTCGTGCAGGCGGTCGCCGAGCACGTGCAGCCGCAGGAAATTCGTCGATCCGGACTTGGTCCGGGTGCCGGCGACGATACCCAGGATGTCCTGCGGAAACACATAACCGGCCGTCTCCAGCAGCTCTTCCGCCATGTCCACCATCTCTTCGGCGGTGTGCGCCTTGGCGCACTTCACCGGCTGCACTCCCCAAAGCAGAGCCATCCGGTTGATGACCACGTCGATGCTGGAGAGCGCGTAGATCGGCGGCTTCGGACGATACTTCGAAAGCTGGCGGGCCGTCGTGCCCGTTTCGGTGAAGACAGCGATCGCCTTCAGCTCCAGGTCCTCTGCTGCATGCGCCATCGATTCGCAGATCGTCTCAGCAACGGAGAGATACTGGTTGCTTGGGCGCCCGTCATGCGGCGAAATTGTTCCGTGAATCTGCGACTCCGTCTCAATGACGATCTTCGCCATCATCTTGACGGCTTCAACCGGATACTTGCCCGCGGCGCTTTCCGCCGACAGCATGACGGCATCGGTTCCGTCATAGATCGCATTGGCTACGTCGCTGGCTTCCGCCCTTGTGGGCCGCGGGTTCTCGATCATCGATTCCAGCATCTGCGTAGCGGTGATCACCGGCTTGCGGTATTCAGACGCGCGCCGGATGACTAGCTTCTGAATGGCCGGTACCTGTTCAGGCGGCATCTCAACGCCGAGATCGCCGCGTGCGACCATCACTCCGTCGGCCACGTTGAGAATCTCTTCAAGATGTGCGATCGCCTGCGGCTTCTCCAGCTTCGCGATCACCCAGGTGTCGGCGCCAAGCTCGGCAATGCGCTGTTTCACCAGCTTCACATCCTCGGCCGTGCGCACAAAGGAGACGGCAATGGCATCCACGCCATTCTTGATGCCGAACTCCAGATCAGCTTCGTCCTTTTCGGTCAGCGATGGCACGCGAACCGCAATGCCCGGCAGGTTGATGCCCTTGTTCTCGCCGAGAACACCGCCGTTGATGACCTCGCATTCGACGTCGTCGCCCTTCACCGCAAGTACAAGCAGCTCGATGAGGCCATCGGAGAGCAGAATGCGCGCTCCGGCTTCGAGATTTTCGGCCAGTGTCGGAAATGTCGTCGAAATCACGCTGGGGGTGCCGGCAATATCCCGCGGCGTGATGGTGAGGCGTTGACCCGCCTCAAGATGGATAGGTTTGCGGTCCTGCAGCCGGCCGGTGCGAATCTTCGGTCCCTGCAAATCGCCCAGGATACAGATGTTCTTGCCCTCCTCGCGGGCCACCTTGCGGACCATTTCGATGAGTTCCAGCTTTTGAGGATGGGTGCCGTGCGAGAAGTTCAGGCGCGCGACATCCAGGCCTGCGCGAACCAGCTCGCGAAAAGTGGCTTCATTGTTCGAAGCAGGCCCGAGAGTGCCAACAATCTTGGCTCGGCGCGAATTCTTTCCCGGCCCAGAGGTCGAGCCGGTATACGTGACGTTCATCCATCCCCCAACTGCTATGTTTCTGCTTTAGTGTCGATGAAAGCATTTTCATTTTAACTCCCGAGACGCCTGTTCCGCCGTTCAAGCGGTCTGATGCGGACGAACCTCAACCTGGTCTTCATCATCGCCGTAAATAGCGGGCGCTGTAACGGGCAATGGCACGGCGGGCTCCACGACTGCAGGATAGACGAGAGCGTTGAACTCCGCGCCCACCAGAATCGTGAAGCAAACCAGATAGAGCCACACGAGTGTAGCCACGCCCGCACCGAACGATCCGTAGACAACAGAGTAATCAGCGTAGCGGGTGAGATACCAGCCGAAGCCAAGCGTCGCGAGAAACCAGGCAATAGTCGCCAGCAGGCTTCCCGGTACAACTTGCTTCCACGGGCGCGCACGGGGTGTCCCAAAGTGGTAGACAACTCCAAGCACCGCCACGCTGGTAAGAGTGGCGATCGCCCACCGGATGATCCGCCAGATCAGCAGCACGTAGAAACGGATCTCGTGGTCGGAGTTGTCGACCATCCAGTGCTCAATCGCGTGGCCGAAGGCCACAAGCGCAGTGGCGAAGATGAGCGGCACGAGAGTAGCCGGCACCAGCACCAGGGCGATGCCGTGCTCGCGCCAGAAGCTCCACTCGCCGCGCGGCAGCAGGTAGGCGCGGCGGAAGCCGTCCATCAGTGAAAGCATCACCCCCATCGCAGCGCCGATGGTGATAAACACCGCCGTCCACACCAGGCGGACTGACCGGGCATGGTTGGTGAAGAAGTAGGTCTGCACCAGCGACATGGTGTCGGTGGGCAGAAATTCGCTGAAGGCGTTGCGGATATCGGAGCGCACCGTGTCGGTTTCAGGAGTAAGCGCCAGCAGCGTGGTAATAACCAGCAGCGCGGGAAAAATGCTGAGGATCGCTGAAAATGCCGCCGCCTTCGCGCTATTGAAGGCTCCATGCCCGAGAGCTCTCCATACGGCTCGCCGAAGATGGTCGAAGGTGCGGAGGAGAATCATCTCTGTAGGCTGGCGAACAGGGGCCGGGTCAGTGCTTCGGTTTCCATTGATTCAGAAACTCGGTAACGGAGGCTGGATCCATACGGCGCATCGACTCGAATTCACCGTTCTTCTGGCTGTAGAGTATCCGCCCGTGCTGATCCAGAACAGCGAGGGCAGGCACTCCACGCTTCAGCGGAATGTCATATTTGGCGGCAAGATCGAGATTCTTGTCGTAGTGGCCAACATCCACATGAACCAGCACGTAGTTATCGTCGAGCAGCGACAGATTGGGTTGCTGGTGAATGTAGATATCCAGTACCTGGCAGTCTCCGCACCAGTTTCCGCCGAAGTCGAGAATGATGTGTTTGTGCGCGGTCGTCGCCGTTTTGATCGCCTGGGCGATATCGGTATGAGCATCGGCGGTTGCCGAGTAGATGATGCGGCTCTGCGCCACGGCTGAAATCCCCGCGAGGGCGAGTACAGCGGCAAAAGCGACTCGTCTGACAACACTTGGCATGAAAAAATCCTCGAATCTGACTTACAGAATGCCACATCAGTAAGACATTCAAGAAGAACTACCGGGGCTAGGTCGAAAGACCTGTATATATGGGACGATTTCGCGCGTAAGATATTGAGCCAACATGGCTGCAAAGGCTTTTCCCCTCATCGACCTTCGCAACGCCATCGAACACCACGAGCTCGTACCGTCTTTTCAGCCCATCGTTGCACTGCGTAGCGGACGGCTTTGGGGGTTTGAGGTACTGTCGCGCTGGCACCACCCCCAGCTCGGCATCATCTCCCCTGAGCGATTTATCCCCCTGGCCGAAAGCACCGGACTGATCGGGCCTCTCTTTGAGACGATTCTGGACCAGGCAATGGTTTCCGTCGAAGCGCTGCCTGGCCCCGCGCCGGGTTTTCCTCAGCACCTCACCCTGTCGGTCAACATCTCCCCGGTTCAACTGCGGAACCGCTCTATCTCCGGAAAGATCCGCGCCCTGATCGAGAAAGCGGGCTTCCCTCCCCGCCAGCTGATGATCGAGATCACCGAGAGCGGGCTGGTAGGCAATATGGAACTGGCGCTCGCCATTGCCGAGGACCTGAAGGCGCTCGGCATCCGGCTGGGGCTCGATGACTTCGGCACCGGGTACTCGAGCCTTCGCCATCTCCACTCCCTACCCCTGGACGAAATCAAGATCGATCGGAGCTTTGTCCACTCCATGAGCTACCGGCGAGAGAGCCGCAAAATCGCTGCTGCGATCGTTGGGCTGGGTCAAAGTCTCGGCCTGACCACAGTCGCCGAAGGCGTGGAGGACAAGGCGCACGCCGACATGCTCTTCTACCTGGGCTGTGATCTCGGTCAGGGCTGGCTTTACGGACCGCCCGTTTCGGCAACCGAGCTTCCTGCCATCGTTGCCCGGGAGTCTCTCGCGTCACCCGCCGGGGCGCCGCTTCTGGCCGCGGAGATGGCATCTACTCTCGAAGCGTCACCCGCCCAGCGGCTCGCGCAGCTTCAAGCCATCTATGATGGCTCCCCCGTCGGCCTGTGCTTCATTGATCGCGATCTTCGCTACGTCAGCCAGAACCGCCGCTTGTCTGAGATGAGCGCCGCTCCTCTCGGACCTCGCCTGGGCAAAAAGCTCGGCGAGGTGATGCCGATGGTGTACCTGCAAATGGAGCCCTACCTGAAGCGTGCCCTCGCGGGCGAAGCGATTCCGAACCTCGAAATCCTGACGGAACGCCCTGATTCCCCGTCGGAGTTTAATACGCTTCTGCTTTCGCTACAGCCGGCGCGCGACGAGGCCGGCGAGGTCGTAGGAATATCGATTGCGGCCATGGACATTACTGAGCGCAAGAACACCGAACAGGCGTTGCGCGAGAGCGAGGAGCACTATCGCAATACCGTCGAGCTCAGCCCGCACGTGACCTGGACAGCCGCACCAGATGGCGAAGTTCTCGGCGCCAGCCCCCGATGGGAAGCCCTGACCGGACTAAAGGTAAGCGACAGCCTGGGCTATGGCTGGCGCAATGCCCTGCACCCGGACGACCTGGAGCCCACCGACGAGAAATGGGCCGCAGCCCTGCGCAGCGGCGATCCCGTTGACATAGAATTCCGCATCGGCCACAGCAACGGCGCTTGGCGGTGGATGCGTTCCCGGGCCGCACCCCGGCGCGGCGAGAACGGCGAGATCATCCGCTGGTACGGCGTAGTCGAAGACATCGACGACCGCAAACGCATCGAAGAGGCGCTTCACGAAGCGCAAGCCGGCAAGGATACCTTGCGGAAGAAACAAACAACCGGCAGCTAGACGTTACACAGCTCCACAGCCTGGCGCAGCGCGGTCATGGGATCGATCGTGGGCAGGAACTCGTGTGCCACGTACCCTTTGTATCCGCTGTCGGCAATCGCCCGCATCACCCCGTCCCACTGGACCTCCTGGTTGTGGTCGAGCTGATGGCGGCCGGGCACGCCGCCGGTGTGAAAGTGTCCGATCACGTCGATATTGGCAGTGATCGTCGCGATCAGATCACCCTCCATGATCTGCATGTGGTAGATGTCGTACAGGAGTTTCACGTGCGGCGAGTTGACTTCGTGCATCACGGCCGCGCCCCACGCGGTGTGGTCGGCCATGTAGTCGTGATGGTTGACCTTGCTGTTCAGCAGCTCCAGGCAGATGTTCACCCCGTTGTCCTCGCCGATCTTCTTCACTCGGTTCAATCCGATAACCGTATTGCGCGCGCCTTCCTCGTCCGACATCCCCTTGCGGTTTCCCGAGAAGGTGATGACATTGGGCACGCCGGCCTTGGCCGCCAGCGGGATATTCTTGCGAAATGCTTCCTCGATCGCCGCGTGATTCTCCACCCGGTTCATCGCCTCGGGGATGGTCCCGCCTCCCACATAACCCATCGTGCAGATAAGCCCATATTTGCGGGGAATCTCGAACTCGGAGACTTCGAGCAGGTCGACCCCCTTCAGACCCATACCGGCACCCGCCTCGGCGAGCTGATCGACCGTCATCTCCTTGTAGCACCAGCGGCAGACCGACTGGTGAATACGTCCGCTGGCCGCCGGAGGCACGGTCTGTCCTGTTTGTGCGGTCTGTGCGAGCGACGAATCAGCAGTCATGGCCAGTGTGACTCCCAATCCGGACTTGACTCCGGCCTCAAAAAAACTTCGCCGTGAAAAAGAATGCATGACTACTCCGCGGGAACAGGATTTTCTGCAGTGAACGGCGAGCAGCAGGGCTTCTCCACCGGGCTGTACTCCATCAACTCCAGACGAGTCAGATCAGGATCGAACAGATTGTACTGCCACTTGCCGTCCTTCCCGATCTGCATCGGTGTGTGCTGGTTATCCAGCCGTCCCTCAGCGCTGAGCGTGGTCACCGCCTTCTCCATATTCACCACCCCGATCGAAAGGTGATTCAGCACCCCAAGCGCCTTCTGTGTCGCCTCCGGTGTACCCGACGGCACTGGACTCAGCATGTACTCCAGCCAGTCGTGGCCATCCGGAACCTGCTGCGAAACCCAGTCCACCAGGCCCGGCTTCATACCGCCAAACCAGTAGGGCCGAAAACCGAGAATCTCCCGGTAGAACGCGTCCTCCGCATCCTTGCTCCGAACCTTCATGCCCACGTGAATCACGCGATGACCAACAGGGCTCGCTCCCGAGATGGCCGCTGGATTCGCAGGCGGCTGGACAAATCCCACTACATTGCCCTCCGGGTCTTTGACATGAAACCACAGGCTGCCATCGGATCCGCGCTCCACGTTCGCCGGCACATCAACCTTATGCGCCGCGAGGTACTTGCGCAGTCCATCAGCATCGGTGGTGATGTAGGCGAGGTGATCCAGCCGATCCGGAGAGTTCCCCGCCGGCAGGGGCAGCACCTCCACGAACTGCGTCGAGTTCACGTAATACCGCACTCCGTTCGGATTCTCAGCATCCGGGCCCTTGAATAGCCCGATATCGTGCACGTAATACTTTTCTGCCGCCTGCTCATTGCTGGTGTAAACCGCAATGTGCGAGATCCCGGTGATCGCAGGGCGCGCCTGGGCAGCGGCAGCCACCGGCAGCAGGAAAAGCAAGGAGAGAAAACGGCGCATTCAGAGGTCCTTTTGAAAACGCTATCGCAAAACCAGAGATTCTGTATGCCGAAGCCAAGGCTCTCACGTCGGCGCGACCATCAGGGAGCAGCGGCCTTTAGCAAAATTGAACGGGATATCTCTTCTCTGGTTTTGCCGTACCAAGATAACCGATTTACCCGCTCCGAAGACAGCCCGCCTCGGCAAAGGCTTCTCGAGCGTGCGAGAACCGCCGCAAGACCGCGTGCGTAGAAATCCGGTGGCCAAGATACTATGGTGGCCATACCGATGAAGAAACGAAGACGGCCCCGAAAAGAACGATCCCCAAATCCGCTGCGCGCCCTCCTGTTGATCTACGCGCTGGCCAGTTTGGGATATTGGCTCGCCGGCACCATGGATTTGTGGCAGATGCAGGTCCATTGGGACCGGAGAGTCGAAGCGCCGTTTCGCTTCAACGATGACAGCCATATTGTCGAGGCCGTCGAGGCCGAGGCCAAAGCAGCAGGATTAGACAAAGGCGACCGCCTCGAAGGGTTGAACGGTGGCCCTTATAGCGGACTGGCACAGTGGAGCGAGATCCTCTCCGACGGTCAGCCCGGCGACACCCTCGACGTCGAATTCACCCGGCCGGATGGCTCTCGCAAGGTGGGGACAATCACCTTGGACCACGCGCCGTATTTCTACGGCAGCACTTCGCCGGTCATGTCCTACTGGCAGGCGTTCCTGGTCGGAGGTCTCCTGCCGCTGGTCTGCCTCGGCCTCGGTTACTGGGTGGTTCTCGCTCGCCCTCTCGACTCGAATGCCTGGCTGTTGCTTGTCCTGCTGACATTTCCCAGTGTGCTCTTTTTCAACAGCGGTTTGGCGACCGGATTCTCTCTTTTTCTACGCGGCCTCTGGTACCACGTAATCCAACTCGCCGCGTCACCCGCCCTCTTGCTCTTCGGAATCTATTTTCCTGAACGCTCCCGCGCCGACGCCCGCGCGCCATGGATCAAGTGGATCATCCTGCTGCCCCTGGCCGCCTGCATCTGCATCCTTCTTCCGGCACTTTATGCCGACTATTACAGCGGCGGCGATGGCCCGCTGCTGACCGCGCTCAGCAATGATGCCGAGAAAGTCCTCAATTTTCTCAACCTGCTGTGCATCATCCTTTACCTGGTCGTTACCCTGGACAAGCTGCGGTCCGCCTCCACCGAAGACGCCCGTCGGCGCCTGCGCGTCCTTACCACTGGAACCGGCGTGGGCGTCGGCGCATTGCTGATCGTCTTCATCCTTCTCCCGCATTTCGGGGTTGACTTCCGCGCACGCGGACACTACTGGCTGCAGTACGTCGGCGGAGTGCTCTTCATGATCGCCCCGCTGACCCTCGCCTACGTCGTGCTGGTGCAGCGCGCCATGGACGTCCGCGTCATCCTGCGCATGGGCACCCGCTACGTGCTGGCCAAGGCATTCCTCTTCGTCCTTCAGGTCGTGTTGATCACCATCGCCATCTGGCGGCTTCTTCTTCCCGCATTTCGCAAAAAGCAGCCCGAGCCCTCAGACATGCTCGGCGCGCTGGCGGTTCTTGCCCTCGTGCTCATACTCCGCTTCGGCGTGCAAAAGAAGCTGCAGCTCTGGCTCGATCGCAAGTTCTTCCGCGAGGCATACGACACCGAGGTCGTACTCAACGAGCTCTCCGACGAGGTCCGCCGCTTCACCGAGACCGCTCCGCTTCTTGAAACCGTCGCCCGCCGCGTGGCCGAGACGCTGCACATCAATCAGGTGGCAATGCTCCTCCGTCGCGGCGAAAACTTTCAGTTGCAGCAGACCATCGGCGTAAACGTTGACGGTGCTGTTACCCTTTCCGCGCAGGCCTCTGCCGCGCGCTACCTCGCGGCCACCAACGAGCCGGCGCGACTTTACCGCGACGATCCCGACGCCTGGTACCTGATGGCGGGAACCACGGAACGGCACGTCCTCGATCTGGTCAACGCCGAGCTGTTGCTGCCGCTGCCGGGGCGCAACCGCCTCATGGGCATGATGGCTCTTGGGCCCAAACGCTCCGAGGCCGCATACACTCCGGCCGATCTGCATCTCCTGCATACGGTTGCCACCCAGACCGGGCTGGCCATCGAAGTCGCCGAACTGGCGCACTCTCTGGCCACTGAGGCAGCGCAGCGCGAGCGCGTCAATCGCGAGATGGAGATTGCCCGTGAGGTGCAGGAGCGGCTCTTTCCGCAGCAGATGCCCGTTTTGCCCGGAGCCACCCTGGCCGGACATTGTCGCCCGGCATTGGGCGTGGGCGGCGATTACTACGACGTCTTCGACCTTGGCGAAGGCCGCACCGGACTGGCGGTCGGCGACGTGAGCGGCAAGGGCATCTCCGCGGCATTGCTCATGGCCAGCCTTCGCGCCTCGTTGCGCGGCGTCACGCTGGACAACCCACGCGACTTTGCCAACCTGATGGATAAGGTCAACCGGCTGGTCTTCGAGGCTTCTGCCTCGAACCGCTATGCCACCTTCTTCTTCGCGGCCTTTGATCCTGCGACCCGCAGGCTGGAGTGCGTAAACGCTGGGCATAATCCGCCAATTCTGCTCCGCAGTGGCCTCGACGGCGCGACGCAAACGCTCCGCTTGGAGGCAGATGGGCCGGTCGTGGGCCTCCTGCCCTTGGCTCCATACACCGAACAATCGATGACGCTGATGCCCGGCGACGTGCTGCTGCTCTACACCGACGGCATCAGCGAAGCCATGACCCACGATGATGAAGAATGGGGAGAAGAACGGCTCATCGCGGCAGCGGAGAAAGTAAAAGACAAGCCCGCCTGCGAGATTTTGCACGCCCTCTTTAACGCCGCCGACGCCTTCACCGCCGGAGCCCCGCAGCATGACGACATGACGCTTCTGGTCTTAAAACTGGAGGGATGATGGTTGCGATGAAACGGAAAGCGCTGGCATGGCTGCTGAGCATCACGCTCGCCGGGTCGGGGTTTGGAACGGGGCTTTCCGCCTGCGCGCAGGACCAGAAAGTCCCGAAGGTCGCGCCGCGCCCGGCGAATACTCTCGTCATGCTCCCGGATGGATCGACCGTACATGTCGAGCTGGCGAAGACCGAAGCCGAACGCAACTTCGGCCTGATGGAGCGAACCTCATTGCCCCAGGGCCGCGGCATGCTCTTCATCCACGACCAGCCCGGCCAGTATTCCTACTGGATGTACGACTGCAAGATCGGCCTCGACATTATCTGGATGGATCAGGCCCATCGCATCGTCGAGATGTCGCCCGACACCCCACCCTGCAAAGGCAAATCCGATACCTGCCCGAACTACGGCGGCCACGAAACCTCCGTTTATGTGCTGGAACTACCCGTTGGCTCGATCAAGGCGCACCAGCTTGCGGTCGGCCAGACGGTGAATTTCAACGCCCAGTGAAAGTTGGCACTGAGCCTCCCGGTTCGCTGGTAGACTCCCGGTTCGGTTCATCCGCACGAAATCCTGCGCTTTCAGATACCGGTCCGCAGCCACAAACCTACCCGACACGTCTTCCATCGGCCCGTCATGTTCATTTTGCCCATCGATCAGAACGAACCAACCCTTCGTGAATGGTGGTTTGATGACGTAAATCCTTTCGTATCAACGCTGGATAATCGGATCAGCTTCTCCGTATTGGGCCGCCGTAACGCAAATAGCTTTGAAGATTACCCGAAACGAACACGCATTGCCGAATGACAAACCCATCGTAATGCGACATGAATCGTTTTGCGTCTTTGGCTAATCAAACGTTTTAGTGATTGAAAGGATGTGGGCCGAATTGATCGAAACCAGCACCGCTCAAGCAAACGATTCCCTGTTATCCACCTTCAGCAATGAGAGCTTCGGCCTGACCGCCAACGTTCGCAAGAGCGGAGACGTGTTCGAGGTCATCGTCGTCGATGCGATTTCTGGTGAAGAGGTCCTCTCTACCCACAGGCCGACCCAGGAAGAGGCCGAGAAGTTCGCTTTTGGCCTGATGAACCCCTCGCACGATCCGAGCGCCATCCGCCTGCGGGCCGGGATGCAGTGGTCGTAATCCGTCCAAGGTGGAACCGTGGGCCCGCGCGGCACAAATGGTTTGATCTAAGCCTCTAATTTTCAGTAACTTATGACGGCAATAATATACTTGACGCACATTAGGTGCGTCGGGGGACACTGTTGCCAAAGGAAGCTGTTCCAGTTTTACGTGTCAACTTCCGCCGAGCGGGGGAGAATGACGCATGGTTACTAAAGCGGGACAGCGGAGAGAGGCGAGAGAGCGCAGGACAGGAATTATTAGCGCAAACATTACGGCTGGTGCCGTAGTGTGCGGTCACGGCCGACGAGAAATGCTTCGGCCCTTTGCTCCGTCAGATTTTGAACGAGGCTACTGCCATGATTTCCTCTTGGCTGACCATGCTAGCACTGGAAGCCAGCGATCATCGCGGACAACGCGCCCATCAAATTGAACATGCGTTCAAGATCGATAACAAACCTAAACAGAGTTCCGATCTCGATTTCCGGAGAAAAAATGGCAGCCGCTATGCCTATGCCCGCCAAGAGCGCTGCCGAACAAACGTCCGCCTGCTTCAAAAGCGGTCTGCTCGTATGGACGCGCCCGCGCTCGTCTTCGCGATACCCTCTTTCCTACCTTTTTTCTGGCCGACTATTTTTCTCCAGTAGCTACAATAGAACTAGAGATCAAAGAAAGCCCGGCCATTTCAGCCGGGCTTTCCTGTTTTGGGAAGAAAGTGGCACGACAACTCGGCGTTTAAGTGATTTACATTCAGATCTTTACCGATAAAGACTCTGTTTTCAGATCTTTACGTCGCAGAATGCCCGTAAACGTCCCGGAATCAAATCTTTGCAGGACATAGGGTGGAACACCGGGGGGAGGGGGTGCCTCTCTGCCCGGCTAATTCCTTCCCGAAACGGGAATCGTCTCCGAGGCAAGGCTCCAGCCCCGCAGCGCAAGTTCCGGTTTGTTTCCGCCAGCCGCAGCTTCCGGATAACGGATCTCGATCTCCCGTGTCTCACCCGGAAGCAGCGAGACATAGTTGTCCGCGTAGTACGCAGGAAGAATTCGCGTTCCGTCGCCTGTCTTCACCAGCGTCAGCTTGTTGGTCAGCGCCACGGTCGTCCCGCTGTTCCTGAGCTCGACCGTAATGCGGTCTTCGCCGTTATCCCTTCCGGAAAGCGACGCGGTAGCCGTCACGTTAGCCGCTGGAATCTTGTCCAGGGCGCGATAGTCCTCGCTCTTGGCCGCAAGCCAGTAGAAGTTGCGAGACAGCGTCTCTCCGCTGGCCGACTTCAGCTGCAGGCTGACGAGCACCACGCTGTTCTGGAGCAGGGGTGCCAGGTCAAGATGGAACGCGGTGGTCGTCGCATCGGCGGCGGCATTTTGCGGCGCCTGCTGATGAAGCAACGATTTGTTATCGAGCGAGAAGACGTCGGCAGTAATCGTCGCATTGGCCAGCGGCGTGTTCGTGGTATTCACCAGTTCCACATCGTGCGTGGCCAGATCAAGCTGGATGTGTTGCGGCTCGCAGGCCTTCATCGTCCCGTAGAACGACGCCTGCGTGTCGTAGTCCGAACTTAGGATCTCCCACATGTTGCTCGGCCACGCCGGCTGTGTCATCCACAGCATGCGGCCGCTGTTCGGAGCCCAAAGGTGCGCATTCATGCCCTCGAAGATCGCCCGATGATCGACGTAGTTCAGCATCTGCGCCTTGCGCTCGAAGTCCTCGAGCCCCGTCGGCGCACCGAACTCGGTCTGGATCTCGTCCATGAACGGCCCCGTCTTGCCGTTCCCGCTGGCATGCCAGTCGTGGTACGCCCAGACATCGTCGATCGGCCACTGGTCAGCCTTGGGGATCCACGCCTGGAACGACTCCAGCGTGGACATAGACGGCGTGCCCGTCTCGACCGAGAAGCCGTGGTTGAGCACGGTGTAGTAGAGCGTCGGATCCTGGTAGCTATAGGGGCCACTGCCCTGCAGGTTGATCTGGTTGGAGCTCGGTAAGTAATACCGGGCGCCGTCCAGCGTAGCGACCAGATGTATCAACCCCTCGTTGACGATGGGCTGGGGAACGCCCTCGTTGCGCCCGCACCACACCAGAATGGAGGGGTGGCTCCGGTAGCGCGAGATCACGTCCGCCGCATTTTTGAGAAGGAGATCCGGATCCTGTGCTTCGATGTTGTAGTTCTGCGTCGACTCCCAGAAGTCGTTCCAGACCAGCATGCCGTATTCGTCCGCAAGATCGTAGAAAATATCCTCGGTGCTCTGTCCCACCCAGTTGCGGATGATGTCGAGATTCGCGTCTCTATCAAGGCGGAAATAGGGCTCCAGCCGCTCCCGCGACACGCGCTTGCGTGCGTCGTCCATACCCCAGTTACCGCCCCGACAGACAATGCGCACCCCGTTGACCCTGACGACCAGATATGGCGCGGCTTTGGTGTCGTCGAGCATGCGGATCGCCGGAGACTTCTCTCCCCCCGGCGCAAGCGAAGCGACCCACGAGTGCCAGTTCTCCCGCCATGCCTCCGGCAAATATGGTGGCGGCGGATCGGCAGGTGGAATCTCCCGCATGCCGTCGTGGGTCACGTCGATGGGGAGGCTCGCACCAGCCGGAAGGACGGCCGGTGCATACTCCACACGCTGGAGGCGGCCGGCGCTGTCGAGCAGGCTCAGCTCGTAGGTAATTTCCCGGATGCCGAAGCGCAGTTGCTTCGTGTCGGAAACGTCGCGGCCTGTGGCGACCGAGAGCTTGAGGTGATAAAGCTCCGGCTTGCCGTAGCCGTTGGGCCACCATAGTCGGGGATTCTGCACGGTGAGCTGTGCAAACTCCGCGGGCGCCAGTTTGACGATGTTGTCGCCTGGCGCGAGTGTCACATCCTTGGCGATCGTCACGCCCTCAAAGGCCGCGGTGAGGGTCGCTTTCGCCGGAGTGTCCGACGCGTTGGTCAGCGGTACGTTGATGTCGACGTTGGCTTTGGAGGTGTCGGGCAACGGCAAGGTGGTAATGACTTGCGGATCGCCGATCTTGACCGAACTCGTAGCCGTGATGGTTACAGGTTGCCAGATGCCAGTGTCGCGGTCTCGGATCGCCGGAATCCAGTCCCATCCCTCCGTGGCGACAAAGGTTGGCCCGTCGAGGCACATAAGGCCGCCATTCTCGCCGGGGCCGCCCTTTATCGACTGCTCCTGCGGAATACCCGGATGCGGAGGTGGAGAGACGCGCACGGCAAGCACATTAGTCTGCCCTGGCTTAAGAATGCCGCTTACGTCGAAATTGCCGCGAATAAAGGCCCCGGTTATTGTGCCCAGCGACTGCCCGTTGAACCAAACCGCGGCTTGATAGTTGATGCCATGGAAGGTGAGCGTGAGACGCTTCCCGCCGAGGCTCGACGGCGTCTTGAACTCAGTGCGGTACCAGTAGTCGTGCTTGTTCAGCGTCTCCGGGATGGCCATATTGTTAAGGCCGTAGTCGGGATCGGGATAAACGCCGCGATCGATCAACGTCGTGAGCACCGTGCCAGGCACTGTCGCGACGTACCAGTTCTTCGCGCTGAAGCTCCTCCCCGAGATCGCCGCACCATCCGCCTCGACCTTCGGAGCCTCGGCCAGCATCCAGCCGCCGACCGACCACTGATTGTCGCCGTCCGGCTGCAGAGCCTCGTGCCGTGCCGGGAGAGGCTTCGCTACCGGCGCTGAAAGTGGCGCTTTGCTGCGCGGCATCTGCGACGCATCCTGCGGCGCGCGATACCCGGCCTGTCCGCGCGACTGTACCGGCCACGGCTTGGAGCCTTCTTCATACACCGGCTGCGCCTCGTTGTAGCCTTTCGCGGCGATCTCCGCGATCACGTTACTGGCAAGCGATTCACGCAGCAGGATTAAACCGGCTATTCTGCCCCCGAAATGACCCCATTCGGGTGCAGGCAACGCTGACGGCGCCATGCCCAGCACCCCGACGACGCTGCCCCGCACCAGGTTGCCGCTCGCCACCTGAGTGCCATCGTAGTAGAGGTTAAACCGCTCTCCGTCGAACGTGGCGGCAATCAGGTGCCACTTGCCCGGCCCGAAGGTCACAGGTCCTTCCAGACTGTTGTCTTTACCGCCAAAGAGAATCAGCTTTCCCGGCGCGATGGCGAGGTAGCGTGCGTACTCGTCTTCCGGCTTGCCGAGACCCGCAATCAAGGCCGCCCTGGCGACCGCCTCATCGGAATTTATCCAGGCGTAGAGCGTCCAGGGAGAATCAGCGAGCAGTACCGTATCGTTCTCGGTGAGCTTCTTGTACAAGCCTTCGCCATCAGCCAGAAAGATGCCGTTATATGGCCCATAGACGGGCGGATCGTTGGTGACGATGGTATAGGGGATGGACACCTGGGCCTGTGAAGACGGTGGGGCGCACAACAGCGCGGCGGCGAGGCTAAGTAAAACGATTGACTTGTTCATTGGAAGACAGGGATTCACTACACGGCAACAATGTACACGTTGCACCGGGGGCAGACCAGTCGCGGAAGTTCGCCCCCAGGACAAATGCAGTGCTTGCGTAAGGAGCCCCAAACAAGACGGCACCCTCCTTCGAGGATGCCGTCCTCTCTGCTTCTGAGTTGTTTACTGCACGTGGAAACCACCTGTCAGCGGCGTCTCCACCGATGACGACCCAACGAGCACCTTGTAATCGCCCGGCAGCAACTGCCACCCGTCCTTCTGCTCGTTGAAGACCGAGACATATTTCGGATCGATCTTGAGCGTCACCGTCTTCGACTCGCCCAGAGCGAGCTCCACTCGATCGAAGGCTACGAGCCGCTTGTAGCTCTCACTAGCGGCTGCGGGGAGCGCCGCGTAAACCTCGGCGATCTCCGTCCCCGCCCGGTTGCCCGTGTTCTTCACATCGAAGCTGACCTCGTGGCCGCTCTCGTCGACTTTGAGGCCCGAATACTCGTAGCTGGTGTACGACAGCCCGAAGCCGAAGGGAAACAGCGGCTGAATATTCTTCGATTCGAACCACTTGTAGCCCACGCGCGCGCCCTGGATGTTGTAGTCCACGTCGAAAGGCGGCAGCCGCTTCTCATTGTGCATGATCCGTTGTCCGCGCATTACCGTGGGCACCTGGACATCCACCGGCTTCAGATCGATCCCCGGAACCTCCGGAAATGCCAGCTGCGAATCGCTCTTGGCGAACGTCACCGGCAGCTTTGCCGAAGGGTTCACTTCGCCGAAGAGCAGATTCGCAATCGCCTGCCCGCCGCCGATCCCCGGATACCACGCCGCCAGGATCCCCTCCACCTGGTCGGCCCACGGCATCGTCACCGGTCCGCCTGTCTCCAGCACCACGATGGTATGCGGATTCGCCGCCGCGACTGCGCTGACCAACGCGTCCTGATTGTCCGGAAGCGAGAGCGTGCGCGCGTCATGGCTCTCATACATCGGCTGATTCACGAAGACAATCGCCACATCGGAAGCCTTGGCCAGGGCTGCCGCCGAAGCATTGTCCGTGCCGGGATTGAACTCCACCTTAGCGTTCGGTGCATGCTTTTGGATGTACTTCATCGGCGACGACGGGAAGTAGACCGTCTCGCCCCAGTTCGCCCCACCTGGATGCGGATCGGACACATTGCCTCCCGGCGGATCGACCTGCGCTGAACCTCCGCCCGAGAGCACGCCCACATCGGCATGCGACCCGATGATCGCAATCGACGACGGAGACTTCAGCGGCAGCAGGTTGCCTGAGTTCTTCAGCAGCACGATGCTTTCTTCGGCGATATGCTGCGCATCATCCCGGCCCTTGAAGGGATCGACCACCGAACGCGGCATCGGCGGATTGTCAACCACCCCCGCCGCGAACATGCTGCGCAGGATGCGATGGTCCATGTCCTCGACGCGCGAGAGCGGCACCTGCCCCTTCTGCACCGCATCTTTCAGAGCCTGGCCAAAGTAAATGTCCTCGGGCATCTCCTGATCGAGCCCGGCCAGCGCGGCTTTCACAGTACTATGCGTCCCGCCCCAGTCGGAGAGCACCCATCCCTTGAAGCCGAAGTCCTTCTTCAGAACCTGGTTCAGCAGCCAGTCGTTCTCGCAGGCGTAGTCGCTGTTGACGCGGTTGTAGGCGCACATCACTCCCGAGGGCTCGGCAATCCCGATGGCAATCTCAAACGCCAGCAGATCGCTCTCCCGCGCGGCCTTGTGGTTGATGTTGGCGTTGACAATATCGCGTCCCGTTTCCTGATCGTTGAAAGCGTAGTGCTTGATATCGCCCATCACCTGCTGCGCCTGCAGGCCTTTCATCAGGTTGCCGGTCATCGTCCCGGCCAGCACCGGATCCTCACCCGCATACTCGAAGTTGCGTCCGTTGCGCGGCTCGCGCGTGATGTCCACGCCGCCGCCAATCGACATGTTGTAGCCCTGGGCCCGTAGTTCCCGGCCAATCACCGAACCGAACAGTTGCGCGCCCTTGGGATCCCAGCTCGATGCCGCGCCCAGCGTCGAGGGCAGCAGCGTTGCGTAGCGGCTTTCTCTCGCCGCCAGCCGCACGCCCACCGCCGAATCGGCCATGTTGATATCGGGAATGCCCAGCCGGTCGATGCCAAGCACATAGCTCGCGCCCAGGTTTGAACGCGGCGGAATCGGATCGCCTTCACGCAGCGCGCCCCAGCCGGTGCCATGCACCAGCTGAAGCTTTTCGTCGAGCGTCATCTCTTTGATCACCATGTCTGCGCGCTGGTCCGGAGACAGAGACTTGTCGTCCCACGGATGGTGCACCTTCGACGGATGCGGCTCTTGGGCAATGAGAGCGGAAATCGACGCGGACGAGACCGCGGCCAACGCTATGACGCAGAGCAACTCACGACGCAACTTCATGAACCTCCTTGATCAACGACAACAAGAATTCGAACGGCGGGATTGTGTACATCCACTCTATAGAGCGCGTCGCGCTATCCTAACTGCCAGCAAATACAATCGTCAAAATCAAACGTTTTAGTAGAGGGTTACTATAGCTATGCTAATGCGCTTAAGGTAGACAAGATAAGATGAGCGGCATCATGCGCGGCGCATCCTTTTGCTGGTTGTTCGTTGCTGGATTGCTGATCTGCGACCCGGCTCTCGCCGATAGTCTTCGTTCCCCCTGGGACGCGACTTCAATCATCCCTACTGACGCCCCCTACAACTGTCCCGCCGCGCCTGCATTCGCTCGAACCCTCGATGTCCCGGGCTATTACATCGACAAGCAGGCCTCCGTCATCGATCCCCAAAAGCTCGCCGCCTTCAACGCCGCCTCCGAAGGCCCCACTCATGTCGGCCAGTACGCGACCCGTGCGGCCGACGCGTGGCTGAGCAAGGGCAGCCGCACTGCTGCCGCCTGCGTCTATTCGCTGCTCGATGCCGCGGCCAAAGCCGATGCCTGGACTGGCAAGATGCCTCAGATCACTGGCATCTATTTGCAGAACTGGATGCTCAGCGGCACCGCTATCGCCTACCTGAAGGTACGTAACAGCCACGCGGGAACACCCGATCAGGACGCGGACATCCAGAAGTGGTTTCGACTGCTCGCCGCACGCGTGCGCGAGTACTTCGACATCCAGCGCACCAAGCCCGGAAGCGACGCTTACAACAACCACATGTACTGGGCCGGTCTCGCCGCTGCCGCCCAGGGCATCGCCGGCAACGACGTCAACGCGTTTCTGTGGGGCATCGAAACCTATCGCATGGGTGTCGACGCTATTCAGCCAGACGGCTCCCTCACCGCTGAGATGAACCGCGCCGGAATGGCGGAACATTATCAGCTCTATGCGCTGGGCCCGCTGGTGATGCTGGCCGAACTAGGCGCTGCGAATGGTCTGGACCTCTATCCGTTGAACAACGGCGCTATTCACCGGCTGGTGAAGTTTTCTGTGGCCGGCCGGCTCGATCCTTCGATCATCGAAAAGCGCACCGGGGTGCCGCAGAACCTGCCCGCTCTGATTGGTGGCTTTGAGATCGGCTGGGCCGTCCCCTATGCCCAGCGATTCCCCGACACGAAGCTCTCTGACCTGATTGCCAAGGCATGGCTGAACTTCTGGCAATGGGGAGGCGCGCCGCCGAATGCAGTCCTTCCCATCCCGCCCCGCTCTGGCGCGCTTCCCAACCTTGCCGACACTCACTCTTTTACTGGCACATGGTGCGGCCAGGGAGATCCAGCCTATCCCGCGACCATCACCGACAACGTGGCCTTTCTCACACTGAAAGTAAGCGAGGTCGGTGCCTCAATCGGGCTCGGTCAGGACGAAAGAACGATCTTTGCACCCGGTTGGGGGTTCATCACCGGAACGCTCAGTCCGGATAGCAAGCGGATCGACTGGTCAAACGATACCTACTGGACGCGCTGCAACATCCCCAAAGCCCACGCGCATCCACGCCTGAAGCTGGCAGGAACCTGGTATGCGGACGGTCTCCGTTCGGAGGTCTGCTCTATCCGCCAGCACGGCAGCGCCCTCCAGCTCGACAATGGACACGACGCAGGCGCCAGCGGAAGCGTTGACGCGCAGGGCCACCTGACCACCGACTGGAAGGGAAACAGCATCACGGGGCTGGTCAGCGCGGACGGAAACCGCATCGACTGGGATAACGGAACCTGGTGGGTTCGGTGAATCCAGCGCCTCGACCTGCCAACGTTCTTTTGGATTTTGGGGGGAACGGATTCTAGCGATCTTTGCGAGGGCTGACGCGGCCAATGGGGGTGACCGTCGCGTGCAGCGGATGTTCCGGCTGCGGCACAAGATGAGGCTCGACAGCGGCCGCCGGAACACTTGCCATGCGTTGCAGAACGGTTGCGGGTGCGATTTCGTGCTCTACGATGACTCGCCGCAACTTCCGGTAATCCATCTTATCAACGCGGGTAACTTCGTGCATAGGTACTTCCTCTCCTCGAGGATGTTACTATGCGCAGACCCCGCCCGCAATAATTTGTTGGAAGGTCTCGCCGGAGTGTCGGCCGCCTATTTCTTCAGCGCCGCCTTCACGCTCTCCGGACGAAACATCTTTTCCGCTGCGCCGGTCACCGTGCGCCGCGGCACAAAGCGCTGCACAAAGACCGAGGCGGCGTTCACGAAGCTCGGCAGCACCCAGTGCTTGCCGCCCACCAGCCCTTCCAGTCCCCGTCGTGCAACTTCGTCGGCCTTCTGAAATCCACGCCCGCGCTCTGCGGCAGCCGGAGCGCCTGCCACCTTGCCGAACTCCGACTCCGTGGGCCCCGGGCACAGCGCGCTCACCCTGATCCCGAAGCGCGCCGTCTCTTCCGCCAGCGCTTCGGCGAGCATGCGATCGAAGGCCTTGGTCGCGGCGTAGGTCGCCATGTACGCTACCGGCTGGTACGCCGCCGTCGAGGCCACGATCATGATGTCACCCCTTCGGCGGGCAATCATTCGCGGCAGAAAAAGCCGCGTAAGATCGACGACCCGTGTACAGTTCACATCGACCATCGTCCGCTGCCACTCCGGATCTCCATTCACGAATTCGCCATAGTAGCCGAACCCGGCATTGTTGATGAGCACATCGACAGCCGTTCCGCGGCCCTCGGTCGCGTCGAAGAGCTGTTGCGGAGCGCCAGGATCGGCCAGGTCCGCCGGAATCACCTGCGCCTGAATCTGGTGCTCGCTGCCCAGTCGGCGCGCCAGCGTCTCCAGCCGGTCAGCCCGCCTCGCGGTCAGGATCAGATTCGCCCCGGCCGCTGCCAATTCGATCGCCAGGGCTTCTCCGATGCCGGCACTCGCGCCGGTTACCAGCGCCCATTTGCCCTCAAACGCTTCCCTGAGAATTGTGGAACCCGGCATCGTGCTTCACCTCCCGCGATGATTCGCGCTTCTTCTCCAATATTACGGGTTGCCTCGCTTGAGGCTCGCCGATGCGCAGTTCCGCAGTGCAAGAAAAAGAGAGTGCCCAAAGGGCACTCTCAGGGGTTTGCGGCGAAGCCGCGTGTACCTGGACGGTTAGTCCCTACCAGACGCGGCAGCTGTTGACCGGCATCATCGGCTGGCCGGCCTTGCAGCCGAAGGCCTCGCCCATCTCCGGCATATTTTGAATAACGCCGTTCACGCGGAATTCGCGGGGCGAGTGGGGATCGGTCTGCACCTGCAGCCGCACCTGCTCTGCACGGATGCTGCCGCACCAGTTCTGTCCGTAGGCGATGAAGAATTCCTGCACCGGCGTGTAGCCGTTAGCGTCTTTGGCAGTCAGGTCGATGTTCTTGCGCTTCGCGTCAGCCAGGAAGGCCATGTAGGCCAGCCGCAGGCCGCCGTTGTCGGCCGTATTTTCACCGAGCGTGAGTTTGCCGTTCACCTTCACATCGTCCACAGCTGTGAAATTGCCGTACTCCTTCACTTCGCAGCCGGCCTTCTCGTCGAACTGCTTGCCGTCTTCTGGGGTCCACCAGTCAGCCAGGTTTCCGTTGCCGTCGAACTGGCGTCCCTCATCGTCGAAGCCGTGCGTCAGCTCATGCCCGACGATCGCTCCAACATGCCCATAGTTCTCGGCGTCAGTCGCCTTGGGATCGAATAACGGCGACTGCAGAATGCCGGCCGGGAAGTTGATGTCATTCATGCTGGGGTTGTAGTAGGCGTCGACGGTGGGCGGCGTCATACCCCACTCGCCGCGGTCCACAGGCTTGCCGATCTTGGCCAGTTGCCGCCTGCTTTCAAACTCGGTCGCACGCACCGAGTTGCCATAAGCATCGCCCCGCACAACCTTGAGCGCTGAATAATCGCGGAAGTGGTCCGGGTAGCCGATCTTGTCGGCGACGAGATGAAGCTTTTCCTTAGCCTTCACCTTGGTCTCCGGACTCATCCACGCAAGGGTGTCGATGTCCTTGTCCATCGCCGCCTCGATATCGTGGACCATCTGCACTGTTGCTGCCTTGCTGGCCGGTGGGAAGTAGTCTTTCACGTAGACCTCGCCCAGCGCCTCACCCAGCGCGCCGTCGGTTGCCTGCACGCAGCGCTTCCAGCGGGCACGCTGCTCGGGCTGGCCGCGCAGCTTGCGGTTGTAGAAGTCGAAGTGCTCTTTGTCCATTGGCTCCGGCAGCGCGTAGCTGGGAGTCCCGGCGATCAGCTGCCAGCGCAGGTAGGTCTTGATCGTGTCGAGGTCGGTTGAGGCGAGAAGCGTGTTCAGGCCCTTGAAGAAGTCGGGGTTGGCGACGTTGAGGCTGGTAACGGAAGGTACGCCGGAGCGTTCGAGGAAGTCCGTCCAGTTGATCTCTGGCGTAAGTCCGGCGAGCTGTGAGACCGGCATGAGGTGGTAGACGTTCTTCGGATCGCGCTGCGAAGTGATGTCCATCGAAATCTTGGCCAGCGCGGTTTCCAGATCCATGATCTTCTTCGCGTCAGTGGCAGCCTTGGCGTCGGGCTCTCCAATCAGCTTCAGCATGTTCGCCAGGTGATCGACATATTCCTGGCGGACCTTCGCGTCATGAGCGCCGGTGCGGAGATAGTAGTCACGCTCGGGCAGCCCGAGACCGCCCTGGTCGACAACGGCAATCTGCAGGCTGGCGTCTTTGAAGTCCTGTTGTTCGCCGAAGCTCATAAAGGCGTTCACGCCGATGAGCTGGTAGTGGGCCAGCAGATCCGTCAACTGCTTCTTGTCGGTCAATGCCGCGATGCGGTCCAGCTCTGGCTGCAGCGGCTTCAGGCCAAGCGCATAAATGGCAGGGGTGTCCATGCAGGAGGCGTAGTAGTCGCCGATCTTCTGTTCACTGGGCGTCCGCGAGGGATTGTCGGCAGCGACCTTTTCGAGCAGAGAGTGGAGCGTGTACTCGGTGTAGTTGAAGACCATCGTGCCGGTTCCATAGCCCGACTGATCGGCAGGGATGGGATAGAGCTTCGTGAAGTTCCCGCATGCGTACTGAAAGAAGTTCGCGCAGGGATCGGCGCCGGTATCGATCAGCTGCTTGTCCAGCCCCGGCAGCAGCGTCGGCTTTGACTCGGAGTCGGCGATGTGGCCGACACGGCTTTGCGCAAGGACGGTGAGCGAGGCGGCGATCGCAATCAGAACTGCCAGGGTAGATAGTGGCTTTTTCATGTTTTCTCCGGATTGCCGGCCGGACTCTGCGGGCGGTTGCGGCCGGTTACAAATGCACAGGAGAGCATAATTCGCCCATGTTTCCAAGGGGCTTGTGACGAACAGGGGCTTGTGACGAACGGTGCAGCGAATGGGGCTGGATCCCCTGCCCGTCCTTACGGCAACGGACGGCGCATGAAGACGATCCCTTCGAACGTGCTGTCGTTATAGGGATCGCACGGCGTAAAGCCGAGCCGCAGATACATCTCGAAAGCGGACTTCATGGTGGCGGGGAATGTATCGAGGTACATTGCGTTGAACCTTGCCGCCGCACGTTCGATGGCCGCGATGACCAGCCGTTCACCGAGGCCGGTTCCGCGAAATGCCGGGCGCACCCAAAGCCGCTTCATTTCACACCCACGGGAGATGTTGGCTATGCCACGGTACGTCACGCATCCGGCCGCCTCGCCGTCACTGTATGCCATCAGCATGTCGCCGCCCTGCTTGCTGTAGCTGTCCGGCAGGCCGTCGACTTCGTCCTGCAGTTTTCCAAAGCAAAAGTGTGCGGCCCCTTCGGCTTCGGTCACAAAGCGGCCATACTCCAGCAGTAACCTGCGTGCGATTTCGATGTCTTGCGGACTTGCCCCCGGACCGAGCGCCTCGATCGTGATTGCCAAACCTTATGCCTCAACGGGCTCGACGTAGAACATCTCGTTGGTCTGGCGGAATCCATTGCTCTCGTACAGCCGGCGGGCCTCTTCGGTCGAATGCAGCGCGACAACACGGATCTTGCGGCGGCGCGCTTCGGCGAGTGCCATGTCAATCAGGTGGCTGGCGAGCTTTCTGCGGCGGTACTCGGGTTCAACGTAGACGTTGAGCAGATAACCACGCTGCGTCGATCGCGGATCCAGAGGATGCGGCGGCCAGTCGAGCAGAAGCAGTCCCGCCCCGGCGACGACACGGTCCCCATCGCAGGTGAGCCAGCCGATGTATTTTTGCTCATCGATCATCTTCGCCACCCAGGGCTCGAAGTGGTGCGACATCACACCCAGAACCTGGTTGTCTGCGCGTCCCGCATCGACAAACATGCGCCGGCGGTGATGGGTGATCAGGCTCGCATCTGCAGCTGTGGCCGTCCTCGTTACCAGCATGAAAAGAAGTATAGCTACGATAGGTAGAGATGTCAGACGCTCCGCCAATTCATCGTCAACTTCTGCGCCCCGGCATGCGCATCGCCGTTGCCGTCTCCGCGGGTGCGGATTCCGTCGCGCTGCTGCGCCGGCTGATCGATGCTGCTCCCGAGATCGGCCTGGTGCTCTCGGTCGCCCATGTGCATCACGGCATCCGCGGCGTCGAGGCGGATTTGGACGCCGATTTCGTGCGCGACCTGGCTGCAGCGCGTGGGCTGCTTTTTTACCGGCGCGACGTGAATACGCCGGAGGCAGCGCAGCAAAATCGCGAGACCCTCGAGGAGGCAGCGCGGAATCTTCGTTATGCCTGGTTTTGCGAGCTGCTGGATCAGGGCCACGCCGATGCGATCACCACAGCACATACCCTCGACGATCAGGCAGAGACGGTTCTGCACAAGCTGCTGCGTGGCGCATGGACCGAAGGGCTGAGCGGGATTTCTCCCGTGATTCGGCACACGCGGGGAGTGATCCTGCGGCCGTTTCTCGGCACGCGGCGAGCGGAGATCGAGGCGTGGCTGCGGTCGGTCGTCCAGCCGTGGCGCGAAGACGCGTCAAACGCCGACACCGCTTTTACACGTAACCGTATCAGGCACGAATTGTTGCCCATGCTTTCGACCTACAATCCGCAGATCCACTCCCAGCTTGCCAATCTAGCGACTCTGGCGCGTGATGAAGACGCCTACTGGCAGGCTGAGGTAGGCCGCATTCTCCCGTCATTGGTCTTACCCGGCAAGCCGGTGCGCGGAGGCGGCAGAGCCACGTCCACGCACCCCGAAGAGGCGAGCCTGGCTTTTGAGATTGACCGTCTGCCCCTGTCCCCGGCGGTGCGGCGGCGGCTTTTGCGTGCCGCTGCGCGTCAGTTAGGAACAGCGCTCAATTTCGATCAGACCGAGAAGCTGATGGCGATGCTCGGCGTCGGCGGCGCGCGGCGGCAGCAGCTTACGGCGGAGCTTCATGCGGAGCGCAGCCCGCGCGAGCTTAGGCTGGTAAAGCGGAAGCCGTGATTACCAGGCAATATAGAAACCCAATTGCAAGGAGAAGTGATGGCAGAAGAAGTATCGAGGCGGAGATTTATCGGTGTGGGATCGGCAGCACTGGCCGCAGTCGCCGGAAGCAAGGTCGCGCAGGGCCAGGAAAAAACGGTGCCGCGCTCCCCCGATCACCACCTGCCGAACGAATCGGAGCCGGGACCGAACAACACCGTGCTCGACAGGCAGAATCCCAGCTCGGTCTGGCCTCCTGAGACAGACTCGGGCGGCCAGCCTCCATTCAAATATTCTTTTTCGCTCGCCCACAAGCGCATCGAGGAAGGCGGCTGGACGCGCCAGGTGACGGTGCGCGATCTGCCCATCTCGAAAAAGATGGCGGGCGTCGAGATGCGCCTTGTCTCCGGCGGCATCCGCGAACTGCACTGGCACGTAGGCGCGGAGTGGGCTCTGATGCTCTACGGCAACGCCCGCATCACTGCTGTCGATCAAGACGGTCGCAGTCACGTGAGCGACGTGAGCGAGGGCGACTTCTGGATCTTTCCCGGCGGCATTCCGCATTCGATTCAGGGGCTCGGTCCCGACGGCTGCCGCTTCCTGCTTGTCTTTGACGATGGCAATTTCAACGAGTTCGAAACTTTCCTGCTGAGCGACTGGATCGCGCACACTCCCCCGGAGGTGCTGGCGAAGAACTTCGACGCCGCCCAGAATCCATTCGCGAATTCGCCCAAGAGAGAGCTTTTCATCTTCAAGCGCGACTTGCCGCGTCCACTCGAGGAAGAACAGAAGGCCGCTGAGGCCGACACGGGGCGCGTCCCGCACAGCTTCGACTTCCGGCCCGGGCAGATGCAGCCCAACAAAAAAGCCAAAGGCGGCGAGGTCAAAATCATTGACCGAAAGGTATGGCCGGCAACCAATATCGCCGCGGCCATCGTCACGCTCAAGCCGGGTGGTCTGCGCGAGATGCACTGGCATCCCAACGAGGACGAGTGGCAATACTACGTCTCGGGCAAAGCGCGCATGACCGTCTTCGCCGCCGGAGCACGCGCACGCACGATGGACTTCGAGGAAGGCGACGTCGGCTACATCGACAAATCCGCGCCGCACTACATCGAGAACACCGGCGACACGGACCTGGTCTTCATCGAGGTATTCCCGACGCCGTTCTATGAAGACATCTCGCTGGCCGAGTGGCTGGCGCACACGCCGGCGCGGCTGGTCGACGAGCATCTCGGAACCGGCGAGGCCATGCTCACCGCAATCCCGAAACAGGAGGCGGTGATCAAGCCGTAATCATTGCCAGCAGCCCAGGTCCGCTGCCTGCGGACCTGATGCCGTTCAGTTACCGCGCAAGGCGACCATGGGATCGATGCGCGCGGCGCGCCGGGCCGGGATGTATCCGGCAACCAGCGCCACGGCAATCATGACCGCGATCATCGCCGCGAACGTTGCCGGATCGGTCGGAGCGGTTCCGAAAAGCAAAGCGGCAATCCATCGGCCGACAACCACCGACGCGACCGTCCCCAGTACGATGCCGGTGATCGCCAGGATCATCGTCTTCTGCATCACTCCGCGAAGCACGCGCGCCTGCGTTGCGCCCAGTGCCATGCGAATGCCGATCTCCTGGGTCTGTTGTGCGACGGAGTAGGAGATGACGCCGTAGATGCCCAGGGTCGCCAGAAGGAGCCCGAACTCGGCAAAGACGGTTACCAGCAGGACGAAGAATCTGCGCGGCGAGACGGCGCGGTCCACCACGGTTCGGATGGTGCGGAACTCTGCAGCAGGCTGCCTGGGATTCAGCTCGCGCAGTGCATGAAGCGCGCTGCCGGCGATGGTGGCGGGTGGAAGGCCGGTGCGCACCACTAATTGTGCGCCGGCCGGGTCGGCCTGCATGGCGGAATAGTAGATCTGCCAGCCCGGCTGGCCTTCCACGCTGTCCGCATGGATGTCGTCGACGACACCAATAACACGGAGATTATGGTCGCCGTCGGTGAGGATTTGACCGACAGCATCCTGATCCGGCCAGTAAAACCGGGCAGCGGAGGAGTTGATAAGAACGACCCCCTCGCTCTTCCGGTCGTCGCTCCAGGCGAAGTCGCGGCCGTGCAGGCGCATGCCCATGGCGCGGATGAATCCCGGACTAACAACGTAAACCAGCGGGCCGGGCAGTGAGTCGGGAGGGAAAGTCTTTCCCTTGGGGACGGGTGTTCCCCATTCGCGGTTTTGTCCCAGCGGAAGATAGTCTGCGATACCTGCGGCCTCTACGCCGGGGAGCGAGCTGACGCGCTCGACAATCTGCTGGAAGATCACGCCGCGCTTTGCGGCGCTCGCGTCGTCGGTCGGCGCCTTGTCGTCGTACTCGACCTTGATCGACGCGGCGTTATCGGCCTGGAAGCCCAGATCGATATCCAGCACCTTGAGGAAGCTGCGCATCAGCAATCCCGCGCCGACCAGCAGCACGCAGGCTAGGGCAACCTCGGATATGACCAGCATGGCGCGCATCCGCTCGTGCTTTCTGCCTTCACTCGTGCTGGGGCCGCTGTCCTTGAGCGCTTCCTGCAGGTTGCCGCGGGACATCTTCAATCCGGGAGCGAGCCCGAAGAGAACGGCGGCGGCGATGGCGATAAGGACAGTCCACACCATGGCGCTGGCGTCCACCCGGATGCTGCTGAGCAGGGGCAGGGCGATCGATCCCTGATGAGCAAGCCAGGCGACGACAGCGAAAGCCAGTCCCAGGCCGAGCATCGCGCCGGCGCAAGACAATACCAGGCTTTCTGTCAGCAGCTGGCGAATAAGCCTGCCGCGGCTTGCTCCGAGCGCTGTGCGCATGGCGAATTCACGGGTGCGCGAGGCGGCGCGAGCGAGGAGCAGGTTGGAAAGATTGACGCAGACGATGAGCAAAATGAGCCCCACGGCGCACCACAGCACGATCAGCGAGCGCCGCAGCCTGCCGCTGACATAGTCCTTTAACGAAACGGGAATCAAAGCGCCCTTATACCGCCCCAGCGAGTCAGCATGTTTCACATTGAAATAAAGGTTGGGAGCAACGAGCTGTGCCTCGGCCCGGGCCTGGGAGACGCTGATTCCCGGCTTCGTCCGGCCGATCATCGTCACGATATTGCCCCACATACGTTCGTCGTCGAGGATTTCCGGTGTGAAGGCATCAACCTTCGCGCCCGGAGAAAAAACCGCGCCGAAATCGAAGCTGGCCGGCAGCACTCCGACCACGGTGACCGGCGTCCCATTCAGGTCGATCTCCTTGCCCACAATATTAGGATCGGCGGCAAACTGCCGACGCCACCAGTGGTCCGCCACCAGCACAACGGGATGCACGCCATGGCGGGCCTCGTCCATCGTGAAGAGACGCCCCATAGCCGGCTGCACGCCGAGAACCTGGAAGAAGTTGCCGATCACTTCGATTCCCGTCGCCGGTTGCGGCTCGCCGCGCCCGGTGAGGCGCAGATTGTCGGCGGTGCTGAAGGCAAAATACCCGGTCACATCCTGCCAGGACTTGCTCTGGGCGCGGAACTCCTCATATGCGTCGGCTGAGTAGGTCGAGCAGGACATGCCGCAGGATTGCGGAGGCGGAGCAACCCACATCAGTTGCTGCGGATCGCGGAAGGGAAGCGGACGCAGCAGGATAGTGTTGACCACGCTGAAAACGACAATGTTTGCGCCGATGCCCAGGCCCAGAATGAGCACGGCGACGACGGTGAAGGAACGGTCGCGACGCAGTGTGCGCAGGGTATAGCGCAAGTCCTGCAGGAAAACATCGAGCACGGGCAGGCCGCGGGTTGCGCGATGCTGTTCCTTAGCCTGCACAACGCCGCCAAAGCGAATCAGCGCCTGCCGCCGCGCTTCTTCCTGAGACATCCCTTGCCGAAGATTCTCCTCAATCGCGAATTCGAGATGCGACGCCATCTCGGCATTGAGTTCCTGGTCGAGCGGCTCCTTGCGGAAGAAAGAGCGGAGACGATTCACGGCACGGCGAAGGTTATCGATCACGAGTTGCCGCCTTCCTGGTCCATCGCCAGCACGCGGCCCATCACATCCGCCAGCCGCTTCCAGTAGGCAGCGTCTTCGGCGAGCTGTTTACGTCCCTGGGCTGTGATCGCATAGAACTTGGCCTTGCGGTTGTTGTCCGACGTGCCCCACTCGGCCGAGATCCAACCCCTCTGTTGCAGCCGGACGAGCGAGGCATAGATGGTTCCCTGGTTCAGCAGGACGGCGTCGCCGCTTACCTGCTCAATGCGGCGGGCGATCCCGTATCCGTGTTGCGATCCCATGGCAGCCAGCGTTTGGAGGACCATCAGGTCCAGTGTTCCCTGAAGTAGATCTAGCTTCGATTCTCCCAAAGCAGCACTCCTGTGTTACGGCCACATCAGCATGCCATAATGCTATGTGGGGTTACCACAGGAATGTGACGAGCGGAAACGGGGCCGGCGCCGTCAGGCAAATGTTTTGACCCTCGGTCTCGCGACACTCCCCCGGAATGACTAGTCAATTTGCGAGGACTTTTGTGGGCTTCTGCCTGACCAGGGAGTAGAATTAATGCAAGTTGCCTGATGTCCAAAGGCTCAAGC
>Ga0210398_10000402_pt1 | contig 50473 bp, 34 predicted proteins | sample IncBWC4OmetaG_FD_161047 | JGI IMG/M metagenome (GOLD analysis project Ga0210398, IMG submission 161047) | Forest soil microbial communities from Barre Woods Harvard Forest LTER site, Petersham, Massachusetts, United States - Inc-BW-C-4-O | ecosystem: Environmental > Terrestrial > Soil >...
GGTGAATCAGGTGTTTCCCCACGGCGTGTTCTTGGATCAGGTGCGGGACAACGCGCGCGATCTGGCATCAAACGTAAGCCCGCGCTCGCTGCGAGTCATGAAGCGGCAGGTGTACGACGCGATGTTCCAGACTTTGGCCGAAGCGCTGGAAGCTTCCGAGCGAGAGATGCTTGCAAGTTTACAGAGCGCGGATTTCACAGAGGGCGTCGCTCACTTTCTTGAGAAGCGGCCTCCCGCTTTCACCGGCAGATAAGAGGCCCCCCGTGAAATTCGAATTCGGTGACAAAGTGAAGGATCTGCAACATCGCTTGCGGGCCTTCATGGACGAGCACATTTATCCAAACGAGCAGCGCCATCACGATGAAATCGAGCGCAACAGGTGGCTGCCTACAAGGGTCATCGAAGAACTGAAGCCAAAAGCTCGCGCCGCGGGACTCTGGAACTTATTTCTGCCCGAAAGCGAGCATGGCGCGGGGCTGACGAATCTAGAATATGCGCCGCTCTGCGAGATCATGGGGCGGAGCCATATGGCGCCGGAAGTCTTCAACTGCGCGGCGCCGGACACCGGCAACATGGAAGTACTCGCGCGTTACGGCACGCCAGACCAAAAGCAACAATGGCTCCTGCCACTCCTCGCCGGTGAAATCCGGTCGTGTTTCGCGATGACTGAACCCGCCGTGGCGTCGTCCGACGCCACAAACATCCAGGCAAGCATCGCCCGCGATGGAAACGAGTACGTCATCAATGGCCGGAAATGGTGGACGTCCGGCGCCGGCGACCCTCGCTGCAAAATCGCTGTTTTCATGGGCAAGACCGATCCCTCCGCGCCGACCCACAAACAGCAGTCCATGATTCTGGTTCCCATGAACGCTCGCGGAGTGAAGATCGAGCGACGATTGAAAGTGTTCGGCTATGACCACGCGCCGCACGGTCACGGCGAAGTCACGTTTGACAATGTCCGCGTGCCGGCCTCCAACATGTTGCTTGGCGAAGGCCGGGGATTTGAGATTGCGCAGGGACGCCTGGGACCGGGACGCATCCATCACAGCATGCGCTGCATCGGCGTGGCCGAGCGTGCACTCGAAATGATGTGCAAACGAGTGCAAACACGCGTGGCGTTCGGCAAAGCAATCAGCGAGCAAGGAACGATCCGCGCCGATATCGCGACCTCGCGCATGGAGATCGAGCAGGCTCGGCTGCTCACGCTGAACGCGGCATATCAGATGGATACCGTTGGAAATAAGGAAGCTCGTGCGGAAATCGCGATGATCAAGGTGGTCGCACCGAACATCACACTGCGAGTTCTGGACCGAGCGATTCAGTCGCACGGCGGCGCCGGCGTTTCGGAAGACACATTTCTCGCTGCCGCCTGGGCCGGAGTACGAACGCTCCGGCTGGCTGACGGGCCAGACGAAGTCCACATAGAATCGATCGCCAAGAACGAATTACGAAAGTGGGCCAAGCCTCCAACGCGTTCCACGCCACAATGATCGCCAAGTCCCTTCGTTCTGCGTAGCCTTGTTCAAAAGGAGATTCCGTGCCTCCACTCGTGATCGAGACGCTGCGTTCGCTGAAGGATTTTGTAGGCCGGGAAATCGCGGTGACGGATTGGATCACCGTGACGCAGGAGCGCATCCGTCAGTTTGCCGAAGTCACGGAAGACCGGCAATGGATTCATGTGGACCGCGAGCGTGCACAGAAAGAGTCTCCGTACGGCACGACAGTCGCACACGGCTTCTTGACCCTGTCACTCGTGAGCTACTTCATGAAGGAGGCGATTCAAGTTCGTAGCGGCGTGCGGATGGGCATCAACTACGGCTTGAATAGAGTCCGCTTCCCGTCTCCCGTCCGCGCGGATTCACAGATTCGCGCCCGCGTGAGCCTTCATTCTATGAAGGAACTTCCAGACGCTATCGAGGCCGTCTACGGGATATCGGTAGACGGTAAGGACGGAGAGAAACCTCACTGCGCGGCGGAGTGGGTTGTCCGTTACTACGAATGAGCAAACGAGATCTACCGGAAATCGGACCTTGCGACATGAGCAAGGAGAGGCCTGATCAAATCGAGGTGCTATCGGCGGAGAGCAGTGAAGATCGCAGCAGAATCTTGACCAGGTCCGACATCGAAGCAAAGCGCGGGTCTTTTGTCAGCCCCTGATGATAACGGCAATAAATCTGCTGAACGATTACGGCGATCTTGAATCGAGCGAACGCGAGGTAGAACGCCATGTTGGACACATCGCGCGTCGTAGCCCGGGCGTAACGCTCGACGAGTTGTGAGCGCGTCAGGCTGCCTGGATGCGATGAGGGCCCCCAGCGAATTTTCTGCAGTTCGTCCGGATCCTGCGGGTCAACCCAGTAGGCCAGAGTCGTGCCCAGGTCGGTGAGCGGATCGCCGATTGTGCTCATCTCCCAATCCAGCACGCCGACAATCCTGGTGATGTCTCGCTGATCCAGCATCACGTTGTCATACTTGTAGTCGTTGTGTAGGAGCGCGGCATCGCTGGTCGCGGGCATATGATCCCTCAGCCAGGCCGCGATTCGCGCGACTTCCGGCAGATCGTGCGTCTTTGAGCCGTCGTAGCGCTCAAGCCAGCCATTCACTTGCCGTGACAGATACCCTTGCGGTTTGCCGAGATCGCCGAGTCCGATCGCTGTGTAGTCCAATCCGTGCAAGAGCGCGAGATTATCAATGAAGGATTCGCTCAAGCGTCGCGCCGTTTCGGCTGTGAACTCGAGACCTGGGGGCGGATCGCGGCGGAGAATGATGCCTCGAATCCGCTCCATGAGATAGAAGGGCGAGCCCAAAACGGAGTCATCATTGCAATACAGCAAAACCTTCGGCGCCGCCGAGTACGCGGGATGAAGTTTTGACAGCACCCGATATTCGCGGCCCATATCGTGCGCGGATTTAACCTTGCTGCCGAAGGGCGGCCTGCGAAGCACCATCTCGCGCTCGCCGAGACGCAGCAGGTAGGTCAGATTGGAATGCCCGCTGGGAAATTGCTCGACAACCAGGGGTCCCGGGTCGGAGGGAAAGGAACGTGCCAAGAAAGGCTCCAGACTCTCCAAATTCAGTTCTTCGCCGCGTCTGACTGCGTCCGGATGATCTCGAAGGTCAGCCATGTCCCGTCCTTGTCTCGCGCGCTATCGGTACGTCAGCAACGAGGGGTCGTCGAGATGCGGAAACGCATTGAACGAGCTCAGCGTGAAGCGTTCACCGGAGCACAGGAACTCGCTGTAAGAACAATTCCGGGACATCCACGTGATCCCCAGCGTATCTCGCGGTGAAAGGTTTAGGGCGCGTTGCATGGCTGCACCAATCGGCCCGCCCGAGGTAAAGATTGCCACTCGCTCGCCTCTCATGCTGCTGGATGTGAATTTTGAAAGTCCATGATTCACTCGGGCGCAGAATTCGGGCCAGGACTCGACGCCTCGCAAGGGAATTTCTCCGTCCACCCATTTGCCGACCACTGTTTCGAACATCCGCTGGAACGTCTTGCGTTTCTCGTCAGAGGTCGCCGCGCCTTGAAACGCGTCATGTAAGTCGCGGATCCTGGCATCTCTCTTAACGAGTTCCGGAACGCTCTTCTTCAGCACATCCTCTCCCTGATATTCGTCGAATTCCGGCATTGTAGCCGGCCAGGGAAACGCGCCTCCCCGCCGCCGGCACAGGTCGGCCACGATTTTCGCCGTGTCGATTTGGCGGACGCGCGGACCTGAGTAGACGCGGTCAAACGCGATATTTCGCGATGACCAGTACTCACCGAGCAGGCGTGCTTGAATCTTGCCGGTGGGAGAGAGCTTATCGTAATCTGGCTCGAGGAAAGAAGCTTGGGCGTGACGCACCAGGAAGATGTGGCTCACGTGGCCCGTTCGAACAATGCTGCTGCGCCCTGGCCGCCGCCGACGCACATTGTTACCACGCCGTAGCGCGCCTTGCGACGCGCCATTTCGTTGGCAATCGTGCCAACCATCCGCGAGCCAGTCATCCCATATGGGTGACCGATCGAAATTGAGCCACCGTTGACGTTGAGCTTTTCGGGATCGATGCCCAGGTGGTCCCGGCAATAAAGTACCTGCACGGCGAACGCTTCGTTCAGCTCCCAAAGATCAATATCGGTTATCCGTACGCCACTACGCTTCAGCAATTTCGGCACGGCGAACACCGGACCGATGCCCATCTCATCCGGGTCGCAGCCGGCGACTTGAAAACCCCGAAAAACTAAGGAATAAGGGATCGCCCGTCGGTCCGCGCGCTCGCGCGACATCAGGAGCGTAGCCGAAGCGCCGTCCGACAGCTGAGAAGAATTGCCGGCGGTCACGGTGCCATGGCCGCTGTCTGGATCAAAGTAGGGCTTCAGGGCGAGCAGGGCATCCAGAGTCGTGTCCGGCCGGTTGCACTCGTCGCAGTCCGCGCAAACTTCTTCCTTGCTGGTAACTTCACCTGTCTTTTTGTCGAGGAGGGCTCGCGTGACGCGTATCGGCGCGATTTCCGTATCGAAGATTCCTTCGCGTTGCGCGCGAGCCGTGCGCTGTTGGCTCAGGAGCGCATATTCGTCCTGTGCCTGGCGTCCGATTTTGTAGCGCTTGGCCACAACCTCCGCCGTCACCCCCATTACCATGTACAGCCCGGGCAACCGTTCGAGTAATTGAGGATTCGGATTGAAATCACGCGGAGTCAGGCTGATGCTTTCGAGGCCTCCGCCGATCGCCGCATCCGCGCCTTCGTTCATAATTTGATGTGCGGCGACCGCGATGGCTTGCAAGCCGGAGGAACAAAATCGGTTGATCGTTGTGCCGGCGACCGACGTCGGCAGGCCGGCGAGCATCGCAGCGACGCGTGCCACGTTTTGCCCCTGTGGCCCGTTCGGTTGCGCGCATCCCAACACAACGTCCTCAATTTCCTTAGGATCGAGCTGCGGCGCTTTGCGCAGCACATCCTTGATGCAATGCGCGGCGAGTTCGTCGGGACGCGTCAGGTTGAAAGATCCGCGAAACGACTTTGCCAGCGCCGTCCGTGAACTGGCCACTACAACCGCTTCTCTCATGCTCTCTCCGGCCGTATCCCATCACGAGTCAACCAAAAGAAAGACGCCATGGGTTTGAGTTCTCGAATTCTGCAGCGCTAGGCGGTATGGCCGTGATCCCTGCTGAAACCGGCAAAGGTACCGCCCTGCTCGGCTAATTTCCTCAGAAGAGGAGCTGGTTCCCATATCTCGCCATGCTGTCGATGAAATTCGCAGACTCGCTCGTACACTTTCGCAAGCCCCACGGTGTCGGCGAACCACATTGGACCGCCACGATACGCGGGAAAGCCGTAGCCATTGAGGTAGACGATATCAATATCTACCGCGCGAAGGGCGAAACCCTCTTCCAGAATGCGCGCCCCTTCGTTCACCAGAGCATATACACAGCGGTCAACGATTTCGCCCGTCGAAATTTGCCGTTGCGGGATGCCGGCCTCGCCCGCCCACTGGCGCACGAGGGTAGCGACCTCGGGATCGGAAGTCGCAGAACGGTTCTCATCGTATTTATACCAGCCGCAGCCGGTCTTTTGGCCGTAGCGTCCCAACTCACAAAGCCGATCGCCGGCCATCGGCTGCCGCACTCCCGGCTTTTCCAGATGGCGATATTCTTTGCGGACGCGCCAGCCGACATCGAGGCCCGCGAGATCTCCCACGGCCAACGGACCCATGGCCATGCCGAAATCAGAAAGGGCTTTGTCCACCGCTTCGACGCTGGCGCCCTCTTCGACCAGGAAAACGGATTCGCGTACGTACGGACCAAACATTCGGTTGCCCACAAAACCTCGGCAATTGCCGACGAGCACTCCGATCTTTCCGATCCTCTTCGAAAGCTGCATGCATGTGGCGATCACAGGCTTACTGGTTTTTGCTCCGCGTACGATTTCGAGGAGACGCATGACGTTTGCCGGGCTGAAAAAGTGTGTGCCGATCACGAATTCAGGCCGGGACGTGTTGGAAGCGATTTCGTCGATGTCCAAAGTTGACGTATTGCTTGCCAGGATGGCGCTCGCTTTGCAAACGTGATCGAGGTCGGCGAAGACCTCCTTCTTGAGCGCCATGCCTTCAAAGACTGCCTCCACAACCATGTCGGCTTTCTCGAAGCCGTCATATTGAAGCGTCGGGCGAATCAGCTTCAGGCGTTCATCAACAAACTGCTGCGTGAAGCGGCCGCGTTTCACGGAGTTTGCGTAATTCCTCTGAATGTTCGCTATCCCTCGATCGAGCGCCGCCTGCTCGGACTCCTTCAGCAGCACTTGCATTCCGGCATTCGCGAACACCATGGCGATGCCGCCGCCCATCGTGCCAGCGCCGACCACCGCAACATAATTCACTGGGATTGTCGGAGTTTCCTTCGGCACGTCCGGGATTTTGGCGACCTCGCGCTCCCCAAAGAAAACGTGAATGAGCGCCTTGGACTGGTCCGACTGCAAACATTCAACGAACAGCCGCTGCTCTTCCCGGCAACCCTCGTCGAAAGATAGCTTCGTGGCGGCTTCCACCGCTTGAATGGCCGCAAGAGGAGCCATCATACCGCGCTTTTTTTTTCGGACAGCCTCGCGAGCGGCCGCGAAGATCGGCGCATTCACTTCGGGATTTCCGAGGTTCCCCTCCCGCTCGCGCGTTTTCGGAACCGGGCGTCCGGCAATCTCTCGTGCGAACCGAACGGCGCCTGCGAGCAAGTCGCCTTCGACGATTTGATCAATGATGCCGAGCTTCGCAGCATCTTCCACCTGGACCGGATTCCCGTCAGCGCACATCTCCACGGCCTTGGCTACCCCCGCAAGGCGCGGGAGGCGCTGCGTTCCAGCGGCGCCGGGGATAATGCCGAGCTTTACCTCGGGCTGGCCAACCTGGGCGCCGGTCGCTGCGACGCGATAATGCCCTGCCATCGCAAGTTCCAGGCCGCCGCCGAACGCCGTGCCATGGATCGCCATCACGATGGGCTTGCGGCAATCTTCCAGCTGGAGCAGCAGCGGCAACAATCCCGCGCCGCGAGGGCTTTTGCTGGAGGCGAGTTTTCCAAATTCCTTGATATCTGCGCCGGCTACGAACGTGCGACCGCCGCCTATGAGCACAGCCGCGCGAACGGACTCATCTTTGCCAATTTCCTCGACCGCTTCGGAAATGCCTTGGGGGACACCCGGGCTGAGGGCGTTTACGGGCGGATTACGGATGGTGATGATGGCTACGTCGCCGTCTTTGGTGAGTTGAACGAGATCGCTCATGAATATTGACCGTTTCTCTTGGGTTCCTAAGCACCCTCGACCGAAGCTGCCCCGGCATCGATGACCAGCCTGGCAATGCGTTCGCGATGAAAGGTGGAGTCGCCGAGGGTGGTCTCCGATGCTTTGGCGCGCCGGTAATAAAGGTGAAGGTCATTTTCCCAAGTGAAACCCATACCGCCGTGAATCTGGATGCCGCGATTGCCGACCGCACGGGCGGCGTCGCTCGCGTACATTTTTGCAATCGAGACGGCCACGCCCGCGTCGGGTGCGTCCTCTTCGAGCGCCCACGCCGCGTAATACGCCGCCGAGCGTGCGCTTTCCGTCTCCAGGTACATATCCGCGCACTGGTGCTGCACCGCCTGGAACATTCCGATGGGCTTGCCAAACTGTTTCCGCGTCTTCGCATATTCAACCGTGATGTCGAGCGTGCGCTGCATTCCGCCCACCATCTCAGCGACCAACGCCGCGGCGGCAACATCGAATGCCCGCCCAAGGCCAGCCGTGTCGCCGATCCGTTCTGCCGGCGTCTCATTCAATCGCACCGAGTACAATTTGCGCGTGAGGTCCATCGCCTCCATGCGCTGAACGATGATGCCCGGCGCCTTCGCGTCCACCGCGAAAACACCGTCACGAGCGACAACGAGAATGAAATCCGCTACGACGGCGTCGGGCACGAACAGTTTTTCTCCAGTCAGCTTCCCGTTCGCAGATGCGAAATGCACATCCGCGGAATTCCAGCTCGCGCCCGCTTCCAGGATTGCGACCGTCGAGCGCGCCTCGCCCCCGCAAATCGGAGCGAGATATTTCTTCTGTTGTTCCGGAGTCGCCACCGCGTTCACCACAGAGCCGGCGAGCGCCACGGTCGAAAAAAGCGGACCCGGCAAAAGCGCGCGTCCCGCTTCCTCCATCAGGAGGATCAATTCGACCGTGCCAAGGCCGACACCGCCATACTCCTCGGGGAAAATGATTCCGGTATAGCCCTGCTCGACCATCTTGGCCCACAAGGCCGCGTCGTAAGCCGTGTCGGTCTCCAGCATGCCCCGCACTTTGGCCATCGGGCACTCGCCCGCAAAAAACTTTCGCGCATTGTCTTTGAGGAACTTCTGGCTTTCGCTTAATCCGAATTCCATCGTCTCCCCTTAATAGCTCCTCGGCAGTCCCAGAACAAAATGCCCGATGATATTGCGTTGAACCTCCGATGTGCCAGCCTCAATCGTGTTGCCGCGAGTTCGCAGATAGCCGTACGACCAGATGCCGTTGTCAACCGCGTGACGGTCCCCGCCGGCAAGCTGGCCGTAGGGACCGAGCATCTCCTGCGCGATCTGCTGGACACGCTGATTGAGTTCGCTCCAAAAAATCTTCAGGATTGACCCCTCGGGGCCGGGCACGCCCGTCGAACTGATCCGGCTGAAGGCGCGCAACTGATTCAAGCGCATGATTTCGACCTCCGCGAAGCACTGCGCAAGCTTTTGGCGCATCAGCGGGTCCCGGGCGGCGGAGTGTCCGTCTCTTTGAAACGTGCGGGAGAGTGCAATCAGCCTGTCGATATTTCTCTTGAACAGGAGATGGAGGCGAGCGCCGTACGAGCCGCGCTCGTACATCAGTGTGCTGACAGCCACGTTCCAGCCATCGTTCACCTCACCGAGCACGTTTTCCACCGGTACGCGCACGTCCCGAAAGAAAAGCTCGCAGAATTCGCTCTCGCCCGTCATTTGCCGCAGGGGACGAACATCGACTCCGGGCGATTTCATATCCACCAACAGGACCGTCAATCCCTTGTGCTTCGGAACGTTCGCGTCCGTGCGCACCACCAGCTCGCACCAGTTCCCGAACGTGCCGAAGCTCGTCCATACCTTTTGACCGTTGACGGTGTAATGGTCCCGGTCCAGACGAGCCTCGGTTTGCAGACCGGCGAGATCGGAGCCCGCGTTTGGTTCGGAGAAACCCTGGCACCAGATCTCTTCCGCGCTAAGGATTTTGGGAATGAATCGCTTCTTCTGCGCCTCCGTCCCAAAGGCGATGATGGTGGGGCCGATCAGCCCGAGTCCAAGTGCGTTCGCCATGGAGGGCGCCTCGGCTCGCGCCATCTCCTCCCAGAAAATGGCTTGCTGCATCAGAGTCGCGCTGCGGCCGCCATACTCCTTCGGCCATGAAACGGCGGCCCAGCGATCTCCATGGAGCTTTCGTTGCCAGGCACGCAAATAGGGAAACACTTCCTCGAGCGGTTTTTCCCGCCACTCGGCCCAGTCCTTCGGAACGTTCGTGTCAAGCCAAGCGCGCAGTTCATCGCGGAACTGCTTCTCCTCGGCATTCAGATTCAGATCCATTCAAGGAACTCCTTGTATCGTTCGTCGCGGCCGCCGCTTCGCGCCTTGCGCGGTTGACTGGCACGCCTAGGGGCTACGCTCGCGATCCCTTTCGCTTCATCTCGACAACTTCCGGCCGGATCGTTTCCTGTCCCTGCCAGTATTTTTTGCGCAGATCCCTCTTGAGGATTTTCCCCGTGCCGGTCTTGGGTAAGCTGTCGAGGAATTCGACCGAGTGGGGACATTTATAGTGCGCGAGCCGCGAGCGGCTGAATTCAATCAACTCTAATTCATTCGCCTGCGCCCCGGGCTTCAGCACCACCAGCGCCTTGGGCACCTCTCCCCATTTCTCATCAGGCACTGGAATGACCGCAGCCTCGAGGACCGCGGGATGCGCGAGGAGCTTCTTCTCGACTTCAAGTGAAGAAATATTTTCTCCGCCGCTGACAATGATGTCCTTCTTACGATCGACGATGAGGATATATCCTTCTTCGTTCCACGTGGCCAAGTCCCCGGTGTGAAACCAACCGCCTCGCATCGCTTCTGCCGTTGCTTCGGGCTGCTTCCAGTAGCCTTTCATGATATTGTCACCGCGGGCGATCACCTCGCCGGTGGCGGTTCCGTCGCGCGCGACGTCTTGGTCGTCCGCATCCACAACGCGAAGTTCCACGCCCGGAATGGCGAATCCGGCCATCGCTTGCCCAGCGAAACGTTGTTTGCCCTGCCATCCAAGCCCCGGCTTCATTTTCGAAGTGGACAATGTTGGCGCGGTTTCCGTCAGTCCGTATCCGGCGTAGCACGTGCATCCGAACTTTTCCTCGACCTCCTCGACCAATGAGGGCGAAGATGCCGCGCCGCCGAGATTGAGCCATTTCAAACTGCTCAAATCGTATTTCTGGAATCCCGGAAAATTTACTAGCGCGATCGCCATCGCGGGCACAGCGCTGAGACTTTGCACGCGCTCCTGTTCGATCAGGCGAAAAATCTCCGCGGGATCAAAACGCGAAATCATCACGTGTTCGGCGCCCCGTAGCGTGACGGTGTGCGCAGCGCCCCACCCGTTCGCATGGAATAGCGGAATGGTATGGAGATGCACGCTCTCGGCCGTACTTTCGTGGGTGAGTGACGAGCTCAGAGCTTGCAGATAGATATTTCGATGGGTCAGCATCACGCCCTTGGGATCGGCGCTGGTTCCACTCGTATAAAAGATTTCGGCGACGGCGTCTTCGTCGAATTCCATTATGTCGGGGCGGTAAGGCGTAGCTGCGGCCAGAAGGTCCTCGTAATTCTGAGGCATCAGCCAGCTGGCCTGAGGCTCGCCGGATAGCAAAGTGAAGGATTCCACCGTGGAGAGCTTTGGGCGAAACGAGTCCGCGAGGTCGGAGAGCTCTTTTTCTAGAAACAGTGTTTTCACTTCTGCATGGTTCAGAATGTAAGCGAGTTCGTCGGGAGCGAGCCTGATATTCAGCGGAAGCAGCACGGCGCCTGCTTCCAGGACTCCGAAATACGCCTCCAGCAACCTGTGGCAATTCAAGCTAAGGAAAGCGACCCGATCTCCAGGCATGACTCCAACCTTGCGCAGACCGCCAGCGAGACGACTTACGCGCTCCGCCAATTGCGAATACGTGAAGCGCTCACGTCCGCAGACGACGGCTGTTCTGCGAGCGTACTGCTGCTCGGCGTAGCGCAAGAATCGGACGGGAGTAAGGGGAATATTCATGGCAACGTTCGCCTGTGCTAGGCCGTCTGTCCCCCATCCACCACCAAAACATCCCCGGTAACGAAAGCGGCAGCGTCGGACGCGAGGAAGACAGCTGCTCCCTTCAAGTCGTGGTCTCCGCCGAAGCGGCCCAATGGAATTCCTTTCAGAAAGGTTTCCTTGTTTCGCTCGATCACGATTTCAGACATGCGAGTCGGGAACCATCCCGGCGCGATCGCGTTCACACGAACGTTGTGAATGGCCCACTTGCGCGCCAGATCCTTGGTGAAGGCAATCACTCCGCCCTTGCTGGCGTGGTATCCGATCGCCTGAAATTCCGGCGGAGCGCCCCGGAGTCCGGCCGTTGACGCAATGTTGATGATCGAGCCTTGCTTCTGCGCCGTCATGAACTTGCCGACCGCCTGACAGCAGAGGAACGTTCCGGTCAGGTTCGTCTCCATTACTTTGTTCCAATGCTCGAGGCGCATCTCCTCAATGGACGCCCCCCAAGACGTTCCCGCGTTGTTGATCAGGATATCGATTCGCCCGAATTCCGAGATCGTTGCATCTACAAGCTCTTGAACGCTCGACGGAGTCTTTACATCGCAGCGGACCGCGAGAGTTCTTACGCCGAGCGCTTCCAATTCCTTCGCGGCCTGCTCGCAGGGTTCCTTTTTGCGGGCACACAGCACGAGATTCGCGCCCATCTCCGCGAGGCCCTCGGCCATTTGCCGCCCCAACCCGATCGAGCCACCGGTGACGACCGCCACTCGTCCTGTTAGATCAAAAAGCTGTCTGACGTTCATCGCCGGGTTGATTTTCATTCAATCGCTGCCGCTCCCAGGCACTCATCACCCAAGCGAACCTCTTCCAGGCAGGTCATACGCGATCCGCTACTCGGGAAAGGCCACGCGTGCACGGGACCACAGATCGGGGGGTGGCCAGATCCGATAGTCCCGCCCCGCATGGTGAAACAACTCGATTGACGTTGTGTCACTTTAGTGCGTGTACATATCATATGTTAGCGACTAACGTCAATTCTCTCCGCGTTCCGCAGATCCTAACACGCGCTTTCTCTAGATGTGAAGAAGGCGGATCGCCAGACCAGCCAGTGCCCCACCAATCAGCGTGCCGAACACCGAAATCGGCGCGTACGCCCAATCCGACCTGCCCTTCCCTGCGATGGGAAGAATCGCGTGCGCGATCCGGGAGCTCAAATCGCGCGCAGGGTTCATGCTGCTTCCGGTTGTCCCTGCCAGCGAGAGAATCAGACCCCAGACCAAGGCGCCCACCAGGAACGGTCCTAAACCAGCTGCCATGCCGCCCGACAAGTTGGCGCGCGAAAAAATGCAGAGCACGACGAATACGAGCAGGAATGTCGGGATGATTTCACTCACCAGGTTCGTAATTCTGCGCGGAAAAGCCGGATGGCTGCAGAAGCAACCTAGTTTGTGCATCGGATCCGGCGTCTCGACCCAGTGCGGCAGAAAATGAATCCACACGAGCACCGAGCCGAGGAACGCTCCCAGCAATTGCGCTGTGATGTATGGCACGAGCTTCGTGAAATTGCCGCTCTGCAATGCCATGCCCAAGGTCACTGCTGGATTGATATGAGCGTCTGGGCTTCCGCAGGCGATAGCCGTGAAAATCCCAGCCATTGCTGCGAACGCCCAGCCCGTGGAGACGGCCATCCATCCCGCGCCTTGCGCCTTCGACCGCGCGAGAGAAATGTTCGCGATCACTCCGTTGCCCAACAGAACCAGGACCAAGGTGCCCATGAACTCACCCAATACCGGCGATGTCATTCGCTGCCCTTTCGGACACCTGAAGTGAACGCATACAAGGGACGATGGAGCGGGGATCGTTCGCCCCATCGTCCCTCTATTGGAAACCAACCTAGAAAGTCAGGCGCGCGCCAAACTGAATTTCACGCTTGGGCAACGCGGACGTGAAAGCCAGCGGCGTGCTGGACGTGGCGATACCCCCGCCAGCCAGAGCTGTGCCCGGTCGAATCCCATGCACGTTAAACGTCGTGAACCCGGGTTCAAAACCAAACAGCGGACTGACTTCATTGTTGACGCTCGCAAAGTTGGTCCGGTTTGCGATGTTGAATCCCTCGGCCGTGAATTGCAGATTCACTTTTTCGGTCAGCCGGTGCTGCCAAGTGAGGCGCGCATCGAAATCTACCAGGTTGGGGCCGAGGCCGGAGTCGCGGGGTGCTCCGATCGGACGTTCATTTGTTGTGTGGCCGTCGCCGTTGACCTCTCCTCCGGCCAATAGATTGAACGGATGTCCGCTGCTGTAGGTGAAAATGGGGGACAACTGAAAGCCCGACAAGATGGCTTCTTTCCACGGGCTGTCGAACACTCCGGCGACCACGAACTTATTCCGCTCGTCGAATTCCGAAAGACCGCGATCCAGGCTCAAGTTGGTTGGATCTTGCGGCCCATAGTCCGTATTGAAGTCGGTGGATGTATCAAAGCCCTTGCTGTAAGTGTAATTCCCGAAAATTGTGTAGTGATCGCTGAAGCGCTTCTTCACTTCAATGATTCCGCCCTCGTAGAGGGCAGACGCCGCTGCGGTGTACTGGTTATTTTGCACGATCAGTGGATTCACAAAACAAGCGAAAGGATTTGCGCCGCAAGGAGAAAGCCCACCAGGGAATTCGACGCCGCCGAGCGGATCGGCGCCGGGATTGCCGGGAGTGTCCGTATTCCAGTTACGGTACGAAATACTCTTTCCGTTTGCCAACGTTACCGTAGAGATTGGCGCGGGCAATAAGTTTGTATCCAGCGCGACCGGAAGCCGCAGTGTGTGGGAATAAATCCCGCTCAGGGAAATGGAAAACCCCGGCGAAATTTCGCGCTCGATTCCTATCGACGCCTGCTGCGAATAAGGAGGCGCATAATTCGGAGGGTTGCTGAAAAGCACCGTCAGCGGCGAAAGTTGGCCCGTATTTTGAACGAAGATGCCGAACGGGGCCACGTCGGTCGGCGTAATGCAAGCTTGGCTTCCGGGAGCCGGCACGGTGCACTGGATTTTGCCTGCAGCGAACAGTCCTTGAAACACAGCCGCGGAGTTTTGCAGAAATGGAAGGGGCGTCAGAGTGAGCGGGTCGACGTAAATGGAAATGTACCGATTGCAGGGACTGGCACCGGTGCCCGGGAAAATAACGCCTGCAGCTCCAAATGCAGCGACTCCGATCCCGCATGTGTTGACAACGTTTTGGATCTGATCCGGTATCTGTGCGGTATTGTGCTGGTTCTCGACTGTGCTGCGATTCTTGTTCAGAACTCCCAGACTTAAGTCCACCGCCGGAATCTGCGAATCAACCGGGCCGTAGAAAATCCCGTAGCCGCCTCGGATCACCGTCTTGTGATCTTTGAACGGGTCCCATGCGAACGATAGGCGCGGAGCAAAATCGTGATAATCCGTATTCAAGGGAAGATATTGCGAGTCGATTTCATATCGCAGGCCAAAGTTCAGCGTGAAACCAGGCGTGACCGCCCAGGAATCCTGCCAGTAAAGGCCCGTCAACGGACGCGTATAGGCCGGGTAATCAGGATTGCCAAAGCCCTGCTGATACACTTGCGGCGCCCCCAAGGATGCTCCCTGCAGCGAATCAATGACGGCCGAACCCAGAGTCCCGCCCAGCCCACAGCCCGTCGTCGCAGTACCCGTGATTGCACCGTTGGGGTTTGACAGGCACGAACTGAGCGCGGATCCCGGCAACGTGCCGAAGACGAATCGGCCGGGGAAGAACGTATGCGATTCTGAATGGTTGCCGCGCAGCAGCTCGTTGCCGCCGAACTTCATGGTGTGGTGGCCGCGAATGAGGGTCATGTTGTCGGCAAATTCCAGACGGCGCAGGATCGTGAAATTGGGAAGGAAGATGTTCGTTCCCAGATTGTTTGCGAAGCCCGGGACTTGGATTCCCACCGCGCCGGGCTCGTTCGGAATCACGTTGAAACTGTTGTAGTCCCACTGCAGGTGGAGTTCGTTCTGAGCCGTCGGGCTAAACTCGTGGAACCAGGCTCCTTGAATGGTGTCGTCATAGGTGTGAATCGAACTGCCGGCCGAGAAACCTGTCAGGGATTGCACATCGGGATTTTCTTCGAGATCGTACCCGTACCTGAAGGAGAACGAGACCTGGTCCGAGTTAGTGATATGGTGATCGAGCCGAACCGATGCCAGGTATTCGCGGGTGTTGTAATTGAAAAGCCCTCCATTTGTTTCGAGCTGGCCGATGAAGTATTGATTCAGCGCAGTTTGACCTGGTGTCAGGCCCGTCACAGGACTCACGGTCAACCCGGTCGCGAGCGCTCCAGCGCAGGTCTGTGCGGGCAAGGGCGTAACGGTGCCGTTCGGATTGTTGATGCACGGAACCGTCGGATTTCCGGGGTCCGTCGCCAGAGCCGTGACAATTGCCTGCTGCGCGAACCTGGGGTCGCTCGGCGCAAACGGGTTCGCTGCCGCCACTGGATTCGGCCCGAGGAAAATCGAGCTGTTGGTCAACAGAGGGACTGAATTTTGGGAGTTCTGCAGGAGACCCTCGAACGCGACGAACAGAAATGTTTTGTCTTTTTGAATCGGAAGTCCCGCGGCGCCGCCGTATTGGTAGCGGCTCAGGCTGTTCTTTACAGGCGCGCCAACGGAGTCAAAGTTAAAGTTGCTGAACGTCGGGTTCGGCGCCAGCGCGGGGCTAAACGCGAACGGATCGCGCGCATCCAAAGCGTCATTGCGGAAAAAACCAAAAAACGATCCGTGCAGATCATTCGTTCCTGATTTCGTCACGATGTTAATTGACGCGCCGCTCGCGCCGCCCAAATCCGCAGAATAGTTACTGCGATTCACCTGGAACTCCTGCACCGCGTCCTGGCTTACGGTTGTGCGAACGCCGCCGCTATCGCCGAGGGCCTCGCCGCCGTCCACGGTGACGCTGTTCCCGCGTCCGTTACTTCCGTAGAAGGAGAGGCCGCTTTGAGGAGTTTGTTTAACGCGAAAATCCTGATCGTCTGCCAACCGGGTGGAATTCGAAACACCGGGCAACAGCAGGGTGAACGTGAGGTAATCGCGGCGGTCGATCGGCAGGTCGGTGATGTACTGCTCGGTCAGCGTATTCGCTTGGCTTCCCCGCTGGGTGTCCACCACGGGCGGTGTGGCGCTGACTTCCACGGTTTGTCCGGAAGTCGCGACCTTCAGGCTAAAATCCAAGATCGACGTCTCGCCCACATTGACGACCACGCCTTTTTGAACGAGCGTCTGGAAACCGGCGACCTGCGCGGTTACGTTGTACTCGGCGGGCAGCAGCCCTGTCAGGCGGTACTGTCCCGCGGCATCCGTGATGGCCGTATACTGCCTTCCTCTCGCCGTTTCGACGGCGACAACCGAGGCTCTCGGGACGACCGCGCCCGACGGATCGGTTACCGTTCCGACGATGTCACCCGAGGCGCCCACGCCCTGCGCATCAGCAGCAGGAGGAGCGAACAGCAAACACGTCAACGATGCGAAAGCAGTCGCCAACAAGATAGGCTTCATAGGTCCTCCTCGAAATTCAATACCTCGCCAAGGTTTTTCAGAGTAGGCCCAAAGATGTATCGATCCTAGGTTCTGAATTTGATTGGTTTGATCACTGTTCCCGCCCCATCCCCGCCGATCGAATCCGGGTCCCTATCCAAAATTGTGATAGCCAATATCACATTAAAGAGACTAACGTCAAGACGAAAGCATGCTCAGTACGGCCGAGGGATTCGCTTGCACAGACGAGACTTGCAGAGAACGGAACCGAGAGTTGAGGCTTGTCGCGACGAGAAGATTTCCTGGCAGAAGGGAACGACGCCTTGACTCTAGTGAGACGGGACGCTTCCATGGGGAGTAAGAACGATCCGGCCGGAAACGCTCCCTTGCCGCAATTCCTCCAGAACCTGATTGGCGTGCGCCAGAGGACGCGTCGCGGTCTGGCAGCGAACTTTTCCCGCCGCAGCCATCGCCAGGATCTCCGACAGGTCTTGCCGCGTACCGACGGCGGTAGCCTGCATGCGGACTTCGCGGGCCGCCAGGAGAATCGGCGGAAAGCAAATGTTTTCGGCGGGCAGGCCGACAACAAGAAGATATCCACTGGGCCGAACGCAGGAGAAGGCCATGTCGTAGGCTTCCTTCGCTGCCGAGGTCACAAGCGCCGCATGAACTCCGCCCCGATTCCGAAATTCCTTGGCCACATCGGGCGAAGCAGCATGGAGGGCGTGGCGAGCGCCAAGCGATTTGGCGAGAGCGAGTTTTTCCTCGGAGATGTCCACCGCGGTGACTTCCGCGCCAAGCGCGCAACCGATCTGCACCGCAATGTGCCCTAAGCCTCCAATGCCAAAGACAGCCAGTCGCTGTCCGCGCGAAATCCTTGCCTGCTTGAGCGCTCTGAACACGGTGACGCCCGCGCAGAAAAGAGGGGCCGCTTCGACGGAGGAAAGGCCCTCCGGAATTTTCAGAGCATGGCTCGCCGGCGCCTTTACAAATTCCGCATAGCCGCCGTCAACGGTGACGCCAGTGATCTTCTGCCGCGCGCAGAGATTCTCGTTCCCCTCACGACAGAATTCGCAATCGCCGCAGGTCCAGTGAAGCCAGGGAACGCCGACGCAGTCGCCCACGTGCAAATCGCGGACTGCAGAACCCTTTTCAACCACCCGCCCAGCAATTTCGTGTCCGAGAATCAGCGGCTTCTTGACAATTCTCGCGAACTGCGGCCAGTCGCCATCGGCAACATGTAAATCGGAATGGCATACGCCGCAGGCTTCCACGGCAATCAGGACTTCCGTCTCTCCGGGCTTTGGCGGATCAACTTCTCGAAGCGTGAGCGGCCGCTTGAACTCGTGCAGGACAGCAGCGTTCATCGCAAGGACTCGGCCGTCACGGCTGGGCGGCGCGCAGGAAAAATTCCACCGCGCTGCGCACTCGCTCGCTCAGTCTGTGCGGACCGGTGAGATCCACGGCCCATTGCCGAACGATCGTGTTGTAGAGTCCTTCCATGAATTCAGCGAGGTGAACCACGGGAAAGTCTCGCGTGATCTCGCCGCGCTTTTGGCCTTCGGCAAAAATCTCCCTCAGCAGGTTGATCGTGACTTCTTCGGGCCGGCGCATGTCGGGCGACCGCACCGGGTCCATCGCGCCCGATAGCACCACCGCCTGCCACAGTGGCCTGTCCGCTTCGACTTCGCGGGCCATGCGCTGATACATCCGTCGCAGGCGCTCCTCGGTAGTCGCTTCGCTGGAAAGTTCGGTTTCCAGACGTTCTTCGATGCACGCAAACGCGCGCCGACCGACCTCCCGCAGGACCGCATCCTTGCTGGGGAAATAACGGAAGAACGTCGGCTGGCTGATTTCGAGAATTTGGACGATGTCGTCCACTCGCGTGTTCTCGTAGCCGCGCTTGCGAAACAGCTTGACCGCAGTTTTGATGATCTCCTGGCGCAGCCGTACCTTCTTGCGTTCACGGAGGCCGGGCACCTCGTGAATTCCCGATTCGTTTACAGAAACGGGTCCATTCTGCTTGGGGAAGCCGCGGCGATTCCCGGAAGCTATTTCCGGCGCCAACGAGGATACGTCTCGAGCGATCTTCGTACGAACCATGAGTCAATATTCTCCAAGATGAGTTGCAGGGCGAGCCGACGACCGAGTCACGCTTCGCGAGAACTACTTTAACATGTTAGTGGCACACGCCAATATCAGTCAATGCAGACCACGTAGCCGAAGTCTGTTCAAGGAAAGGCGTTGAACTTAGGAAACCGCCCATGTACACCCAACTGCCGATCCCGAGGGGCGGGTGTGTTATGGCGAAGCACATTCGCCGCGTGCGCGTTTACTCAGCAGCAGCATCTCAAGGACCGTGACGCGATTGAAGCGGCGCCTGCGCGATCCTATTTGTTTGCCTCCGGCACGGCGGTCATCACGGGTGATGCGCGAATATAGTTGTGGTAGCTCTCGACCATTTGCCAGAGACCGTTTACAGGCGCCAAGACACGGCTGGACCAATACGCCTTCTCCCCATAGTTCGGCTGACAGGCGATCATCACGACCGCGTCTCCGAAGTCCCACGTGCGAATCCAGAGCGCCGGAGCCGCCCCTACTTTGGGAGCATTGGGATCACTCTGCGCTCGCTTGGTCATCGCGGCGATCCGGTCAGCTTTGGACGGCGAAAGCCCTCCGTACGTACTGACCACGCGTTGATCGTAATTATCGGCGACGTGTTTGGCCCAGCCCGCTGGGCTCGACTCCTGTTCCTGCCATTCGTCGAGAGCAGCCTTCTCGGCTGCCGATAGCGGTTTGTAGGGTACTTCCTGGCAGGGATTGTCGCAGGGAATGTCGTACGTGGGCCGGACGAACTCAAAATCCCGCTCGCGCACAGCAATCTCGGTGGTGTGCAGCAGCCGCCAGCCGGCCGGACGTTGCACCCAAAAGTGCGCGGCGTATTTGTTCCCCTGGTTCTCCTGTATCCACACCACCTTCCCATATCTGTGCTCGATTATTTTGACGTCTCCGCCGCTTGGTAACAGCGGCTTCAGCCCGGCACGGAGAGCATCCTCCTTCGCCCACATCACTCCATCGGTGTCGATCCAAGTGAAATCCGCGTCGAGCAGCCGATTGGCTGCTGCCTTGTCGCCCTTTTCCAGGGCCTGCACCACGGCGCGATCGGCCAGAACCACCACATCATCGGCGGCGGTAACCGGCATGCTGGACAGCGCAGTCAAAATGCAAACGCAGAGAATTGCGATGGCAATCGTGTTCGTGATGAGGCATTTCACGGAAGTTCTCCCGTGGTGAAATGAGAAAGGGGCCGGAAATAGTTCCGGCCCCTTCTCGGTTAAGCGAACCTTCAGCGGCTAGAAGATCAACTTCAAGCCCAACTGAATCGCCCGGTTGGATCCGGACCCGAGGACGGGATTCTCGCCAGCCACATCCGGGGTGGCGCAACCGCACCCGAACAGGTTGGGCACGGAAGGATCGTTGTGAAGGTAGCCGTTTGGCCCTCCACCCGGGTTGGCGAACTCGGGATGATTGAGAACATTGAAAAACTCAGCCCGGAATTGGGCGGTGAGCTTTTCCCTGAATTTCCAGTTCTTATAGATAGACATATCCCAGTTCCTGAAGGGGGAAGCGGGAAAGATGTTCCGGCCCGCCGTGCCAAACGTTCCGTAAACAGGAGGAATCAGCACGGACTTGTTCTGCGCGAAACAGCCTCCGGCACCGCCGGGTGTGGCCCCATCAAGGCTCGCCACCGCGTTCGCGGTGGTGGCAGCCGCGAAGCAAGCGGTCCGGAAGGCATCCGCTTGCGCGGCGGAAAGAGTGACGCTTCCACCGGGTGTAGTTTGAGTGCAACTGCCCGGGTTACTTCCGAGGGGACCAGTAAAGGGGACCGAGAAGTCTGATCCAGCGCAATAGGGGATGGAATTTTGATCGGATCTGAAGTCATTAGGATTGCCGAAGAAATCCCAGTGGGCACCAAGATACGCGGGGATGTTGTTCGACTCGCCGTCGGCTGAGAAGTCGTCGCCGGCATCGAGAGCACTCCAAGGCTGGCCGTTCTGAAGCGTCACGATGGAATTGATCTGCCAGCCCTCGAGCATTTGTCCAAACCCCTCTTTTCCGGGGAGGGCGTAGGTGACGGTGGCCGTGAAGCGATTCCGGACGTCGAAGTCGCTGTTGCCGTAGTACGAACCGGGCTGGAAGCCATTGTCAATGACGCCGGCGCCGCTCCAATTGGAGGAAGCGTCGTCGCTCGAGTGAGAGTACGTGTAACCGAGCGTGAAGGACAGCCCGCGGGAAGCGTGCTGCGTGAGAGTCGCTTGCAGGCCGTTGTAGTTGGATCGGTCGAGGTTCGAGAGTTGGTCAATGTAAGACAGATAGGGAAACTTGGCCGCAAAGGGCTGGTTGGTTTCGCAATGGCCGCAGGCAATCTCCGCCGGGGAGAGTGGGTTGACCTCGTTGATATCCCTGAACCCAATCAGGTCGTTACCATGGTTGCCAACGTAGCTAAGGTCCAACGACAAACTACGTGTGAGGGCAGCCTGGAAACCAAGGGACCAGCCGTCCACCGATGGGGTGCGCAGATTACGATCCACTGCAAAGATTGTGCAGGGGCTCGTCGCCAAGCCACCGTTGACGCCTGCAGCAGACGAGCCATCGCCGCACACCGGCGTTACGTTGGTCGGGAAGATTGGCGTCGTGGGGCTGTTGTTTTGCCAACCGTTTACCAGGGCAGCCGTTCCATTGCCAGTGAAGCTTACGGCCTGGAGATTGATGGTCCCGGTGCCTGGTGTCGCCACGCCACCCACTACAAGTGTGGCCGCCGTGGGATCGGCGGGTGCGCCGAGCAAATTGCCGAGCCCCATGAACGACTGCTGGGCGATCTGCGAGTACATGATGGTGAAACCGCTGCGGACCACGAACCTGCCGGTGCCTAGGACATCCCAGGCCAGGCCGAGACGCGGAGCGAAGTTGTTATGGTCGCCGTTATAGAGCGAAGGAATCTGCTTGCCAACCTGCACCATTCCCAAATTCGGGTCGAAATTACCGAGCAGGTTGTTCGTCTCCTGGAGAACGGAGTTCAACTCGTAACGAACTCCCAGGTTCAAGGTTAGTCTCGAAGAGACGCGCCAGTCGTCCGCCACAAACCCTGCGTATGACCACATGTGAGAATCGCGTTGGGCATTGCCAGTCAGAAGGGCGGACCCATCGGCGATATCGCCCAGGAGAAAGTTTTCCAGCAGATTGCCAGTGGCGTTGAATGGCTTGAATTTGATCCGGCCCTTGCCATACGCAGTGATGGCCCCGGTGTGTATCTGGTCCATGACCTCGCCGCCGAACTTAAACGTGTGTTTGCCGTGCAGATACGAGACGGTATCCGCGAAATCGTAGGTGCCGTCGGGCCCGACGAGCTTTGGCCATGATCCGCCCGGAGAGGCATTGAGGCCGATCATGAACAAAATCGGGAAGCCGTCAAAAAACGGGTTCGTCACGCCGGTGTTGATTCCGTAGGCTGACGCCGGGGTGGTGTGGTCGGCGCTAAGGTAGCTCTGGGTAAAACGCCCGTATCCACCCCGGAGTTGATTCACCCACGATGAATTCGGGACATACGTCCAACTGCCGTTGAACAGTTGGGATCGCACGTGGAGAAGGGACTGCCAGTTTGGCGCGATTTCGTTGGCGCCGTCGGCCCAGGTCCCGTTGTTCTCACCGATAAAATAGTAGAAATTGATCGTGTTGTGGTCATTGAGGTGGTAATCAATTTTCGCCAGGCCATTGTCCGACTGGTTGGTGTCCGTTAAGTTCGGGTAAAGAACGGGCGAATTGTTGAGGGGGAATATGCTTGCCGCCTGGCCGGGAACAATCTTGGAACCGGGAGGATTCGCTGTCACCGTACAGGTAGCCGGATTGGTGAGGCCGGCAAGTTTCGCGCTGAGCGGAGTCACGTTCGCCCGCCCGGCGGCGGTGCATGCGTCTACGAGGCTGTCAACCGGATCAAACGCGGTCAGTCCGCAGCCGGGGTCCGTAAAAGTGCAGGTCACTGGCGAGGTCGTGGTGAATGAGCCAGCCGTGGTATAGCGCTGGTCCTCGTATGACAAGAACCAGAATAGCTTGTCTTTCTTGATGGGGCCGCCCACGGTAGTGCCGAACTGTTCCAGGGACAATGGGGCCGGCGGAAAGCCGTTGCTTGCCCTGTCGAAATAGTTCTTCGCATCCCAGCCATCGGTGCGGCCGAACGCATAGGCAGTGCCGTGCACGCCGTTCGTCCCTGACTTTAGCCCGACGTTGACCACGCCGCCGGACTTGAAGCCGTATTCCGCCCCGGGGAGGTGCACGATTTGGAATTCCTGAATGGCATCGAGGGGCACGAATGTCTGAGAATCTCCGGCCAGGGATGCGCCATTCACGATGCTCAGCCCCGTCCAGGCCACGGTCTGCGTCAGACCGTCCAGCAAGAAGACGTTGTCATCGGGACGAAGTCCGTCCGTGCTCTGGGTAAAGAATCCGCCCCCCGAGTAAATCGAGACGCCCGGGCGCAGGGTGAGGAGGTTTATGTAATTGCGGCCGTTCAAAGGCAGGTCATTGATCGTCTGGTTGGTCAACGTTCCGCCGAGTTCAGCGTTGGAGGTGTCCGTGAGCGGGACCGTTGTCTCGACCGTAACCGTCTGCGCCACAGTGCCGGGCTGGAGAGAAAAATCCACACGAACGCTCTCGCCAACTTCCAAGACGACGTTGGTGCGCTCAATGCTCTTGAAGCCTGCGAAGTCAACGCGGATCGTTTTCGTGCCGGGAACCAAAGCGGCAGCGTTGTACACGCCTGCTTCATCCGTGGTCAAGGTCCGCGTAACGCCTCTAGCTACGTCCGTGACGGTTACCGACGCGCCAACGATGGCGGCGCCGGATTGGTCTGTAACCGATCCCTGGATGCTGGCGAGGTTAGCTTGTGAGAACAGTGGCGCAGAAATTAAGAGCGCGACAAGACCCAGGCCCGCAACCGGAATGGCTTTCCTCAAGCGGAAACACACCCGGCCGACCAAATCGAAAGTGACCGAATTCATTGGTATCTCCTCAAGATAGTGGTGCGAAGCCCGATTCGACCCCAGACGCTGGAAGTCAGATACCATCGTGCGACAAAGCGTGTCAAGGCAAATCCCAGTGAGATGACATTAACAACAATAACAACCGTTCATCAGGTCCAAGAAATCAGCCCTACGATGGTAGGGTGGAATCCGCCAGCGATTTCTCGTGGTGACGTGCCATGGACCATTTACCCAAAACGGACGTCGCGGCGAATGTGTCCGCAGTGACGGCGATGACGAGTTGCAACCACCGCCGTAAAATAAGCAATGCGCCGACAAGGTGCAGGACATTTCATCTGTGGCCTTTGACCCGGACCACGGCAACTCCGGGAACTTCTGGGTATCCGCCCGCTCAAAGAGCGTCCCGACGCACGAATGGTTCAGCTTCCGGAACAACACGTCGTGCCGCAGTCTTTTTGGAGGTCACTTGACAGTTCCAACGACGCGATGGTAGAAGCACGACGCGCGAGAAGCTTTCGCACCAATGCTTGTCAGTCCAAACAATCGTGTGGGAACCGAGTGTTAGTCTTCTCGCTTCCCGAACGAGGCAGCAGCGAAGTCTGGCAAGCAGCCAGGTCTAAGACGGAGGGCTTATGAAACGCTTCATCACGGATGCTCTCGTCACCGGTGTCGTGTGTGTTGGTACCGTGGCCGCGCTGTCGAGCAGGCCGGCAGCCGCCGATGATGCGGTGGTTCTGGCCGATCGCGCCGTGGTGCAGGCCCTGGAAAAGGGCGACAAGGCAGCAGCCAATCGGCTGCTCGACGCGGATTTCACGTGGATCGACACCGATGGAGTGATGTGGGCGAAGGAGGATGCTCTCCGTGCCGGGCTGAAGCCGCTGTTACCAAGCGGCGGAGACGTCAAAATAATCGAGCACAGATATGGGAAGGTGGTGTGGATACAGGAGAACCAGGGGAACAAATACGCCGCGCACTTTTGGGTGCAACGTCCGGCCGGCTGGCGGCTATTGCATGCGAGTGAGATCGCCACGCGTCCGCGGTCGGAAAACCCCGATGGCAGGCCGGACTTTGCAATACCTTGCACCAATCCGTGCAAAGAGATTCCGTTCAAGGCGCTGACGCCAAACGAGGAGGCGGCCGTTGCGGCCTGGGAGGAACAGGAGAGCGGCGTCCCGGAGCAGTGGAATCGCCACGTATCCGATGACAACGTAGTGATCAGTTCCTACGGTGTACTGACCAAGCAGGACCGATGGGATTCAATCCAGAAACAAGTCCAATCTCACGCTCCTGCAGTCGCGGTGTCGCCGGTGTTGTGGGCGCGGATGTGGGATTTCGACACTGCCGTGGTGATGATAGCGTGCCAACCGAACTGGGGCGGCAAAGCATATTGGGCGAGCCGCGTGTTTGCAAGAAACAAGGATGGTCTTTGGCAGATGACGGAAAGCTATCACACAACGATTCAGGCTTCGCCCGTCATGACCGCTGTAAAGGGAAAATCGGACTAGGCTCGGAGGTTTCCGCGATCGCATCCATAGCGGCCGCCAGTCGAGGTGGACGAAAGCCGCACAAGCAGACCGTAGAGCATTTCTTCAGAGCGGAGGCGCTGAACAATGTCTATCACGAACGGAATCAATCAACGGCTCGCGCTCACGTGTCACCGGCCGCGACGGACTGAGTGGTTGAAAGCAAGTGCCCTCGCCCTTGTGTCGCTGTTCGTGCTCATTGGCGGGCAAGTTGAAGCACGCGCTGCAGTGAACTCGGATGCGTCGGTCGGTGGCCTCACGGCCAAATTCGTGGATGTCCGCGGCGTTAGGACGCGCTACTACGAAATGGGGCAGGGTGAGCCGATGGTGATGATTCACGGCGGTTCGATGGCCGGGTCGTCCACTGCGAACGTCTTCTCGAGGAACATCCCCGGCCTGGGGAAGCGGTTCCACGTCTTCGCGTTGGACCGGCTCGCGAGCGGGATGACGGGCAATCCGCTCGATGACAAAAACTATAACTATGCCTCCGAGGCCGATTTCATCTACCAGTTCATTGAAACCCTGAAGCTCGGTCCAGTACACCTGGTGGGTCACTCAGCCGGCGGCGCAATCGCGTTTTTCTTGGCCATCGAGCATCCGGAAGCAGTCAAGACCCTGGTCATCATCGCCGCCGGTCCGGAAGATCCGGATGTGATTGTGGGCCCGGCCAAGCTGGACGCCAGCTTAACGAAGTGTCCAGACCAATCATCTTACGAAGGATTGAAATGCAGGGTAACGATTCTCGCCTGGTTGCCAACCACCTTCGACGACGAGTATTGGGCAGCGGATGCGTACATGGCGAGTCAGCCGAAGACGCGGGAAGCTCGAGCGAAACTTAACGCCGGTGCAGGCGAACCGCTCCGCACCAAGGAGTTCCGAGCTTACCTGGCAAAGATGTGGGATCGCGTGAGAAACGATGGAGTTCTCCAAATGCCGGTGCTGCTGTATGGCGGCAAGAACGACGTGCTCGATTGGGGCGCGAACGATGAGACAGCGAAGATGCAGAGAGAGTTGGCTCTGTTCGACATCATTGCCGCAAGAAACACGAACGTGCAAATGATCATCCAAAATAATGGTGGGCACTTCATGTATCGGGAATACCCAGGGAAGTTCAACGCGGACCTCATCGGTTTTATCGACTATTACGAGCGGCACCCGGAACGAAAACCTCAAGGGAACGCACAAGGCCCACGGTAAGATTCTTGGGGGCGTCGGCCGGAAAAACATCTTCGACCAATAGAATCTCGGCTGTCTGTGACGCCATACTCTGCAAGAGTGAGGAGGAAAGTCCGTGGGTTTTTCGTCGAAGCTCAGCCGGAGACCCTGGTTCAAATGGGGATGAATGTCTGCGGGCATTCCTGCATTTTCGAAAGTGTTGACTCGGCCAGCGCTCGCCCAGGATGCCGGCCCTCCGGGAGAGCAGGTGAGAGCGGTTGGCGGAAGGGCAGAGGAAGGGATCTACCCTGCGAAGGGATTACCCGGAGGGGGGACGATTAGAAATCCGGCTGTCCTCTACGATCTATCCCAGCGACCCGGATCAACTCGAAGTGGCGCATCCAATGAGGCCGTTCGATCTGGAGTCTTGGATCGTGGAAGGTACAGGGCATTCCCAGGCTTCGAATGCCGGAGGTCCCAGAGAGTTGCAACCACCGGTCCTCGCGGACTGGGCAGCAAAGCGACTTGTGACCGAGCCGTAGTCGTTCGATTGCAATCCTGGAGTCCGGTAGTTCCGTTGAAGACGCACGAATCGACGTGTGTTCCGACGAGCCCGCGGATGCGAACGAGTAGCTTGAGATCATCGGTTGCTGCTTTCGGGTCTTAGAGGACGTGCCTCTCACGATCGCCCCAATGCAGGCTTTTCCCGCATGTGCAATCGCCGGTTGGTGTGCCCTTGCTTTTCCCTTGGTGTTACCGCGAGCACAAGCGGCCGCGCAGGTCTACTTGGGTACTATCGCGGGAGCGGCTTGGATCGTTGTCTGGTAGCTAAGTGCCATCTGCCACACGTCCTTTTGTTGGAACCAAACGCGACTGATGTGCGCGGGTTTGCCGCTAAAGGGTTTGCTTTGCGCTTCCATCACGATCGCGTTCCCGTAATCGAACATGTGCGCCCACGCCAGTGCGGGCGGCGCTGGACCGATGCCCGGCTTGCTAAGTTGTGCAATGCGGTCGGCCTTGGTGGTCGGCTGAGTTGCGCCTGAAGCGATCAACACGAAATCGTCACCAAAATGGGGCGCCCACTTCTGCGGTTCATGGTTCGTGACTGCGGTCTCCAGCTGCTGCCACGAAAGGATGACTCCCTTTTCGGCTTCGTTCTTCGGTGTGTAAGGAACGGTCTTGCACGGGTTCACGCAAATGTTCGTGCCGGGCCCCGGAGGTTCCGCCTTCTCAGCCTGTGTGACCTCCTGATAAACCAGCATCCGCCAGCTCCCGGAACGTTGCACCCATACGCGCAAGACGTGTACTTTCCCGTTGGCGGATTGAACGGCCGCGACATCGCCGTAGGTTCGAACTTTTGCTTCGGCGTCGTAGCCATCCGCAGGCTTCGGCAAATTCTGTAGGACCTGCGCCTTGGTCAAGGATTTTCCGGCCGAGTCCGTCCAGACGAAATTTTCGTCGAGAAGTCTACCGAGTGCTGCGTTGTCGGTTTTCCCGATGGCCTCCACCAATGCATGGTCGGCCTGGAGCACGGCTTCGTCGTCGCTCGCCGCACGAGCCGCGCTGCATTGGAGCGCCGCCACCATGGCAGCACAAACAACGCCGATCGCGATCATTTTCGAAGCCAAGCGCTTTCTCATGGTGCCTCCGTCAAATGCGGTCGCGCGGGGTAGGATTCTACTCCGGCTCGGACTCTCGGGCAAGCGGCGGAAATGCTCTTTCAACGTCAGTGAATTTGACTCGACAGCTCGAGTCGGTAATCTGGACCACTTGCCTAGCGAGGACTTTACGCCTGATCGTTGATGAGGATACTATTTCAGCCGGAGCTGAGTGGAAGGCCGGAGTCCAAGGCACGAGAGGAGTTTCAAAATGCGGAATCGTTTTGCGAGTTTAGTCCTTGCGCTGGTGACCGTTCTCGCTTTCTCGCCCGTTCTGCTCGCTCAAACTTCGGCGCCGTCGGCGCCAACGACTCCGATGTCCCCCGCCACACCGGATTTAACGGGAGTTTGGACCCAGCATCCGCCGGCCAGCGCTCGTGCCTATGCGCTTTACACCTTCGGCCCCGAGTTGCCTCCGATGACGCCCTGGGCCGAGGCGAAATTCCAAGCCAACAAGCCCGGGTACGGTCCCAGAGCTAACGCAGAGACGAACGACCCGGTGAATCCAACTTTAGGAGACTCGGTCGGGTGTTTTCCTCCCGGCGTGCCACGAATCTATCTTCAGCCGTTTCCACTGGAGATTATTCAGATCCCTGGCCGGGTGATCATGCTATTCGAGTACAACCACTTTGTGCGCCAAATCTATACGGATGGGCGGAAACATCCCGACGACTTGGATCCAACCTGGATGGGGGACTCGATTGGCACGTGGGATGGGGATACGCTGGTCGTGGATACGATCGGTTTTAACGACAAGACTTGGCTCGATCGGGCAGGCCATCCGCACTCGGAGGACCTGCATGTCGTCGAGCGCATAAGGCGCGTGGACCACAACACGTTGCAGGACGACATCACGATTGACGATCCGAAGGCGTATACGAAGCCCTGGAAGGGACAAATGGTCTTCCAATTGAAACCGACGTGGAACCTGATGGAAATGGTTTGCGAAGATAACGTCAATTTTCTTGGCGTACAAAAGTTAACGAAGCAGCCCGGCAAGTAATTTTACCGTATTGCGCAAGCTCGGAATCAGCCTCAGTTATGCACCGGAAGTACGACCGCGTCATTTTCCGCTCTCGGGATCCAGTCGTTCGGTTTCTCTTGCCTGCCGGCATCTATTTTTTTGCACGCCCTCGTTGTAATTCGCGCGAGGCCTTCCTTGGCGCCGAAGCTTCCATGGCACTCCTCTCGTTAGGCGCCGCACATTGACATCTTTTCTCTCGGGAACTAGAGTCCTGGATGGCGGACGCTGTCGGACTCATCAAACGGCGAGGAGAGTTCGATGTTTATTTCAAAGACACGAGCCAGCGCGCTCGTCCTATCGGTCGGCCTTTGCTCTCTATTTTCTTTGGTGCTTGGCCCCGCGGCGCGCGCGCAAGACCCGCCGCGTTATAAGTACGACCCAGATTGGCCTAAGCAACTCCCCAACAACTGGACGATGGAAGCAATCACGGGGATGTTCGTGGACAAGGACGACCACATCTGGGTCTTGCAGCGTCCGCGTGACTTCGATAAGACTGAGAATTACGCCGCGTTGACACCGCCGACCGCCGAATGCTGCATACAGCCGCCTGCGGTGCTTGAGTTCGATACCGATGGCAACCTTCTCACGTCGTGGGGCGGCCCGGGATATGCGCCCGGCTGGCCGAGTTCAGAACACACCATCTTTGTGGATAGCGAGAAGAACGTGTGGATCGGGGGAGCTGGAGCCGGGGACACCCTGCTCAAGTTCACGACCGATGGGAAGTTCATTTCGGATTTCGGCCACCGCGGACCAACCGTGCCGCCAGCGCAGATGAACGAACAAAAGCAGGACAACCAACAAACCACCCTGCTCCTGCGTGGGGTAGCGGCGGCTAAATTGGACGAGGATGCGCACGAGTTGTACATCGCGGATGGCTACCTCAATAAACGGGTCATTGTGTTGGACTCGAGCACCGGTGCGTTCAAGCGTGGATGGGGCGCGTACGGGATTCCCTTGAGCCAAATTGATAACGACCCGGCACCGCTGCATGATCCCTCAGGCTCTCCTGCTAAACAGTTCAGGGAACCGGTCCACTGCGTTCAGATTTCGGTCGATGGGTTCGTCTACATCTGTGATCGCGGCGGCGACAGAATCCAGGTGTTTACGAAACAAGGCAAGTTCGTGCAGGAACTCTTCGTGGCCAACCAAACGCTCGACCGCGGATCGGTTGGGTCCATCTGCTTCTCGGTGGATCCGAAACAGACGTACCTGTTTGTGTCGGACATCATGAACAATGTGGTCTGGATCCTCAACCGCAGCGATGGGGCTGTTGTAGGGAAGATCGGCCACGCCGGCCACAATGGGGGGCAGTTCCACTGGCTGCATGTGGCCGCCATGGACTCCCACGGAAACCTCTACACGGGTGAGGTTGATTCCGGCAAACGGGTTCAGAAATTTGCTCCGGTGAAATAACTCGAGACGGTAGCGGCGTCGTCACTTCCACGTTGCCACTGTTTTTTCCGTTTGTAATCCAGCCATCCGCACGGGATGGAGCAGACTGAAATGCCTCCTGAGATTTATGGGGTGCTCGCGTAAAGACAGCACCAATCCTCTTGCGAGTGAAGACCAAGAGCCAACTGTTTCCGGCATGAACCGACGGAACCGACAGGAACGACACGGGTCGGATTCCCGACGAAATCACGGAGAATAGAATCGAAGACGGGATGAATTTCGTGAACGGGGAGCTCGGCCCCAAGCGCCTCAGGCCCGGGCTTTCCCGCAACCAGGTGCGCAGCTTCTGGGCGGCATGGGCTGGGTGGACCATGGACGGGATGGACTCGTTCATTTACTCGCTGGTGTTGGTCCCCGCTTTGCGCGATCTATTGCCCAGGTCTGGAATTCCCGCCACCACGGCGAACATTGGTTTCTACGGCGGACTCCTCTTCGCCCTTTTCATGGTCGGGTGGGGAGTAGCTTTGGTCTGGGGACCCATCGCGGATCGATTCGGCCGCGTGCGAACGATGATGTTTAGCATACTCTGTTTTTCACTTTTTACCTTGCTGGCCGCCTTGTCTACGGGTGTCTGGACTCTTGCACTGTTCAGGTTCTTGGCCGGTGTAGGCATTGGCGGAGAATGGTCGATCGGGGCCTCGCTTGTCTCCGAGGACTGGCCCGAGGAGCGCCGCACAATGGGCGCGGCATTGATGCACACGGGTTATTACTTCGGATTTTTTCTGGCCTCGGCAGCGAACTACTTCATTGGCAGCCACTTTGGCTGGAGGTCTATGTTCGTCGTCGGTGGAACGCCGGCATTCCTGGTGGCATTGATCCGCAATCGCGTCCAAGAACCAGTTCGCTGGGAGAGCAAACATAAGGAACTCGGCAAGAAATGGACGATGCGCCGTGTCTTCCTCGCGATTTTTTCGCCGGAGTATCGCCGCCGAACGATCATGAACTCGATCTATTTGATCGTGTCGCTGATCGGATTGTGGGCAGGCTCCGTGTATGTGCCGACGGCGATGACATTCATCGCCACGAGGGAGGGGCGGACAGCGATGGATGGAGCGCGGCTGGCGTCATACGCATCGTCGCTCCTCGGAATCGGGACGGTTGCTGCGGCTCTGGTTGTGCCGCTACTTGCGGACTGGCTGGGCCGCAAGGCCACGCTGGGCATCTTTTATGCTTTGATGGCCGTCTCGATCTGGATGGCGTTCGGACGCGTGTTTTACCTGCAACACGACGCCGTGTTGTTGTTCATGGTGTGCGCATTTCTTCTTGGCGTGGGCGGAGCTAATTTCATTGTGTATTCCTTCTGGCTACCCGAACAGTATGGAACGGAATGCCGCGCCTGCGCGTTTGCATTTGTCACCAACATAGGACGCTTTGCGGCAGCCGGGTTCACGTTTCTCGTGGGTGTGGGAGTTCGTCACTTTGACACACTCGGGACTCCCGTAGCTCTGACGGCGTGGGCCTTCCTGGCGGGGATACTGCTATTGCCACTCGGAGTGGAGACCAAGGGCAAGCCGTTGCCCGCGTGAGTAAAAGGAGCGGAGGGAACGACATCCTTGAGAATCCCGAGACGGCGTGGGGCTTCGGGAACGTTCGACTCCCGCGCTTGTGGGGCTGATCTAAACTCGGTTGAGGATCATTTGAGCTAGAACTTCAGGCGCCACTGGGACTGCTCGGGCCAGTGCTGCATCGCCTCCGTCGCCCATTGGGTGGACTTGTCCGCGTGGCACAAGTTACATGGGTTTGGGATTTGGTACTGTTCCGTCATCGCCGGCGTGATGAATCGGAAAGTGTGGCTGCGCACGTAGACATCCACAGTATTCCGCTCGATTTTCGGCATGTGGCACTCCACGCATTCGCTGCCCGGACTGCCGGCTTTGTGATGGGTATGTGCTTCAACCGTGTTGGCGTGGGGTCCGTTCGGCGAGCCGGGGCCATGGCATTCGAGGCACATCACGCTCGTCGGTTTCAGGAGATTCGATTCGTTGTCGGTACCATGCGCGTCATGGCAGCTCCAGCACCTGACGCCATGCGAGTACATCTCGCTCTGCACAAAGTCGTTGCCCTGTTCCCGGTTCACATGCCCCGTACCGTCTGGATAAAACGTAAAACTGGTTTCGCCCAGCTTGTGGTCTGCGAGTTTCCAGAAATCCTGTAGATCGAGTCCCACCCGATACCCAACCGGCCAGTTGAAGTATTGGCCGTTGATTGGATTGGTAAGCGGGAGCCCTCGAGCATGGCACTGAATGCAGACGTCGTTGGCATGCACGGTACCGAGCCGCGCTGGATTCACAATGTTCGAACGCGAAGGAGCCTTTACATGCTCGCTGCCCGGACCATGACAACGCTCGCAGCCCACGTTCCACTCGGTCATCGCCTTGGTGCGAATATCGTAGTTGACCGAGTGGCAGCCGTCGCACAAGGGGCCGGTCGGCCGCTTCATGCTGTCGGGAGAATAGTACGGCACCCACCATTCCGTCCCGGGCCGCGCAGCATAAGGGTGCCACACCCTGTGCGTCATGTCCCATTCGCCAGGCAGCACGAAATAGTCGTCGCCGACTTTCTTGAAGTAAAGCTGCTTCCACACATTCCCGTAAACCAGCGCTACGTCGTCTTTCGAGAATTTCTCCTCCGCATTCATCGTTGAGAAATCTCCTAAGATAGCGTCGGGATGTTCTCGCGGATCGCGCACCACATTGGCCATGGGAGTCTTCTTCCAACGCTCGTAAATCTTGAAGTGGCACAGCTGGCACGCGTGTGAGCCGATGTACGTGGCCGAATCAGCGGCGTTCCCATGCGGCTCTTGGGCCGCCAGTGGTAAGGTCAGAAGAAGCAAACTCGCGGCTAGACTGAGTCGAGAAATCATGCGGCCCTCCGCCAATCGCGCGCGAGTGTAGCAAATTCAATTTTGGGCCGCCAACGTCAAATGTTCTGTGGTTAGAGAGAACGGTTTGAAATGTCGCGACGACGTCCCAGGAACAAAGTGCAGGGCCGTGGCGGCCCGCGAACATGATGTTGAACTCTTCGCCGCGTGAAGTAGCGGGGCGTACGGATCGCGCCGACCACTCGGGGCTTGCGCTTGCCTTAAGCGAGATTGCGCCGCAACGTTTCGCGGTCGAGCTCTCGTTCCCATCGCGCGACCACGACCGTGGCGACACCATTGCCGATCATGTTCACTGAAGCGCGGCACATGCTCATGAAACGGTCAATTCCAAGAATCAACGCCATACCCGCAACCGGAATCGTGGGAATGACCGTTAAGGTGGCCACCAACGCGATAAACGACGCGCCCTGCACTCCGCTGGCGCCCTTGGAGGTCAAAACTGCAACGGCCAGGATGGTCAGCTGCTGCCCCAGCGTCAATGGCGTGTTCGTGGCTTGGGCTACAAACAGCGCTGCCATCGTCATGTAGAGACTGCTGCCATCGGTGTTAAACGTGTAGCCGGTCGGCACCACCAGTCCTACGAGTGATTTCGAGCAACCGAGCTTTTCCATTTTCTCCATCAGAGTTGGTAACGCCGTCTCTGAAGAACTCGTGGCCAGTACGAGCAGGATCTCTTCCTTGATATACAACAGGAACTTGACAATATTGAAGCCTGCCAACCAGGCAATCGCCCCCAGCCCGATGAGCACAAACACAATGGAAGTGAGCCAGAACGTGCCGATGAGTTTGACCAGCGGCCCGAGCGAGGCGATGCCATAGTTTCCGACGGTGAAAGCCATCGCACCGAAGGCGCCGATGGGTGCAAACCGCATCACGATATTGACCACGCCAAACACCGCATGCGTAAGCCCGTCGAACATCACGACCAGCGGTTTGCAGCGCGGCCCGACAGCCGCTAGAGCGAAGCCGAACAGGACGGCAACCAGCAGAACCTCAAGAATGTCTCCCTTGGCGAAGGCGTCGACCACCGTGTTCGGGATGATGTGCATTAGAAACTCTGTAACGCTCTGCGCCTTTGCCTGACCGGCATACCCGGCCACGGCCTTGGCATCGAGCATGGCCGGGGATGCATTGAAGCCGGCGCCTGTGTGCACCACGTTAGCAACCAGTAGGCCGAGAAATAGCGCCACGGTGGATACGACCTCGAAATACAGCAGCGCCTTTCCTCCGATGCGCCCGACCTTCTTCATGTCCTCCATGCCGGCGATGCCCGTGACGACGGTGCAGAAAATGATGAGCGCGATAATCATGGTGATCAGCCTGATAAATGCATCACCGAGGGGCTTCATGGCAACGGCTCTGGCCGGGCTGAGATAGCCGAAGGCAATGGCGGCTGCAACGGCCACCAGTACTTGGCCCCAGAGAGTCCGGTAGAAGGGCTTGTTGCGTGCGCTGGAAATCGCTGGCGCGGGGCGGGAATGTGGTGTCGCGTCGCCTGTTCCCATTTGTCGAGCCTCTTTTCGTCGGACCGCAGTTCAGAAGCTGCGCTTCAGGGCGCTGACAGATCAGGAGGTGTCGGCGCCCGCTGTCGTGCGGAGTTTCTTAACTTCGGAGCCGCAAGTGATGCTTTTCGTTCTGGTATCTTTCCGAGAAAATTGCGCAGCCAGTTCGGCGCCGCGATCACCGCGAAAGTGGCAAAAAATCGGCATCAGCCTAGCATCAAACCAGCGATTTCGACACTCCGCATTCCATTCCATTGGATTGGGAGCAACTTGCGGCATTTTGCCCACGCTCAATCCATCGGCAAAACCCTCAATTCATTTTGAATTGGGCAAAGCGATGCGCTGGTAATCGTGCGTGCCGACGAACGACGCGCATTTTCGCGTCACGGAGATAATAAGAGGCGCGCATTGCGGCTGCATCTAGTTCTCGCGTATGCGGGCCTGGCGGCCATTCGAGAAACGTGTATACTTGCCCGGCCGTTGACGTGCTAACGCGCAATCCACCGCCGATCACGCTTTTTCGGGGCTAACCCGCGGAAGACCATCTAATGACCGACCCCACTGTCGAATCCGCCGCACCGAGAGTCCGTCTAACCCCCAACCAAAGGCGCGGCTTCTTGGCCGCCTGGGGCGGGTGGACCATGGATGGGATGGACTCCTTCATCTATGCGCTGGTGCTGGTGCCAGCCTTGCGCGATCTGTTGCCCAGATCTGGAATTCCGGCCACGACGGCTAACATCGGCCTTTACGGCGGACTCCTTTTCGCCCTTTTCATGGTCGGGTGGGGAATAGCTTTGGTCTGGGGACCTATCGCGGACCGGTTCGGGCGTGCACGTACGTTGATGTTAACCATACTCTGGTTTTCACTTTTCACCCTGCTGGCCGCCTTGTCTACGGGTGTCTGGACTCTTGCGCTGTTCAGGTTCTTGGCCGGCATCGGCATTGGCGGAGAATGGTCGATCGGGGCCTCGCTCATATCCGAGGAATGGACCGAGGAGCGGCGAACGTGGGGCGTGTGCTTAATGCATACGGGCTACTACATCGGTTTTCTCTTGGCGGCCCTTGCCAACTATTTCATTGGCAGCCGCTTCGGCTGGAGATACATGTTCGTCGCGGGTGGATCCCCCGCGATCCTTGTGGCTTTCCTGTACAACCGCGTGCATGAGCCTGCCCGCTGGAAAAATACCCAGGCGGAACTCGGCTCGAAATTGGCGATGCACAGTTCCTTTCTGAAACTTTTTTCACAGCAGTACCGCCGCCGAACCATCCTCAACTCGATCTATTTGATCGCGTCGATTGTCGGTTTGTGGGCGGGGTCGGTATATGTCCCGACAGCGGTGACATACCTGGCGGAGCGCGGCGGCGGGACGGCGATGAGCGCGGCGCAGTTGGCGTCTCTTTCGACCGGAATTCTCGGAATCGGGACGATCCTTGGCGCTGTGCTTACGCCCCTGCTTGCGAAATCGATGGACCGTAGGACGACCCTGGCGATTTTCTTCTCCTTGATGTTCGTCTTCCTGTTGCTGGCATTTGGTCACGTCTTCTACTTGAACGCGGGCGCGCTCGGTTGGTTCATGGCCTGTACTTTTTTTCTCGGGCTGGGCGGAGCAAATTTCGTCGTCTACTCGTTCTGGCTGCCTGAACAGTACGGAACGGAATGCCGCGTCAGTGCTTTTGCGTTCACGACCAACGTCGGGCGCTTCGCGGGAGCAGGGCTCACATTTCTGGTGGGTGCGGGGATTCGTCACTTCCAGACACTCGGTATTCCTGTGGCTTTGACGGCTTTGGCTTTCGCCGTGGGGCTGGCGCTCCTGCCCTTTGCCGAAGAGACTAAGGGCAAGCCGTTGCCAGCCTGAGCGAAATGTAACGAGAGCCGGGAAAGCGACGCAGTTCGGAAATCGAAACAGGACTAAGAATGAAAGCTGCCAGGATCAGAGTTTCAGCAGCTTCGCCGCCGTGCCGCCGAGGATCATCCTTCTCTGTGCACTTGTCAGGTTGATCTGCTCGAGAAACTGGATCGGGCGGTCGTAACCCATGTCGAAGCAGAAGTCGCTGCCGATCATTATGCGCTCGGCGCCCACCTCGTTGATCACGAACTCCATAATCTTCTTCGAGTGAACGATTGTGTCGTAGAAGAATCTGTCGAGATAAGTGCTGGGCGCCTTCGGCAGCTGCTTCGTCTCCGGGCGCACCTCCCAGCCGTGGTCAATACGACCAATCAAAATGAGCAGAGCGCCTCCGCCGTGGGGTAGGCCGAAGTGGAGCTTCGGATGACGGTCGAGCACTCCACTGAAAATGAGGTGGCATGCGGCGATTGCCGAGTCAATCGGGTTGCCCAGCAAATTGGAAAGGTAGTACTTTCGCATCCGGTCGCCCCCGACCGTCTGCAGCGGATGCAAGAAGACCGGCAGGTCGAGCTCCTCGATGCGCGTCCAGATCGGTTCGAAAAGCGGATCGGATAGATCGTTGTTATTAATGTTGGTGCCCATATAGACGCCGCGAATTCCCGGCAATTTGCTGGCGCGATTCAGTTCGTCAATGGCGCGGTCGGGATAGAGCATCGGCAGCGTACAGAACGCGACGAGCCGCGTCGGGTATGTCTCGTGCGCGACGCTGGCCGCATCGTTCCACGCCCGTGCGAGCTTGTGGTCGAGTTCCGCGTTGCCCCAGTAGACCATCGGGGCGGTGAGCGATACTGCCTGGATCGCCACGCCCTGTTGGTCCATGGCGGCGATGCGCTCCTTCAGGTCAGTGAACTTAGTAGCCATCGGTCCAGCGGTTGCAGGAGTGTTCGGGGTCTTGTAATAGAAGCCCTGGTCCGTCATGCGGTATTCAGCGCCGAGCGCTTTTCCGTCTTCATTGAAAATATTGAGATAGGCCTCCGGAAAATAGTGACAGTGAACGTCCACGGCAGGCACGCCCGCAGCACCTATCCCTTCGCCGGCCGTCCCGCCCTGAGCGTGGCTTTCGGCGAGCGCGTCGTCTACTCCGCGCAGCGCGCCGACCGCGACGGCAGCCAATCCTCCTTGGAGAACTCGACGGCGCGACAGCCGTTCTCCGCAATCACACCCCATATGCTTTGTCATTGGCTTTCTCCTAGTGCGCCCGTCAAAACCGGCGAGGGGTAGCGCATGAAAAACCGTTGGGTAAGTCGTTACCGATCGACATGCGCCCGAAAGCGAAGTTGTTCGCCTATCTGGAGCAATCGCTGCGACGGATACACGTCAATCCTTCCAAGATGCACGGACGGGTTGCCCGACCAAGAATTGCGGGTTCGAGCCTTGCCTGGGCCGGAACTTCTGGACTCGCCCGCTGTCCACCTCGGCGACGTAGAAATTGCCCTCTTGGTCCACACTGATCCCGTGCACGCCCCACATGCCACCGGGGAAGTCGCCCCACGTGCCCCAGGAATAAAGAAAATGCCCATCCAGGTCGTACTTCAAAACCTTCGACGTTCCGCGGTCCACAGCCCACAGGTAGCGGTCGGCCGAAATATATAGGAGATGAATGTCCGAGGGGTCCTGCCCAAAGCTCCACTCATACAGATACTTGCCATTCTCGTCAAAGACCTGCACGCGGTGATTGGCTCGGTCGTTCACGAAGACTCGCCGCGTCGCCGGGTCCACTGCAATACCGTGCACGTTGTTCATGTAGCCGGGACGCTTCTCTTCTGGAGGCGTTCCCGGTTTGCCCCAATCCAAAAGGAACTTGCCGTCCTTGTCGAATTTCGCGACGCGCGTGCCATTGTATCCATCGGCCACAAACATCGTGCTGTCGGGCAGCCAAGCGATAAACGTCGGTCGGTTGAAGTGCGTACCATCCGCGCCTTTCATGGTGGGAGTGCCGATCGTCTGCACGAGCTGTTTTCCGTCGTTCGTGAACTTATAGATGGCATGCATATGATCGTCCACGACCCAGACGTGTTTTTCCGGATCGTACGGATTGATCGTGACAAAGTGCGGCCGCTTGAAAATCTTGTCCCATTGCGTCCATTGCTCGGTAATGTTGCCGTTGGCGTCCACCACCGTCAGACAATGTTCCCACTTGGCGTCAACGCCTACCGTTCCTTTCCAAAGCTTGGGCCCATCTTCAGGATCTTGACCAGATCCGCCCCCTCCCGGCAAAGCGGACACCGTGGCGTCTCGAAATGGCAGCCGGCCAGTTGGGTACAGAAGACTCGGCCCAAAATCGGGAATCAGCTTAGTTTGCGGCCTGGCAATGTTCGGCAGCTCGCCGCGGAAAAGCAAGAAGACCCGGTTTGGGTTTTGGGCGAACACACTCTGTCCGGCTCCCCACGTCCACTTCTCATTCCCCGGCAATCCGCTTATGGGTTTCGGCCAATCCTTGACAATTTCATAGGCCCCGAAAATGTCTTGGCCACCCGTCTCACCCGGAACCGCTGCGAAGCCGGGGCTGGGTTTCTCCTGTCCGTGGACGGGCACCAGTCTGTTGCCAAGCAGGAGAGCCGCGATGAGAATTACAGCAAACGCCAAAAGCATTACAAACCGTGTACGCATAAATTTCCTCCCAACTCGGTCGGACGGCTCGATGATCCCGCTCATCGCACGTTCGCCTCAATCCACTTCTCGAAGAACGCGGCAATCGCGTCACTGTTTTTCTCTAGCATCATTTCGTGGGCATTGCCGGGCAGGCCCACACTTTCAAGTGGCACGTATGTGGTTTTCACGCCTGCCTGATTGAGCCATTTGGCATCGCAGGAGTCGAACACGCGGTGATAGCTTGCTTCGGCGGACACGTCAAGAACCGGGATGCCCTGCAGATTGACGAGTCGGTGAGCGGGTTCCTTCTGACGCCAGCATTGGATCAGACCCGGCCCGTCCGACTTGGGCTCAAGTTCGACTTGCAATTCCGACGGGTCGTTGATCGGCGGATCGTAATGAAGCGGGAGGTTCGTCACGCCCCATAGAAGACCCTTGCCCGTGTACACCTGTTTGGCGGTATCCACGGTCTGGATGGGCGGGCCTGCTGGCTCGGCAGTGATGATAGCCTTGACGAGCTTTGGTCGGGCATCGGCAACTTGCCAGCCGAAACTCCCTCCCTGCGAGTGGGTTACGAGAATGACCGGAATGCCAATCCTTTCCAGCAGCGCCACGTGGGCGTCCAAATTTAGTTTGTCTTGGTTCGCGCCTGCCAGGTATTGAACCTGAGTCTTGGCAAAATTGTCGAAAACCGGATCGCCCATCTTGCCTCTGTTCTGAGCATCGCTCGGCCATTGCGTATAGTTCTTGGCTTGCGGCCAATCGCCGAGCTCAGGCAAGTCCGTCCAGAGTTTCTCCAGCTGCGGCGCGGTGCGAATGGTCAACGGGCCGTCAACATCAGGAACATAAGCCGAACGCCCTCGTGCGGGATAATCCACCATGTAGACGACGTAACCTTGCTTGATGAAGTAGTAGGCCCAGCCAGCACGCCCGTCAGGTGTTTGCAGCCAGTCTGTGCCAGTCTGTCCGGCTCCGTGGAGGAACACGATCGGATATCGCCGCCGGATCTTCTTCGGCACCATCACCTCAACATATTCGGCGCCGTTCATGACTTCCTGCCCGGGAGATCCAACATAGTGGCCGCCCACATAAAAGAAACCCGTGCGCGCGATGTCTGCGGTGGAAAACGTGCGGATCGATCCCGTCTGAGAAGCTCTGGACACATCTTGGGCGCTCGCTCCGAACCATCCGCCGACGAGCACGGCAATCAGCGCCGCATGTATGGCAGTCGATATCTTCAGGTTCATGACATTTAGCTCCAATCTGTTCGATCCGGACCGTTCCTATTGAAGTTTCGAATTGAATTTTGAGTCTGACGCCAGAGCCTGCAGCCGGTCCGCTTTCCTGCTGGCAACCGACAATATAGAAACGTCGTTCTACTAAACCTCCATCCTTCAAATGTCAAGATTCAAACCAGAAGCGTTCGATACACACGCAGCCTGCGCAGTTCGGTGCGTCGTCTCGGCCGAAAGTTTCGCAGAGGCTTCGCTGAACGTATGCTCTCAATACCACGAGTGAGACTCTGGGTCGAGCTCTTAACCACTGGCCAACACAATTTTCGCGAGACGCATCTTGTATGCGCCGTCTTTCGCGGGATGTCCGATGAAGGTGACTTGATCTCCCGGGCGAAGCGTATCCTTGGTCCACACGGCCTTTGTCAGTAGGTTGGGACCGCCTCGTGTTTGAGTAGCCCCCTCTTGGACGCCTGCTTTGTCGTGCTTCACGTCGGCAAGAATCATTGCATGGGGATTGATCCACTCAAAACTCGTCACGATTACCTTCCTCGTGATCAAGCCTTTCATGTCGAACATGGATGCCACGTGATGTGCGTGCAGGAGAGTTGAAAACACAAGAACGGCGATCGCGGATGCGAGTACGGTCGCAAGCCTAGTACGCAAAGACTTGCCTCCAGCACAAGAGGTCTGGACGGAACGCGCCAGCAAGGGCGGTCGAAGAGCGATCGCCCTTCCTTCTAAAACTTCGACTGGTGCCAGTCGCTATTTGCTACCTATTGCCCATATTCCAGGATTCTGAATGTGCCAGGAACCGGTTGCGGCCGCGGGTGAGGGTTGTCGGCCGTGGGTGCTGCCGCCGGCGTAAGGTCGGCGGTTACTACAAAGACGTGGTGGGTCGTCAGGTCGAGCGCCATCGTGCGGGCCCCGAACTCCGTTTTGACGTTCGGCAGCACGTTGAACTTATCGGGCGAAGCCTCGTGAATGATACTGAGCACGCCTTCACGGCACGAGGCGAACGCCAGGCCCGTGGCTGGATCAAAGGCATCGGCGTCCACATCTTCGCCGATCGCGGGCATCGCAATCACCTTGCCGGTATCTGCGTCCGTAACCGCCATCTTGTTGCTGTCGCTGCAGCCGCTGAACACGCGCCGGTGTGCGGTGTCCATCGCGATACCCGACGGACCCTCGCATCCTTCGAGTGGATAGGTGTGCTTCACCGTGAGTGCTTTTGCATCGATTTCAACCAGCGAATTCTTGTCTTCGATATTTGCAAAGATGCTGCCCTTGCCGTCCAGCACCGGTGTCTCCGGCTTTCCCGGAAGCGCCACCGTTCCGACAACCGCACCAGACGTTGCGTCAATCGCGGTAGCGTTGGAGCTTCGGCCGTTGAATGTGAACACGCGCTTGGTCACCGGGTCGTAAAGGATGGAGTCCGGATTGTCTCCAGTCGTCTTGACCTTTGAGGTCGTCTGGAGCGTTTTGAGATCGAAAATCGTGACCGTGGCTTCGCCGCCGTCGCTTATGAAGCCCTTGCCGAGGTCGGTCGCGAGCGCAATGCCGTGTACTCCCTTGGTGTCAGGAATGTCGCCAATCACCGTGCCCTTGTCCTCGTCCACAATCATCACGTGTGTCCCGCGCGAAAGATAGATGCGCCTCGCCGCGGGATCCACAGTCAAATAATCCCATGCTCCATCTCCACCGACGGGCATTGTCCGCAGCAGATGATAAACGGAACCGTCTGGAGAAGCAGAAACTCCCGCTCGAGGGAGAAAAATCGACAAGAAGGGCAGAAGGCAAACCCACAAGAACAATACTCGAAACCGCGGTAGTGACATGGCGAATTCCTCCTCACAGGTATTCGGAAAAATGGGACGCGCTGACTACGGGGCACCCCCGACCAATTCTCGCTTACGTATTCGCCGACGCGACAAACTGACGCAGAGGCACCATCCCCGCCTCGAAGCCCGGCTAGGTTACCACAAGCAGTCGAAAGCAAGTGCCACCATGGACAGAATCTTGAGTTGCCGGCGCTTCCCCGATGGTTGGACTTGCCGGGGAGGCGCAGCTTGAAGCGAAAGTGCAGCTTATGTATAATTCGCCGGCGTCGAACGGAAATCAGTTGGGAACTCTCGAGTTCCTAAGTGCGGTTAACGCGCTCCAAAGTTTCTTACCGAGGTCACCATGGAACACCCCTGGAAAACCGACAAGTGGTTTGTCAGCCCCTGGAATTATTTTCCGGAGGTGCGACGCAACCTCGCGTTTCCTGCCAAGATCAAGATTCACGACGTTACTCTGCGTGACGGCGAACAACAGACTGCCGTCGTGTTCCGGCGCGAAGAGAAAGTCGCGATCGCGCGTCAGCTCGATGCGCTTGGCGTTCACCGAATCGAAGCGGGAATGCCCGCCGTCTCCGAGCAAGATAAGGCAGCGATTCAAGAGATCGCGAGTCTCGGTCTGAAATCGGAAATTTTCGCCTTCGGCCGCTGTATCGCTGACGAGGTCAGGACGGTCAAAGCCTGCGGTTGCACCGGAGTGGTGATCGAGATCCCAGCCAGCGAGCACCTGATTAAGAATGCCTACGGATGGACCGTCGACCGGGCGATTAAGTCATCGATCGAGGCCACACTGGCGGCAAAGGAGGCCGGTCTCTACACCGTGTTTTTCACCATCGACGCGACCCGCACGGAAGTTGAGCCATTGCTCGATATGGTCGAGCGTGTGGCGACGGAAGGCCACATGGATGCCTTCACGCTGGCTGATACGATGGGTGGTTGCACGCCGGACGCGATCTATCACGTCGTGAAGAGAGCGATCCAACGTTTGAAGAAGCCCGTGGAGATTCATTGCCATCAGGATTTTGGGTTGGGAGTGGCGAATACGATTGCAGCTCTCGCGGCGGGGGCCTCGGTGGCGCAAACCACGATTACGGGCATCGGCGAGCGGGCCGGAAACGTGCCCATGGAAGACGTGGTCATGTCGCTGCTGTGCCTCTACGGAGTGGACTTGAATATTCGTACCGAGAAACTGTGCGAGGTGTCACGCTTTGTTCTCGAACGGGCCAACGTGACAATTCCGCCCAATCGTCCAATCGTGGGCGATAAGCTCTATGAGGTAGAGTCAGGAATCATCGCGGGCTGGGTGCGCCTCGCACGGCAGGAGCACCCTCTCGAGTTCGTTCCGTTCGCACCAGACTTGGTTGGGCAGAAGCCGGTTTCGATCGTGCTTGGCAAGAACAGCGGCCCGCCGTCGATCGAGGAGTGGTGTGAGAAGTTGAAGATTAAGGCTAGCGAAGAAGAGCGTATGGCGATGTTACAGTTGGTCAAGGCGAAGTCGTTCGAGAAGAAGGACCTGCTGACCGAGGACGAATTCAAGTCGATCGTGGACCGTGTTTTGCAGAAAGCGGCAGCGCACCACTAGCAAAGACGGGGCCCCGGGGTGGCGTTTCCGCTGCTTGCCCGCACCGCAATTGCATCCATGTGATCAATGCGATACGTTTGAAGGTCGGGGTGTGTGCCGCCGGCATCGCCCGGCGTTCTGACTTGGAGTTTGAGGAAGGGAAGTTTGCCTAAAGTTAAGTTCACCTTGAACGGAAAGCCGGCCGCAGGCTCCTACGAGCCCGGGATGCACTTTCTTGAAGTCTTGCGCGAGGATTGCAACATCGTTTCTGCCAAGAACGGCTGCGCGCCAGAGGGCACGTGCGGCTGCTGCGCGATTCTGGTGGACGGTCGGCCGGTGCTGGCCTGCCTGCGCAAGCCCGAACAGATGGAAGGTCATGACGTGGTCACGCTCGAGGGCGTCTCCGAAGAGATGCGCTCTGTGTTGGGCGAAGCGTTTGTGCTCGAGGGCGGAGTCCAGTGCGGCTTCTGCATCCCCGGGATTCTCGTCCGGGCGTCAGGGTTGTTGCAACAGGGCTGCACCGATGACCGCAAGGCTGTCGCGCGGGCGCTTTCCGGCCATCTTTGTCGCTGCACCGGTTACGCGCGAATCATCGACGCCATTCAAACAGCCGGGGAAGCCTGGAACAGCGGTGGCCGCGCCCCGAGCAAAGAGCCGCGGCGGCATTTCTTTTTCGGCGAAGAGTTTGGATTGACGCGTAATCCAGCACTTACGAACGACAATCACGCGAATGGCATTGGCCAATCGCCCTTGCGTTACCGCGGACTAGAACAAGCCCTGGGTGAGAAACCTTTTGTTGACGACATGAGCGTTCCAGGGATGCTCCATGCCGCGCCAGTACTCAGCGCGCACCCGCGGGCCAAGGTCCGGGCGATTCATACTTCCGCCGCGCTGGCGATGCCAGGGATTCTCAGGATCTTCACGGCGGCCGATATTCCGGGACAGCGCGGAACAGGCCTCACGATTCCCGATTTGCCGGTTTTTGTGGCTGCCGGTGAAACAACATGCTGCGTCGGGGATATGCTCGCCGTCGTGGTTGGGGACTCCAGCTTCCGTGCGCGCCAAGCCGCGGACAAAGTGGAAGTGGACTACGAAGTACTCCCACCAGTAACGGATCCGTTCGCGGCGCTAGAACCCGATTCGCCACAGGTACATGCGCGCGGGAATTTGCACGAATGTGGGAATCTGCTCGAAACTACGGCGTTTGCACGTGGCGATGTGGATCTAGCGTTGGCTGGTTCGACGCATGTCATCGAGCAGACCTTTGAAACGCAGCCGGTCGAGCCGGCCTTTCTTGAACCGGAGGCGTGCCTGGCGATGCCTCAGGGAAAAGGCGTCAAAGTACACACGCAGAGTCAGGGCTCGGTCTTCGACCAGCGTCAGATCGCGCAAGTTCTGAAACTGCCGCTCGAGGAGATTGAAATAGCTCTCGCTGCGAGCGGCGGAGCCTTTGGCGCAAAAGAAGAGCTCTCTATCCAGGCGCAGACCGCACTGGCGGCGTTTCTGCTTCAGCGTCCGGTGAAGATGGTTCTGACGCGAAAACAATCAACGCAGCATCACGTCAAGCGCCATCCGATGACGATGCACTACACCGTCGGCGCCGATGCTGAAGGGCGCCTGCTCGCCGTGCGCGCTCGCATTGTCGGCGACGCGGGCGGCTATGCAGGTACCAGCGGCAAGTGTCTCCTTCGCGCGGCCTGCCATTCATGCGGACCTTACAGTGTGCCCAACGTGGACATCGAGTCCACGGCCGTGTTTACCAACAACCCGACCAGCGGAGCCATGCGCGGTTTTGGCACGAACCAAGCCCACTTCGCCATGGAAGGGATTATGGATCTCCTCGCGGCGCGAGTAGGTGTCGATGGCTATGACATCCGCATTCGAAATATTCTGAATCCCGGCGATGCGTTTGCTACCGGCCAGGTCATGCGGGAGAGCTGCTTGGGCCTCCGGCGATCGCTCGAAGCAGTCAAGGAGATATACAAGGGCGCGAAATATGTTGGCATAGGCTGCGGCATCAAGAGTACCGGCATTGGAAATGGAACGGTAGACAGCGGACATGTGGTAATCCGCGTGGTGGCAGGTGGCCGAGTGGAAATCCTCACCGGCTACACGGAACTGGGCCAGGGGCTTTTTACCGCCATTCGGCAGGCAGTGTGCGAAGAGACGGACCTGTCGCCCGAGATCATGACGATCTGCTGGGATAAGGATCTCGGAGTGAAGTGCGGGGAGACATGGGCATCGCGTGCGACCACGCTCAGTTGCGCAGCGGCACAGCGGGCCGCAGGTGGCTTGGCCGCCGATCTCAAGCATTCGACGCTCGAGAAACTCATCGGCCGCGAGTACGGAGGAGATTACGTCTGCGATTTTACGACCAAGCCCGGTACACCCGCTGCACTGGAAAATCCAACGACACATTTAACGTTCAGCTATGCCACGCAGGTTGTCATCCTCGGCGAGAGTGGCCGGATCGAACGCGTTGTGGCTGCTCACGACGTTGGACGCGCTATCAACCCCAGGCTGTGCGCCGAACAAATGGAAGGCGGGGTGCATATGGGGCTCGGCTACGCGCTCTCGGAAAATTTCACCTCCACGGATGGAACACCAGACTCGCTCCTGCTGCGCGACCTGGGCATCGTGCAGGCCAAGGACATGCCACACGTTGACGTTATCCTGATTGAAGTTCCGGATGAGGTCGGAGGCTACGGGGCAAAGGGAGTGGGCGAAATCGGGTGTGTTCCAACCGCCGGGGCAGTGGCTAGCGCCCTCCATTCTTACGACGGAATCCGTCGCTTCCGCCTGCCCATGCAGGATTCGCCGGCAGCAGCGCCGAGTGTTCCGAAATCCCGCCGAAAAGTCGCACTCCAACCGAAAACATAGTCACCCTAGGGAAAAGACCCAAGATTGAACCATAGGTGTTCCAGCGCCACTCCTTTTCTTTTCTGGACGGCCAAGCGGATTGCACGGTATACTCGCCCTCCTTTTCGAAAGTCTCTTTCTTGGAAGAAACCGGAAGCGTGTGACTGCGTCGTCGGACTCGCGGGTGCCTTGTTGATCCCCTGGGGAATGTTTCCTTGCGCAGACCATTCACACTTACAGGAGTGTTCTAGCCATTCTTGAATTCTAACGGGAGGATACGAGGCCGATGGATACGAGTTTTATACTAAAGCCACATGAATGGGACCCGCGGCGCGTTTACAGCCAGACCGGCGCCGATTGGCAATACCGCGTTGACTTCGATCGATTGCGGAAAGATCGCTTGCAGCGCCTCCGGGAACAGATGACCGCTCATGATCTCGGCGCATTGGTGTTATTTGCTGGCGCCAATATCCGGTACGCCACTGCGTCTTACCAGGGCAATTGGAAGTACAACATCAACATCCGTTATTGCGTTCTGCCCCACAACGGCGAGCCTGTGCTTTTCGAAACAGCGGGGTCCGATCTCGAGTGCTCCAAGATCGATCTTCCATGGATGGCGGGCCGCATCCGGCCGGCGATCACCTGGCAGTGGGCTGAGGGAGCCGTTCCGTTTATGGCTGGCCGAATGGCGGCAAGCATCGTGGATGTCTTGAAAGACCACGGCATTCTGAAGGAACGCGTCGGCATCGACAATTTGGACATGCCCGCCCTGGAAGCTTTTCAAAAGACCGGCCTGAATATTGTGAACGGCTGGCCGGCGATTTCTGCCGCGCGGGTGGTCAAGACCCGCGATGAAATCGAGCTGCTGAAGCAGGCGGCCAGCATCGGTGATGCCGCTATGTGGAAGATCAAATACGAGTGGCTCAAGCCGGGGGTGCGCGAGCGCGAGATCGAAGCCAAGGTGCATGAGTTCATGCTTGAGCGCGGTTGCGAAATCATGTACGACATCATTGTCGCTTCGGGAGGCAACACGAGTCCGTATCGCCGCTGGGCAACGGATAAGATCATCCGTCAGGGGGATCTGGTCATCGTTGATATCAACGCCGTGGGGCCGTCGGGTTACTTCAATGACTTCGTGCGTTGCTTCAAGTGTGCCGCGAAAATGACTCCAAAAGAGATCGACCTCTATCGGGAAGTCTATGATTCGATGTACGCCGGGTTGGCAAAGCTTCGTCCGGGGAATACCACCGCGGATGTGGCTGCTGCTTTTCCCGAGTACGACGACGACAAGTACCAGACGTGCACGCTGCAGCAGTTCGCCCACAGCATCGGCATTACGCTCTATGAAGGTATGTGGGTTTCGCGCGCCTATTCGCTCAAGTACCCGGCCGAAATCAAGGAGAACATGTACTTTGCAATTGAGACCTTCGCTGGACACCCGGGCCTGCAGCAAACTTGCCGGCTGGAAGAGAATGTTCTCGTGTCCGCCGACGGGCCCGTAATCTTTACACTCATGGAGCACATGGAAGAAGCAATGGCGCGCTGAAAATGCCGCAGCGGAGGGTTGCCATCTCCGATTTCGTATTTCCGAACGTCGAGCCGGTGCCCGAGAATTTGATGGACACGCTATGAAAGCCATGGTTTTGAAGGCACCCGGTGATTTGGTGCTCGATGAAGTTGCTCGTCCCCCCCTCGGCACGGGCCAGGTACTGATTCAAGTCAGTCATAGCGGTGTTTGCGGGACGGATCTCAAAATTTATAATGGCGCGATCCCCGTCAACTACCCGCGGATCATGGGCCACGAAATGATCGGAGAGGTCGTCGAAGGCGGCGGCTCTTTCCGGCCTGGGGCAAGGGTCATCATCGACCCGGAACTTTTTTGTGGCGCGTGTTTTCACTGTCGCATTGGCCAGACCCATCTGTGCCCAAATGGCATGCTCCTTGGGCGAGATACGAATGGCGGCTTTGCCGAATATCTGACCGCTCCAACAAGCCACGTCTTCCCTCTACCGGATTCGATTGATAGCCGTACGGCGCCCCTGATTCAGGTGCTGACTACGTGTTTGCACGCCCAGCGTTTGACAAACACATTCCCGGGGGAATCCGTGGCTGTGTTGGGCCTCGGCGTGACTGGCCAACTTCACGTGCAGCTTGCCAAAGCGCGAGGCGCCAATCCGGTGATCGGCATCACCCGCAACATGGCAAAAAGGGAATTGGCGCAGACGTTGGGGGCGGATCTAACCGTTGCGAGCGGCGAAGGAGCGATCCAAAAGGTCTTGGAAGCCACGGATGGCCGTGGCGCCGACTTGGTCATCGAGTCGACCGGGGTAATGGCGTCACTGGCCGACGCCGTCAAGATGGCCCGGTCCGGCGGCCGCTTGTTGCTCTTCGGGATCATCACCGAAACCGAGGGTGCGTTGCCGTTTTATCAGCTCTATTTTAAGGAGCTTTCTCTCATCAACGCGCGCGTGGCAAAAAGCGAAGACTACCCTGGCTCCATCAACTTGGTGCAACGAGGAATCGTCCGCCTCGAGCCGCTGGTCAGCCACGTCATGCCTCTTGGGGAATTGAAAGCGGCGATCGGAATGCTGAGCGCGAACAGTGGCCAACGCATGAAGATCATTCTGGAGCACCGCTAGTCGGGCAACCAGACTCGCATGCTCGTGCTCGTCCCGCCGACTGGACCGGAATATACTCTCCTGAAGAATTCATTCCAAACGCTTTGCCGTGGAATTTCCCGGAGGATTCATCAAACACCCCGCCATCAAAATTCCGATTCCGCCTCGCCGGCACTCCGGCGCGAGAGGTCAGCATGATACCGACGGAAGCCAGTTCTTTAGAAACTTACGCACGGTCCTTGTTGCGCATCGTAGCGGGATTTACATTTTCTCTCCACGGCTGCCAGAAGCTTTTCGGAGGCATGGGAGGCGCCAAGGTGCCATTCCTTTCCTTGCACGGAGTCGCGGGCTTCTTGGAGGTTTTTGGCGGACTTTTGATCCTGCTCGATCTCCTCACAAAGCCCGTGGCCTTTTTACGGTGCACTTTCCACGGGGGATTTGGCCCATTCTCAATGGAGGCGAGCTCGCCATGTTGTATTGCTTCATATTTCTTTACTTGTTCACGGCTGGGCCCGGGATCTGGAGCGTAGACCATCTAGTGAGAAGAGAGTCGCCGTAGGGAGGTTTGCTTGGGCAGGTTCGTGCGCGGCTACGGCGCCAGGTTAGCTCCTATTTTGCAGGCTGCAGGTGCAGATGATAGGCAACAACCATATCGATCTCGCCCGATAGAAGTCTTACTACTCCACGCCGCCTTCCTTGATCTCTTGGCCGTTGGACAACACCAGTTTCTGGAAACGCATCACAGTCGCGCCGTTCTTGGCGCGGTTGCCGCTAATCGTGATCTCGTCGCCAGACTTAAGTGTATGGCGGTTCCAACCAGCCCTTGACAGATGATACGGCCTCGTCGCTTCGGCCTCC
>Ga0210398_10000403_pt1 | contig 50391 bp, 44 predicted proteins | sample IncBWC4OmetaG_FD_161047 | JGI IMG/M metagenome (GOLD analysis project Ga0210398, IMG submission 161047) | Forest soil microbial communities from Barre Woods Harvard Forest LTER site, Petersham, Massachusetts, United States - Inc-BW-C-4-O | ecosystem: Environmental > Terrestrial > Soil >...
AGTTCTCTGCGAATTTGTGTGGGTTCTTCGACGAGGTTATAAAAGGTCTGTGGCTGATATTTCCGATGCGATTCACCGCTTGATGGACGGTGCTAACGTTGTGATGAATCGACCGGCGGTCGAGGCCGGGCTGTCCGTACTCGGTGCGGGCGGGGATTTCGCGGACGGCATCATCGCCTATGAGGGGGACTGGCTGGGGGCGGAAGAGTTTGTCTCCTTCGACTCGAAGGGTGTCTCTATATTGCAGTCCCAAGGGAGTCGTGCCCGCTTGCTTGGCGTTTTAGGCTTGAAAGCGCTCACAGGTTTCGCAAATGGAGACCCGCCAGATCGCAGCCGTACAGCTCAAGTGACTGATCACTCACGGCCGGAGAAATCTGCGTAACCAACACGTACCACGCTGGCCGGCCGAGGCGAGTGTCCGTCTCTCAGTTCCGTCTCGGCTGCCGCCTGCGCTTCGGTCCAAGCGCCGTATACCTTGCGGCCGTATGCGGTCAGCCATGTGTAATCGCCCAGGAAAGCCGGCTGTTGGGTTTCAAATGAATTCTCTGCCCAGGCATAATTTACAAACGTTTTCCCTCCATCGGTGGAACGCGCGAGCGTGAAACCTGTCCTGCGATTAACCGGGTCGTCGCGCCGATCGTAAAACTGCACATACACATCGCCGCTGACTGGGTCGACAGACATCCATTGAAAAAACTGGTCAATGCCGTCGTGAATGGGATCATTGTTGACCCGCACTGGCCTCGACCAAGTGCGACCGTCGTCTGCCGAGGACGCGCAGAAAACGTCGACGTCTCCATTGCGGTAATCGCTCCACGCCAGGTATAAGGGCTCCGCGTGTTTGCCCTCGCGTCTGCCCACACCAATTTGCGGGAACCCCATAGCGCGAGATACGCCTGGAATGCCGCCCGCACCACCGAAATACGGCGGTGCTACATCAATCACCGCGTGCGAGGGCGCAAATGTCTTGCCTCCGTCGTGTGACTGGGTGAAGGTTATGGTGCCGCCATCATTCCATACGGCGTAAATGCTTCCGTCAGTTCCGACCGCCCCCACAAACCCTACTAGGCCGCCGTTATCATCACGCGGTAGACCGGGATGCGTGCTGATGCGCATCGGCGGTGCGAAGGTCTTTCCCCGGTCGCTAGAGCGCGAAAACAATATGATGGATTTATCGAGTTGCCACTCGATCCATCCGACGTAAACGTTGCCGGCGTAGGGACTGTGAGGCCGGGCATCCGCGAACACGCGTGGCATATCCTCCCACTGAATGTTCAGTTCGTTACCCTGGAAAGCCTTCACCGTGGCAGCATCTTTGTCCCAGGTTTCGCCGCCATCGACCGAGCGGCGTACGAAAATGCCGTTTCTACCTGCGCCATGTGCCCAGTACGACGGGCTGCCGAGCTTGTCGAAGTGCAACGTGGCGAGATAAAGGTGACCCTGGTTGTCGAATGTAACCGACACATCTCCGCCACCGCGCCAGCCCTCGACCGATGGAAGGTCGGCCAAAGCAAATGTCTGACCGCCGTCGGTGGAGTATGCAATGGTCGCCGGCTGAAATGCAACCACCACTTCGTTAGCGTTGTTGGGATTTACTGCGATCGAGGGTTCGTTGGCGCGAACGTTGGAAGGTGAGACAGTCACGATATGGCGGCGCGGCGCCGGGGGCAGCGGTGACTGAGCCAAGCTGACGGTGCCGATCAATAACACGCCAAGTTGAAAGACGAATTCTCCCCGCATCAGTTCTCTTTCTGGCTGAAACAAAGAATTAGGACAAAGTAGGATATTGTATATAAAATACCCGTTCTTCCAAACTGTCTTTTTTTCAGTCGAGCGGAGATTGTCGTGAAGATAGGCGCGACCTCTTTATTACGCAGCTCAATCTTGATGTTATGCGGACTCCTCCTATTTCCGTGCCTGTCCTACGCGCAAGAGGATGGGGGGGTAGAGCAGGGGCATCCGATCGGCAAGGTCTCGACGCAAGCAGACCTGATCGTCATCGAATTGGACGAGGGTACGCTGGGGAAGGCTAACCTATTCGACCTTGTCGGTCACACATTGCGTTTCACCCCGGAAGGTTCCCGCTATCGCGTTGAGAGTGGAGTCTTGCAGTGGGATTCGGACTTCGGTGCTGAACTCGCGGGCAGCGAAGTCACTCTCCATCAATTTGCCTTTTCTTTCTCTGGTGAGCGCTGGAGTTCGTTCCACGTCGGCACAAATGGATCGATCCGCTTTGGAACCCCAAAACTGGAGAAGAGTCTCTTCCCGGCTGGTCCAAGTGACGGAGGCGTATCGATTGGCCGTTTCGATCCCTTGGCAGAAGCGGCCAGCGCAATCATCGAGAGCGCTCCGGCGATCTGCGTGTTCTTCAAGCCGCGCCTGTCCGGGTCTCATTACGTTAAGGAACTGCCCGATCGTGTGGTCATTACATGGGATCTCACGGAACCCTTCGGCAATATCCAGGACTTCACCTGGTTCAAGACGATCAATCGGTTTCAGGCGGTGTTGCATCGCGACGGGTCCATTGCCTTGTCTTATAAAGAGCTTGCGGCGAAGGATGCCATTGTTGGCGTCTATCCTCTGCTCGCGGGCGCGGATAAACCTTTGGCAAGCCTCAGAGCTGAGCCGCATCCAGAGGTTGCCGCACACCTGGATGTTCGGAATCTCAAGCTCTCCGTTGTTGACGGAATCCTTCTGAAAGTCACGTTCGAAACGCGCGGGCCAGTGCAGGCGGAGGGTAATGTCGCCATTGACGGAATTACTTACCGTGCCTTCTTCGATGCGCACCAGTCGCCGCTCGCGAGTGCCAATGCTGCCCACCCGACGCTTGCCTGGACGGCGAGGGGGCTTGCACGGTACGTCCGCTCACCAAGGTACGTTGCCTTCGGTCCCGGCGTGTTGCGCAAAGTGAAGGTGGCGGGCAATACGATCACGTTGCAAGGGGTCCTCCCACCGGCGATGCGAGCGGTTGAACGGGTTGCTGTCTCCGCTGAGGTTGCCGTACCGGGAAATCCCGCGCCGATTGAGCGGTTGGCACCTCATGTGTTTCGGTTCACTGGAATTCGGAATCCCGAGGAGCACCTTTCTTCGCTGACGCCCAAGGACGGACCCTTTGCCGTGGTATACGAATCCTTCCATTATCTGTCCTTGCCCCGGCCTCAGGATCTGTCCTGCACGGTGATCAATGGTCTGGGCGACAAGTTCGATTTCCTCGCGTACTATTCCGATTTCCGCATTGACAATCAGGAAGCCGGCACTCCGAGTGACGGTCCTAAGGCCGGCAATGTGTTGGGAACCGGGGAGGGACAACACGACCTGAAAAGTTACTGCTCCCAAGGCAGGTTCCAGTGGGGGTACGTGCAGCCGGTATATGTGGGATCGAACCAGATGCAGGAAAGACCACCGGCAGGAGCGCCCGTCGGAAACGATCACGACATCACATTCTACACTCACCAGCTGGAGGAGAGCTCTCCGGATCGCAAGCTTCTTCCCTACAATTACGCGATGTCCCAGCTCGGGCATGAGATGGGCCATCGCTGGGCCGCGTTTGTCTCGGCAAAAGTCAACGGGGAAACAGTTCCCCTCGGCCCCGTGCATTGGGCGCGAGGCTTGCAAGCTCCCGTTGCATTTCCTTATCAGCGGCCCACCGAAGCATCGGCCATGGGCGGGGGCCTCTGGCAGGACAACTTCGATGGAACGTACACGCAACTCGACGACGACTATTATGTGCCAGCGACGGGCTATTCCTATCTTGACCTTTATTTGATGGGATTGATCTCTGCCGCTGAGGTTCCGGACTTCTTTATGCTGAAGAACCTCGTTCCTGCTGGCAAGGACACGAATGGGCACCCGATATTCAAGGCCGAGCGAACGAAGGTGACAATTCAAGATGTGATCGCCTTCGAGGGGCCGCGCTTACCCGATGTCGATCAGTCGCAAGGGAATTTCAACACAGGGATCGTCCTGGTGGTTGAACACGGGCATGCACCGAGCCACGATCTTGTCGAAAGAGCTGATGCAATCCGCCAACGGTGGATCGACTATTGGGAGACGACAACTGGACGGCGCGCGCCCATGACGACAAATCCGCGCTAAGCCGGGATCGCTCAAAACACGAACCCGCCGTCGCGAATCGACCAGGCAATGGGCGCTGGCATGATTGCCACAGTTTCTCGTCCGTAGTTCGTTGTTGCCTGTTAGTATTCCCACGAGAGGGGTAGGCCCGGTTACATCACTTCCTACAAGCCAACTTCCCATTCCTCATCCCTGGAGTCTCGCTTCGATTACCACCCTTGTCGGTGTCAGGGGAGGGGCATTCGCTCGTCGGTGAGAGTCGTACGCGATCCCGGTCAATACACTAAACACTGTATGGGCTGCTGTTGGGGCTTCGTGCATTCTATGGCAGCGGATAAACGTATCGGTGCCTCGATTTGGAGGACTGATCCCTGCGGCTAGATTGTATTCGTTTTGACAGTGATCGAAGCAGCGGGCGATACACCCCAGAAATCTGTGAGGATCGGTATGAGCTCCGTCGAAGTCTTAATCGTCGATGATCAAGCACGGTTTCGGCGCATGGTTCGATCCTTGATTGAATCTCGGCCGGAGTACCGCGTCTGTGGCGAAGCTGGTGACGGAATCGAAGCCGTTGAAAAGGTCCACCAACTACGTCCTGACTTAGTGCTCATGGACATCAACATGCCTCGCATGGATGGCTTGGAGGCGACACGAATCATTCGGCGTGAGAGTCCTGATTGTAATGTCGTCATTGTTACTCAGAACGATGCGACGGTTGCTCGTGAACAAGCCCGCATCGTCGAGGCAAACGGCTTCGTAACAAAATCTGATTTAATCCGAGATTTGCTTCGGGAGATGGGGAGGGTGGCAATGGAAAACAATAGCAGCCTGGACGAGACAAAAAACGCAGGGGCTAACGGTGAGCCCTGGTGCGGTCTTTTAGCCGGCGCTGCGCCGCGCGATCACATCGTCCAGCTTTATCAGGATCAGCAATTTCTCAATCGGGCGGTCTGTCGCTTTGCGGCTGCGGCGATTGCCAACGGCGAAGGGGTAATTCTAGTTCCTACGATCGCACATTGGGATGCTTTTCGGCCCCGATTGGAAAGTGAGGGCGTGGATGTGAAAGCCGCGGAAAAGCGCGGACAACTAACGATTGTTGACGCGGACAATCTGCTGCCCACCTTCATGCGTGACGGAATGCCGGATTCGCCTGTTTTCCTAGGTTTAGCTGCAAACGCCGTTTCACAAGCTCGCGGAGAGGGCCGTTATCCGAAAGTGCGCTGGTGGGGCGAGATGGTTAACATTCTTTGGGAGCGCGGTGACGTTGCCGCGAGTATGAATCTCGAAGATTTGTTTGACCAACTCGCACATGAGCAAGATATTTCGATCTTCTGCTCGTTCTCGATGGATAACTTCAACGGAGATGTGCACGCTCGTATGCTGCCGAGACTCAGCGAGAATCACTCCCATCTTATTCCCGTCGAAGATTACTCTCGGCTTGAGCGAGCCGTGTCCGAAGCACTTCGGGACGCCGTGGGCCCGGACGAGTCCCGTGTCCTTGAGAGCCAGCTTTTGTCGCGCTACCCCGGTTCGTTTCACATGCCGCGCTCTCAGGCGCTGCTTTTGGCGTTGCGTCAGACTCTTCCACTTGTAGCCGATGATGTGCTGCAACGGAGCCACACGCTGTATCGTGCGAATGGTTAAACGATAGAGATATTTCATGGCCAAGGATGACGAGCTCTCTATAGCCGGCACGGTGTCGGGCGACTCTACGACTTTGGGGGGGATGACCGCCAACGAGATCGGTGTGCTTGATGCTGTCGATATTCCGATAATCGTAATCAGCCGCGAGTACAAAATTGCCCGCATCAACCGGGCCGCCATGACGGTCTTTGGCTTAAAGGTCTCGGACCTCGGTTGTTCTCTTGGCAACACTCTTGCGGGCGTGGAGGATCTCAATAGAATCTGCAAGCGGGTGATCTCTGACGGAGCACCACATCGGATCGAAACCCGCGATGGCGATAGACGTTTTCTTCTTCGAATAGCTCCCTACACCGGAAGCGATCGCAGCCAGATTTTGGGCGCGGTGCTCACATTCACGAATGTCACGGCCTTTCGAGCAAGTATCGAGCAAGCGATCTACGAACGGGAATACACAAAGGGAATCCTTAACACGGTAGTTGATCCCGTGGTTGTTCTCGACGCCAAATTGCATGTACAGACGGCGAACCGGGCCTTCTATACCGTATTTGGGGTTTCGCGGGATCAGACGCAGGGCATTTCGATCCGCAAGCTGGGGAACAACGAATGGGAAACCTCCGGCGTGTGGGAATCCATCGCAACAACTCTTTCTGGCCTTAGTGAATTTCAAGCGGTCGAGATCGACCGCGAATTCCCTGTCGGTAGAAGGACGCTTGTGCTTGACGCACGCCGATTGGCGGGAGCTGGGGATTCTCTGATCGTTCTCACGTTCCATGACGTCACCGAGCAAAAGCAGGCGGAACGGACAACCTCACTGTTGGCCGCCATTGTCGATTCTTCCGATGATGCCATCCTCAGCAAGAAGCTCGATGGGACCATAACCAGTTGGAACCAGAGCGCCGGGCGATTGTTCGGATATAAGGCAGAGGAAGCCGTCGGTCAGCATATTACGCTCATCGTTCCGGGGGAACGACGTTCAGAAGAAGAAGACATTCTCAGGCGTCTGGCAAAAGGCGAGCGAGTTGATCATTTCGAAACAGAGCGCAAACGCAAGGACGGCGCTATCGTGGATGTTTCACTCACCATTTCTCCCATCCGCGACGCGGCAGGCAGAGTCATCGGAGCATCGAAGGTAGCCCGCGATATTACTGAACGCAGGCTGGCGGAGCGAGCACTGTCGGAACAGGCGCGTCTGCTGGACCTGAGCAATGATGCAATCTTCGTTCGCGATGGCGGCGACCACGTTACCTATTGGAACAAGGCTGCGACGGAGCTCTACGGCTTTACCCGTGAGGAAGCGTTGGGCCGAGTAACCCACGAACTCTTGCAGACCCAATTTCCCGCGCACCTGGGCATGATCAACGAACAACTGCGCCGGGATGAGCGCTGGAGCGGCGAATTAGTTCACAAAAGGAAGGATGGCAGGAAGGTCATAGTCACTAGCCGATGGGTGCTCGATCGGAAAGCCAGTGGAAACGCGCTGCGCATTCTCGAAACCAACAGTGACATCACGCAGCAAAAGCGAACCGAGAAGGCATTGCGCAAAAGCGAGGAGCGCTTTCGCGCCATTGTCGAAACCACGCCGGAATGCGTCAAACTGGTCTCGGCAGCTGGCATTTTGTTGCACATGAATTCGCCCGGCTTGCTGATGGTGGGCGCTCGTTCCGCCGAAGAAGTGGTGGGCAAGAGTGTTTATGACCTGATTGCGCCGGAGGATCGGGAGCGGTTCAAAGCTTTCAACGAGAGCATCTGCCGGGGCGGGCAAGGTTCACTACAGTTCGACATCGTTGGGCTAGATGGTAAACGGCGGCACATGGAAACCCACGCCGCGCCCTTGCGAAATCCGGATGAAACCATAGTGCATCTTGCTGTTACCGCCGACATTTCCGAACGCAAGCAGGCAGAGGAGTTGCTGCGTCGGAGCGAAGAGCGGTTCCGGGCACTGGTGAATGCCAGTTCTGACGCGGTTTATCGCATGAGCCCCGACTGGAGCGAGTTGGGCCAGCTCGACGGAAGGGGCTTCCTTGCGGATACGGGCGCACCGAGGGCCGATTGGCTGAACGAATATATTCCCCCTGACGATCAGCCGCTTGTATTGCAGGCGATACGCGAAGCGGTGCGGACAAGGAATCCGTTCCAGCTTGAGCATCGGGTCCGCCGAGCGGACGGAACGCTGGGCTGGACCTACTCGCGAGCGGTTCCGCTACTCAATGGAAACGGCGAGATCCTGGAGTGGTTCGGTGCAGCCAGCGACGTAACTGCTCGCAAAGAGGCGGAGGACAATTTCCGCAAACTGGCCCAAACCCTAGATGCAGAAGTGCGTGCTCGCACGCGAGAACTGGAGGAGCAGTCCAACCGTGTGCGCCGGCTTTCCTGGCGATTGCTGCGAAGCCAGGATGAAGAACGCCGGCATATCGCGCGCGAATTGCACGACAGTGTTGGTCAGACATTGACTGTACTTGATATAAACCTTGAACTATTCCTACAAGAGGCAGGGTACAAGTCATCCGAGGTTGCCTCGAAGATTGAGGAAATCCAAAAAACCGTTCAACAGTTGCATCGCGAAATACGCACGACCTCTTATCTATTGCATCCGCCGCTGTTGGATGAGAGCGGATTATATTCCGCGATCAGCTGGTATCTACAAGGGCTTCGGGAACGCAGCGGATTAGAAGTCCGCTTTGAGATTTCCGAGCAGTTTGGAAGGCTACCTGGCGAATTGGAACTTGTGATCTTCCGGCTGGTACAGGAATCTTTGACAAATATTCATCGACATTCAGAAAGCAAGACCGCTTCGATCCGAATCGATCGAGAATCGAATCAGATCACTTTGGATATCCGGGACCAGGGAAAGGGCATGTCGTCCGAACGGATGGCTGAAATTCAATCCGGACGCTCGGGTGTTGGAATAGGAGGTATGCGGGAACGCCTGCGTCAATTCGAGGGGACGATGAATATCGAGTCGGATAGCTCCGGCACCCGCATTTTAGCGACCGTCCCGCTCCCCAAAGGTGCATCGCCAGAGGACCAGAGCAACGCGGAGCCCTTGCGAGTAAGCGCGCAAGGCGTGATGAACACGATTTAATCGTGGGAGTGCTGAGCGCCGAGGACGGCGAACTGAACGGAGTTTTCGCTGGTTCCCGTCAATTGAGGGCCGGCGGCGGAGAGGGAATCAGCTGACGAGGTACGCCGATGACCGGGTGATTACCTGTAAATCGGCAGCGGAGGCACGAGTCGTCGTGGATGCGGCCCGCCGAATCCTGAAACAACTGGGCGTGGAGTTACATCCGCTGGCTGCTCAGGAAGTTCTAAGGTCTCAAACATATTTCCCGCGCAAGATGGACAGTCTTACCTACCAACTTGAGCGTGACTATTATCGTAACGTCCCGACTACGCGATAGGTCCATTGGCCTTGGCAGAGTCTTGAGCATAATCGCGTGATTTCAACAATTAGAATCCTCGCGTCCGCCCGTGAGATTCTTCAAAATTCGCGTGATCGCAATTATTGTGTTCCAATTCCGAGTCGTAGCTGGCACGCCGTAGAGTTTGTCGATCTGGCCAAGATAGCCGATTGTCTTCATGTGACGACGGTACACTCCGAACACGAACTGCCCTTCGGACGCGATCACCCGCACCAGCCACTCCCCGTCTGAGGGAAACGTGACTGGAAGCGACGCTCGGACACCTCCGGCTTTCGACAGGATACTCACGAACCGGACAACATCCGGGGGTGATGGCTGAGTTCCAAACGGATTCTTCCTCTCCAGTCGCATAAGATCGCGGCCTTCGCACAGCACAATCTCCGCTTCGAACGGCAGCTTGTGAAGCAATGCAGTACGGAATTTTGCTTGGGATCCCGGTTTACGAACAACAAAGGTGCCCGCAGCACCCACGTTCTGGACATCGTAGTCGCTCAGTTCTCGTGCGAGGATGCTTGGGCGAAACGTTCTGTGTCCGCCAACGTTGACACCCCGGAGGAAGACAACAAGGGTCATACCCGGATTATGAAGAAAAAAGCTGGGGTACGCTATAGCAGCTTAAGTTCGCCACTACGGCATACTTGAGCGCATCGTGTCTGGCGACAGCCAATTACGGCAAGGAATTTAATGGGGCTCTAGCCTGAAAGCGCCCACCTATTTCGCAGGTGACCAGCTAAGGCTGACTGCCGTTCGTAGAGCCCTCTGAGAATCTCCGCAGCAGCGTTCGCGTACCTGTTCAAAGGCCAGAAACAATACCGTCTTCAGCTGTTGCTCGTGACTCCCATGCCTGCCAGGATGCCTCGCATATAGGCGAAGCTGACGATCACGCCCGGCATCGGATCTTCGGGATGAATCTCATACTCCAGATCGACGAAGCCTTGGTACTTGGTTGCGATGAGCGCTTCAAACATCTTCCGCACTGGCATGATGCCGTCTCCCACCGCGACCTGACTCTCCTTGCTCTGGACGTTCGTAAGATCTTTCATGTGTAGGTTGAATAGCCGCGGACCTGCTTCCTGGATCGCCTGAACCAAATCCGTGCCGGCGCGAACGGTATGCCCGACATCGATGCAGCATCCGATTCGCGGATCCATATCCTTCACCGCCCTCAATACATCCAGTGGCGAATGCCACAATTTATCCTCGGGACCGTGATTGTGGATCGCGATGCGGATGTCGAATTCCTTTGCGAATTTATCGATTCGCGGCAACAGTTCTGGTGCGGGGTCGCCGGCGACGATCACGCCAATACCGGCTCGCCTGCAGTATTCGAATTTGCTCCGGATGTCAGCGTCTTCATCCTTCGCGAAATAGATGGTTCCGGCCGCATGAAGCTTGATGCCCGCTGCAGCATAGTCCGCCAGTGCGGCCTCCTCCGCCGGTGGATCCATGGGAAGATGATCTTTGACGTCCTTCGCGTTCAGCGCGAGCACATTGAGCTGCTTCATGATGCCGATCATTTGTGCGCGGCTGAAGTTTCGAAACGTGTAGCTGGCCAGGCCCAATCGAATCGGCAATGCTTCCTCGCCCGCTGGCCGGGCGTGTTCGAGCGAGACGAGACCACTCGGAGCGGCACACCCTGCCGCAACCAGTGCCCCGGAGCGTACAAAATCTCGACGCGAAAAAGTGCCTTTCTTAAACATGCGGCGCCCAGCCTTTCTCGTACTCGCGGCCCCACCTCTTCATCGCTTCCGGGTCAGTGAGGACGATTCGCCCGCCTTTCGTGTCCAGATGCAGTTCGCGTTTCAATTCCCATGCGACGTTGGAAATCTGCAGCATGGTAACGGAGACATTGCCGACGGAGACAGGAGCGTTGAGTTTCTCACCCTTACGAATTCCCGCAATGAAGTTCGCGAAATGAGCGTCGGTCATGGAATCGCTGCCGATCAGATCGGCGGATGAACTGGTATTTCCGGCCTTGAACTCATTCGTCCTGTTGCCTTGGAGATCGTATATCTCGTATCCACCGCGATCCACCAGCACCGTGCCATTCGTTCCCATGATTGTCGAACCACGATCGCGGCCGTAATACTTCATTCCCTGGCAACTCTTGCCCTCCCACGAAATCATTTTGCCAGCGTAGTCGAAGCTGGTCACCAGAGTGTCATAAAACTGCCAGTCGTCTTCGAAATGATATCTGCCGCCTGACGACGTGACTCGCTCCGGATAGTCGACGCCCAGCGCCCAACGGCAGACGTCAACCTCGTGTGTGCCGTTATTGAGCGTCTCGCCGGTGCCGTAGGTCTTGAACCAATGCCAGTTATAAGGATGCACGTTGTCCTTATACGGACGGCGTGGCGCTGGGCCCTGCCACAGGTCCCAATCGAGCTGCGGCGGCGCGGGAACTTCTTTGCCTATGCCAAGTGACTTCCTTGTATTTACGTACCAGGCTTTCGCAAAGTATGGCCTGCCTATAATTCCTTCATGGATTTTTGCGATGATTTCAATGGTGTGGGGTGAAGAGCGCTGCTGCGTTCCGATCTGCACGAGCTTGCCATACTTCTGCTGCGCTTGCACCAGCATCTCGCCCTCAGCAGGATTGTGGCTGCACGGCTTCTCCACATAGACATGCTTGCCTGCCTGCAATCCGGCGATGGCCATGGGTGCATGCCAATGGTCGGGTGCGGCAATGGTGATGGCGTCAACGTTTTTCTCCTCGAGTATCTTGCGAAAGTCCTTCTCTGCCGCCGGAGCCTCCCCCATCTCCTGTTGAGCGCGGTCTGCGAACTTTCTCAGAATATTGCTGTCCACGTCGCAGACATGCGAGATGCGGGCGGCGCTCCGGTTCGCCTTGAGCGAGGCGAGATGTGCGTAGGCGCGGCCATTAAGACCAAGCACAGCGAAGTTAAGCCGGTCATTCGAGCCAAGAATCTGGCCGTAGCTTTTTGCGTTGCTTCCTACGGCAAGCCCGGCCGCTCCTACGGCGAGGGCGTCGAGAAATTCACGTCGCGTAACCATAAATTCTCCTTAAGGTAAGATTCGTGTAGTAGGCATCCGTTCCCGAAGTCGCGAGCTGTGGTTCGTCGAAGGTCGTTAGTCGTCTAGCCATTTTCGCCAACGACCAGCCACAAACGACAAAAGATGTTGAAGGGGTAGGTTCTGATCAGCATGAAATCCCAGCCTTCGTGAGCGTCTTCTTCAATCCTTCCATGCTGATGCGTGTGGACGCTTCTGGCGTGCCTGCGCCGCGCCAGTGGGTTTCGAGACTTAGCCCGTAATGGAAGCCGTCACGCTGCAAAGCCCGAAGTTGCCCAACCCAATCCAAGATACCTCCGCCTACCGGAGCCCAATCGTATTTGTGATCCGGCTTGCTCACCACGTCTTTGCAATGACAATGCCCGATGCGGTCTTTGGGCAGCAATTCAAAGCCGGTTGGATAGGGTGTGGTCCCCAAGGTTGCGGCATTTCCGGGATCCCAGTTCAGCATAAAGTTCCTGTTTGGAATCGCCTTCAACACGGCCGCGGATTCTTCGCCCGTCGCCGTATTGCAGGACATCTCGTTTTCGAGCAGCAGGATAAGGTTGGCTTTGGCGCAACGCTCCGCAGCTTGATGCAGTTTGGCATTGATTGCCGCGCGGTACGGCTTCTGATCATCCAGTCGCCAGTAGTCGAAACAGCGAATCCTATCCGTATTGAAAGATCTGGCGAACGAGATACACCGCTCGAGCAACTCATCCTGTGCACTGGCCTCAAAGTCCGCATGGAACTGGTCTCGATTTTCGCTCTGCGAGGATCTCGGAGCCCCAGGCCAGTCTGTCTTAAACAGCGGGCTTGCGATATCCGTGACTTGCAACTTGTGTTCGGCGAGGATCTTCCGCGCATCCTCAACTTCTTTGGCGTCGAGTTTGGTTATGTTCTTGTTCCACATCGAGCGCAACTCGATCCAACGCAGCCCGAAATCACTAGAAGCGATCTGGCATGCCTTTTCGAAGTCCTGCGTGATCTCGTCATTGATCACCGCCAGCCGGAACGGGCAGGTGCCTGCGCTCGGCGCCAACGGATTCATTCGTGAGGATGCGGCGGCTTTCTTAAACGGCGACATCGCGGCCCCGAGTCCCGCTAATCCTAAGCCTGCAAGCACTCTGCGTCGTGTGCACCCCATGTACCTACCTCCTGCATCCGGAAGATTCTCTGCTATGACCTTTCCATCATTCTAGGGCCTGGCGTCTTTCACCTGCCCGCTTATCGACTGACAGAAATCCTCCATCGATAAAACGAGCACGTGACTTCGTTGCCCCGGCTTGGCAAGACTCTCGGCAAACAGACTTGCACCTGTGCAAGCCGATCGCTTTCGACGCCGCCTGTGCGCAATAGAGGCTCATGCCGCGAATTCCACCCGCTTCAACCCGGGAGCGAGCACGGGATTGAGGTGACGCGAAAATGCGAGGACGAAGTCCGGGAGCCCTTGCATGACCTCTGTCCGATTGCATGTTTGGGAGATGCGCCCTTTGGCGACGTAATGTGTTCACTTCGCACGTAATCCAGAACCAAATGGTACAGCAGGGAATGAGAGGGCATCGGAGGGAACGGCAAAGAATTAGACGGCGCATGCGAGGGCGTAGTTCAGTTGGTTAGAACGCCTGCCTGTCACGCAGAAGGCCTCGGGTTCGAGTCCCGTCGCTCCCGCCAATCTTCCACCTGGGATTCTATCTGAAAACATGTCAACGCTTGGAGCTTCTCCCATGCTGATATCCAGACACAATCGAGGACTCGGAAAGAAACCAACTACGACGAGTCCGTGGAGCAAGCCTGAGCGGTTCGGACAAACACACATGACCCACGGGGGAGTCACTTCTTCAGCTGCGCGAGCCAGTTCGGAGCCTGGACTTCTTCCTCCGTGTGGTTTACCAGCAGACAACTGCGTCGGAGGAAGGATCGAACAATACGCCGACTGCGACCAAAGACGCGTGGAACATGTGCTGAGGGGCGCCGACCCCGATCTCCGATTCCCGACCCCTTCGGGGTCACCAGCCGAAGGAATCGTCCGTGAGAGCCGCATAGATTAGTTCCTTACCATTTCCGCTCCACGCCGACGTAGTATCCGCGAGCACCGGGAAGGTCGTGAGGTAGATCTCATCTCGTCCGGATTCATCGGAAGTGTAGGCCACCCGACCCGTCGCTCAATTCCTCTGCTCTCCGCAACGTCCCCTTGATCCTGACATTGTCCATCTCCCGGGCCTTAATCTGTCGGCAGGTTCGCTGTGACCTCGCGCAGCCACCGGGCTGCGCTCGTGGTGCGTGAGCCTGCGCCGAAAGATCGGCACCGCTACTTATTCCCCAGCCTCTGACACAGGGGTTAAAGCTCTGTCGTGTGAGGGGATTGACGATTTGGGTTTTCACAATTCATTCTCCTTGACGATCGATTTGCGCGACCTGAACCGTTCGTCCGGATCCCCCGTTCACACCAGAAGGCGGAAAACACGAGCGAAACGCCTCTTGGAACCGGGGAAAATCATTCGCAATGGGTGAATACCCGGCACTGCTCACGGAAAGCACGGAAAGCAATGGGGGGGAAAGCAATGGGGATTGACGACCGTCGAAGGTATGAATATGCTGTTGACCTTTGTCCGAAGCGGGGCCAGAGGTGCGGCATGCCCGAAGATCAGTCCGGCCAGGTCACCGCGCTTTCGCATCATTGGAGGCAGGGCGGCGAAAACACACTCCAGGCTCTGGTTTCCCTGGTCTGCAAGGAGTTGCAGCGTCTCGCCGACTACCAGCTGCGAGCCGAGCGCCCCGAACACACCCTGCAAAGCACCGCTCTAGTTCATGAGGCCTACCTGCGATGGCTGGGAGGTGAACCGGTGGAGTTGCTGAATCGGGCTCATGTCATCGCCATCGCCTCGCGGCCGATGCGCAAAATCCTGGGGGATGATTCCCGCGAAAGAAACGCGGTCAGACAGGATGGAGGCAACGGGATTGCCTTCGAGTACCTGGACGCGCTTCCCGTAAAGGGAGACCCCGAACTCGTCGCTTTGAACGACTCGCTCGACGAACTGTTGAGCGTTGACGCGCGCCAGGGAAAGATCGTGGAAACGAAATTCTTTGGCGGCTTGCGGTCGCGGAGGTCTCGGGGGCCCTGGGAATCTCCCGGGCCACTGCCGACCGCGAGTGGGCGGCGGCCCGGGTCAGGTTGCATCGCCAAATGAGGAAGACCGGATAGCTATGCTTATCGAACGCTGGGAGCGCGTGAAGGACTTATTGCATCAGGTGATGCAGCTTGCCCCTGAGGAGCGCGCCCCGTTTCTGGACCGCGCCTGCGATTCCGACGAGGAACTCCGGGCTGAAGTGGAATCGCTGCTCGTCGCCGATGAAGATCTTCGATCCAGTTTTATGCAATCCCGCCCGGCCGGCGAACTGGGTGAGAAGGCGTCGGACGGTAGCCAGGGCCGGCCAGTGTCCGACCTGCAAGCCGGGCAGGTCTTTGCCGAGTGTTTTCAAATCGTGCGCGAGCTTGGCGAGGGAGGTATGGGCCAGGTCTGGCTCGCCGAACAGAGTTCTCCCGTGCGTCGGCAGGTTGCGCTCAAGCTGATCAAGGCCGGGATGTACGACAGAGCCACGGTCCAGCGCTTCCAGTCGGAGCGGCAGTCGCTGGCGATCATGGATCATCCCGCCATCGCCAAAGTGTTCGACGCGGGCGCGACCGCGCAGGGCCAACCGTACTTCGTGATGGAGTACGTGCCCGGGCTGCCGATTACGGAATATTGCGATCGGAAGAAGCTCAAGATCGAAGGGCGGCTAGCACTCTTCATCCAGGTCTGCGAGGGCGTGCAACATGCGCACCAGAAAGCCATCATTCACCGCGATCTGAAACCTGCGAACATCCTGGTGGTGGAAGTGGACGGCAAACCAGTGCCGCGGATCATCGACTTCGGTCTGGCGAAGGCGATCACGACCGAGTTCGCGGGCGAAACCCTTCTCACACGGTTGGGGAGCCTGGTGGGGACACCCGGGTACATGAGCCCGGAGGAGGCCGATCCGAGCGTGCCGGACATCGACACGCGCACCGACGTCTATTCGCTGGGAGTCGTTCTCTATGTATTGCTGACGGGGTCGCAGCCGCTTGATACGAAGCAGTGGAAGAACCGGCCGATCGACGAATTACTGCGAAAGTTGCGCGAGGAAGAGCCGCCAACCCCGAGCGTCAAAGTCAACGCGGAGCGAGATACATCGAGCGCTCAAGCCGAAGCACGCGGCACCGACCCCAGGCAGTTAGTGGGCCTGCTGCGGGGCGACCTCGACTGGATCACGATGAAGACGCTCGAGAAGGATCGCGCCCGGCGCTATGGCGCGCCTTCCGAGCTGGCCGCCGACCTGCGCCGGTACTTGAATCATGAGCCGGTGGAGGCCCGTCCGGCGAGCGTTGGCTATCGCCTGCGGAAATACACGCAGCGTCATCGGGTAGCTGTCGGGGTGGCCGCTGGATTGTTCTTATGGCTCGCCGCATTTTCCGTCTTACAAGCGCTGCAGTTGCGCCGGATTACGCAAGAACGCGACCGCGCCACCCGGGAACGAGATCGAGCCACACGCATCACCGACTTCATGACCGGGATGTTCAAGATTTCCGATCCGAGCGAAGCGCACGGCAACACCGTTACCGCCCGCGAGATTCTGGACAAGTCGTCGAAAGATATAAAGACCGGTCTGGCGAAGGATCCTGAAGTTCAGTCTCAGATGATGTCGGTCATGTCGCGCACGTACGCAGGCCTGGGTCTGTACGCTCGCGCCTATGAACTGGCAAAGGGTGTGTTGGACGCGCGACTACGTCTTCTCGGGTCAGAGGATCCAAAGACGCTGGAGTCCATGACGCAGCTTGGATCGATTCTGTCGCTCGAAGGACATTATTCCGAAGCGGAGAATTTGAGCCGCCAGGCACTCGCGAGCGAGCGCCGTATTCTTGGAAACGAAGACTCCCTTACGCTTCAGACGATCGACAACCTGGCCGTTGCCCTGAAAGGCCGCGGCAATTATGACGAAGCCGAAAAACTGGAGCGTGAGGTGATACCAGCGGCGACCCGCAAACTCGGTCCTGAAAGTTCGCAAACATTACAATCCGTAAATCACTTGGGCGGAGCTCTTGTGGCGCAGGGCCGTTATGCCGATGCCGAACAGGAGTATCGCAAGTTGATCGATGTCGAACGCCGCGTATGGGGCCCCGATCACCCTCAAACCCTGGCCGCCACCCACAATCTTGCAATGGCCATTGAGGGGCAAGGTCGCCTGACAGAAGCCGAACCTCTGTTTCGCGAGGTATTAGCTGCCCAGCAACGGGTGTTTGGCCCCGAACACCCCAACACGGCTCGCAACATGGATGCCCTCGCTTCGCTCCTTTATCGCGAAGGCCATCTGGCAGAGGCTGATAAGTTATACCGCGACGCGCTTGTGATCCGGCTGCGAACTCTTGGTCCCGAACATTCCGAAACGCTGATGTCCCAGGATAATTTGGCGGGCGTGCTTTCCAAAGAAGGTCATCTGCACGAGGCGGAAAAACTGCGACGGGAAACACTGGCAACTGAGATTCGCACACTCGGACTGGAAAACCCGCAGACACTGATTACCCAATCCAACATTGCCGAAACGCTAATTGAGGAGGGGCATAATGCGGAGGCCGAAAAAATTGCGCGTGCGACCTTCGAGGCCGAAATCGTTAAGCTGGGGCCGCTCAATCCCTACACCTTGTTTACTTTGCAGCAAGTCGGTATCGCCATGGCCAGAACGCATCGCTATGCCGAAGCCAGCAAACTCTTTCAAGACACGATCGAAAAGCAAAATAATTCCAAAACTCAGGGCGACACTTTCACGGTGTGGTATGAGTTCGCCTGTGTGGCAGCGGCCGCCCATCTTCCTGATGACGCTCTTAAGTATCTGCAAGAAGCCGTCAGTCGCGGGTTTAAAGATGCTGATGGCCTGGTCGACGACGACGACCTGAAGAGCCTGCGGACCCACCCAAAGTTCCAGCAACTGGTCGCCGCACTTAAACGGCCGACTACAAAGTAGAACAGAAGAGAATCCACCGAGGATGCCGACCCGTAATGATCGCATCAGATGAGTCTTGGCATCGATGGCAGGCCAGAATCAGTCTTGGTAAAACCGCTTGTGTTTCTCGATGTCCGGTTGGCCGCAAGACCTTACCTTAGGATTACTTCACTTTTGCCCGTGATACGACGCCCGCTCGTGTTGCCGAACATCTTCAGCGCTGCCCGATCAACGCAAGTTCTCAACGGTGTAAAGGACCGACGAGTATCTCGGAAACGGGTACGCGTAATATTTCAGATCGGGAGTCGCAACGAAGAGCTGGTTGGCGCGCGAGCTGTAGACATTGGGAATATGTTTCCATGGTTCGCGACGACTGCTTGCCAGGTCAAGCACGGTCAGCACGAGTTCACTACCGGTTTGTTCCGCCACCAATAGTGCCTTCCCTTCTTTCACGAAACGGATGGGATATTCATTCTCAGATGCTGCTCTGATTGTGGTCGGCTGGCTTTCATTTGCGCGATACAGTGAAATCCCGCCGCGCCCCTCTCGCAGTGCCACGGTGTCCCCATTCGGGGAAAGGACGGGGTACGCATCGCGGACATCGGTTTTCACCAGGATCGGAGGCCCCCCCGCAACCGCTTGCTTATATACGTTCCACTGGTTCTGGTCAGTCTGACCCTCGTAAACAACCTTCCGACCGTCGTCAGACCAGACGTAGTGGTCGAAGGCGATCAATCCCGGCGAAGAAAGGTCCTTTCGGTTCCCTGGTCCGATCGGCTGAAGCTGAAGCGGCATCTTAGGTGTCACGTGGTTCGACGCCAGCAGAACCCATTTGCCATCCGGCGAGATCGCAGCGGTACCCACTCCCAGCCGCACCGCTGACGAACCGTCCGTCGCGCGATAGTAAGCCAGGCTGTTATTTTCGAGAGCATAGACTTCGCCCGCCTCATAAATCGATATGAACCTCCCATCGGCGGACATCGCGGTAACCTCAGTATCATCGAGCCAGGAATAAGGATGTTCGGATTTGTCTCCGGGAAAGAAGCCTCTGATTTGCCGCCGCCAGGTTTCGTGCGATAACAGTACACGCCCGTCTTTCGAAATATCGTGCAAACGCACCGACGGTAAGCTCAGGATAGTTCGTTCTTTGCCGGCTGTCGTCATCGCAAAGACGGTATCGGCCCATCCCCCGGTTCTGGTTGCGGCAAACCATAACTCTTTGCCATCCGGGTTCCAGGCAAGCCCTTCCACGCTCGCATATGCCGACAACATCCTGTGATTCCCGTCGAGATCCACCAGGTCGACAGAACCATCGTCATTCCCAAGAATCGGATGATTTTCAAATGCAATCTGGCTGCCGTCGGGAGAAAATCTAGGGTGGCCAATCCATCCTCCCTTTTGCTCAAAGAGCACGCGCCCTGGAGGAAATTCCAGCCGCGCGCCCTCCGGAGTCAGAACCGAGATCACCATCCGTTTGCCATCCGGGTGCCAGTCCGCTTGCGCGACATGTTCCGCCAGAGTTCGCGGCGATCCGCCCGATAAGCTCACCGTCGCCAGGGTGCCCCCGCAAGTGAGGAAGTAAATCTCCTCACATCCCAGAAACACGGCCAACTCGTCCGACGGCGAAACTGCGGCTACTTCTGCCGATGGAATCCCGAGTGGCCGGGACTCCGGGCTACCCAGCCGCGCCACCGAGATTTCGGGCCGCTCTCCCTCCCACCTGCCGCTGTACACGATTGTCTGGCCGTCGTGCGAAAAGCGCGCGCCCAAGAGCGTACCGTCGCGGAAGCTGATATTGGTGTAGCGCGGCAAGGGTCTCTCACGCTGCGCCAGAAAAAGCGCACCCACAGCCAGTAGCAGCGCGGTCGCCGAGATGGCCCACGGCAACGCTCGGGTAAAAGGTTTAGAGGCCGGTGTTGTGCTCGGAGCCGTAAGCTGAGGAAGGTCTTCCGCGATCCACTCGAGCTCAAGCCTGAGATCATGGGCGGTCTGAAAGCGGTCCTCCGGATTCTTGGCGAGGCAAGAACTCACCACCCGCTCAACCGCCGCCGGGGTCAGCGGCATGAGGGTGCGGATGGTCGCGGGATCTTTTTCCAGAATCGCGCTCGCCAAGCTAAGCTGGCTTTTGCCATCAAACGGCCTTCTGCCGGTGGTAATTTCGTAAAGCACTGCACCCAGTGCAAAGATGTCTGATCTTGCATCCGCCTCTTTGCCCTCGATCTGCTCCGGCGACATGTATTGAATAGTGCCAATCACCGTTCCGGCGCTAGTCAATGGCGAAAGCGGAGTGGCCGCGCTCATCGTCTTTGCCGCCGACAACAAGGGAGCGCTCGAAGCCGACGTCAGCCCCGAAACCGCGGCTTTTGCCAGCCCGAAGTCCATCAGTTTCGCGCCGTTTTTGGTTAGCATGATGTTCCCCGGCTTCAAATCGCGGTGAACGATACCGGCTCGCTGTGCCGCCTCGAGCGCCTCGCAAACTTCAACCCCAATCTTCAGCGATTCCTTCAGCGGCAATGGCCCTTTTCGGAGCCGATCGGCCAGCGATTCGCCTTCCAGGTACTCCATTACCAGAAAGTCAATGCCGTCCTGATGCCCAACATCATGCAGCGTACAAATGCGCGGATGATTCAATGACGAGATCGCCCGCGCCTCTCGCTCGAAGCGTTGTCTCAGATCAGAATTGGAAGACAGATGGTGTGGTAAGACCTTGATCGCCACGGTCCGATCAAGCCGCGTGTCGCGAGCCCGATACACCTCGCCCATGCCGCCTGCGCCCAGCGGCGATTGGATTTCATAAGGGCCGAGTCTTGTGCCGGAGGCGAGGGCCATGCGTGTGCGCAATTATAGTCGAGTGCAGCCCCTTGCCGACCATTCGACGATTTTGGGCGAGTGGCCGGCAAATCTTACTCTAATCGCGTTACGTCAGAGTTGCCCTTTCCGGGAGTGGCTGCGATGTCTGTGCCTTCGCTGTGCTTGGCGTGGCCGGAAGCTGCCAATATGCCGGCAAGCAGCCTCATCCGGGGCCTCCTAAGCAATCGGCTGGGCGATATTTTCAGTCACCGGCGGAGCTACGGTCTTCCTGCCTGGTCATACATTGCCGTATGGGAGGGTGCATCGCGCTCCTCCTATCTACTACACGATAAGGCTATAGCACTACAAAGTACGTTCTCCATGCAACCAGACGGGGCAGCATGACTTCGGTGAGCGAGAATTATGCAGTGGTCAGTGTCTAATCACGAAGCAGCAAGCCGTGTGCGCGACCGTTCCAAAGACGCCGCCCACGATCGCGGCCGCGAACAGCGACGTCAGTAGAAGGCTTGCTGCGCGGTGCGCCGGTTGTGCCGACCCGGCGAGGCGCGCCAGGCGATGGCTCAGATGCGACGAGGCGGTCGCTTGGAGAAACATCGCTTCTTCAGGGGCCGCAAGTTTGGCGAGCGCTCGAATCAGTGCTTGTCCCTGCGCGCGCTGGATGACCGATTCATCGCAAGAGAGCTCGCGGTAGAGTGCCATCCGCATTCCAGCGAGCCAGATGAGCGGATGGAACCACAAGGGGCACAACGAAACTTCGTAAAGCAGGCGGATCAAATTGTCGCGTCTTTTTGCGTGGGCCACTTCATGAAGCAGCACAGCGTTCAATTCCTGTCGGTTGAGTAATCGATCGATGCCGGTGGGAAGTAAGATATGCGGATAGAGGACGCCGCCGACTGCGGGAGCTGGATGCCTGCTGTCGAAGCTCACAGGTATGCCATCTGCCACGAAGCTGGATGGCCCATCATGACGGTCGGCAGGCAGTTGAACCTTGCCACGCTCTCTGCGCAAACGCGAGATCAATCGCACCAGCATGGTAAGTGCGCCCGCTATCCATGTCAGGGCAAGTACGAGGCCAGTCCGACCTTGTGTCATATCCCACACCGGCCCGCCAATAGCACTGAGCGGGGCGGCCCACGACAAGTGCGGCGCCCAGAGCTTGTCGATCCCCGCGCCTACCGGCACGACGAAATTGAAAACCGTCGCAGCCCAGATCCAGTATTTCGTGGTAGCGCTGGCGCCTCGGACGGATGTCAGCACCCAGGCTGCACAGCCGACAATCGATGCGAATAGCAGATGGACGCTGCAGTAATACATCGCGCGGGCGATATGCTCATGCACGTTTTCCCCCCCGACTGGAGCCGCTCTTCTCACCACGAGCCGCACCCTGTAGCGTCTTAAGGTCCCGCAAGGTCAGGGCCCCGTTCTCGAGCAGATTCGAGACGAGAAGACGCGGCGATCCGCCAAACAGGTCCAGCAAGTCGCGGACCAGCCGGCTGCGGTATTGGCTCTGATCGAGCGAGGGCTGGAAGAGCTGGGCATTGCCAATTTTTTTTACCTTCCTCAAAGCGCCCTTCTCCTCAAGTCTATAGACGAGCGTCTGGACCGTCGTGTAAGCGACACGTTCGTCCGGGGGAAGGCTTTCCAAGACCTCCCGCACCGAGGCGGTCCCCAGTTTCCAGTACTGCTCCAGAATGCGAGTTTCGGCTTTGGAAAGACGCGGCTCTTTCATGATCTCCTACCTGCTCCGGCAAGGCTACTACAAGTAACGGCATGTTGGCTATTCCTTCGTTTCCGGAAGCTTTACGACGGGGGCCGGGGCCACTCGCGTCATGCGGCTGACCAGTGTTGATTAAAGCTGACTCGGTGGATGTGAATCAGTCGAGTCATCCTCCCGGGTGAAGGATCTTGTGCTGGCTCACATCGTCGCCATCGCCGCTCCTCAGACTGCGGAAGACAATCGTCGATGAGATGGTCAATATCCCGAGAGCAATCAGAGCCTTATGGATTCCCTGAATCATTTCGCTCGGATTGGAGCGTGTGCTGGGAACGAAAAGCGCTGTGGCTAGCCCCGCCGCCGCTACGCCGAAGCTAATCGACATCTGCTGCATTGTGCTTGCGATGGAACTTGCACTGCTGGCGTCTGCTTCCTCGATGTCAGCGAATACGAGCGTATTCATGCTCGTGTATTGCAGCGATGTGAATGCTCCATAAAGGAAGGCCTCTGCGACAATGGCCCAAACAGGGGTTCGCACCCCGATCGTGGCAAACACCATCAGAAGAACACCGAGAATTAGCGTGTTGGAGATGAGGACGCCCCGATACCCGATACGGCGCAGAATTCGCGGCATCATTGCTTTCATACTCATGGAGGCGATGGCTTGGGGCATGACAAGCAGACCGGACTGGATCGGGGTGAAGCCCAGGCCTACCTGATAGAGGAGCGGCAGGAGAAATGGCACTCCGCCTATTCCAAGACGAGTGAAGAAGCTGCCGCTTACGGCGGCGCGGAACGTGCGAATGCTGAATAGCCTGAGCTTCAGCAAAGGGAAGGGAAGACTGCTCCCGTGGATTCCATATCCGGCAAGCAAGGCAATGGACAACACCAGCAATCCGGACATCGCGCCTGTGCTCAGAGTATGCTCGCCGAATATCTCCAGCACGTACGACAGTAATGCGACCCCAGAACCGAAGAGGATGAGCCCGACAACATCGAGCGGAGGGGTCCGCTCTTCGCGGTAGTCCGGCAAATGCAGATGAACGAGGATCAAACCCGCGAGTCCAATTGGAATGTTAAGGAAGAAAATGACGCGCCAGTGAAGGTAACCGACGATGAGACCTCCGGCGATGGGTCCGAGCATGGGGGCGACTAGGGCTGGTATAGAAACAAAGCTCATGGTGCGCAGAAGATCTGACTTGGCAAATGCTCGCACCAGGGTGAGCCGGCCCACTGGCACCATCATCGCGCCGCCGCAACCTTGCAAGATGCGACAGGCGACCAGCACGTGGATGTTGCTTGATATTCCGCACAGAAAGGACCCGAAAGTAAATAGACCGATCGCAGAGGCGAATACACGACGGGTTCCGAACCGGTCCGCCATCCAGCCACTGATTGGGATGAAGACCGCCAGGCTGAGCGTATAGCTCGCCAGCACCGCCTTCATACTAAGGGGAGCGACGCCGAGGGCGGAAGAGATGGTGGGAACGGCCGTATTGAGAATCGTTGTATCCAGCGACTCCATAAAAAAAGCGACAGCAACGAGCCAGGGTAGGAGCTGTTTGGAGGACGCTGAGGGATCGGATGAAGATGGAGGCGTGATCAGCGGGCCGGCTCGGTTCATAGGTAGGAAACTGTGTGAGGCTCCACCTCGAACATGTTAGCTGATATGTCCGACCCATGGTTTCTTGCGTACGAGTGTTCTGCCAGCAGCGAACCCCCGGTTACTCGTACAACTGCAAGCTCCTCAGAAACGCCTTTGTGCCCCGAGTGGAGTAGGTCCCGGTTGGTGGCAAACCTTACCTCATCGCGCTACCTCAGAGTTGCCCGTCGTCCACCAATCGACATCGAGACTTGGACGCAGAGGATACCCGGTCGGCGAGGTAGACGGTTACAATGAAAATCCTGAGCCGGAGTGTCCTTTCGCTTGTCTCGTCCGTACGGCCAGTAACGCTGTGATGGTTACCGGTGGAACAAGGTGGTGGAATCGCCGGACCACGGACAGGTGGCGTGGTGGAATCGTACAAGAAATTTGACTACCGCAAATTAAGCTTCGACGCGACGCGCATCCTCTTCATGACTTGCACCCTCGAGTTACCCTGGAGAAGGCAGTTCTCGGGCCTAGAGCGTGCAGTAGGGAAATGGTGGTCCGTCAGTACGCTCATGCACTACCATAAGGGCTCGCCCGGCACTGCAACCGACAGCGTGGCGGTTGGAGGCGATCCCGACGTGGGAACTGCGAGTGGCGGGCGGCCGAATATTGTTTCCGGCCAACCAATCGAATTCAGCGGGACATGCTCCAACGGGCATGCGACAGGTTGGGTCAACCGCACAGCATTTGCACCCGAATCGGCGCTGGGCGCGGGCGATGCCCGTCAACAACGTCATCGCCCCCGCCTCTTACCAAGGGGATCTGTCGTTAAGAATATTCAATTTGCCCGGGAGGGAAAGGTATGGGCCTGTAATCCAGGTGGATACCTATGATGCCTCCAACCAGACGAACTGGAGTGCTCTCGATGGATTTAGGTGAATAACCTTGGCCGTAGCAGCCTTGGACAGATCACCCAGTCCTTTCCGGCACGCGTTCTTCACTTCGGCACGAAATTGAGTTTCTGAAGCCTTGGTGTTCAGGATCGTTCGAAACCCTCAGTTTGGTCCTTTTCTCGAACGACGAAGCGATAAACGCAACAACGCAAGGCAGTGCGCGGGTAGCTTGCATTTTTCGCCCATTCGGTGAAGTCCACCATGTGGACAATTTTGCGGAAGTTCGGATGGTTCCTCGCCCTCGCCCTGGTTCCGGGGCTGGTTTCACTGGTGCGTGGAGAGATAGCAGAGCACGCAATCCACGGAGCTACAGACTTCAATCACACGGAGTGGAACGGCCGCGGTGCAGTCTTCGACATTAAGCAATCCTCCGAGGGATATCTTTGGCTCACAACCTCAAAGGGCGTACTCCGCTTCGACGGAGTTCAGTTTCAATCGGTCGACGAAGTAACCCATGGGGCGGTACACGATAATGAGATCGACTCAGTATTCTTCTCGCCTACCGGAGGCCTGTGGCTGACCACGGAGGCTGCCGGACTTCTCTTCTGGAAGGAGGGACGGTTAACCACATTTGCGGACAGGCGCTGCACTCCTGCCCGGAAACAGGGGACGTTGATCGAGGATCGCGATGGTTCGTTATGGGTGCAGGCAACGGCCGGCCTCTTCCGTATGCGCGGGTCCGTCTGCGAGCAGGTCGGAGTCAAACAGGGTTACCCCGGTGGTTTCCCGGCAGGTATCCTCCTGGACAGTGACGGAACCTTATGGGTGAAGACTCGGACCGGCCCTCTTTTATTTTTGCGACGCGGCGAGTCCGCGCTCCGGCGCAGCCAATACGGAGAAGGATTGTCGACCAGCTTTGCTTTTCTCCATGAGGCCCCGGATGGCACAATCTGGCTTTCGGACGATCAGGGGCTCCGCCGCGTGGCGAACAAGTTGGGCGCGTCCGTCTATTCACCCCTCGGAAAAAGCGATCGGCGTAATGATCGATTCGGCGACTTCGACTTCGCGCCCGATGGTTCCCTCTGGGTGGTGACCGCCAACGGGGTGCGAAGGCTTGACCATGTGGAGCGATGGGCAACGCCTCTGGCGGTAGCAAAGGCTCCGGGCGAGAGCTTCTCACTTGAGCAGGGACTCACCTCCGATGCCGTCTGGAAGGTACTGATCGATCGAGAGGCCAGCGCGTGGGTGGCGACAAATTCCGGTTTCGACCGGCTTCGTCGTGCCGCTCTCACCTCGATAGCGCTTCCGCGTGCGCAAGAACACGAGTTCGGCGTTGCTGCCGGGGATCGAGGTTCTATATGGACGGGAAATAGTAGCTTGTCCCTCACCCATATCGCCCCCAACGGCACGATCACAAGCGTCCCTGGCACCCGGCAGGTGATCAGCCTTCGCCGCGATCATAATGGAACGATCTGGTCGTCCGGCGTGGGCGACTTTCGTCTTTGGCGGTCCTCGGGCCAGCGCTTCTTACCGCTCCATTATCCGGCAGAGAACCTGGACGACGTGGTGCTGGTCGCCGTCGGTCGTAACAACGACCCATGGATCACCACCAGGAGCGGCCAAGGCTATCACTTCTCCGGCGGCTCATGGTTAAACCAGAACGAGGCGCTTGGCAAAAAACCTGGAGTGGTTGGCGCCATGGTGGATGACGCGGTAGGAAACGTCTGGTTCGCCTTTTCTAACAAGGTAGTGCAATGGGACGGCTCCACGTATCACAGCTTCTCCTTCCCCGAGGGCACGCGAGGGGTTTCGGAGAATACGATGTCGGTCCGGGGCGACCACGTCTGGCTCGGGGGAGCAGGCGGTGTCCAACTGTTTACGCAAGGTCACTTTCATCGGATGCCATGGAAGGATCAGAATCTGCCGGGCAGGGTCTCCGGCATCGTGGAGACTGCCACGGGCGATCTTTGGGTAAATGGATTCTCAGGCATCACCCATGTCTCGGCTACCGAATTGAAAAGCTGGCTCCACGATCCGAGTTCCGCGGTTTCCGCAGAGCACCTCGATGAACTGGATGGCCTTCCCGGGCTCTCGGGAGAAATGTTGCCTGAGCCATCGGTTGTGGAGGCGGCCGACGGGCGATTGTGGTTTGCAACCACCAAGGGCATCGCATGGCTGGATCCGGCGGTGGAGCGAAAACCGAATCCCTTGCCGCCGCCGGTCATAATTTCTGCGGTTATCTCGAACGCCAAGACTTACGCTGGTTCGAACGGTCTCATGCTTCCCGCACACACCGAGAATCTGGAGATTGGGTATACCGCCCTGAGCCTTGCCATTCCCGAGCGGGTGTTCTTTCGCTACAAGCTCGATGGGGTCGATACCGAATGGCAAGACGTAGGGACACGACGTCGGGCCTATTACTCAAAGCTTCGCCCGGGATGGTACAAGTTCCGGGTAATCGCCTGCAACAACGACGCCGTGTGGAACGATGCAGGTGCAACCCTGGATTTCAACGTTGCTTCTGCATGGTTCCAAACGACCTGGTTCCGTCTGCTCTGCGTCGCATGCGGCATCCTCCTGGTAAGGGCATTTCACCGGCTCCGCATACGGCAGATCGCCGCGGGCATCAATGCCCGGTTCGACGAGCGGCTGGCTGAGCGCACCCGTATCGCTCAGGAATTGCATGACACGCTTTTGCAGGGCTTTCTCAGCGCCTCTATGCAGGTTCACGTCGCAGCGGACTGCTTGCCCGAGGATTCCCGAGCGAAGCCCATCTTGACCCGGGCGCTTCAACTTATGGGCCAGGTGATCGAAGAGGGCCGGAATGCGATTCGCGGGTTACACTCGTCGCACAGCGTTGCCCTGGACCTGGAGCAGGATTTCGCGAGAATTCAGCAGGAACTCGGCGCCGACAGCACCAACGGTACGGGAGTTGGGTTCCGGGTCACTGCGGAAGGTCAGGCGAGGCCCCTTCACCCGCTGGTTCGCGATGAAGTGTACCGAATTGGCCGGGAGGCGCTGATCAACGCGTTTCGCCACGCTCAAGCGCGTCAGATCGAGGTCACGTTGACGTACGCCTCGAATCAACTCCGCTTATTGGTGCGCGACGATGGTCGTGGCATTGACCCGACCGTCTTGCGATCGGGAAGGGAGGGACACTGGGGGCTCTCAGGAATGCGCGATAGGGCTGACCGAATTCGTGCCAGATTCTGTGTTATGAGCAGCCCCTCCGCAGGAACCGAGATTGAACTCTCGGTTCCCGGCAATGTCGCCTTTCAAGGCAAGTCCAGAGCTAAGCGGTGATAGACGTAAGCCGCAGGATGGATTTCGCCAAAATGTCTTGCCCTCTTCTGAAGGCAGCGTCGACGTATCGCGCCATTTCATCCTTGGTGTTCGTGCCCGGGAGGACTTGGATGTCGAACTAGAAGCTCTTCTTGCGGTGCTGGCTGAGCGTCGACCCTCTGACGAACCATTGCTCTTGGGGACCCGTCTGGCATCACGTCGGGTTGGTCTTTCTTCCCGGTGTGGGGAAAAAACCCTGCGGGATTCGCACCCTTCGAGCCGCGAGCTACGCTGGTAGAGGCTGTCAAATCAGCCCCCACTGCCTCGCTCTCCACTGCCAGGTTGGTTACACATGCTGAATTCAATCCGGAAGATATTTGGGTTCTCGCTTGCCCTTCGTTCTTGGCCTCGCTCTTTGAGAAAATTCTCGCTGTGATTAACATTCCGGTAAGTGTGATGCTCAAAAGTGCGAATTGTCGCCACCCACTCAGCATTGACGCATTGCCCAACAGCGTGAGACCCGCGAAGCAAAATAGAAGATGTACGCAAAAGACTTGCAGCGAAGATTGTCCCAACAGCACCAGAGGCCTTATGGCTGCCGTTTTCGTGATCGGTTGCGAAAGGATTAGCAACGCGGCTACGGCCGCGAAATCGAGCATCCGGATGGGTCCGAGGTGCCACTTGTCAAAGAGAAACTCCAATGCCCCCAGTTCTAACCCGTGCGCGAGTTTTCGCCGCATGATGAAGCAAAAAACCGCAATCACCACGGCCGGAACAACCGCCCGCCTGGCCCACGTTTCAATGGCCAGGTTTTCCTGCGCCCAACGCACGCCCAGCCACACTCCCACGAACCAGAGAAATTGCCAGGCCCAGAGGTCGAATGAACCCATCTCGTTCAAGGGAATCCGCGTAGGAATGTATCGCATCATGAATGTGTGCTCGGCGCTGCGAAAGCCGAACTGAGCGAGCACCCAGAAAGAGAAAGATGTCCACAAGATCGCTTTCCATCCAATGCTCTTAGCCAGCAAAATTGCAATTGACGTGAACAGCAGAAAAATGATGTACATCGGCAGGATATCGAGCAGGGGTGGCCGGTAAATCAGCAGAACGGCTTCCGTCACCGCTTGTTTGGCCCCAGCCAAGAAGTAAAAATCCAAGAGGTTGTGAAGCCCGGGCCGATCGCCATGGGAGGCAATAGGCACCGCAACTAAGAACGCAAAAGCCAGCAAGAGCACGTGGTAGGCATACAAGCGCAGCGTGCGGGCCCACAACTTTCGCGTCATCGCTGGATAGCCGTCGCGCTCGACGATACGGAAGTAAATCCGTCCCGTGAACAGCGCCGAGAGAAAAATGAAACCCTCTGCCGCTCCCACAAAACCAAAAGGTTGATTTACCCATGCACTCGCGGCCGTGGGCAAATGCGTCAGAGCGATCCACACCAGCATCACTCCCCGTATCGCATCGAGTTCCAGTCGGCGTCCGGTGCTCACATTCCTTAGACGCCATTCGACAGCCAACCGTCACTCGAATTCGACGCCCGAATACAAAAGCTCACGCGACTTTACGTAGGATTACATGCTAGAGTCCAGGGTCGGAGGAACAGAGGCCGTTTTTGTAAGGGCGTTAATCGTGGTTTCGTTTCTATGCTAACTGGTCCCGACCCGGCTTAGGCAGAAAAGCATGAGACCGGGTTCATCGACCGCACCACCGTCCAAGTCATTCATTACAAACACCAGGTATTCGTTCCGGAGGATTGGACGCCTCACCGAAAGTGGCCAGTGATTCTTGCTCTCGATAGCGCTGGCGGGCACGGCAACGCGGCTTTCTGCAGATGGCGGAGTGGTTCGGCCGCCTCCATGAGAACACGACGCCGGGGAGCTCTCGCTGGAGCGACAGGCGTAAGGTTTCTCCGATTCTATGCCCGAACAGCCACTGGGAAAGAGGTCGGGCAACGACCAGGCCTGGAACGTGCTGCCTCTGCGACCTCGCGTGTTCTCGCTCATCTACTGCGTTATGCACTTGGAAGAATTTCGTAATTCCCTGGTGAGCGACCGTCCTCCCGAAGAGCTGAGCCTTTCCTTAGCAGCCTTGTGGTGGGATGCGAAAGGTGATTGGACGAAGGCACACGAATCCGCGCAACAGGATGAAGGTCCGGCAGGCGCGTGGGTGCATGCCTACCTTCATCGTAAGGAAGGGGACTTGTCGAATGCTGGGTACTGGTACCAATGGGCAGGAAAGCCTGTGCCTTGCATGTCGCTCGATAAAGAGCGGACTGAGATTATTAACTCGCTGGCGGGTGAAAACCGGCGCTCGCCATGAAGAGGGAATTTCAAGAATCTCCCGCCCTGTAGTCGGGTCATCATCGTGCACTTCCAGACTTAGGGGATGAATCCTCCCGGTTCTTCGCGATAAACGCCTGCAAGGACTTATTCGGATCGATCGGGAACGGCTGTGGAAGCACACGCAGTTCTGCCATGCGGTCCAGGCGAAAGTTTCGAAAGTCCTTCCGCATTTCACACCAACTTGCGAGAGTCCAAACGCCACCCCAGAAGTACAGGCCCAGAGGGCGAACCCGGCGCTCGCTCTCTTCGCCGTCCTCGCGTGTGTAGCTGAATTCTATTAGTTTCCGGTCCGATGCGGCAGCATTCAATAGGTCCACGCTGCGCTTGAGCTCCGCGCGGACCTGGAAATTCGGCGCATAGAGCAGCGTCTGATCAACCCTATCGCGCAGGTCGGGGGGAAGGACAGCCTCGATTTTGTGCAGCGCCTGGGTGGCTGCATCGGCTTGTTCCGCGCCGCCCCAAGCATGCACCATGCGTGCACCCAGAACCAGCGCTTCGATTTCAGACCGGGTGAACATTAAAGGTGGGATGTCAAAATCCTGCCGCAGCAGGTAACCAATGCCCGCTTCGCCTTCGATCGGCATACCGGAAAGTTGCAGATCGCGAACATCGCGATAGATCGTGCGCTCGGAGACCTGCAACTTCTCCGCGAGCCGGCGCGCCGTGCTCAGGCGGCCGACTCGCAGGAATTGAACAATCCGGAAGAGCCGATCGGCGCGTCGCATTTCAATAGGTGTGCAGGCCGACTTGGTTGCCTTCGGTGTCGATTATACGGGCCGCCCGCCCCATGCCCGGGGGCAGGTCGATGACGCTAACGACTTTGCCGCCAGCTTTCGGAATGCGCTCCAGCACGTCGTCGAACACGCCATCGGCATTGAGATACACCACGGAACCGGCAAGTCCTGGACGGAGGGCTTCTTCCTGTACTATGCATCCCGAGATGGCGGGCTTCTCATAGGCAAAGACCGCAGTAGGGGTTCCCATGAAGTCCATCCTCTTGAGCTCTTGGCTAAATACGGTTTCGTAGAAAGTGACAGCGCGCTTGAAGTCGGTGCTGGGAATCTCGAACCAGACGACGTTGTTCTTCACGGCGGTTTCGGTGGTCATGATCTTCTCCTCGTGCGATGAGTTTCGCAACCAGGAAGATGATAGGTAAGGGCTCCTGACAGCATTGTGTCAGTAGGGTTTGAAGAATCTGCAAAAATCGACCCGCTTTCCCGTCTCTGGGGCCCACGGGAGGAATCTTCTCGGCTGGGGGGCCGATATGCGATGCAGCCCGTAATCCTTCGCAATTCACCAATTACCTTTTTACTGTCGCAGAGGCTGCCCTGCATTCCACGCTGGCCGGCGCCAGGGCAATTGCGTGAAGCAGGCATGTTCAAGCATAGAAGAAGTATCACCGGGGTTCGGGGAATGAAAAACTTCGAAACGCTTGAGGGAGATTTTGTCGTCGGCCGCAGATGTCCACTCATCCACACCGCTTTGGGCCCGGGAATTTCGACTTGGAAGCCCGAGATTGCGCTCACTCATATACCGGTGGGGTCGTCGACATTCCGTTTCCACGTTCCGTTCGCGATCGTCTTCTGGCAGACGGTCTCGCCGAGCAGCAGCGGTGGGCTCGGAACTCAGATTCGATCACTTTTCGGGTCCGCAGCCATGAGGACGTCGAGCATGCCGTCTGGCTGAAGCGGCTTTCCTATTTGCGATACGCGCTGAAGGCCGCGAGTGATCGCACCGGGCTCGACGAACAAGCAGACGATCTGCGCTTGAACCCGCAATAGAGATCGTTGCTGGAACCGTTTGTCCCAAGATCGGTGGCGGCGTTGTCAGCGCAACCCAGCATTGTGATGGTTACGCCGGCTCGGCCAACACGGCTACATCGAATTTAGAGTAGTACTTCTTTACATCACCTGCTCCGTATTTCTCGCGAAACTTCTCGACCACAGGTTTCACGGATTCTGCCTTCCGGATGGGAACGCCCCGGAATTCGCCCTTCTCGCCTCGTGCCTCGATCCCAATCGACGGGTTCTTAAGAACGTTGCGATACCACTGCGTGTCGGAACCTCGCACCGGCAGCAGGTAGAGCTTTTCGTCTTCGAAGACAAACCAGACGGGAACTGAGATCGTGCGCCCAGTCTTCCTGCCGACCACACTGAGCTTGATCTGGCGGTACCTTTCGAGCCGGTCTTTCAGGTGGTTCTCATTCCTGATCTTATTTTTTGACTTCGCCATCGTAGCCAGCCAGTCCCAAGACTATGAGGTTACCCCAAGCACAGGAATAAGGAAGAATTTCCGCTCGGCAGGATTTCGATCCTACTCATTCGCACCCATCCGAATGGGCAATGTTTCAGATATTGCACAACCGCAAGTGAGGTGCTAGGCTATGGGCGAACAAAAAGCGAATTATTTCGGAGTGCCGCATGTCTCCCTCCCGGTCCCTAGCCCCCCGATCCCCGGTAAGCCTCAAAACCGTGAACCAGATCCTTGGGGATTTAGTTGCGCGCTACCGCCAGGACGAAGTGCTGACCTCGGTGCGGCAGATTCCGGCCCGAGCAGCCAAGTTTCGTCCTGTGCCGGGCTGGGTGGCAAGTGCCTTATCTGAGGCCTACCGGGCGAAGGGAATCCAAGAACTGTACTCGCACCAGGCCGCCACAGCCGAGCTAGTACATAACGGACGAAACGTTGTCGTAGTGACGCCGACGGCATCGGGCAAAACCCTGTGCTACAACCTGCCCGTGTTGAATGCGGTGCTGGAGAATCCCGACACCCGCGCCCTTTACCTGTTTCCTACCAAAGCACTGGCCCAGGATCAATTGGCTGAATTACACGATCTGGCCACACGCCTCGAAGGCTGCTTTGGAGTGTTCACGTACGACGGCGACACCCCGCGTGATGCGCGCAAGGCGATTCGGGAGCGCGGACATATTGTCTTGACCAATCCCGATATGCTGCACAGCGGAATCCTGCCGCACCACACCAAGTGGATGCGCCTGTTTGAAAACCTAAAATACATTGTCCTCGACGAATTGCACACCTATCGTGGGGTCTTTGGAAGCCATCTCGCGAACGTGCTCAGGCGATTGAAACGCATCGCGAAATTCTACGGTTCCGATCCACAATTCATCTGCTGTTCCGCCACGATTGCTAATCCCGGTGAGTTGGCTTCTCAACTCAGTGAGAAAGAAGTCGAAGTCGTCGAAGAGAACGGGGCTCCCGCTGGCGAAAAGCTTTTCGTTTTTTACAACCCACCCATGATTAACCGCAATCTCGGCATTCGGCGCAGCTACATCAATGAAGCCACGCGGGTCGCCAAAGAGATTCTTGCCCGGAAGCTGCAGACCATCGTCTTTGCCAATAGCCGGTTGCACACCGAGGTTCTGCTCACCTATCTGCAACAGGCGAATCCCCCTAAGCCCGGTCAACCCGAACTGATTCGCGGTTATCGCGGAGGATATCTACCGGGGGAACGGCGGGAGATTGAACGCGGCCTACGTGACGGCCACGTCCTAGGAGTTGTAGCAACCAATGCCCTCGAACTGGGAATCGACGTCGGTTCTCTCGATGCCTGCGTGATGGCGGGCTATCCTGGCTCGATTGCGTCCACCTGGCAAAGGGCTGGCCGGGCGGGCCGGCGCAGCGGAAGCTCATGTGCAGTGTTCGTCGCATCGTCAGCTCCGCTCGATCAGTTCATCGTGCAACACCCCGACTACTTTTTCGCAAGCTCCCCCGAGCACGCCCACATTCAGCCCGGCAACCTTGAGATTCTGGTGAACCATTTGAAGTGCGCGGCATTCGAACTGCCCATCTCGCCGGAGGAGAAGTTCGGCAATATCGATGTTCCTGAACTCTGCGAACAGCTTGGAGAGGCGGGGTTCCTGCATGAGAGTGGCGGAAATTGGCACTGGATCGACGAAGCGTATCCCGCCGACACCGTCAGCTTGAGATCGGTTACCTCAGACAATTTCGTCATCATCGACATGTCCGGGAAAGGGAAAGACAAGCCGGAGGTGATCGGAGAAGTCGATTTCTCGTCCGCGCTTGTGACTGTCCATCCCAGAGCGATTTACATCCACCAGGGGCAGCAGTACCACGTCGAGCGGCTGGATTTCGACAAACGCAAGGCCTACGTCAAGCCGGTCAACGTGGACCACTTCACCGATGCGATCCGCTACAGTGAGGTGCGGGTTCTCGAAATTGCCGAAGAGCAGGCCATGGCGGCGGGGGCTCGGGCGCATGGCGACGTGCTGGTGAGATCGCAGGTCGTCGGTTTCAAGAAAATCAAATTCTTCACGAACGAAAACGTGGGCTCAGGAAAGCTTGAGTTGCCGGAGAACGAGATGCACACCACCTCGTTCTGGATAACGCTAGGGCATAGCTTGCTGGCGCAGTTGCCCTTCACGCTCTCCGAACGTCAGAGCGGCATCTTTGGATTGCTTTACGGGCTCGGATCGATGGCGACGCTGCAGATGATGTGCGACCGGAGGGATCTTGGCACCGCCGTAGGCGAACGTCCGCCCAGCGCGGCCAGCGACATCAACTGGGAGGACTTGGCGACCGCTCCCGCACCTTCCTCGGACTTGCAGGAATTCTTTGAGCCCAACCTCTATATTTACGACGCTTATCCCGGTGGGATCGGATTCAGCGAGCCGCTCTACCGGACTTACGACCCCCTGCTCGAACGCACACGCGATCTCATCAGCGCTTGCCCATGCCAGAACGGCTGTCCCTCGTGTGTCGGGCCGGCCCGCGATCGAAGCGAAAGAACGAAAGAGGTCGCGCTTCGGATTCTTGGTGAACTGTGTTCTGACTCGCAGGGATTCGCGCACCGCCCTGAAGAGGCGGAGTCGGCGTGAACATGCGCACCCTGACACTTGACCGGTTTCGTGGTCTAAAGGCGTTGAGGCGCTCTTTATCGGCACCTCCAGCGATGGCAGTGGTCGAGCCGCAACCTTCGCTGCTGAGCGGCCAGCGCGAACTGCGCACAAGGGTAGGAGCAGTCCGTAACGAACCGGAGCGGCTGGAGCGGATTCTGGGAGCCACAACCAAGAAAAATCAACACGGCGAATATATCTCTCTCCATCGCTGGTCTGCCGAACCGGCGCAATACATGCCCGATATCCAGGCGGTTCGGCTGCTCGTACCCGGCGCGCCGGAGGAGGTCGCGGATCCGGAGCAGTGGCTGTTTCTCGACACGGAAACGACCGGCCTCGCGGGGGGAAGCGGCACGTATGCATTCTTGGTTGGCATCGCTTGGTGGGAAGGCGGAGGGCTTGAGATCGAGCAGTTCTTCATGCGCGAGTACAGCGAGGAACGCTCGTTATTGTTCGCTTTAGCGGAGCGATTGGCCGAACGTCGAGTACTGGTCACATTTAACGGCAAGTCCTTTGACTGGCCCTTGCTCGAAACTCGCTATCGCATGAACCGAAAGATTCCTCCTCCTCTCCCGCGAGCCCATCTTGACTTTCTTCATCCCGCGCGAAAGCTGTGGCGGCTGCGGCTTGGGTCGGTGCGGTTATCAGAACTCGAACGTCACGTTCTCGGGTGGGATCGAGGCGCGGATTTGCTCTCCGATCTGATCCCGCGAATCTACCTGGACTTTATACGCGGTGGGTCGCCGGAGCGGCTGATCCCGATTCTCCATCACAACCAGATGGACCTGCGCGGTCTAGCCGCGCTGTCCAGCAGGATTCTGTCACTCCTCAGTGACGCCGAAGCCCACGGGCAAGATGGGCTAGAACTGTTTGGAGTATCCCGTATCTGCGAAAAGAGAGGGGAGAACAGCCGCGCTCGGAAGCTCTACCAGAAATCGATTGCGTGTGTGCTCCCTGCGGAAACAGACCGAGCAGCCAAGCGTTCGCTGGCCCGGCTCGCCAAACGGGACGGCGATTTCAATTTGGCCTGCGAGCTTTGGAACGGCGCCTTGGACAATTCGCGGCAGGGCTATGAGGCTTATGAGCAACTGGCGATTTACCACGAACATTACGCTCGCAACCCAGAACAGGCTCGGCATGTGGTTCGGCAAGCGCTGGATGAACTTCGCCGAGCAAACCAGACCGGTAATATCGCTCCCGGCGCCTATCGCGAGATCAAGGCAAGATTTGACCATCGAATGACTCGGCTCGAATGCAAGAACCGGCGGCCGCTCTTGGACGTTTTGAGCGCGGAACTTGGAACTCCAGGGTGAATGGGATGGAAGAAGGAAGAAAACGCGTCTTGGGAATCATCGCTGGCATTTTGGTCGCGCGTCATATAAAGACAACCGAAGACCTGCACGACAGCCGGCCGAGCCCGCGCACGGAGTCGCTCGTTGCCTCAGCCGTGCAGTGGGCAGAGCGGATCATGAGAAGGATTGACCGCGTGTTTGCAAATTCCACCGATGACCAACGATGGCCGCGAGCTTAGAAGAGACTCTGATTTGGGTGTGGCACCAGGCCATGGGCGAAGAGGCCAGACGGTCACCGCGGAAGGCCGGAAGTCTTCTGCGCGGAGGACGAGCCGGTCCAGATGGCGCGAAGTGGATTTTCGTTTCGAGGGTCATCACGAACTCCGCGGGCTTGAGCAGATCCTGAAGCAGCATCTCGCTGGGCCCAACTGGCTCGCGAAGGAGAGAAGGTTATGCAATTTCTCAGTGAGCAACGCTACATTGCGGTTGTCGTGGCAGGAACAGTGCAGTCCTGCGGCGCGGCGCCCGGCAACCTAAAAGCGAAGCAGGACGAACACGAAGATGAATGCCGTGACCGATTTGCAACGGTGACGCTTCAACGGCGGGCGCCAGCCATCAGACGGCGAGTGGGTAGAATCGAACAAAGGGTTGGGTGAGGTGCAATGATGAAGGACTCAAGTGTTGAAAGCATCCCCGAAAGGGGACGGATTCTCAATGCGGTCGGGCTGCAAAATGCCGTCTTGTGCGCCGAATGTGACGTTATCAGCGACAGTCCGCATGATCGATGCCTAGTCTGCGGCAGCCGCTCATTGTTCAATATAGCCCGCATGTTCGGAGGCAACCTCCCTCGGGATCGCGCGGCTCTGGCTCCCTCGGAGATCTTGGAATTGCAACGCGAACGAGTGTTGACCTTCCCCGGTCACCACAGACGCCGCGCCAAGGCCATGGGCTAGTGCCTGTGGACGAACCAGCGTGCGGAAGATCGTCTCCGTCGACATGGACGCGTTCCACGCTTCGCTCGAGCCGCGGCATGGCCTCTGTGCCAGACGTGAGCCGCATCAGGGGAGCGCCCCATAAGCGCTGAGTTGCCCGCAATCCGCCCAGATACCCTAGCAAGCGTCCATGGAACTGTTGGCCTTGTGGAGGGGATGGTGGGACGGTGCGTGTCTTCTGGCCGCGGCAATTCCTATTGACTACTTTTCCCGCAGCAGGACTACGTCGGAGGTGTTCTGGGCGCGGGCGACGGCGAGGGTCTTCCCGTCCGGCGACCATTGAAATTCGGCGATGTGTTCGGAAGTGAAGTGGGTGATCTGGTGTCCGGGCGAACCGTCGAGCGGTTGCACAAAAATGTTATCCACTCCCTGATCGCGAATGATGTAGGCTACGGATTTTCCATCGGGAGTGGAGGTCATAGCATTGGTAAAACCAGTTCCACCTCCTGTAGCTATCCGTGGATCGGGTTGGAGCAAGATCGGAGAGGCCTGCGAGGTTGATTCCAAAGTTACCAGCGCCAATTTGCTCAGCGGTGTACTGTTGGGCATGCTTATATCCGCATTGAAAATCAGCCGCTTTCCGTCGGGCGAGATGGCTTCGCCCGCGCCAAATCCGTACATGTCATGAACGTCGCTCGCCGGCACTGGCTCCGCTTGACCGCCTTCAAGGGGCACTCTCATGGAAAAGTGCGGACCGAGTCCGTCGGAGTAGTAGAGCCATTTTCCATCCGCGGAGCACACCGGGAAACGATCAAAATTTCCGTGGGTGAGTTGCGTCGGATTTGAACCGTCGGCGTTAGTTCGCCAGAGATGAACCTGGTTGGTGCCTCCGTGAAAAGCCCAGGCGAGAACGATGGCGCGATCTCCGCAGCGTGCCATGTCTGCGATCCAGGAGTTCGGATCATTCAGGATTGTGGATTGCTGGCTGCCGTCGGCATGCATTTGTCGCACGCTCTGTCCGTCGGAAACGAGCAACTTGCCATCGGCCGTCCAGGCGACAGACTGCACATCCTGAGGTTGGGGTAACGGAGTATTTGCCTGAACTCCGGCGCCGGGAAGCAGGCTGAGACTATACGCGGTCCTTACCTGTACGGTGGCAGCGGTCTTGCCGTCGGCGGACACGGTTAGCGCGTCATACTCGTTTGTATCTCGAGTGATGGGCTGGATTTGCCCTCCGCTGTGAGAAACCATGCCGATTTGCGAGCGCACGTAACTCGGACCCTTTTGGTTGTATCTGGCGAGAAGCCATTGGCCGCCTGGCAGCCAAACGACTTCGAACAGAAGTTCATTCTTGAAAGACGCTAAAAGCTTCTCCTGCTTCCCGGCGACATCAAACGATTTGATGGTGCCCAGAACATCGCCGAGCGTAAAGAGGCTGTAAGTAATCCTTTTGCCGTCCGGTGACCAGGCCATGCTGCGAGGGAGAGCGCCTGCCCCGTTGGGGGCGATTTGCAAGATGGTTTCGTCGCTGCCGTCGGAATTAGCGGTAAGCAGACGATACTTGCCTACTTCTGGATCGTTTGCGCGAGCGTAGGCGATGCGATGGCCGTCGGGCGAAAATGTAATTCCGGTATCGAGGTCGCGGAGAATAAGCTGCGGTGTGCCGCCCAGTACCGGAGTGCGGTAAAGATCCCACTCGCTCTGCGTACCGATGCCAGCTTTGCGAAAGTAAACGTAATTCCCGTCGGGTGAGAAAGTCAGGGTTCGATAGACCGCCGCCGCCGGAGGAACAATCTGAGTATCGCTGCCTGTCGGTACGTTGCGCAGCCACAAGCTCTCGAGACCGTTGTCGTTTTGCACATTCAAAACGTATTTGCCGTCGGGCGAAATGGCAGCCTGTTGCGCCTTGCCTGTGTTTGTGATCTGCGTGATGGTGAAGTTTTGAAAAGGAGTTGGCCCGCTGCGGCTGAGCAGGGAGTAGATGCCGAATCCCCCGGCCGCGAGCAGAACTAAGGCGACCACGACAATAGCCACAAGGCCAAATTTGTGTTCCCGTGCCACGGCGCTCACGCTCGAACCGCTGGCCATTACGGGCGACGATGAGATCTGAGGCGCCGAGGACTGGCCGGCGGTCGGAACAGTCCCGCCCGCTGGTGTCTGCCAGGAGGCTGCGCTCTGCTGTGCAGAGCTTTCCGCTGCTTCCTGCGGTTGGACCACAGACCGGTGGCCAGAACCGCTGTCCCGCTGCAAACGTTTTAAGTCACTGCGGATGTCTGAGGCATGCTGGTAGCGCAGGTCCCGGTCTTTCTCGAGGGCCTTATTGATGATTTCTTCCAGCTTGGCGGGCACATCGGGATTGAAGCGCAGAGGTCGTAACGGGGCCCTATTAAGGATGGCGTCAAAAATGACGGCCGAAGTGTCTCCTCGGAACGGCACGGTGCCCGTCGCCATTTCGAACAGCATGGCGCCGAAGGAGAACAGGTCGGTACGCAAATCGAGTTCTTTGCCCTTTGCCTGCTCTGGCGACATGTAGGCGATGGTTCCGACGGCTGTGCCGGGGCTGGTGAGGTATTCCAGACTGACGCCAGCAGTAACGTCGATTTCTCCTGCGGTCGCCGCTTTTCCCGTCTCCGGCGTTAGTTTGGCGAGGCCGAAGTCGAGAATCTTCGCGTGTCCGCGCTTGGTGACGAAGATGTTGGCCGGCTTGATGTCGCGATGAATAATGCCTTCGCTATGAGCAGCATCAAGGGCATCAGCAATTTCAATGGCTAGAGCGAGGATGGTCTCAGTCTCCATCGGCCGCCCGGCGATGCGGTGTTTCAGCGTCATGCCATCCAGAAACTCCATGGCGATGAACGCATAGACCTCGTGCTCGCCGATATCGTAAATCGTGCAGATGTTCGGATGGTTCAGGGAGGATGCCGCCTCAGCTTCGCGTTGAAAACGGGCAAGCGACTGCGGGTCGCGGGCAACTTCTTCCGGCAGAAACTTAAGAGCGACGAAACGGTGCAGCCGCGTATCTTCGGCTTTGTAAACCACACCCATACCACCGCCGCCGAGCTTTTCTACAATGCGGTAGTGCGAGATGGTCTTGCCAATCATTCTGGAGATAGTTCTTAAGTCGTCTCATATTACGGAGGCACCACCAGGGAGTCAACGAACGAGCCCTCGATCGAAGCCACCCGGGAAGCCAGAGCAGCATCATCAAAGAGTAACCGCCGGAGGCTGCGACATAACCCCGAGTCGTCGGCACCGGGAACTCATCCAGAACGGGCTTGTGGGAAGTTTTCAGGCCACTTCAAGCCACATCGCTTAAGTTAGCGCCTATGGGGAGCGCCCCCGAGCATGTAAAAGGGGTGCGCGTTTCCGCACACCCCTTTCCCCCCCGGAATTAACTCGACGGCCCTGCAAGGCGTCATGGCAGGGGAAGGCGCGGCCTTACTGAGCTGGAGAGTTCCGCGAGAGATCCTGGTCACTTTTACAACAATTTGCTGGGGATGAGCCGACCGACGTTTTTCTGTTCGTAATTCGTAACAAGGACGGGTCAGGACGCGGCGAAACAAACCGTCCGTGTTCAAGGCATGATCCTGAGTGAGCACACGCCAGGCAAGAACGCGATTGAGATCTTATACTCGATGGCCAGGCGGCATTAACTCTGTATCCGTAGCCCGCCTTCGGCTTCAGATCTACAGCAAACCCCGTATTGTTGCCAGAGCCTAAACCATGGACTCTGCTCGAGCATTTCGTCATGTCTTCGATTCGCAGCTGCGAGGTCGCTCGGGCCCAGCGGCCTGGTGTCCCGCACGTCGAAGATGCGCTCAAGACACTCGATTTCGGCAATAGTCTGATCGGCATCCATTCCGTCTCAATATTCGACATGAGCATGGCAGTAGTCAAACGGACCGGGAGGGCATCTCGTGCCTGCCAGAGGTCCCTTGGGGACTTGGCCGCCGCCACAAGTCCGACGGCCCAGCATTTCTGTGGAGAATCGCACCCAGGCGTTGTTCTATCGTGGTTTGAATCTGGGTGCGCTCCGCCCAAACAAGGCCCGAAGTCGATTTAGGCCGTTTCGACCGGCTGATTTACGGAGCGGGGTGTCAGAGGCCGAAACCGAACTGAAACCATCTCGACGCCTACAGGTGAGTCGAGGGATTGCTGCCGAGGAGATTTTGCCATTGCTGTAGGCTAAATGTGCTCATTTCCTTTCGGAATTCGGGTGCTGCCCGGAAAGCAATGACTCAACTTACACAAAATAAAGGAATGGTACGGCCCGTGCTATGGCATAGACAGAACCGTGCTGGATAGAACAACGCTGGGAGGAAGTCATGCTGAATGTGACCGTTGCAAACATGGGTGAATTAGCCGTTGTTAGTTGCGAAGGCAGAATTGTACAGAGACAAGCCGCTTCTAGGTTGCGCGAAGCCGTGACTTCGCAAGCAGACGCCCAGATTGTTGTCCTTGAACTCTCGGAGGTGCGTGCCATCGGAGGCGGCGGCCTTGGCATGCTCGTGTTTCTGCAACGATGGGCGCGAGAACACAAAATCCGGTTTCTGCTGTTCCATCCTTCCATGTCAGTCCTGAGTAGACTAAAGCGTGCCAGATCAATCGCAAAGTTCTACATTGCTTCGAGCGAAGAGATCAGCGCTATTCTGGCGTATGCCAACAGCCGATATGCGCTAGCTGCTTGATGATTCGACCGCAGGAAGGGGAGTCAATAGACAACCCCCTGCGTCGCTGGAAGATGAATCGACATGTCTGGCCCCCCCGAATAGAGCCCGGCAGGACAAATCGAACCACCTTGAGGGATGTCTGGTGGCACGACGCGAGCCCAACGTAATCGGCTGGCACCCAATCTTCCCCCGGACACGAAGGCGATCAGGTATGCCTATGGCCACCTGCTAGGAAACGAGTATCGCGATTTGGTCGACTATTGCTTCCTAGCCAATCGGGACGAAAGAACCCGTCCGCCAGTTCAATCGTGCAGCGACAGGTGGCCCCTGACGATGCCACCAATACCTTGCATCATCGACATTAAGAATAATCTCTTGACCTGAATCCGCCATACGTCAGACAGACGCCAAGGACCAGTGAAATAGCTGTCTACACCTAGAAGAGTTTTCGGTAGTGAAGCTGCCCAAGGAACAGTCTGGCATCGATTTCGGGCGGCAGGAATAAAAAAGACAGACTCTTGATAAGCGTCACCCAGCCGACGAGGGTGACGATCAACGCGAGCACCGCGACCAGATATTGTCGCGCGAGAACCATCACCAGCCCAGCGGCCAGCGGTATTACGCCGAGCGCCAACATCATGGACGGGTTCTGAAGAAGCTCGGTTACCGTGTCCACGGCGGCATAGGCATCCAAACAAATCTAGGGATTCTGGCGCAGTGTTCGATCCTTGCGTCCTTGCGACTCAAATCCCACCACAGTCACGCTCCAGAGTCAACGCAGGCGCAGACTCTTGAGCGAGGCGTGAGCCGATCCTCGACTGATGTCAGGCACGATGACCAGTTCAAGAACAGCCACATCGGATAGCGCAACCTGATACTCCTCGGACTCGCGCATCGAGTTAGGGAGATTGAAATTCCACTGCTGGCGCACAATTTCGCGAAACGAGCGGCCACCATCCGAAGACCATCGCAATACGAACTCTTGGGTACGTTCCGTCTCGTTTTCTTCGAAGACGAGGGAGATGCGGATGAGGCTTTGTGGCTGATCGAAGATTAGCCGGATGGTTTGAGTGCCAGAATCGGCGGCACGCCAGCCCCGTGTTTCCCCTGATACCAGGGCAGACTCGATTGGGTGTTCCTTATCTTCTGATGTGACCTCGACCACGGCGAGACGGTCGAGGTCCAGCCAGCCTTGGTGGTGAGCCGCAGCGTCCTGCGGACTCGGCGTAATTAGGCGCTTGCGCATAACCCTAGTTTACCTCTGGCGCTCGACGCTCGTGATCGCCGACGACAAACTCAACGACCCCCTGCCGCACTGCGACCAGATCAAGATCAGGAAAGCAGGATCATCGCTGTCTTAGAAGGGATCCTGAGATGAGCAGCCTTGACCTTCTGCAATCACTGAAGGAAAGTATTCTCCTCCAAGCGAACGTGAAAGCCATCTCTGGCGAACCCATCGTAGCCCACGGTAAAACGGTCATCCCGGCGGAAAAAATCATGTACCCCAAGGGGGGCCGGAACTGGAGGTGTGGGCGATTCCAGTGCAGGCGGCGAGGGCGGAGGCGGTGGAGGAGCACGGGCTATTCCCGTGGGAGCCACAGGAGGAAAAAGATCAGCAGACCCGTTTCGTTCCGATTGCCGACCGCAGGAGATCAACTGCCGTGAATTCGCAGGTGATCCTTTGCTTACGAACGTGAATGCATTTCTGTGCTGAACTTGGGCGCAACACGGTAAACGAACAATAGCCAGAAGAGAATCGGAGTTTGAATCCGAGAAAGTCGTCGGTAGCCCATCGGAGCGGACCTTAGCCCGTTAGAGCCATTCCTCAGAGCCGACGATAGAAGTAGTCTTGTAATCGAGCAGCACTTGGGGGAGGGCTGATCGACATACGCTCCACGACTCAAACCGAGTCTGGAGCGTTTTGTTTTGCTCCTTTGGGCAAACCGATCAGTCAGCGCCTCGATCCTGTCATCCCGTTGTTGTCTTCCGATGATGGAGTAGAAACACCACGCCGATTCGCCGCATCCCAATACCGTCACGCCACGGTGGGCCGCATAGTCGCTTCACCTCGGGTGCCGAAACACACGGTACTAGGCCCACGAATGTTCCGCCGATCAGATGGAGAATAACTTACATCGCTCTCAGGTCTGTGTCTGTTCAATTATGAACAGGTTGTTAAATTACTAAGACCCCCGCGAAGACACTGAGGATATAGAGCCGCTTGCTTTAGCAGAAGCAGGCGTTTTGCACTGAACAGTGCAAATCATTGTGACAATCTAGCTTTGGAACTGAAGTAGTTCGATATCGCTGAACAACATAGAACAGATTGCCCTGAAAGCGGGGCAGTAAAGAAAATTACCCTGCTGCCGGCCTGCGGTGGGCCCCTTCGTCAGAGCGTGGCGCGAGCGCCCACACCCGTTCGGGGGTTGGTATCAGACGCTCCGGGCATTTCGCCTTTCATTACTGACTCATCCACCAACCACAGGATTCGCTCCGGTATCTCGGAGGATGTTGAGAGCAGGATGACCGACAGAGAGATGCTCGTCTGTACAGCGTGGTGGACGGTGGAGGCTGCACTCGCGGGGTGAGGATGCCGAGCAAGGCTAGACATCATGTCTGCTTATGGACCTTTCGGAGTATGAACGTCGCCAGAGCGAGCCGCAACTCTTGCTTCTACCATCGCGGAGCGCGACCCGCGCATCAACGAAATCTCCGGCACAATCGAGCGCGTCAACTTCCAAGAACGACAACGGCGCCGTCTGCCTGCGCAAAGATGGACGCGGACCAGGCATGTCGCTCAAGCTGCTTTTGGATCAGTTTGGTTGAAGCCGGGGTCGCCAACCAACTCTTGTCTCAGGCGCTCCATTTGTGCCGCCGCTTCCTTTATCTGCTCGGCGCATTCGTGGCCGCGCTGTGGCAGAAATCCCCCATATTCCTCGAGCAGGAGACGGGCGTTCTCCTCAATGGCAGTCATCGTCGAACGGGCTTGATTGGAAAGGGCAGACGTTAGTTTTTCTAGCTGCGAATCTCGCACCGCGAGCGCCTGCCTGCCTTCGGCGGCTTCCTTTTCGAGCACATGCCCGTGGTAGCGGATGAATCCAAACAGACATGCCGTCAACACGAGCAAACATGAATTGGCAACAATAGTTTCCGACAAAGCCTTGCTTAGGTGTGCAGTCCTCTCCTTGTCGAATCTCGCAAAGATGCTGTTCTCCGCCGAAGACAGGGAAGACGCCAGCCCGCGAATCCCATCCATGTATTCCCGACCTTCATTCGTATCCACGAGCGCGAATGCGCGATGGCGATAACCTTGCTGGCGCAAAGTGATAGTCCGCCCCATCTCAGCCTGTTTTGAACCAGCCAGAGACTCCAGCTGCGACTCCAGGGAACGTTCGCCCTCCGTCCGATTAGCCACCCCGGAGCGCAGGCTAGCAAAATGGGTCCCGATCCGGCTCTCCCCCTCGGTGTATGGTTTTAAGTACGCAGGGTCCTCAGTTAATAGGTACCCGCGCTGACCTGTTTCCATATCAGTCAAATCCTGCAACACAGCGGAGATGTTGGCTTGGATCGTAGAGCTTTCCAGAGTGAGAGCGTCAGACTTCTGGATGAGCCGTAGGCGGTTGATCGCAAGATAGGCATTCAATGCCATGAAAGCGATCAGTGTAGCGGCGAATAGTCGGAGTGCGATTTTTCGAATCATGTTGATTGCGCCATCCTTGCGCGTGGAGATGATCGTAGCAGGGCGACGTTCGTGTCGCTTCGTTGCCCGCCGGTACCGCCCTGCATGAGGGGTTGCAGCATATCGCCAGCGCTGGTTGAGCCGAGGATCATGAAAACACGACGGCGGAAAGGGCGGCGCAGAAGATCGAGAATCATGCTACTCTGCTTCGCTTATCCGGAGGCCTCCGTGTCTTCTTTCCTGCATTCGGCCATCGTCGCTGTTTTTCTGCTGCTGTCGCCGCAAACCATAGCATTTGGTGACGACGACAAGCCGCCTGCTGCCAGCCCGGAACTTGCGGCTGCCGATCAACTCTACCGGGCAGGCAAGTTCGCGGAAGCGGAGGCTGGCTATCAGGGAGTTCTTAAGAATGACGCAAAGCTCGTTCCAGCGCAATTTGTGGCTGCGCAAGTTGGACTCGTGCGGACAATGCTGCGGCAACAGAAGATCGATGAAGCATTCGACGCAGTGAACGCTGCCTTGGCGGTACAGCCCAATGCGGCGGCATTGCTGGCGGCAAAAGGTGATGTCCAGTTTCGTAACGGCGAAATGCCGGAAGCCGAGTTGTCCTACCTCGTAGCGACCAAGCTCGACCGAAGGGAAGTGGACACCTATCTTGGACTGGCGCGGTTGTATGGCTCCTACTCCCTGTATCGTAAAGCCTATGACCAGCTGCGGAGTGCCCACGAGGTCGCTCCTGACAACATCGAGGTGCAGAGGGCATGGCTACGGATGCTTCCACGAAAGGAGAGGATGGCGGCATTGGAGGCCTATCTCAGCGGGCCACATCCCGATGATGAAGATGAAACCAAGTGGATGACCGAGTATCTGGGATTTCTGAAAGCTACGGCAGACAAGCCCGTTCATGCGTGCAGGCTGGTCAGCAAAGTGGAGCAGACCGAAACCAAGCTGGAGACCATGTATGGGGCGGATGCACATCGGATGCGGGGCATAGGCCTGTCGGTTAAGCTCAATGACCGGAATGCCCATCTTTTGCTCGATACCGGAGCAGGCGGGATCATGGTGAGTCACAAGGTTGCAGAGAAGGCGGGGCTGACGTCAATCTCTGCGGTGCATTTTGGAGGCATCGGCGATAAGGGGTTGCAAAGCGGCTACACCGCGGTAGCGGGCCACATTCGAATCGGCGAGCTAGAGTTCCAGGATTGTGTGGTCACCGTAACCGATAAAGGCTCCGTGGCCGATGAAGACGGATTGATCGGTGCCGATGTGCTGGGGGCTTATCTCATCGACATTGATCTTCCGGGAATGCGGCTCAAACTTTCTCCGCTGCCCAAGCGCCCCGAAGACACAGTTGCCCCCAAATCGCTGAACAGCGAGGGTGAGGAACAAGCGAATGCAGAGCAGAAAGAAGACACGATGAATGAGCCGACTCCGAAGGATCAGAATTCTTCACCGTCGGCTGTGACACCAGCACGCCGCCTGCCTAAAGATCGTTACATTGCGCCCGAGATGGCGGACTGGACGAAAGTTTTCCGATTTGGCCACAGCATCTTGGTACCCACTAGCGTGAACAATTCCAAATCCATGCTGTTCGGACTCGATACGGGTGCCTTCAGCAATCTCCTGTCGGTGCGTGCCGGGCGGCAGGTCAGCAAGGTTAGTTCCGAAGAGCGTGTGCGGGTTCAGGGCGTGAGCGGCGCGGTGGATAAGGTTTACAGTTCTGACCAAGCGACTTTGCGTTTCGGGCACTTTCAGCAGGCGAACTTAGGCATCATCACGCTAGACCTGTCCAGCATAAGCCGACACACTGGGACAGAGGTTTCCGGTTTTCTTGGGTTCGCAATGCTGAGGCAGCTTGAGGTGGAATTGGACTACCGGGACGGGCTGGTTGATTTCAAGTACGACCCAAAGCGGGTGAGTTCTTTCGCAAGATAGCCGCAGTTGAAGCAGGTCGCTCTGCTCGGGCAAGGGAAAGTATGGGGCATGGCGGGATTGGATGACCGCCCGCAGCTGCGGCACAGACGGGCCTTGCCAGGCTGCTATGACCTGAGCGACATTCTGCCGCTCCTCCCCTACTCATTGAATCCCGGTTCTTCCTACTACGGGTCGCTTGCGACAATTAAGCTGCGCTTGAGCGTGCTAGGGAGGTGCTTCACGTACTTCGATGGCTTCTCCGAGCGTGGTGAATCTCGCGGCCGAATTATTTGCCCTCGACCCTGCGCTCACACCGGCGCAGGTCATCGAACTCATCAGGCGAGGCGCAACCACGAGTGAGGATGGCCGCCGCCACCTGATCGACGAAAAACGGTCGGTCGCTCTCCTCCCGGCAAAAAAGTGAGTGCAGCATCCGACCTGGGGTATGCCTGGTGTTGCCGCCATATGACCTGGCACTGGAGGCGGCCGACCTCCGGTCTAATGAAATTGAATTTCATTTTTCATAATGTCTGCGGCCGAGTTTCGGGTCGGTGATTTGGGTCACACCTCAATCAGCGGCCGATCGCTCAAGGTGAGTCTCCCCGGCGAGATCTCTCCTCGGTAAGGCGATATCTCGGGCATGGCTAAGGAGCTTTTCGTCCCGAACACCGACTGCGAGGGCGATCTCAATCTGCTTGCGTGCCTCCGCGTCCAGGCCATTGACGTGCAACGCCCACGCGTAAGTGTCCAGCGTGTATACGTCACGGCGCCAGGCGTATTCGCGCTGGGCCACGTCCAACGCCTTGCCCGGCTGATGCACGTGGTCAGCATAATAGAAGACGAGTTCGCGGTTGGAATTATGCCTCCCGCTCGACTCCGCCAGTGCTTTGCCTTCGAAATCAGCAAATGCCTTCTTCGCCTCGCCATCGCGACCCGCCAGTTGGAGGGCTTCGGCCAAGTGATATAGGTTCGCAGCTCTGGGCACCGACCGATAGCGTTGCTCCAAGAGGACGACCGCCTCTGCGTAACGCTTCTGCGCGATGCGAAGCTGGGCAAGATTTCCCACCGCCTCGGGCTGGTTGGGAAACAACGTCAACGCTTGGCGGAAGAATCTTTCCGCGGCTTCGCCATTACCGGAAGCCGATCGAAGGTGGCCCATCTGCGTGAGTATCCATGCGCGTTCCCCGGTTTCAGTCGGCGGCGACGATTGATACGCCAGGTCGAGTAGCTCGTATGCGCCTTCCCCATCGCCGAAGAGTTCGCGCAAACGGGCTGCCCGGGTCAAGGCAGGCAAATTTCCGGGACGAAGATTCAGCATCCACTGCGCGGATACCTCCGCATCCTTGTAGTTGCCGAGTTCCAGGTTCGCGTCGGTTAGCAAGCCGTAGACCATGACATCGTCGGGAGCTCGCTTGTTTAGCGCTTTGGCAGCCTCGAGCGCGACAGGATAGTCATGTTCGCCGAGGAGGATCGAAACTCGTATTTTCTCAGTCTCGAAATTGTTTGGCGCCAATTCCAACGACTTCTTTACGGCGTCCTCTGCTTCAGCGTAAAAACCGGCATCGGAAGTCTCCTGCGCGCGGCGAACCAGCGCGGTCGCGAGAAGGTTGTAACCCGTATATTGAAGAGGCTTTTCCACAATCGCCTGGCGGGCCCCTAAGATGGTCCCTTCCGCCGGTGTGAGATCCATGCTGCTGGGCCCACTTGTTGTCTGAGCCATGGCGGCGAGCCAGCCAGCCATCATCACGAGTACCGAACACAGCGCCGGACTAATCTTTTTCATCGCATTCCTCATTTTCGATTTTCGATTTTAATGTTGAAGATAAAATCGTGGCCGCCGTTCTGACCGCGGCGGCCACAGAATGCACTACTCCACAGGGCAGATACCGCCGGGCTGTCCGGTGCAGCCGGCCTGTCCCGGTCCAGTGTGCGCGCTGTTGCGGCCACTGTTGGCGGGCATTACGTAAGGGAATGAATTATTGAAGCCTTCGGTCTTCGTGTTTACTCCGTCTCCCAGCGCCAAGCCGTACTTCGTGGGATCTACCAGGATCCCTTCGATTGCGCGGAGAGAGATGTCAAACACATCGTCGATCGGCCTGCGTCCGTTGGGATACCCAGCTACGTCGCCGGCGACGAAGCCGAGCCGCAGTTGCTTGCCCACCGGAGTTGGGGGAATACCGGTGTTGAGCCGCAGCAAATCGGCCACCGGTCCCGCGTCACTGGGCCCGCACCC
>Ga0210398_10000404_pt1 | contig 50361 bp, 43 predicted proteins | sample IncBWC4OmetaG_FD_161047 | JGI IMG/M metagenome (GOLD analysis project Ga0210398, IMG submission 161047) | Forest soil microbial communities from Barre Woods Harvard Forest LTER site, Petersham, Massachusetts, United States - Inc-BW-C-4-O | ecosystem: Environmental > Terrestrial > Soil >...
CGGCCGGGATATTCTGCCCCTTCGCGACACTGCCGAATACGTTGATCGTCTGCTGGACTCCCGTTGCGCTATATCCGAAGCTCGTGCCGCCGCCAGTGCCCCACACTGTGGCCGTCACCGTGCCGCCCGCGCCCGCCGCAGAGGGCCAAAAAAGCGAGTAGCCGAGTAAATTGGTGCCGCCGGAGACCATTTGCCGCAAAGGCACGGTGGCGCTGCTGCCGGTAGCAGCATTGCCGCCCTGGTCGAGATCGATCGAGATCGCGTCGCCCGTGGTGCAAGTTACCAACAGGGTACCGGTGCCGGCCAGATTCGCGCCGCCGGCGGCATTGACCACCGCGGGATCATAGTTGCCGAAAGCCACCGGAGTCGTCGTGAACGCGCAGTTATCGACCACGGTCGCCGTTACCGAGAGGGTTCCCGTCGCGGTGAGCGCTGTCGCATCCAGTGCTGACCCCACGCCTACCATGGCCGTTGCGCCTAGAAGCGCCATCCTGATCGCATGTCTCTTATTCATGATCCGTACTCTCCGAACAATGTTGTGATTCCACGCCTACGCATGGCCTTGGGACGGTACCCTGTGGAACGTCTCTTGGTACGATAGCGGCGGCGGCGGCGATGTATTTACAGGCAACCCGTTGAATCTTGGGCTGCCGCATGGAGTTCATCGCCGAATTGCGACGCGCGACACGTTCGGCTGAATCTAGCCGCAGCGCGCCATTTAGATGTCAAGACTTCCGCCGCCGCGCCGATGAGTTACCCATGTCTGGCGGAAAACCACGCAAATCAGCCGATCCTCTGTACCTGCTGCTGCGCGAAGGTGGCAGCGAGGAATTCAATCGGCGCAGTAAGGCCGGTGAGACGAGCGACCTTCGCGGGTGCGACTTTCGCGGCGTCGATCTGCGCGGCGTGGACGTCGCCAATATCGATTTTTCCGACTGCTACTTTCGCCAAGCCGATCTGCGTGGGCTCGACCTGCGCAGCTGCCGATTGGAAGGTGCGAGCCTCCATGCCGCACATGTGTCGGGTGCATACTTCCCGCCCCAGCTTGCACCAGAAGAGATCGAGATGTCCGTGCGTCTCGGCACCCGGATGCGTCAGAAGTAACCGGACCCCACGGAGGGGCCGCGGACTACTTCGCTCCCGTTACCGGTGCGTCAGCAATGGGAATGACGGCCGCAATATGATCGGTCTTTCCAATCGCCCGCGTCTGATGCCCCTTGCCGGTGGTGTCGTCCAGCAGCACGACGGACCCCGGACCAAAATGGCGCACTTGCCCGTCTGAGGTGGTGACCTCCGAAGCACCCTGCAACACGATCAAGAACCAGGCTTGCGGGGCGTTGTGCCAATCCTCGAAGGCGCCGGCTTTGAGACGCAACAGTGTCGCCCCGCCCTTCGCCTCCAGAACATGAATGGAGCGCTCGTTGTCGCGGCCTCGGGTAAAGTCGAAATGCTCTTCGCGAAAATGCGATGCACCGCCGGCGTCGGCGTAAACATGCACGTAAGTCAGCTGCGGAATCGGGTCGGCTGCATCCGCAGGTAGCGCGCGTTGGCAGAAGATACCGAGCAGCATCAGGAGGATGAATCGGCGATCGAGTTTATGCATGGCGTTATCCTTGGTTTTTGATGGTCGTCGGCCGCAGCGTGTCGCGTTCAGCATCCCACCGTGTCGAGTTCCCGTGCAACCATTTTGGCAGTTGGCGCATCTAGTCTGTATGCCGTCGATCCAATCCCCGGGAATACAGGCCGATATCGTGCTACGGGCCCGCCGGGGAGACCGCGACGCGCACGAACGCATCTACCGCCAGCTATCCAGGCCGGTATACACGCTGATCCGCCGTCTGGTGGTCCGACCGGCGGTGGCGCAAGACCTGCTGCACGACGTGTTCGTCGAGGTACTGCGCAACCTATCCGACTACCGGTCGGCCGGCTCCTTCGAGGGCTGGGTGAGGAGCATCGCAATCAACAAAGCCTTGATGTATCTGCGGTCCCCGTGGCACCGAAGCGTGCAGTGGCTGGGTGCCGACGGCATTCGCGGCTTCCACGAGGAGGCCTGCGAGCAGTTGGCGGAGCCGATGGACGCGGATTTGGCACGGGCCTTGGAACAGCTGCCGGCCCTGAGCCGTGCCGTGGTCTGGCTGCACGACGTGGAGGATTTCACGCACGCCGAAATAGCGCGCATGTTCAGCCGCACCATTAGCTTTTCCAAGTCGCAGCTGGCGCGTGCGCACGAACAGCTGCGCGAGCGGCTCAAACCCGATACCGGAGCGCTGTCATGCATGCCAATTTCGAAGAACTTCTGAATCTGCGCGATGGCGCGCCATTGGACGCCAAGATCGCGCAGCACGTCGCGGAGTGCCGGCAGTGCACGCTCGAACTCGAGCAATTGCGCGACTTCAAGGCTGCGTTGCGCGGGCTGCCGCAGCTCTCACCACCCGGCCACATGTGGCGGGCGATCAGAGACGATATCGAAAGCGCGCCGCCAGGCGCCGGCAATCGCTACCTGGCCATCGGCGCCGCGGCCCTGTTGATCGCCGGCATTCTGGTCCTGATCCAAATCCGTTACTCTGACCGCGGCCCGGACATCGCCGCCGATATCGCATCGCCAGACCCCGACGGTCAGCGGCTGCAGCGGCTGGTGACGCGTTCGCAGCAACTCGAAGACCTGCTGCAGCGATTGCCGCCGCGGCCGTCCGTGGAGCGGGCCGCAACCTCGGCGGCGATCGATGATCTGCAGACACGGATCCAAGTCCTGGATCTGCAGCTCGATACCATACCCAGCGGCGATCATGAGCGCGATCGGGCGCAGCGTCTGTGGAACGCACGCGTGCAGCTGCTCCATTCTCTCATCGATGTGCGTTACGCCGAAGCGCTGCGCGATACCGAGGGGGCCGTGAACTATCAATACAGCGGAGTCATATGATGCGTATCGCAACGATTTTCCAGTCGGCCTTGCTCAGTGTCTTGATTACGCCTGCTAACGCCACCGACTCGCCCGCCGACAAGAGGTCGCTCGATCAGATCGAGCTGCAGATGGAAAAAGCGCAAGAGCGCCTCGAGCAAGCGGCCCGCGAGGTCGAAGAGCTCAGCATGAAACTCACTGCCGAACATCTGGGCGACCTGCAGATCCACGGGAGTGCGCGATCGCGCGCGACGCTCGGAATTCGTGTGCGACCGACTGCCAAGGGATCGCCCGACGAGGCCACGGGTGTGCAGATCGTCAGCGTGAGTCCGGGGGGTCCCGCGGATCTTGCCGGACTCAAGGCCAACGATGTGATCATCGCATTCGGCGGCAACGCTCTGCGCATAGATACCCGTCATTCGGCGCAACAACAGCTGATGGATTTGACGCAGAGTCTCAGGACGGACACGCCGGTCATGATCGAATTCAAACGCGACGGAAAATCACAGAAGACGCAAGTGATGCCCATGTCCGCCTTCGGGTATTTCCGCGGCCCCTCACTGCCGCCGCTGCCCGATCTCAACGGCGGTCTCGAGGATTTGAATCGCATGTTCGTAGGGCGCGATCGCAGCGGCCTGGGATCGGCCGAACTGCTGGAGCTGACGCCGGGGCTCGGCGCCTATTTCGGCACTACCAAAGGCTTGCTGGTGGTACGCGCGCCGCGCGATGAGCGGCTCAAGCTAGTCGAGGGCGATGTGATTCTGGACATCGACGGGCGCGTGCCGGATGGCGCATCGCATGCCTTGCAGATCCTCAATTCGTATCGCAGCGGAGAAAAGCTCAAGCTGCACGTGATGCGGCAGCAGAAGCATCTTGAGTTGCCGATTGAAATTCCGCAGCCGTCCGCCAGCCCGCAGCTGTCGCTGCGGCGCTGGAGCCTCGCGGACGATCCGCACGGCCTCTACTAGTTTCAGCGCCTCAGACGCGCCGAGAGCCGCGGATGGGAGGATACTATCCGAATGGCGGTTACACCTGGATCCGCGCGGGGAGGCGACGCCCTGCTCGATGCAATGCGACGGCATCCCCAGCTTCCGGGGCTCGGGACCTCCATCGCACGGATTGTGGCCATGGCCGACTCCAACGCCGAGTCGATCCAGGAGTTGCGCAATGTCATTCTCGCCGACGTTTATCTGACCCAGCGCATCCTCGGCATCGCCAACAGCGCCGGCTACCGGCTCAATTCGGGTGCGGGCATCACCACCGTCACGCGGGCCATCGTCGTCATTGGCTTCGAACAGGTCAAGCTCCTCGCGCTCGGAATGTTGTTCGTGGATCAGTTACCGGACAAGGAGCGTGCTGTCGTCCTAAAGGCGGAATTGATTCAGGCGCTTCAGGCTTCTCTGCTCGCCCGCGAGATGTCCCGTCAACTGGCGCCGGACGACAAGGAGAAGGCAGCCATCGCCGCACTGCTCGGAAACATTGCCAAGCTGCTGCTGGTGATGATCGATCTGGATCGTTTTCGTGAAATTTCCAGGCTTGTAGCCAATGGGGCCACCGAAGCAAGCGCGGCACAGGACGTTCTTGGAATGTCGCTGCAGACCCTAACCAATGAGGTACTGATTTCCTGGGGAATTCCTGACGCGCTCGTGTCGCTCGGTACGGGAACAATCACGCCTGCGGATGCGAAGAAGATTCAGCGCCTTGACCGGATCGTCGCTCTGGCGAAAACCACCGCGCAGCACCTAAGGCATCGGCACGGCGCTGAACGCGACGCCCTGATTGCCGATGTCCGCAGGCAGTGCGTTGCCGACGGCGGAGTCACGGGCGAGGTGTTCGATCGTTGGGTAAGCGCCGCTGATGCTCAGATGGCTCCGGTCCGCGCATTGCTTGAGGCTGCGATCCCTGAACCCGTCTCGGCCAACGACGGCTTTCCGGAAGGTAGTGTGATCGACGACTCAGTCCCTCAAACGGGCCAGCTCAATACCGTCGGGAAACCCGCCAACAGCCACGAGCTGGTCCTCTCGCGGCTCCAGGATCTTACTCAGCTGATTGCCGAGCGACAAAGCTTGAGCGCAGTCCTCCTGACCGCGTTGGAATGCTTGCATACAGGATTCGGCTACAGCCGCTCCATTTTGCTGCTGAGGGATGCAGGTACGCCGATAATGCGCGCACGCGTGTGGTGCGGAGCAATCACGAAGGCCCAAGCGAATCAGCTGGCAATAGACATTGACTCGCCTGGGGATTTGTTTGCCGCCGCAATTCGCCGCGGTTCGGATCTGCAAATCCAGAACGCTCTCGATCCCAAAATCGCCCTGCGACTTCCACCGTACTTCAACAAAGCCTGCCCGCGGACCAGCAGCTTCATAATTCTCCCCATCCTTTCCGAGAACTCGCCAATCGCCTGCATTCTGGTCGGTCGCGACCTGCCGGAACCGGAGCCCATCAGTCCGGAAGACATGCGTCTGCTCCGAACGGTACGCGGCCAGATTATTCTGGCGATGAAAACCGTCCGATGAATGTGGTCCCCACGGACGCTAAAACCTGACCCCGCAGAATCTGCGGCCGCCGACGTAGTGACGATCCGCCTTCGTCAGGTCGAGAGTGGACCATTGATGTTTGATGCGCTAACATCTGATGCATGCGCACCACGCTCGACATTGCTGACGATGTGCTGCAGGCCGCCAAGGAGCGGGCTAAGCGGGAACGAAAGACCATCGGCGAGATGATTTCCGAGCTAGCTCGGCGCGCTCTGACAACTTCGCAAGAATCGCTCTCTGTGAAGGAGCCTAAGGCGGTTTATGGACTTAAGCCGTTTGCACGGCGTGGCGGTCTCGTCACGAATGAATTGATCGACAAGCTTCGCGACGAAGATGCGTACTAGCGGCGCTCACGCGACTGTTTGCACGCGTCGTGCCGCCACAAGCGGGCTAGAGATCTGCGGACTTTAGCAAGTGCGCGCACTGTTGGATGTCAATGTGCTGATCGCGTTGCTGGACTCCGATCATGCATCCCACGATTCGGCGATTGATTGGTTCGCGAAGCATGCGCGGGAGGGTTGGGCATCGTGTCCAATCACGCAAAACGGTTGTATTCGTATCATGTCGAATCCGGGCTATCCAAACCCGTTACCGGTTCAAGCTGTCATCGAGCATCTAGCCGCGGCCTGCCACCAAGATATCCATGAATTCTGGCCGGATGAAGTCAGTCTGTTGGATTCGGATGTGGCGGATTCGAGCCGAATTCATGGACCGCGGCGACTGACCGACATATACCTGCTTGCTCTCGCGGTCCAGCATGAAGGCAGGCTCGTTACTTTCGATGCCGGCATTCCGCTCGCCGCGGTCATGAAAGCTACGAAGCAGAATTTGTTAATTCTGTAAGCAGCTTTTTTTGCGGTGTAAAATTGGCGTCCCCACGGGGATTCGAACCCCGGTCGCATCCGTGAAAGGGATGTGTCCTAGGCCTCTAGACGATGGGGACGCAGGCCAGAAAATCGATCGGTCGCGGCATCAAATAAACTGGTGGAGCCAGGCGGGATCGAACCGCCGACCTCTTGCATGCCATGCAAGCGCTCTCCCAGCTGAGCTATGGCCCCACATGGAGGCGCGGCACGTTACCAGGGGGGCACCAATTCGTCAAGGAAATGAACGGGCTACGCTCCCCAGATCGCCAGCGCCCGATTCAATCGAGCCAGGGACTCGGTTCTCCCCAGAATGGCCAGCGTGGCGTCGATCGGCGGAGACACCGTCCCGCCGCACACGGCAATGCGAATGGGTTGCGCGAGCTTGCCGAGCGAGAGCCCCTTCTCCACCGCAAATCCGCTGATGAACTCGTGAATCGCCGGGGCCGACCAGGCCGCCAGGCGATCGAGCCCAGCGACGGCCTGCACGAGCAGCGGCAGAACTTCCGCGGTCACGTGCTTACGCACGGCCTTCTCATCGAAGGCAAGCGGAGCGATGAAGAAGAACACGCTGTTCAGGGCCATCTCGCGAACGGTCTTGGCACGCTCGCGCTGCGACACGACGATCTGCTCGAGCTGCGCCTCGTCGGCGACCTGGATGCCTTCGCGCTCCAAGTGCCAGCGCAGCACGGGCACGACGCGCGATGCGGTACCGCGCATCATGTGCTGTTGATTCAGCCAGGCAAGCTTCTCGACGTTGAAGGCCGACGCCGATTTATTCACGTCGGCAATGTCGAATAAGCGCACCATTTCCTCGATGGTGAAGAATTCCTGATCTCCGTGCGACCAGCCCAGGCGGACCAGGTAGTTGAGCACCGCTTCAGGCAGGTACCCATCGTCGCGGTACTGCAGCACGCTGACGGCGCCGTGACGCTTCGAGAGCTTGGCGCCGTCGGAACCCAAAATCATGGGTAGGTGAGCGTACACCGGCGGCCTAGCCCCCAGCGCGAGCAGCATGTTCAGCTGCCGCGGCGTGTTGTTCAAATGGTCGTCGCCGCGAATCACATGGGTGATCTGCATGTCCATGTCATCCACCACGACGCAGAAGTTGTAGGTGGGCGTACCGTCGGAGCGGGCAATGATCAAATCATCGAGCTCACTGTTTTGAAATACCACGCGGCCATGCACGACGTCATCGACGACGACTTCTCCGGTGAGCGGATTCTTGAAGCGCACGACCGAGGGCGCGCCCGGCGGCGCGCCCCGGAGCTCGCGCCAACGTCCGTCGTATCGGGGCTTCTCGCCGCGCGCGATCTGCTGCGCGCGCATTTGCTCCAGCTCTTCCTTGCTGCAGTAGCAGCGGTAGGCTTTGCCGGCGGCGAGCAGCTCTTCGATGACATCCTTGTACCGGTCGAAGCGCTGGGTCTGAAAGAACGGGCCTTCGTCATGATCGAGACCGGCCCACTCCAGGCCGTCCAGAATCTGCTGGATGGCCTCGGGGGTCGAGCGCTCCAGATCCGTATCCTCAATGCGCAAAATGAATTGCCCGGCATGGCGCCGCGCGTACAGCCAGCAGAAAAGCGCGGTCCGCAACCCGCCGATGTGCAAGAAACCGGTCGGGCTGGGAGCGAATCGGGTACGGACTGTCATGGACTTGATCGGCAAAATTGAAGGGCGCAGAGTTTAGCAGAGCCCTTGTAGTATCGTTGCTAACGGCCCAGACCGTTTGTTTTAGCGGCGGGTCGATGTCATACTTCGCGCCCACTCTCGGGCGGTTAGCTCAGCGGTAGAGCACTGCTTTCACACGGCAGGGGTCACAGGTTCAATCCCTGTACCGCCCACCATAAAATCAAGTACTTACAACCTCAATCGAACCTTAAATCTAACCTCCATCCGTGAGTTCGCCGCCGGCCGATTGAAGTGCGCGGTCTGCGATGAACGCGCTGGTTGGGACTGCGAGCAGCCGCCATACTCCCCGCGCTCGTCCACGGGCGGCTTCGTGGGGCGTCGACGTATTCTTCTTCGTGATCGCGGGCAAGGTCAACGGGTGCTGCGCAGATCACGATGCTGCGGCACTGTGATGAACAACGCGTCACATTTTGCGGCGCCCACCCGTTGATATACTAACTGCAATATTTACAAGACCCCGGCATCCGCAAGACTCTCCTGGCATTCTCCGATGTCGGAATACGCTTTCAAACCGCTCAAGCACAATCCTGTCGTCGCCGCGCTAGCGAAACGGGCCCTTAAGTGGCGGACACGCGAATTGCAGAAGGTGATCTTTACCGCGACCACAGGACGCAGCGGTACCTTGACTCTGGCCAAGCTATTCTCGACGGTCGAAGGCTGCATCGCGCTGCATGAACCTCCCCCTGTCATGAACGGACCCGTGCTCGAGGCGGCGAATTCCGGAAACGTTGCGCTGATCGACCGTGTCTACCGCCAGATCAAGTCGGTTAACATCCTTCGGGCCGCGGTCGGCCATCGCTACTACATGGAGGCCAATCATCTCTTCATAAAGACCTTCTACGACCATGCCATGCGTGATTTCGGCGACCGCCTCGCCGTGATCCACCTGGTACGCCCGCCCATCGAGGTGGCGACGTCCATCTATCGCCTCGAGGACTATCCCGGTACGGAGCGCGGCAACTTCTGGTGGCTGGATTACCGCGCTCCCTCCAATCTCATCAAGATCGCGGATCTCTTGGATTGGGACGTCGAATTCTCCCACCCCTACTACAAGGCTCTTTGGTATTGGCATGAGGTGGAGCTGCGGATCTCGGCGTGGAGCGCGCAGATGCCCTCGCTGAAAATCGTCCGCTTCGAGACAGACTGGCTCAACGATGCGACAAGAGTATTCGAACTCCTCGACGGCCTTGGGATGGAGTACGACAAAAGCCGGGTCGAAGCGCGGATCGGCATCCGGGAGCATGAGAAAGTGGAACAAAAGCTGCGCCCGGCCCTGCTGTCCGGGGAGACGCAAATAATGCTCGATCTATTTCGGGAAATGCTGTCAGTTCGCGGCTTCAGTTCGCCGAGTAGTCATCTAACCGCCTCAGGCTGAGGTATCGGCGGTGTCGCGCTCCTCGGAATGCGCGGTATCGTACGGCGACACGTTGTTCCCTACTTCCCGCCGCCGTTTTGCCAACAAGGCGAGGTGTACGAGCATACCGCGCGCGCTCCAATTGGGCGCGCAATAGGACCATACCCCCGCCATCAATGGGCGGAAAAACGCGGCCCATTTCGGCTCATTGACCAGATGTACCACATCGATGCCGGGATCGTCGCAGGCTCGCAGAATGACTCGTTCGAGCATCAGCAGCCCCGGGGCGAATTTTGAATGAGGCTCGCTGAACCCTATCTTCAAGATATTGAGCGTCTTCCCGACCTGTAGGCAGAACTGCGCTGCGACCGGCTGATCGCCGTGCCATAGCACATTGATGACGCAGGCGTCTCGCGCACCGAAATCGCGCACCAGCGCAGAATAAAACGCGAGCATGCCCTGCTGGCACCGTATTGCCGACGCGGCCCCTGCCTCGCCTTTCCAACCCGATGCCTCGAGGTCGAGGAAGATGCGGAACCCTTCACCGAGCTCATCCCGGCTCCGATAGACCTGATGCCGCAGCGGCGCAGTCTCACGGGCGATCCGGTTACGGCGGCGCAGATTGCTCTTGAATTTCGCCGACATCGCCGCGGTAGCCTGCTCATACGTGCCCTCGGTGCGGAAGTAGGCGCTGGCGTAATAGCGCAGCGCCACCGTCCCGGAAGGCAGGTGGGCGCGGGCGGCGTAGGCGATCGAAGACTCCGCGGAAACCTTGCGCAACCGCAACTCGTCCCAGCGGATGTCGTGCTGATTCCGCAGCCATTGAGTCAACGAGTGCAGCAGACCCTTGTTCTCCGGCGACTGCGCAAACACGAAATCGGACAGCTGCATCTGATGATCTTCGATGGTGCCCAACAGGCGCGGCCGGAATCCACCGAAATGAAAATCTTGAAAATGAAGCGGACAAACGGCGGCCAGAGTAGAGCCTCGGCGAGCCGCCATGAACCACAGGCGGGCGGGATTGGGTTCGAGCGACGACAGATAGGCTCTATACCACTCCGGAAAGTGATTGAATCGAGCGTCGGGCATCGACTCCACCAACACCGACCATTCGGATGCGAGGCGCTCCAAACCCTGCGGTCCCTGGTACGCCTCAAAAACCAATCCGTTATGGTCGACAACACTCGGCACTGAACATCTCCCGATTGTCCGCTGGCCCATCCATTGTCCCCCGCTCGCGTGTCACTATTGCGCCCGCTCCCGCCCGGGCGCCGAGGATGCCCCCAAAGGCGCAGAAGATTGCCAGCCGGAACGCCTTGCACCGCGGGAGCGCCGATCGACGCCCACGGACACACTTATATGATCGCTTGCATGCTAAATACCTTCGGCAGCCGGATCAACAGCCGCCGCATCTTAAGGTTGGCGAATCAGTGGATCCGGCCGAGATATTTCGGTCGAGCCGAGATATACCAGCAAGACACGCGAAGCGGCAGGGTGAAAGCTGCGCTACGGGCGAGCGCTGCTACGGGCGAGCGCTCTACTATGGGGCGGACGTTCCGCCGGCACGGGTTCCGATCATCGAAGGATGACCCGCGCCCAAAATTTCATTGCCATGTATTGCAGCAGGCCATGCGCCTGCCGATACTTTCCCTGAATTCGGCGGTACGACACATGAAACTTCTCATCGTTCTCGGCCAAGTTATGCATCATCGACGGCGCTCCCGTGCGATAACGCACGACCGGGCGATCGATGAAGATGTGGCCCCTGCCCTGCGCGATGCGGGCCCACAGTTCCGAGTCCTCGCAGATCGGAATGTCCGCATCGAAACCCCCGACGGCGGCAAAGGCGGCTCGCCGCGCCATTCCCGCCGAGCAGACCATGATCGCCGACCGGAATGTCAGGCAGGCGCTCAACTGGTGCCTGCCCTTGAGCTTGCGCGCGACGCGGCGGGCTTCGGCAAAGTAACGTTGATTGTGCAGCAGCACCGCCTGGTCGAGCCCGAACGGCGAAATCACTCCGAAGGCCATGCCGGCCTCCGGCGCCGCATCGAGCGCCTGCGATAGGGTGGCGAGGGTATCGGTCTCCAGCATGTCGTCGTCGTCGAGAAAGTAGAGGTAGCGCCCCTGCGCAACCTTGGCTCCATCGTTGCGCACCAGCGCGGGGCGGCCGCCCGAGGGGTCGGGGCGCAGCACATAGTGCAGCCGCGAGTCGCCGACCGATGCGACAGCATCCCGCGCGGAGGCCTCGGGGCTATCGTCGACTACGATGATTTCAAGATCGACCCCGCGCTGGCGCTGCACGCTGCCGATCGCTTCGAGAAGCTCTTTTTCGCGATGGTAGGTCGGGATGATGACCGAAACGTCTATGGGATCCATGATCCTCAGTTCTCTACCGCACAGTGATCCCAAATAACTTCAGTAAACTCATATTTCGCCGGCCGGAAGCCATTTTACGATTGGGTCACAATCGTAGGTTCTGCCCGCGTGGTAATATGACCGGTACCCTCTTAGGTTTTAATGACTTACGGTAACATATTCGGTATGGTCTCTCGGAGGCATTGGCGTGCGGATTAGCAAGTTCTCGGGTCCGCGGATGCTGTCGGTCATTGCCCTCATATGGAGCGGGATCGCCGTCGGCGCCGCTGCGCCACCGACCCCGACCGACCCGACTCCCGTCCCTTCAGATCAGGCCGCACGTGAATTGGCGGGATTCAAGGCGCCCCTGCTGCAGCTGGGACCGGGCGACAGCGTCGCGATTCAGGTCTATGGTCAACCGGATATGAACGCCACGTTGTACGTGTCGGATGACGGCACTATTCCCGTCGCGCTCGCCGGCGCAGTCAAGGTCGACGGCCTGTCGCCCGCGGATGCAGGGCGCCGTATCGAGAAGGCCCTGCGGGATGGCAAGTACCTGGTCGATCCGCACGTCACGGTGACCGTCACGGAGTCGCGAAGCCAGCGGGTCACCGTCATGGGAGAAGTCTCAAAGCCCGGCCGTTATGCGGTCCAATCGAACACCTCGACGTTCGATTTGCTGGCGGAGGCCGGCGGTATCAAGGAAACCGGCGGTGACATCATTTACATTTTCCACCCCGGCAAGGATGGAAACGTCGCGCGTTACCGGGTCAGTCTGAAAAGCCTATCCGACGGTTCGAACACCACCCCGCTTCCCGTGCTCAACGGCGGCGACTCCGTATTCGTTCCCCTCGCGCCGCAGCTCTACATCTACGGGGAAGTGACGGCTCCCGGAAAATTCAAAATTGAGCCGGGCATGACCGTGGTGCAGGCGATCGCGCGCGCCGGCGGCATTACCCAGCGCGGCAGCCAAAACCGCATCGAGATCAAACGTATCAAACCCGACGGGAGCTATCAAACCTCCAAGGCGAAACTGAGCGACCTCGTTCAGGCCGACGACGTCATTCGCGTCAAAGAGAGTATTTTTTGAAAGCGCGTAGAAATCTGCCGGTGTTAGCGGTGGCGGCCACACCGGTCGCTGAAGCGGACTTGCAAATGGGGCCGGACTTCCAACAGCAGGAGTCGGGCCCGGGCATGTCGATGCAGCAGGTGGTATCCATCGTCAAGGCCTACCGCAAACATGCGGCGATCATTGCGGCAATCGTCGTCATTTGCACCGCTGTTTTTGCAAAGATACTCCCCAAGACCTATACCGCCACGACGACCTTGATGGTGACTACCGATCAACGCGATCCCATGGCCGCCATTCAAACTCAACAAGAGCCGATCGGCCCGTACATGGCGACCGAGATACAGCTCATGCAGAGTCCGTCGGTGCTGCTGGCGGTCATCGATCAGCTCAAGCTGACCGAAGACAAGAGGTACATCGCGGGATTTAACGGCTACGGCAACGTCAGAGAATGGGTGAAGGAGAACCTGGTCAAGGACTTGGACGTCGAGCCCGGACAGGCGGGCAGCCAGCTCATCTACGTCAACGCTTCGGCTCGAGATCCGGGCCTGGCGGCGCAGATCGCGAATGCACTGGCGGATACCTACCTAGCGCAAGAACGCGAGCGGGTCGCGGGACCGGCCAACGAAAGAGCAAAGCGCTATGCGGACGAACTGGTCGAGTTGAACAACAAGGTGCGCGTCGCCCAGGATCAGGTCACGGCATTCAGGCAGCGCAACAACCTGCCGAATATAGCGGCGCAGAACAGCAATATCGACACGGAGCTGCTGGCATCGCTGGAAACCCGTCTCCAAGAGGCGCAGAACGCGCGCCGCGCCGCCGAGGTCAAGGCCGCGGGCGACCAGAGCCTCAGCACGAGCGCCAATACAGTGACGGCGATCCAGCCGCTGAAGACCCAGATCGACACTGAACAGGCACAGCTCGCCGAGATGCGTTCAACGCTCGGCGCCCGCCATCCCAAGGTACTGGAATTGGAAAGCCAGATTGCGGCCAATCAGCGCAGTCTGGACAAGGCGGTGCAAACCCTCTCTTCCGGGGCGTCCGCGGAGCTCACGTCCGCGCGGCAATTGGAGGCGAAGCTGCAGTCGGCGGTCGCGGAGCAGCGTACGAAGGTACTCGGCGTCAGCCGCCTTCAGGACGAGGGTACGAAGTACTTGCTGGAATTGGAATCCGCGCAGAGCGTGTACAAGCGCGCACTCGACGGCTACGACCAGATCATGTTCGCCTCGGATAGCCGGTTCTCGAAGGTGAATTTGGTGAGCCGCGCCGTCCCGCCGCAAACCTCCAGCAAGCCCAAGAAGGTCAAGCTGCTGCTGATGGGTGCACTGGCAGGCATTTTCCTGGGTCTGGCGCTTCCGGTCGCCTATGAGCTCGTCATCAACCGGCGCGTCCGCTGCCGGGATGATTTCGAGCGCGGGTTTTCCATACCAGTGTTGATGGAGTTCTACGGGTTCCCGGCGGGCACTGCGTGAGCGCGCAGTACCCCATGGGCGGCGCGGCGGATGACGACAAGGAGTTGCGCGCGGAACTCGTGGCCAATTTTCATATCGACGCGCAAGCCGTCGAGAAGATCTTCGAGTTGATGCAGAAGACGGATCTGCGTTTTAGCGACGCGGCGCTCAAGCTTGGGCTCGTGAGCCGCGAAGACATCGAGCAGGCGTCGATTCGTGCGCGCGGCCGAACGCCGCCCGGAGACTCCGGGCTCATCGAGAGCGCCATTCGCCGCATATCGTCCGATCGGCGCATTGTGCTTCGACACGGTGAAGCGGTCACGCCGGGTCCAAGTTTGCTGCTGGTGCACGACGCGGATAATCCGCGCAGCGAAAAGCTGCGGGCCCTGCGCACGGAACTGCTGCTTCTCAACGAAGGTACTCGGGGCGCGAACGTGGTGGCGGTGGTGAGCCCGGGCTCGGGCGAGGGACGCTCGCAGCTGTCGGCGGAACTCGCGATCGCGTTTGCGCAGCTCGGCCGCCGCACACTGCTGGTCGATGCTGATTTGCGCAACCCGCAGCAGCACGGGCTGTTCGGCGCATTTAACGAACACGGATTGTCGAGAACCATCTCGAACTTCGAGAAGCCCATTTATCACCCGGTGGTCGGATTGCCGCAAATGCATCTGTTGACCGCCGGACCGCCGCCACCGAACCCTCTCGAGCTCTTGTCCGACGGGCGCTTCGAGAAGCTCGTCACGGAGTGGCGCAACGGCTACGAGTTCTTGGTATTCGACACGCCGCCGGTGTCCAAATACGCCGACGGCCTCGCGGTGGCCACGCTCGCGGGGCGGGTACTCATTTTGAGCCGCGCTCAGCACACCTCCTACGCCAGTACGACAAGTTTGCTACGGCGCCTCGCGACAACGCAATCGAGGATCCTCGGCGCGGTCCTGAATCACTTTTGAACGGCGGAAAGCCGCTGCGGCCACCGGGGATTGTGTCCCGGCCAACGATCTCCAATCTTCACCCAGCGGCATAGCGGCGCCTACCAGGTCCCGCCGGGCCGGGCATTTGTTGCCAGATTGCGACGTATTGATTTGCCGACATTTGAGCCCAACCCTCAACCCTCATCTAATGCACCCTAAATTCAAATAACAGACCTGCCCGCAGGTTTGAGGTGCATAGATGACTCGAATGAAATCGCCGACTTTCTGGCTGCGGATGGCCGCGAGTGGCGCCCTTCTGCTGAGTCTCGCGGCGTGCGGTGGAGTCTCTAGCGACTCGGGTGGCGTGGCCATGGCGGCTTCGAGCTACACGGTCCCCCAGAGCGCGGGCTCGGTCTCGTTGACGGTGGTACGAGCAGGGTCTGCCTCCGGAGCCATCAGCGTCTCCTTTGCGACCAGCGACGGCACGGCGGTTGCCGGCACCGACTACACGGCCACCAGCGGTACGCTGCAGTGGGCCGAGAACGACTCGACGCCTCGGACGGTCACCGTACCAATCAGTAACGTGACAGCTTTTACAGGCACCAAGGCATTTCAGTTCACATTGACCAATCCCAGTGCCGGCACGACCGTCGGCAGCCCTGGCAGCGCCGAAGTCTCTATCTCCGGTGGCAGCACAACTGTCCCGGAAACCGTGCAACTCGCGGATACGACTTTCACTGTTCCCCAGGGCGCCGGGACAGTGCCGGTAACCGTGAATCGCGTGGGCGGCTCCAGCGGGGCGATCAGCGTGGGGTATGCGACCGCCAACGGCACTGCAGTGGCCGGGACGGACTACACGACGGCCACCGGCACGCTGGATTGGGCCGACGGCGATGCGTCGTCCAAAGTGTTCTACGTGTCCATCAGCGATGCCGCCGCCTTTACCGGCAACAAGACGTTCACGGTTCAATTGACCAACGCGGACGGCGCGAGCATCGGCAGTCAAAGCAGCGAAACGGTGACGATAACCGGAGCCCTGTCGGCGCCTGCAGGCGGTCTGCAGCTGGCCGATCCGAGCTACGCAGTCGCTCAGGACGCTGGGTCCGTCACAGTCACGGTCAACCGCGTCGGTGGGACGAGCGGAGCGGTCAGTGTGGCGTACGCCACGGCTAATGGAACGGCCTCGGCCGGTACCAACTACACCGCGGCCAGCGGCACGCTTCAGTGGGCGAACGGCGATGCCGCGCCGAAGTCGTTCTCCGTCGCGATCAGCGATTCGACTCCCTTTTCTGGCAGCAAAACGTTCACCGTAGCCTTGTCCAACCCCAGTGTTGGGGCCGTGATCAGCAGTCCCGGAACCGCCACAGTGGCGATTGCGGGATCCGCCTCGCCGGCTGCGGGCAACGTGGCGCTGTCTGCTTCGAGCTATACGGTCGGCCAAGGCGCAGGATCGCTGACCATTACCGTGAATCGCACGGGTGGCTCCACCGGGGCAATTACCGTAGCGTACGCCACCGCCAACGGCTCCGCCGTGGCTGGGACGGATTACACGGCCGGCAAGGGCACGCTGAGCTGGGCGAGCGGCGATGCCTCATCGAAGTCCTTCGCGGTCGCCATCAGTAACAAAACTCCGTTCTCCGGCACAAAATCGTTTACGGTTACGCTGTCCAGTCCCAGCGATGGGGCTGCGATCATCAGTCCCAGCAGCGCGGGTGTGTCGATTGCGGGCGACGCAGTGACCGCCGCGGGCAGTCTGCAATTCTCCGCTGCCAGTTATACGGTGGCACAGAGCGGAGGATCGGTGGCCGTTACCGTCAATCGCACGGGTGGCTCCACCGGGGCGATCAGCGTGGCGTATGCCACCGTCAACGGCTCCGCCGTGGCGGGGACGGACTACACGGCCACCAAGGGCACGCTGACCTGGGCGAGCGGAGATTCGGCGTCCAAGTCCTTCTCCGTCCCCGTCAGCAGTGCAACTCCGTTCTCCGGCAACAAGGCGTTCACGGTGGCACTGTCGAGCCCGGTCGGCGGGGCGACTTTGAGCAGCCCGAATAGCGCGAGCGTGACCATCACCGGTTCCGCGAGTGGTTCGACGACTTGGGTCTATTACAACGGCGTCTTCAATTGGCCGGGAGATTGGTCCTGGGACGCGACCATCAATTACAAGGATACGTCCGGCGCTCCCATCGAGGGTCCCTACGACATTGCAGTCACCATCACAGCCGGTACCACCGGCGGATGGCAGCCGTACATCAATTCGAGTTGCCAGCAAAACGTCTCGCTGTGCTTCGACACGACGCCCTACAAGTACCTGGTATTTTCACTCAAATCGACGGTCGCCGGGGCGCTATGGGCGGCGCATTTCGAGTCTGCGGGCGACACGCCCGACGGCAGCGTCGCCAACATCGCTTCCTATATACTGACCGCGGGATGTCTGGCGGTCGACCAGTGGTGTTCCTACAAAATCCCGCTCTCGGCATTCGCCCTGACGGACACCACCATCCTGAAATTCAGCATTCAGGATCAGAGTGGAGCGGCGGTGTTCTACGTGGACAACGTAGGCTTCTCCGTCAACTGAAGTACGGAGCCCGGCGCGAATCACGCTGCCGGGCTCCGGCTACTCGACACCGTGGAGCTGGACTACGTCGGTCACGCGATGGTGAATCATCCGTAGGTAGCGGCGGAACCAGCGATTGGCCGAGCGCGCCTCTGTCCAGTCGATCATGCTGTCGTTCAAGTCGTAATGGCCGCGCTGGCCGTCCGGCACATTACCGGTTTCTACCGCACGGACGAACTCCGGCAAGCGCCGGAAGAACTCCTCCGAGCGATAAGGCGGGTGCAGCGACCACATGCCCGGCTGGGCACCCAAGAGATCGATGCGGTACATTCCGGCACCCTGCAAAGTCTTGGATAAGACCACTTCGGCTTCGAGCGCCTCCGGCGCATGGCCGAGCAACCTCGATTTGAGCCGCTGCCGTGAGCTGGGACGCAGCCGCGGGAACGCACCCAACTTGTCCTTGAATCGGTTGATGTCCAGCATGAAAGCCCGCGTGCTTACGGCCATATGCCGATACGCCGGTTCCGCCATGGCTTCCCTGCTATACCGGAAAGCGTCCGCGCCGTCGTGCCCGAATATCTGTCCGTCCGCACGAGGTGGGCCGGGAAACGGCGCAGTGACCAGCACGTCCGGGCGTTGCTCCAAGCAGGCGATCGCCTCCTGCATCCACGTCTTGCTGCCGCCTCCGAACATCATGTCGCCGTCAAAATGCATGATGTATCGAGCATTTGCGGCGTATAACCCGAAGAAGTAGGAATAAAAGGGTCCGCCGTCCCAGGCTTTGATCGGAATCGAATCCACATTGAAAAAGTAGCGCGCAACGTCGCGACGCGTGACTTCGGAATAATCCACGTCAATCACTTGCAGTTGAGGATAGGTATTGCGTACGTCATCGATGATTTGACGCAACCTTTTGAGGTTGCTGCCGAAATTGCTGACGCGGTAGCGCCCCGAGGGGGTCTGATGCGTGTCGATCGTCACGATAAAACGGTCGACCATCGGGCCCCAGGCGCGAATCTGATGAGGCAACAGAGATTCAGTGAGCCTCACATCCATCGGATACGTGCTCATTTGCGCCGCGATGCCCGCTCGTTCCGTCAATTACTCAATCCTCTGCCGTCGCGACAGTCTAGCATGTCGAGCCGGAGCGGAATTGAACTGCGCTACGGGTGGTTGAACACCCAATCGTGATATGTCTGGCCCAGACCCACGGTCGGAGCAAAAGTCGCGGTGATCAGGACATTTTCCGTGAGCCCCCAGGGATTCCAGGTCCATGCCGTCACGGAATAACCGTGCAGATCGGCCCAGGCCAATACCGCGGTTGCAAAGGGCGCGGGATTGCTCCCCACCTCGTCGCCCAATTCGGTCACGATGATTGGATGGCTCGCGGCAATCGGCGCCAGCATGGCGTTCAAGGCGGTGAGATTCGAGGCAACGGTGTAGGGATAAGAACCCGGATACTGGTGTAGCGCGGCGGCCAGTTGATTCAGGGGATCGGTGACCGCGTTTGAGGTCCACCAGGTCAGATCGGCATCGTAGCTGTTGCCGCCGCAAATGATCACGTTGGTGGCACCCGTGGCCCGGATCGCCGTGATCACCTGCTGATAGCCGACGGTGTTGTACGTATAGGGCTCCCGCGTTATTGAGCCCCCGTACGTTCCGGTGCTCAGGCCAATGTAATAGCTCTGGGTGCCCCCGGTCGCCAACAGCTTGTTCGCATCGACTCCCGCAGGCGTGGAGCAGACTCCTCCATTACTGACGGGACACACAAACGGCTCATTGAACAATTCGAACATCACCGCCGGATTGTTCTGAAAGGCGTTGGCGACGGTGGTCCAGAAGTTGATCGAGTTGGTCGCGTTCAAAAATGGATTCTGCGTATTCGCGGCAAAGTTACTCGGCGCGGTCCAATGCAGATCGAGGATCACATACAAACCCGCCGCGTTGGCCGCCGCGACCGTCGCCTTGAGTTCCGCTTGGTATGCGGGACCATTGAGAGCAATGGTGTTGCCGGGGATGCCGGTCACCGTAAGCCCCAGCCATGAATCTTCATTGAGCGGCAGGCGCACTGCGTTCGCCTTCCACGCGGCGATCTTGGTGAAGTCCGGTCGGCCTGAGAATGAGGAGGACTGCCAGAAATCCGTGCCGCCCGTGAAAATGACGCCGCTCTCGAGCCCGCTGATGTTCACGCCCCGCAGCTGTACCGTGTTGCCCTTGGCATCGACCAAACGGTTGCCCATCACGCTGATGGACATCGTACTGCCGGTGGTGCCGCCGGAGCTGCTGGAACTGCTGCCGGAGGAGGAGCCGCCACTGCTGCTGCTGGACGAGCTACTGGACGAGCCACCGCTGGATGAACTGCTGCTGGACGAGCTACTGGATGAGCCACCGCTGGATGAGCTACTGCCGGATGAGCTGCTGCCGGATGAGCTGCTGCTGGATGAGTTACCGGTGCCGGGAATGACGCCGCCGGCGCCGCCGCAGGCCGCCAAGCCGCCAAGAAATGTGACGCAAGTCGCACTCGTCAGCACAATTTTTAAAAGTGTCGCTCGAGAATACATCGCACCCTGCCATTGGTCGGTAATTCGTCATCGCAGTTTCATTGCCAGCCTGGGCGATGGCAATCTGTCACCAAAACCAGACTGTCGGCCCAGGCGCGACAGTGGCGTGGTTTCTGCGTTATGATGACCAAGGGGTCAAGGGTGAACACGGACCCTGCAAAGGTGAACACGGGCCCCTGAATTAGGAGCTGGGTGCGTCAGGTTATGGCAAACCAAGTTGCGAATGACGTCGACAGCTTGTCGACCACCGCCGGCGCATCGACCGGCGGCTTCCCCGAACCTCGCTTGAGCGAGGAGCAGCTCGCCGCATTTCGCCGCGATGGTTTTCTTCTGGTCGAAGGCTTGTCGACCACCGACGAGATCATGTCGCTCCGCACGATTTATGATCGGTTGTTTTCGGAGCGGCGCGGTTGGGACAAGGGTGATCTGTTCGATATGGTTGGGCGCGATGACCTGGGCGGCGGGCTCGCTCTACCCCAGATGTTGTGGCCCTCCCGCTACGAGCCCGCCCTGCTGCAAACCCAATTGGCGAAAAGCGCCCGCTCCATCGCAAGTCAGCTTCTCGGACCGAATATCGAGAACACTCTGGAGCATGCCATCATGAAGCCGGCTCTCAAGGGCGCGGAGACACCGTGGCACCAAGACGACTCGTTCAGCCACAAGAGCTCGAGATTTGTCGAGGCAATCTCCATTTGGATGCCGCTGCAGGATGTTACGGTTGCGAGCGGTTGCATGCGTTACATCCGCGGCAGCAACCTTGGTCCTTTGTTCCCGCACAGAAGCCCCAATAACGACCCGCGAATCCATGGCTTGGAGATGGTGTCGCCCCCGGATCTGACCAACTGCGTTGCGGTACCCATGCGCGCGGGTGGTGCCGTCATTCATCATTCGCGCACCATTCACGGCGCCGGCGCCAACACCGTCAATCAGCCGCGCCGGGCATACGTATTGGGCTATGCCGTCAAGACCGGCAAGCGTCAGTTCCTGGTGCGCGATCATCCATGGAACCTTGAGAAGCGGACGGCACGGGAGCAGCGCGAAATGCTCTCTCTCACTCCGCTGCAGCGCACGGTGCGCCGGATCAAGCGTTTCATGCACGGCCAGAAATTCTAGCTCTGCTGTCTCGCGGCCGCCGCGGCCATCCGGGTTTCGCGCAGCGAAAATAGGATGATGCCTGCGACATTGAACAGTTCCCCGGCGAGCAATCCCAGCAATGCGCCGGCTGCCCCGATGCGATGCATCGCGACCAAGCTGATGGAAATCGACAGCACGGCACTGATCAGCGTCACGGAAGAGGTGAGGCGAAATTTCTCCCGCGCGATCAGAAAGTGCAGCAGCTGATCGCGGATCAACATCACAATTGCAATCACACACCAGAGTTCAAGCAACCTATCGCTCTCGGGTAGGTGCTTGCGCAGGATGTCGTCGAAGATCCACGACCGCGCCAGCCACATGATCAGCAAGTAGCAGGCTGCCAGAACCGCGAGACCGGCCGACGCCATGGCGAGGCGGATGAACACCTTCGGAGGACTGAACTTGTGCATCCAGCCCGTTACCATGGGAAACAAGAGATTTGCGACGCCCGTGGAGAGCAGATTGACCGGCATGACCAACAATCGCGTCGCACCCAGTGCCGCTACGGCCGTGACACCCAGCGATCCGGCCACCAAGTAGTTGTATCCCTGGCTGAACAGCCAATGTACGGCGCTCCCGAAGGCAGACCATGCCCCGAGAGGCGCAATCTCGCGAAGCATTCCCAATGGCGCCTGCGGGTTCCAGGGTTCGTGACTCCAGAGCTTCTTGGCCAGGAATCGACTGCCAAGGATGGACGCGAATGCCAGCGTCAGCGCAGCCGTGGCGGCCGGCAACGACGTGAGTGTCGCCGCATAGGCCCCGACCACCAAAAGTGCACAGTAAACGATGTCGGCTCCGAGCACGTCGTTCGGACGGCGGAAGGCGAATAACACCGAACGCAAAAAATTGCGGCGCAGCGAGGTGACCGTGGCGGCAGTGCCGGCAAGCAACGTCAGCGCGATCGGCCAATCGAGCGCGCCGCGCACTTGCAACACTGCGCCCATGATCACCGGCCCGAGCCCGAGAAACGGCAGCAGCCGGCTTTGATCTCGATCGAGCCCACCGACCAGATTTGCGCGCTCCGTGCGGTCCGATCTGGTCATGCGGATGATCATCGGCGGTCCGATGAATGATCCCTGCAGACTGGTCAGAAGCCCCACGGTCGTTAATATCAATACGTAATATCCATATTCCGCATCGCTGGTCCGCCTGACCAACAGTAAGCCGACGATGAAGGCGGATGCCGAGAGCATGGCCTGAATGGCTATGGCTCCGCTGAACATGCGCAGTGACGCAGTGTGCTTCCCGAGAAGTTTCCTGAACATCGTTGATAAGTTTGTGTCGAATTGGCGAAATTGCGGCGGCGTTGCGCCGATGATTGCTTCAACGCAAGTCCCGCAAACACGAAAAATTTCCCGCAGTATACTGGGCCGCGTATCGTCGGGGACGATACCATGTGTGCCGAGAACTTAACTGTGTCGTTTGTTCGGATTTCTGCATCGGGCGTAGACTGGAGGCGAATTGTCGGGTACGCCGCGGAAAGGATGCTCACGATGAAGCTTGCGGCGGGATTGCTGCTCGCAACACTGTGGACGCTCGCCGGCGGTTGCTCGGGTGCATCGACGGCTCAACCCGCAGGAAGGCCGGATTCACCCGGCATGAGCGGGCAGGTACGGTTTGATCATCACTTGCTCGTTGATCAGTTCGGCTACAGACCCGGTGACCCCAAAATCGCCGTGATTCGGGACCCGCATCTCGGCTACGACAGCGCGGATAAGTTCGTGCCGGGGTCCATCTATCAGGTACGCAGCGCCGACGACGGTCATGTCGTATTGAGTGGGACGCCGGTCGCCTGGGGCCGCGGCGCGGTCGAAGCATCCTCCGGCGATCGTGGCTGGTGGTTCGATTTCTCTTCGGTCACGGCGCCCGGCACCTATTTCGTGTTTGACTCGCAGAGGAACGCGCGCTCCGCGACTTTTCGCATCGACCAGCTCGTCTATAAGAACGTCCTGCAGGCCGCGGTGCGGATGTACTTCTATCAGCGCAGCGGTTTTGCCAAGCATCAGCCATTCGCCGAAGCATGCTGGGAGGACGCGGCGGCCTATGGCGGCCCCGATCAGGACTTGCAAGCACATGACGTCACCGACCGCACCAACGCCGCCAAAGTGAAGGATCTCAGCGGCGGCTGGTTCGATGCGGGCGACACCAACAAATACGTCACGTTTGCCGTTGCGGCCGTGCACCAGTTATTGACCGCCTATCAGCAGAACCCCGGTGTATTTACCGACGATTTCTCCATCCCGGAATCCGGCAACGGCATTCCGGACGTGCTCGATGAGGTGAAATGGGAAACCGACTGGCTCAAGAAGATGCAGTACAGCGACGGAAGCGCTGCGCTCAAGGTCGGTGACATAGTCTATACACCGGCAGCACCACCGAGTTCGGATCGCAGCCAGCGATACTACGTCCCGAGCTGCAGCTCCGGCACCATCGCGGCCGCGGGCATGTTCGCGCATGCCGCCTACGTTTTCGGCGGGGTTGGCGCGCTGACGCATGAAAGCGCAGACCTGAAAGCCCGGGCGATTGCCGGTTGGAACAATTACCAGCGGATTACCCCGAAGCAGATTCACTGCGACAGCGGAATCGTCCACTCTGCCAACGCCGATTGGAGCGAACCCGACCAGAACGCCGCCGCGGTCGTCGCGGCCATCTACCTATACGCAATCACCGAGGATGTCGTCTACGGCGATTACGCCAAGCTTCATTACCGCGAACTGAGGCCCTATCACGACGTCGGCTGGTCGCGCTACAAGGCGGAACAAGGCGAAGCCCTACTGTTCTATACGACCTTGCCGCGCGCCGATGCCGGTCTGCGCAGCACGATATTGGCCGACAAACTGCACGACGCCAAAGCGGGAAATCATGTCTACGGCTTCAGTGAGGACGACGACTTGTACCGCGCCTTCATGCCGGACGCGCAATACCATTGGGGCAGCAACGAGCCGCGCGCCCAGTACGGCAATACGAACATGGACGTTGTGACCTACGCTCTCGACGAGGCCAACAACGCCGCCTATGTGTCGCGGGCGCTCGGCATGTTGCACTACTTCCATGGAGTCAATCCCCTCTCGATGGTCTACCTGAGCAACATGTACCGCTTTGGAGCCACGCGATCGGCGAACGAGATCTACCATACCTGGTTCTGGTCCGGCACGAAGTGGAGCAATGCGCTCACTTCGGCCTGCGGGCCGGCGCCAGGCTATGTACCCGGCGGTCCCAACGCCAATGCGGTGAAGGACGGCGTACCCGCCGAGTTGGCCCCACCCTCCGGCCAACCACCGCAAAAGTCCTATCGGGATTGGAACGGACCTTGGCCGGATTCCTCCTGGGCGGTCACGGAGCCGGCAATTTACTACCAGGCCGCCTATGTCAAGCTGCTGTCGAGGTTTGCACACTAGCCGAAGCGTCGAGCCGTTACGGCGGCACCGCACAGATTCGCTTATAGTCGGAGATATGCTCGACCTGCTCATCACGGCGCTGCTGTTGATTCTGGCTTTGCCGGCGGTGATCTCGGCCGCCTATCTGTTGCTGGCGACGGTACTATCGCAGAAGCCGACCGTGCCCCAATCGAGGTCCCGGACGCTGCGCTTCGACGTCATCGTACCTGCACACAACGAAGCCGCCGTCATCTCGCGCACGGTTGCCAGCTTGCGCCAGGTGACGTGGCCCGAGGACAAATTCCGCATCGTTGTTTGCGCCGATAACTGCACCGATGAGACTGCGGAGCGCGCGCGCGCGGCCGGCGCGCGGGTGATCGAGCGTCAAAACCCCGCGCAGCGCGGCAAGGGTTACGCCCTCGAATTCGCTTTTCAGGCGAGCCGTACTGCCGGCCTCGCCGATGCCGTCGTCATCATCGATGCCGACGCCGAGGTGTCGCCGAACATTCTCGAAGCGATCTCTGCACGCATCGAACGAGGCGCTCGAGCGGTGCAAATCCACTACGGGGTTCTCAATCCCATGGCGTCGTGGCGGACGCGCCTCATTACGATCGCAAAAGGAGCGGTACACGTGGTCCGGTCACGGGCGCGTGAACGCCTGGGACTATCCTGCGGCATCCGCGGCACCGGCTGGTGCGTCACCCATGAGTTGCTGCAGGCGGTCCCTTATAAGGCGTTTTCGCTCACCGAAGATGTCGAATACGGAATCGATCTGGGGCTCGCCGGCTTCCGCGTGGCGTATGCGGATGAGGCGGACTGTAACGCCGAAATGGTGTCGAGCGAACAAGGTGCACGCACCCAGCGCCAGCGTTGGGAGCGCGGGCGATTCCAGCTGATGCGTTCTAAGACGGGGCCGCTGTTGAGTGCGGCGTTGCGTCGGCGTAGTGCGATATGTCTGGACCTCGCGCTCGATCTGCTGGTATTGCCGATTTCCTATATCGCATTGCTGATCGCGGCATTGATCGCCGTGGCCGGCGTGGCCGCCCCTTGGTATTCCGGCATGCGCATATGGCTCTGGATCGGTGCCGCCTGCGCCGCGAGCTTGATGTGCTATGTGCTGCGGGGTTGGCAGCTCAGCGGGATCGGCCTGATCGGTGTATTGGACCTCGCTCGCGCGCCCGGATTTCTGTTGTGGAAACTGCAGCTCCTGTTGCGTGGCCGCAGTTCGAATGCTTGGGAGCGCACTGATCGCGAGCGCCCATGACCGCGACAACACGTTCAGTTTCGCCGTTGCGGCCCCGGAATGCCCCGCCGGCCGGCATATCTCGGCTGCCGGCTTGCTGCCGCCCGGCCGGCCGCCGATTGCTGGCCTTGCGCCGCCGATTGCTGGCCTTGCGCCGCCGCTGTTCGGCTTTGCATCTTTTGGTCCAGCAACGTCCTGGCCATGGCAATCGTCGCGATGGTCATGATGGTGAATTCGCAGGTAAGCGAATTGAGCCAGCGCGACTCGGTCAAATTCGCGATCAACTGTTCGAACAGCAAGCACAAGTAGAGAGCCCCTTGCGGCCGGATGGTCACAAACAGCCGCATTGCCTGGCGCAGATACACGATGAGGTAGCCCAGCAGGCATAGGGCCCCCACGGCCCCCAAGTCGTTGATGATATCGAGATATCCGTTGTGACCCTCGGTCGGATAGAAATACAGGCGCTGCAGCATCTCCATCGAAGGCGATCCCGGTAACTGGATCCAGTAGGCGCCATATCCGGATCCGAGCAGAGGACGCATTGCGATGTGCTGATTCATGATGGCCCATATGTCTGTGCGCCCGCTGAACGTCAAATCCTTGCCGGTGATCGACGTGATCGGCGACAGCAGGACGCCGGAGCCGGGCACGAGATTCAGCACCGCCAACGAGTACACCAGCAGCACGGCGACGAACAGCACGATCATGTACGGCAGGTATCGACGCAGTCCCGAGGGAGGGCGCAACAACATCAACATCAAGATGCCCGCGAATACCACGTCCACGATCGAGCTGGAGCTGCGCGATTTCACCAGGCATATGGCAGAGACCCCGATGCCGAGCGCTGCCTGCCACCATGGTTTCTCCCGGCTGAGCCCCGCGTGCAGCCAGAGTAGCAGCCCAATGGCCGCGATTGACCCCAGTCCGTTCTTTTGCGTCGCCAGTCCGTGCCAGGCGCCGACCACCGCCGCAAGATCGAGTTGCTCAATGGCGAGCTCCGGCGCCGCGATCACGAAGATGATTGACCCCACGAGCAGGGCCGTAAGGACCGGCCGCAGTACGCTCTGAAATCGCGTGGTTCTCCACGTCAGAAGCGCGAAGGCAACGGCGTCCAGCACGGTGATCGACACTCGAAATAGCCTGCGGAACGTCACGCCCGGCTCGATTGACCAGAGAGCGCTTGCCGCCACCAGCGCGATGAACACCAGTAGAAACGGGTTGATCTGGCGCAGAAGCTTGAGCGCGAGGGCCGAGCGCGACAGCGGCACCACGACCCCGAAGGCCAACAGGGCCAACCAAATCGTCCGATTGAACGCGCTCCCCTCGGTCGGCATGCCGCCCGTAGCCGGCCCATAGGTAAAGCCATCCGGGATGACCACCAGCAGCACCATTACCCAAACCACGAGGGTCGCTACCGTCGATGGGCGTCCCGGCCGCGGCGCCGGCATTGCCGGGCTCGCCCCTTTCCCCGACCTCCATCGAGCCGCCGCGTTCACGCCTTGCTTCGTGGAACGTCGGCGAAGGGATTCTTGTACATCCCCAGCAGCTGCCGCGCGAACAGGTACAGGAACGGCGGTTGGTGCACGACATAGCGGCGCCAGCGCTGTCGTGGTTCTCTCACGACTCTATACAGCCATTCGAGACCTGCATTGGTCACCCAGGCGGGTGGGCGCTTGAGACTTTCCGCCTCGTAATCGATCGTGCCCCCGAGCGGCAGGAAAAGCCTGATTCCCGGCAGGCGACTGCGGTACTTGAAAATGAATTTCTCCTGCCGTCCCCCACCGAGCCCGACCACCAGCACGGTAGCACCCGACCGGTTGATCTCCGCGATGATCTGCTCGATCTCCTCGGGATCGCGATCGTAGTCGCGCGACGGCGCGATGGTACCGACGACCATCTCACGGCCGACCTTTGCATTGACTTTCTGGCGCGCAATCTCGGGAATGCCGGCACCCCCGCCGCAGATGAACACCGTGACCGAGGGGTCGTCCTTGTACCGAGTGTAGAACCGAGGGAAATAATCGGAGCCCGATACCCGCTCCTTCAGCGGTGTGCCCAGCAACCGGGCCGCGACGACCAGGATCTGGCTATCGCAGGTGATCACATCAAACTGCGGCAGGAGCTCGTAGAAATCCCGGTCCTTCTGCAATTTCATGATCGAATCGACATGCAAGGTCAGCATGACTCCCTGCCGGAAATTCTCGACCAGGTCGTCCATGGTGATATCGTCGACTTCGGCGTTCAACAGCCGCACCTTTCTCGCCATTTCCTCCATCCTTTGCAATGCTGCCGCCGTTGCTCGTGCGGACAGAAGCGAATTTAGCTGTGAGTCAACTGATCGATCAGCTGCTTGGTCTGCGCAATGTTTCGGCGGCTGGAGGCGCCGAACACGATCGATTCGACGTGCGGAAACCCGCAAACGTATTCCAGAGCCGGCTTCGGCTGCAGAGCGCCGCTTGCGAATACGGACATCGCGATCAACCGGCACTTCCCGTGAGTCATGAGCTCCTCATACGCCTGCATGCCGCCGCACATTCTGAAGCCGATCTTGTTGATATTGGTGCAGATGATCGGGTCATCGATGCCGGCTTTCTGCAATCGCTGCAGCAAAAGCGGTGCATTCATGGTTATGAAGCCCGGCTCCGCGTTGTAACGCTCGCGCACACAGTTGGCGAAAATCTTGAACGCTTCGTCAAACCCCAGGCCCAACAAGAAGTCCGTGGCCACGTTCTGCAGAAAGATCACCGGCGTATTGAGCCCGGCGAACATCTTCATCTCCGCATCGATCAACAGCGTGGCGAGACCTTCAACGTCCTGCCGCGCCAACGACATGCCGCCGCGCAACAACGCGCCCAGCTTGTTCTCCTCCGGCAGGAAGCTGCGGACTGCGCCAATCATTCCCAGTTCGGCCGCCGCGTTCGCATACTTGTGCGCATACGGCATACAGGGATAAAAGACGTAATCCGGGTACTTGTCGCGATTGGTGCGAAAATACTCGCAGATCTCGCCCATGCGTTCGTGCGTCGTGCACATGAACGTCTTCACGCCTTCGGCATACGCATCTTCGAGCACGCCGATAATCGCCTTCCCATCCTGAAAGCGCATCGCCTGCGCACGGGCTTTTTCCTCCGACATGTGATTCACGCCGAAGAACTGGTTGTCGCCGAATAAGACTCTGTCCATTGGGGTCACTGTCGGATTGATGCGGTAGTAGGCACGAGCAATCAGGTCTGCGGCTTCAGCCGGTCGAGAACTGATCGCATGAAGGTTTTTCGCGGGCGTGACGCGGCATCGAGTTCGCCGCCGCCCCCGACAGCCGGATCGTTCAGGGCGATCGTCGTCCGCGGCTTTTGTGCGTCCTGGCGCAGCATTGCCGCGGTCAATATCGTGTCGGCGGCCGTGCGGAACGTACTGAGCGGCACCGCGCCGGTATTGATGCACTGTACGAAATGATCGATTTGCGCCGAGTACTCCTCGCCCCGCACGTAGAACCACACCGGCTTGGTCAACTCGGTCGTATACCGCACGTTCCAGCCTTCGGTAAACCCGTCGGCGGCCTGCTCGTGGCTTCGAAGGTAGACCTGAAGCTCCTGGCGGTCGACGTTGATGCGGCCATTGCTGCCCCAGAAATTCAATCGTACCGACATCTTACGGTAGCTGTCGTCGCTCCAATTGGTGGCCAACTGGCCGAACAATTTGTCGGAGTATTGAAGTGTGGAGTAGACCTCGTCATCCACATCATTCGAGAACACGCTGTTGAGCACGGTTCCAGAAACCGCGATCGGCCGTCCGATCAGATAGTTGGTCAAGTCGATGGCGTGGCAGGCGTAGTCGAACAGCGCGCCGCCGCCCTCACTCTTCTGTGCGCGCCACGTAGAGCCCTTCGGTCGCAGCACGACCGGCCCGTAAGCCTCGATGCGCACGTGATGCAACTCGCCAATGAGCTTCTGATCGAGAACACGCTTGGCTTCATTGAAGGCGGCAACGAATCGATAGTGATAGCCGACCTGATTGACGAGCCGCTTCTTTTCGGCCAATTCCGCCAGCCGGTAACCGGTTTGCGGGTCGAGGCCGAACGGCTTCTCACAAAAGACGTGCAGCCCGCGCTCGAGCGCCAGGCTCACAATTTCAGCGTGATATCGCGAGGGGGTTGCGACGAACAGGCAATCGAGCGGCACCTCGTCCAGCATTTTTTTATAATCGCTGTAGGTTGTGACCCCGGTGTACTTGGACAACACGTCGAGGACATAGGTCGAGGTGTCGCAGACCGCCTTCAGCTCTATACCCGGATGGGCATTGACCATCGACTGATGAGACAGTCCCATTTTTCCCAAACCGACGATTCCAGCTCTAATCAACGTCATTGCTCGTTCCAGTGCGCAAAGATGCCCGCCGCGGCGCAGGCGGCCGCGGTTCCCGAGTCTACGCGAGCGCGCGCCGGAAGGGGTGTGAAATGAGTCCTAGTCACGAAGGTACCAGCGAGCCGTCTCATCGATTCCCGCTTCGAGCGCCGTCCAACGAAGGCCGAGGACTTGTTGCGCACGGCTCACGTCCAGCCTAATCTCCTGTTGCATCAGTCTCAGCAGAGACGGCGGCATGGGGGGCGGCACGCGCGCTGCGGACAATTTCGCGGCACGCAGCGCCGACTCCAAGATCTTCAACGGCGGCGCCAACAATTTGGCTTCGAACGACAAGCGGCGGTGCGAAATGCGGCTGATGGGCACCGCCCGAAGCGCGCGCCCATAGCGGCTCAGATATTCGTTCCAGGTCGGCGGATTTGGCGCCGACAAATTGAATATTGCCGTCCCGAGCTGCGTCATCGCCGGCGTCAGGCAGGCGATGATCGCGGCAATAAGATCGTCGACATGAACCAAGTTGCAGTAGCCGTCGCCGTTCGCGCCCAGATCGCCCAGCCGGTGGGCGACCAGAAAGTCGCCGATTCGAATGCTCCATTGCGGGCTTCCCGGACCGTACACACAACCCGGCCTAAGAATCACGCTGCGTGGGTAGCCGGCCGCCCATTGCTCCGCTGCAATTTTGGCCGCGCCATATGCGCCTAAATCAGCGCGCAAGGGAGCGGTCTCACCGATCAATCCGCTCGCGTTGCCGTAGACGGACATGGTACTGAGATGGACCACTCGCGGCATCGCCCCCGAGCGCGCCGCCGCGGCAAACAGGGCGCGCGCGCCCTCACTGATTGTGGTCATCTTGCCGGCGACGCAGTTGACTGCCGCGTGGACCCCCTCAAGTGCGCTTGCGACCTCCGCTTCGTGGGCGGCATCGACAATCCGGTATTCGACGCCCTCGGCTGGTGCGTGGGGTGAAGCCCGCACGCCGGCAATGGGCATCGCCCAGTCGGTTTTACGCAGCGCGTCCACCAGCTTCCGGCCGATGAAGCCGTTGGCGCCCAACACTAAGATTCGCTGCCGCATATCAGGAACGACGATTGAACATGGATTGCCTTGAAGATTGGGCCAAGCGCAACAGCCGGGCCTGAGAACTTACATCAGCCGGCGCCATCCAGAAACCGAGCCGCGCGCGTCTTCCCGTCGCGTGCCAGTGTCACGAGCCTGGCAACGTCGTTGACCGTGCGGGCTGCACGCACGTGTTCCTCGGACAGTGTGACAGCGAACTCGTCCTCCAGGGCAATCAGCAGGCGTACCGAGCCGTTGTCGGTCCATTCTGCGATCTGCGTGGGGCCATCCAGCGGACTGGGAAGTGCCCGCAGCCGGAACACGCGCTTGACGATTGACGCCACCGAGCGGCCGACGGCGCGCGCCACATCGTTGCTCATGACGCGGGCCGGCACGCCGGCGATTACCGCGCCTTCAGCAACGACTCCGGCCACCGTACTGCCGCTCATGACGCGGGCACCGTCACCGATCCGCGCCCCGCGCAACACCGTTACACGCGCACCCAGCACCACGTTTCGACCGATCACGATCGGCGCGATGCCGCCCGGCGAGTCGCGGTCGTCAACCCTGTGATAGTCGTTGTCCAAGATCAGGCAAAATGGTCCGATGCGCGTGTCATCGCCAATCTGAATCGAGCACCTAGCCGATATAGCCGCGCCGTACGAGATGAACACACGGTTGCCGATGGCGAGTTGCGCATCACGCATGACGACCAAGTGCGATTGAACGGGGTGCGAACTTAGGTAGAAATCCTCCCCAATCTGGATTTGTCCGTCGTTCTCCAGATGAGGGCAGCCGGCCATGACAGTCCGCGGACCCGACCGATTGATCGAGCGTTGACGGAATCTCGTCCGAATTCGCTCGACGAAGCCAAACCCAGCGCCCGACCCGCCGACTCCGGCACCACTCCCAGCGACGCTGGGACTACTCATTGGACGCTCGGCGCTTGATCGCCGACGCACTCCCCGTGGCAAAGCAACGCAGCCCGAGCAAGGCGCTCGGGAAGAGCAATTTATCTACAGGCCAGTCAGGCACGTGAACCGCGGGCAGCGCGGCGCGCACGCGCGCACGCGCGGCGTCCCGCGCGTCTATGTAGACGACCGCGTCGAGGCATACGCCAAGGCGCGCGGCGAGTGCACCGAGCTTTTCTGTCTCATCACCGTCGGCAACCCCAAAACCGGCGAAGTCCTCCTCGCGCAGGACGGCTTCGGGAATGGCGCGGAGCGCCTCCAGCATCTCGGACTTGGTCGAACTCCCGATGAGTGCGAGGAGTACGCCGCCGCGCCGCAGCGAGCGAAGCGCCTGCTGAAAAGCAATAGAGGCCTGTCCCAGCGACACTGACGCAGCCCCGTCCGCCGCGGCCCCCATCCAGAGCGCATCTTCTTGGCGCAGCACCAGAAGGCTGCGCTGCCTCCCGAACAGCGTTGCAAGGGCCGCGCGGATATCCCTCGCCGCCTCCGCCAAGATTGGGCGCGCCATGGCCATGCCACCGAGATACCAGGCGCGGGGGTTGAACCCGGCAGGACCCACCGCCGCTTGCCAGCGCGCGGCATCCAGCACGAACACGTTCGCGCGTGTACCGAGGACCCGCATCAACCGCAGGTTCATCGCGGACAAAGCCGATAAAACTCCGCCCGGCCGCCCATCCAGCACCCCCAGCCCGCGAACGTGGGGCGGCTGCGTCCAAGTGGGCAGCAGCACGTACCGGTAGCGAGCGGCGCTCTCAACCGCCAGCGCGCAGAATGCGTCCACATCGGCGTCCAGATCCTGATCGACGATCGACTCGCCGTTGAGCAGCCGCGCGAACGCGGGCACGGCCGCTTCGGGCTGGGTCCAAACGAGCAGGAAGTCCCGGGCGTCCGCGCGCGCAGGTGCTGCCAACAGGGACGCAAGCCGCTCGCCGATGAGAATCTCGGCATCCACCGGCGGACTTGCATCCCCAACGCCGAGCTCGTACAAGAGATCATCGAGCCGGAAATTGGAGATGACGCTGCCTCGAAGCCGGGCAGTGTCCGCTGCGGTGATGTTGCTACCCTGCGGCGTCGCCGGACCAGGACTTACCACCTGCGGCGCGGCGCCGAATCGGGGCAACGAGCGAGCCGGTATGCCGCTCGCCAGGTAATGCGGCGGAACATCGGTCTCGACGATGCTGCCGGCCACGATCACCGCGCCGTCGCCTATCTTGACGCCCGGTCTCAAGGTGACCCGCCCCGCAAGCCAGACTCCCTTGCCGATGTCGATGGGCAGCGCAGCAACGGGCATCGAATCCAGCAGCGCTTCCGGAATATCGACATCTGATATGATGCAGTGCGGTCCGATCATGGTGCCGCTGCCGATCGAGACGCGGCTGCCGGCCGCGACGACGGTGCCAAAATTGATGAGTACATCGTCGCCGATCTGGATCCGGCCCGCGGAGCCGGTGATCAATTCGATGGGCAACCAGGAAGAGTTAACATTCAAGTGGTCACCGATGACGATCGAGCCCCGGTTCTCCACTCGCAGTCGTCCGGCGACCCTGGCGCTTGCGCCGACGGCATCGCAGTCTCTGAGCGCACCGTGCGCGCGCATCAATTGGGCGATGAACTTCAGGCCCTTTCGAATACGCCGCGCGAGGCTAAGATGGCTATCCCGCTCCCAGGAGCGCCGTATGCGCGCTCCGAGCCTTTGCGATTGCGGCGCGCTTGTATTCGGCTCCAAGTTCATGCTGTGCACCAACTCTATTGCAATTAGACCCGGCCCGGTAACCGCCGCCGAAGCGCATGCTGTGCCTGCCGACCATGTTTCGCTGGCATGACTTTCTCGGCATTTGCAGCTAGCTTATAAAATTTACAACGGAGTGCCCCCACAATGTCCGTCAGAGCCATCATAAACGATACCTTCACACAGGTCGCGACCGAGCAGCAGCGAACTCTGTCCCAATTGTCAGATAATGTTAAATTGCTGGAGTCCGGCCTCGACTCCCTGAGCTTCGCCCTCATCGTCGCCCGGCTGGAGGATACTCTGGGGTACGATCCTTTTGTCAGCGTCGACAGCATTCCCGTGACTTTCGGAGATTTTGTAAAGCTTTACGAGGATTATGCTCAATAGCTGCGGTAACCCTTTAAGTAGGCCGCGCGTAAGCAACGTAACGCCCGCCCCAAATCACCGTCAATTTACCGAAATTCGCGCTGGTCTTGATGAGCCAGGCAACGCCGTAGTGCCACCCGAAGATCCACGCCACCGATGCGATGGCGGCCGCGAGCAGCATCTGCACCAACGCCCTCAGAAAGAACACGATGCGTCCCGGCCAACCGATGGGCCTGAAGCCCCCGGTCACGGTGTAGCGGGCAAAGGCCTGACCGCCGCTGAGCGCCCGCATCAAGAGCCAGTGCAGCGATAGCCGTTTGGGCTCGATGGGTTCGTAGACAGGCGCCTTCTCGGACCAGACTATTTTTGCGCCGTTGCGCGCGAGCCGCACCAGCATGTCGACGTCTTCGCCCGCCATGAGTCCATGGCGAATGTCGAAGGGACCCGGTTGGGCGCGCAAGCACTCAGCGCGCAGCACCAGGTTGCCGAATCGCATGCCGCTGTAGGGCACTACGGCGCCTTCGGGCTGGTGCGGAAAATCGTAGAATCGTCCGCGGCGAATCCACGCGGGCGCCGTCTCGGGCACCTGCGGCTCGACCGGCGACAGTACTCCGTCGGCCTGGAATTCATCCGCCGCCTCGAGAAGTCTGCGCAACCATTCCTTGGGCGCCCGTTCGTCATCGTCGATGAACGCCGTCCATTCGCCCGTCGCAAGTTCGAAGGTTCGATTTCGCGTGATTGCGATATTCGGGATGGGCTGCACGTCATAGTCGATGCGAAACGGGGCGCCGGCGGCACGGCATTCATCAACGATGGCGCGCGCGCCGCCGCCCGGATCGTTGTCGACGACGACGACTTGATCGGGCAAGCGCTCCTGATGCACCAAGTCCTCGAGCACCGCGCGCAGGCGATCGTTGCGCTGAAAGGTGGCCAGACAGATGCTGACCTTTGGCGCTGTGGACGTGTGCATGGCGAGATTATTGACCCTGTTTACGTTGCAGTGTGCCGCTCGATGCCGGCCATTTTTTCGATCGACGAGCGCTTCATTTCACAGAGTCGATGCCGACCGTTAATATACTATCCTATCAAATGGATACCCGCATACCCCGCGTAATCGATCGCAGATTGCCGACCGATCGATCCGCAGCACGATTCGCGCCGCGCTCCGCCGCATGATTTTAGACGCAAACGATTTGCCGGATGGCACGTCGCTGCATGCCGACATATGCATCATCGGCGCGGGAGCCGCGGGCATCACGATGGCGCTGCACTTCATCGGCGATCCGCGGCAGATACTGGTCCTCGAGTCCGGGGGCCTGAAGCCGGAGCGGGCGACCCAGGATTTGTACGCCGGAACCGTCGCCGACGAGCGCCTGCACAGCCCGCCAGATCGCTACCGGCAGCGCCGTTTCGGCGGCACCACAACGATCTGGGGCGGACGCTGCATGCCGCTCGATCCCATCGATTTCGAAGCGCGCGACTACCTGCCTCACAGCGGCTGGCCGATCGGCCTCGCCGACCTCGCGCCCTACTATCCCGATGCAAACATTCTGTGCGAAGCCGGGGAATTCAAATACACGGCGGAGGAGGCCTTCGACCCGCCGCCGCGGCCGATGATCGAAGGATTCTCCAGCCCGAATTTCACTACCGACTCGATCGAGCGTTTCAGCTGCCCGACCGATTTCGGCGTGCGCTACGGCCGGCGTCTGCGCGAGGCGGGCAATGTGCGCGTACTGCTGCACGCGAACGTGACCTCTCTGCAACTCGAGGAGTCGGGCCAGCGGGTGCGCGGCGCGACGGTGCGCACCTTGCACGGCCGCAGGTTCGAAGTGGGCGCCGGCCGGTTCGTGCTCGCGACCGGCGGGCTCGAGGTCGCGCGGCTGCTGCTCGCAAGCCGCGACGTGCAGCCACAGGGTATCGGCAACGGGCACGACGCGGTGGGCCGGTACTACATGTGCCACCTCGCGGGAACGGTCGGCGCGCTGACCATCAACCGGCCGCTCGGCGCCGTATGGAACGGCTACGATGTATCCGACGAAGGCGTGTACTGCCGACGCCGTATCGCACTGACGGCAACGGCGCAACGACAGCATGGCATCGGCAATTTCATCGCCAGGCTGCACCACCCGCGGATCACCGATCCGGCGCATCGCAACGCCATTCTGTCGCTGCTGTACCTGGCCAAATTCATGATTCCCTACGAGTACGGCAAGCGCCTGCACGGGGAGGAGCGCGCCAGTTTCGCGACCTGGCTGCAGCACGTTCGCAACGTGGCCTCAGGTCCCTTCGATGCCGCCGGCTTCGCCTGGCACATGTTGAAGGATCGCAAACTCGCGCAGCGCAAATACCCCTCCATCATCATCAAACCCAAAGCTAATTTGTACAGCCTGGACTTTCACGGCGAACAGCAGCCGAACCCCTCGAGCCGGGTGAGCTTGGGAGAGACGGCCGACGCGCTCGGCATGCCGCGGCTGTCGATCGACTGGCGCTACACCGCGCTCGACGTCGATACGGTCGGCCGCTCGCTCGCGCTGCTCCAGGCGGATCTGCGCAGGGGCGGAGTCGGCGACCTCAAGTTCGATCCGGGGAGCCTCGAGGGCGAGATCACCCGCTACGGCGCCTACGGCGGCCATCACTTGGGTACGGCCCGCATGGGCACCGATCCGCGCTCGAGCGTGGTGGACGGCGACTGCCGAGTGCATGGCGTGGGCAATCTGTTCGTCGCGGGCGCTGCGGTTTTTCCGACATCCAGTCAGGCGAACCCGACCCTCACCATCGTCGCGCTCGCCTTGCGCCTTGCGCAAATGCTCGAGCGCGAGCACTGAACGGTGCGTTTACAGCCAGGTGTATCTGACTTCGATCCCCGCCGTCGTGTCGCTGAAATTATAGATGTCGATATTTGAGCTCCGCGACTGTCTGTTCAAATATGCTTTAAGCCGCAGCCGCCGCAGGATTTGGTAGTTGACGTTGAGCGATCCTGTGGGTGAGTTGTCGACCCGCCCGTTGGCGTCGGACCCGGGAATGATTTGTCCTATGAACTGGCTGTGCATGTAGCCACCGCTCACCACGACATCGAGACGGTAAGTCGCCTGCCAATTCAGCCCGATGCTGCCGCCCGTGTCGATCTCGGATCCGCCGGCCGCCAGATAGCTGTTGAGAGCGCGCGTAAATTGAACGGTGATGCTGGTCTTTCCGGTCAATTGACGCGAGTAGCCGAATTGCCCGGTGACGCCGCCGGCACTGTTCACATTGTCGGTCTGAGTACGTTTGGTATACCCCACCGCTGCATTCAGCGACGTCAGCGCGCTGGCGGTGTACTTCATCGTCAGATCGGCGGTGGTCTGGTTGTAGTCTCCGACGTCGGGCGCATTCTCGAAAACGCCGGCGATGTGGTCGAGCGAGATGCCATAGCTCAAGTTCGTGACGGCTCTGTTGAGAACGGCGAGGTGAGTGCCCGTTTCGCGCTCCTCGAAGTCCGGGAAGCTCTGCAGCGGCGATTTCAAGTCGTGCGAATACACCCCCGTTTCCACACGCCAGTCCGTATGAATATTCATATTCAGCGTGGCACTGATCTTGCGGTCGACGTCGATGGTTAATTGCGTGCTGTTGCCGAGCGCGAACGGCGCCATGAGCTGTTCCTGCCGGGCTTCGATCAACCCGTCGAACAGCCGGGTCATCTTCCAATCGAATGCGACGTCGCCGAGGTATTCATTGTGATCGAGGTCGGTGAAATGGTCATAGTCGAAGCGCCGTCCCTCGAGGGTGGCGGTCAGTTTTTGCTGACTCCATAGGTAGGTCCCATCCATGCCCACGACGGATCTCAAGTCGGTGTCGGCCAGGGTCGCATCGCCGAAGTTGAGAAAATTGGTCTGTGCGTTCTCGGCCCTGAATACGTTGGAATCGTGTTCAAAGCGCTCATCCACATACGGATTCACGGTCAATTGCGCGAGCGCCGGGCCTGCCGGCGCGAACGCGGAGGCGAGCGTCGCAAGCCCAGGGAGGAGGCAGGTTTTGCAGACGTCGCGGAGCTTATTCATTGGCAGTTAGTGGTTCTAGTTCTCATGATGTCGCCGCAATACTACCGTGGATGTGCGGGCCAAGGGAGGTTCGCGAGGTGACATATCGCATGGAGCTATGCGGGACGTGTTGCAATATAGGAAACGAAGGGACTCAAGTTGGGGAGCAGCCTCATCAGCGAATTCCGCAGGCGCGTGTGGAACTGTCCGCGGTAGATCACCTTGGTGATGGCGAATCCAATTTTCTCCAGAAATTCAATCACTTCCGTCGTAGTGTACTCCCGGACATGCCCCATGTGCCCGAGCTTTTCGAGCTTTTGGTACTCGGCATAAATGCTTCCGTTGCAGGAATAGGCCCGGTTCTTTACCAAGAAATTGATGATTCCCGCGAGCGACCTGAGATTGGGACTCGAGAGCATGAGAGTCGAGCCCGGCCTCATGACGCGCAGCACCTCCGATAGGGTGAATATCGGGTTGATCCGCAGATGTTCGAACAATTCGTTGAATACGACGGCGTCGAACGATTCGTCCTCGAAGGGCAGCCTCTGGGTTTCTATATTGCACTTCACGACGGAGACCCCGATCTTGCCGATCGTGCCGGCATATCTCTCGGGGGCGATGTCGCACCCGGTGACTCGAAAGTTACTGCGGTGGAGCGCAGCAGTGAATACCAGCGGGATCGATCCGAGTTCCAAGACGTGGGCGTCCCGCGGCACTTCCTCTTTTGCGATGTCCAAATCCGCCGCGATCCGCAATTTGTGATTCGCCACGTAGGATCGATGCCACTCCGCCAAGGCCGGTTCGTCCGGCGCCAGCCGGCCGGCACAGTCCTCAATGGTGCTCAGCGATTCCGCCGTCGGCTGAATTGCTTCTCGCGCGTAGACCATGAATCGCAACTTTAGTGAACCGCCGAGCTTTGCACGATGGCATTCTTATTCAAATAAATCAATCGGTTGCACCTTGAGCGGCGGCGATTCCCCGCGCCGCACCACAATCCCCGCCGCGCGTGGATGCCGAAACTGCCTCGCCGCTCTCCATACAGTGCTACCTTGCCTGGCTAACATTCAAGGAGACTCGCGTGAATCATTACAAGCCAAACCCCGGCGTAGGGCGCCCCTCGATTTCGGCGGCCGATGATCCGATGCTGGACTACCGCACGCGCTTGGTGCAGAGCCAGGCCGAAGCCGCGGAGCGGCGTCGCATGGATTTGGCCGAACAGTGCTCGCGCCTGAAGACCGCCGAGGAGCGCATCCGCATTTGGGAACGCATCCACGAAGTCACGCTGCCGCGGGATTCCGAGCACCGCCTGCTACCCATCATCGCCGCCAATACGGGCTTGAGCACCGCCGACGTTCTCGACGAACAGCAGCGCCGCGCGACGCTCCGCGCCGCAGTCTAGGCGCTAAATCTCCCAGGCCGAGCTCGCACCTATGATGCCGGCCTCGCGCAAGTACGCGATGATGTGCGAAGCAGCCGCCTCCGGCGCGAGCAAGGTCGTGTCGAGGCGGATTTCCGGATCTTCCGGCACCTCGTAGGGTGAATCGATGCCGGTGAAATTCTTCAATTCGCCGCGGCGGGCCTTCTTGTAGAGACCTTTGGCGTCGCGCGCCTCCGCCAGGCGTAAGGGTGTGTCGACGAACACTTCGATGAACTCGCCCGCCTCCACCAGCGCACGCGCCATGCGCCTTTCCGAGCGAAACGGCGAGATGAACGACACCATGACGATGAGTCCGGCATCGACCATGAGCCGCGCCACTTCGGCGACGCGGCGGATGTTCTCGACCCGATCCTGATCGGCGAACCCCAAGTCCTTGTTGAGCCCGTGCCGCACGTTGTCGCCGTCGAGCAGGTAGGTGTGCCGCCCGTCGGCGTGCAGCTGCTTTTCGACCAGATTGGCGATCGTCGATTTGCCGGCGCCCGAGAGGCCGGTGAACCAGAGAATGCAGGGCTTCTGGTGGCTCAGCACGGCGCGCGAGCGCTTGTTCACGTCGAGCGCCTGCCAGTGCACGTTTTGCGAGCGGCGCAGCGCGAAGTTCAGCAACCCTGCGCCCACGGTGTTGTAAGTGAGCCTGTCGATCAGGATGAAACCGCCCATCACCCGGCTGTCCTGGTAGGGCTCGAAGGGAATGGCGGTCGAGAGCTCAATCACGACGACGCCGATGTCGTTGAGGTCGAGCTTCTTCGCCGCGATGTGCTCCATAGTGTTCACATTGACGCGGTACTTGATCGGCGACACCGTCGCGATCACGGTCGTGGTGCCGATCTTGAGCAGATAAGCGCGGCCCTGCAGCAGAGGATCGTCATGCATCCAAATGACCGTGGCCTCGAACTGATTCGCGACCGCCGGGGGCGAATCCGCGGCAGCCAGGACATCGCCGCGGCTCACGTCGATTTCATCGCTCAGAATCAACGTCACCGATTGGCCCGCCACGCCGGAGCGCGCTTCGCCCTCCCCGGTGAATATGCGCGCCACGGTGCTGGTGCGTCCCGACGGCAGCACCCGCAATGCATCGCCGCGGCGCACCGCTCCGCTCGCGATCAGACCGGCAAACCCACGGAACTCCGGGTTCGGCCGGTTCACCCATTGCACCGGCATCCGAAACGGCGCGCCCTCGGCGGGGTCAGGTACGGCAACTGCCTCGAGATGTTCCAGAAGCGACGGACCCAGGTACCAGGGCGTGCTCGTGCTTCGCAAGGTGACGTTGTCGCCGACGACGGCGGAGACCGGGATGCAGGTGACCGCCTCGAGCTTGATCTGCCTGGCGAACTCACGATACTCGCCCTCGATTTTATTGAAAATGTCGGCCGAGTAGTCGACCAGATCCATCTTGTTCACCGCCACGACGATGTGGCGGATGCCGAGCAGCGCAGCCAGATAGCTGTGCCGCCGGGTCTGCGTGAGCACTCCCTTGCGCGCATCGATCAATATCACTGCCAGGTCCGCGGTCGAGGCGCCCGTGACCATGTTGCGCGTGTATTGCTCGTGGCCGGGAGTATCGGCCACGATGAATTTTCGCTTCTCGGTCTTGAAGAAGCGGTAGGCCACGTCGATGGTGATCCCCTGCTCCCGTTCGGCGGCCAGCCCATCGACCAGCAGCGCAAAATCGACCGCGCCGCCCAGGGTACCGACCTTCATCGAGTCGTCCTTCAGCGTCGCGAACTGGTCGTCGAAAATCATGTTCGCCTCGAACAGGAGGCGCCCGATCAGCGAGGATTTGCCGTCATCCACGGAACCGCAGGTCAGGAAGCGCAGCAATTCCTTGCGCTGGTTTCGCTCGATGTACTCCTCGACGTCGGCCGCCGCCATCAGAAGTATCCTTCCTGTTTCTTCCGCTCCATCGACGCCGAGCCGTCTTTGTCAACGCCGCGGCCTTCACGCTCGGAATTCTTCGTCGACAGCATTTCACGAATCACCGCGGGGACGTCCGCGGCCGTGCTCATCGTGGCACCGGTGAGCGGGTAGCAGCCGAGAGTGCGGAAGCGCACCGACAAGGTCTGCACGCGGTCGTCCTTGCCCAAGGGCAGGCGCTCATCGTCGACCATGATCAATCGGCCGTCGCGGCGCACCACCGGGCGGGGCTTCGCGAAATACAAGGGCACGATGGGTATTTTCTGCAAGTGGATGTACTGCCACACATCGAGCTCGGTCCAGTTCGAGAGAGGAAATACGCGGATGCTTTCGCCGCGATTCTTGCGCGCGTTGTACAGCGACCAAAGCTCGGGTCGCTGATTCTTGGGGTCCCAGCGATGCTGTGCGGAGCGGAACGAGAACACGCGCTCCTTGGCGCGGCTCTTCTCCTCGTCGCGGCGGCCGCCGCCGAATGCCGCATCGAAACCGTACTTGTCCAAGGCCTGGCGCAGCGCCTGGGTCAGCATGATGTCGGAATACGCGGCGCCGTGGGTCCACGGCTTGACCCCGGCACGCGTTCCCTCCTCGTTGGTGTGCACCAAGAGTTCCCAGTTGTGCTGCTTCGCGATCGCGTCGCGGAACGCCAGCATCTCGCGAAAGTCCCACCCTGATGCGATCTGCAGCAGCGGAAACGGCGGCTTCGCCGGCGCGAAGGCCTTGAGCGCGAGATGCAGCATCACCGAGCTGTCCTTGCCTACCGAATACAGCATGACCGGCTTTTCACACTCGGCGATCACCTCGCGAAGAATGTGAATGCTCTCGGCCTCCAGCCGCTGCAAATAGTCGAGCTTGGACATTTACGCGGAGTACTTCGCCGGTGTCTTGCGGCGGACTTCCTCGGCCGTGACGCCGGGCGCGAGTTCGATCAGCTTGAAAGGATCCTTGCGGCTGGGCCGGGAGAACACCGCGAGGTCCGTGATCAGCATGTCGACGACGTTGGTTCCGGTCAGGGGCAGCTCGCATCGGGATTTGAACTTCGGATCCCCCTCCTTCGAGGTGTGATCCATGACCACCACCACGCGCTTCACCCCGGCGACCAGGTCCATCGCCCCGCCCATGCCCTTCACCATCTTGCCCGGAATCATCCAGTTCGCGAGGTCGCCGTTTTCCGCGACCTCCATGGCGCCGAGAATGGCCAGATCGATGTGGCCGCCGCGAATCATCCCGAAACTATCGGCCGAGGAGAAATACGACGTCATGGGCAGCGCCGTCACGGTCTGCTTGCCGGCATTGATCAGGTCGGCATCTTCCTCGCCTTCGTAGGGAAAGGGGCCGGTGCCCAGCATGCCGTTCTCCGACTGCAGCACCACGGTCATGCCGGCCGGAATGTAGTTGGCGACCAGGGTGGGAATGCCTATCCCGAGATTCACGTAGAAGCCGTCGCCGAGTTCCCGGGCCGCGCGGGCGGCCAGCTCCTCACGCGACCACGCCACGGGCATTCTCCTCGCGTCTGCGCACGGTCCGCTTCTCGATCAGCTTCGTGTACTTCGCGCCCTGGATGATGCGCTGAACGAAGATGCCGGGAGTGTGGATGCAGTCCGGATCGAGCTGTCCGGGCTGCACCAGCTCCTCCACCTCGGCCACCGTGACGTGGGCCGCGGTCGCCATGTTGGGATTGAAGTTGCGCGCGGTCTTGCGGTAGACCAGATTGCCCTCGGTATCGCCCTTCCATGCCTTCACCAGCGACACGTCGGCGGTCAATCCCTTCTCGAGCACATAGGTTTCGCCGTTGACCTCGCGCGTTTCCTTACCCTCGGCGACTTGGGTGCCGGCTCCCACCTTGGTGTAGAACGCATAGATTCCCGCGCCGCCGGCGCGGATGCGCTCCGCCAATGTGCCCTGCGGATTGAACTCGATCTCCACTTCGCCGGCCAGGTACTGCCGCTCGAACTCCTTGTTCTCGCCCACATACGAGGAGATCATTTTGCGGATCTGACGCGTTTGCAGCAGCAGCCCCAATCCCACGCCATCCAGGCCCGCGTTGTTGGACACGACGGTAAGATTGCCGATTCCGGACGCGTGCAGGGCGTCGATCAGATTTTCCGGAATGCCGCAGGCGCCGAAGCCGCCGCACATGAGGGTCATGCCCTCCTTCACGACGCCGCGCAGAGCGCTGGCGGCGTCCTGGTAGACCTTTGAACTCATTTCCGTCACATCCTCCGCATCGGCCGCCTAGTATCGGTACTGGTCGGCCTTGTACGGACCCTGCTTCTCGACCCCGATGTAGCGCGCCTGAGTGTCGGAGAGCTCGGTCAATTGCGCGCCGAGCTTGGAGAGCTGCAACCGCGCCACTTTTTCGTCCAGATGCTTCGGCAGCACGTAGACGCCGACCGGATATTTCTGCGTGTTGGTGTAGAGCTCGATCTGCGCCAACACCTGATTCGCGAACGAGGAGCTCATGACGTACGAGGGATGCCCAGTGCCGCAGCCCAAGTTCACCAAGCGCCCTTCCGCCAGCAGGATGATGCGCTTGCCGTCCGGGAAGATCACATGATCCACCTGCGGCTTGATGTTGTCCCACGCGTAGGCCCGCAGGGCCGCCACTTCGATTTCATTGTCGAAATGCCCGATGTTGCACACGATGGCCTGATCCTTCATGCGCTTCATGTGGTCATGGGTGATGACGTGGAAATTGCCGGTGGCGGACACGAAGATGTCGGCCTTGTCCGCGGCATAGTCCATGGTGACGACTCGATAGCCTTCCATCGAGGCCTGCAGCGCGCAGATCGGATCGATCTCGGTGACCCACACCTGCGCCGACAGCGCGCGCAGCGCCTGGGCCGAGCCCTTGCCCACATCGCCGTAGCCGCACACCACCGCAACCTTGCCCGCGATCATCACGTCGGTGGCGCGTTTGATGGCGTCCACCAGGGATTCGCGGCAGCCGTAGAGATTGTCGAATTTCGACTTAGTGACCGAATCGTTGACGTTGAACGCGGGGAAGGCGAGCCCGCCCTCCTTGGCCATTTGATACAGGCGCTTGACTCCCGTGGTGGTTTCCTCGGTGACGCCCTTGATCTTGGCGAGCCGGGTCGAGTACCACTTCGGTTCCACGGCGAGCTTGGCCTTGATGGCGGCAAACAGGTATTGCTCTTCTTCGCTGCCGGGGCGCGCGATCACCGATGCGTCCTTCTCCGCCTTGGCGCCCAGATGCAGAAGCAAGGTCGCATCGCCGCCGTCGTCCAGAATCATGTTCGAATGGCCACCGTCGGGCCACTCGAATATGCGGTGGGTGTAGTCCCAGTACTCGGCCAGCGTCTCGCCCTTGACCGCGAACACCGGCGTGCCGCCGGCGGCGATGGCCGCGGCCGCATGATCCTGAGTCGAGTAGATGTTGCACGATGCCCAGCGCACTTGCGCGCCCAGCGCGTTCAAGGTCTCGATCAACACGGCGGTCTGGATGGTCATGTGCAGGGAGCCGGTGATGCGCGCGCCGCGCAGCGGCATCTGCGCAGCGAATTCATGCCGTATGGCCATGAGGCCCGGCATTTCGGTCTCGGCAATCTTGATCTCCTTGCGGCCCCATTCGGCGAGGCCCAAATCCTTGACCAGAAAATCCTTGGGATGCTTGATTGCTGCATTCATCGATATGCTCCGTAAAGAAGCGCGCTTCAGGCGGCGCGCGTTGCCTTGAATTCGGCGGCGAGAGTGCTGGCCTTGTCGGTGCGCTCCCAGGTGAACTCTGCTTCCTTGCGGCCGAAATGCCCGTAGGAGGCGGTTTTCTGATAGATCGGCCGCGCCAGATCGAGCATTTCGCGCAGGCCGAAGGGTGTCAGATCGAAGTGCGCCCGCACCAGCTGGGTCAATCGCGTATCGGGCAATTTGCCGGTGCCGAAGGTTTCGACCATGATGGAGGTGGGCTCGGCCACCCCGATGGCGTAGGAGACCTGCACCTCGCAGCGCTCAGCCAGCTCTGCGGCGACGATATTCTTGGCCACGTAGCGCGCGGCATAGGCCGCCGAGCGATCCACCTTGGACGGGTCCTTGCCGGAGAAGGCACCGCCGCCGTGGCGCGCGAAACCGCCGTAGGTATCGACGATGATCTTGCGTCCGGTGAGGCCGCAATCGCCGACCGGGCCGCCGATGACGAAACGCCCCGTCGGATTGATATGGTACTTGGTGTGCTTGTCGATCCACTTGGCGGGCAGCACCGGCTTCAAGATCTCCTCGATCACGGCCTCGCGCAATTGCTTGGTGCTGATGCTGTCCTCATGCTGGGTCGACAGCACCACCGCCTCGAGTCCGACGGGCCGGTCATTTTCGTAGCGTAAGGTAACCTGGCTCTTGGCATCGGGACGCAGCCACGGCAGTTTGCCGCTCTTGCGCACCTGAGCCTGGCGCTTCACCAAGCGATGCGCCAGGGTGATCGGCGCCGGCATCAGCACGTCGGTCTCGTTGGTGGCGTAGCCGAACATCAGTCCTTGGTCGCCCGCGCCCTGCTTGCGTTCGTCCTTGCGATCGACGCCCTGGGCGATATCGGGCGACTGTTTGCCGATGATGTTGAGCACGCCGCAGCTCGCGCCGTCGAATCCCATGTCCGAGGTGTCGTAGCCGATGTCGAGCACGGTTTTGCGCACGATGGCCTCGACGTCCACCCAGGCGCTGGTGGTGACCTCGCCGGCCACGATAACCACCCCGGTCTTGACCAGGGTCTCGCAGGCGACCCGGCCCTTGGGGTCCGCGGCCAGGATGGCATCCAGGATGGCGTCCGAGATCTGGTCGGCGACCTTGTCGGGATGGCCTTCGGAGACGGACTCCGAGGTGAAGGAGAAGCTTCTGCTCATGCGTGAAATTCCTTTAAAGCGATTGTCCAAAACTGTCCCGATACCGCCGGTTGAACTCTGCTTGCGTGAAGCTGTGGTTCTGCGGACCGCGCGACTCGATCTTGATCGCGCCCATGAGGGACGCGACCCGGCCGGTGGTTTCCCAGTCCAGGCCCCGCAACAGGCCGTGAATTAGACCAGCGCGATAGGCATCTCCGCAACCGGTGGGGTCGACCACGGCCTTCGGTGTGACACACGGCACGTTCCAGGTGTTGCCGCCGGCGTAGATCACCGACCCTTCCGCGCCCCGGGTCACCACCAAGGCTTCGGCCTGGGCCGTGATATCAGAGACCGTGAATCCGGTCTTTTGTTGCATAAGACCCCATTCATAGTCGTTGACCGCGACCCACCGCGCCTGCGCGATGAAGGTCTTCAAGTCCTCGGCGCCGAACATCGGCAGCCCCTGACCGGGGTCGAAAATGAAGGGAATCTTCGCAGCCGCGAACTGTGCCGCGTGCTCGATCATGGCCTCGCGCCCATCCGGTGCCACGATTCCGAGGGTCCAGCCTAAGCCGGCGTCCGACACCCGGTTCAGATGCGCATGTTGCATTGCTCCGGGGTGAAAAGCGGTGATCTGGTTGTCGTCGAGGTCGGTGGTGATGAAGGCCTGGGCGGTGAAGGTGCCCTCCACCACCTTGATATGGTCGACGGGGATGCCCTGAGCGGCCATGCGCTCGGCGTAGGGCGCAAAATCACGGCCGGCGGTGGCCATGGGCACTCCCCGATCGCCGAGCAGCTTCAGACTGTACGCGATGTTGGCCGCGCAGCCGCCGAACTCGCGGCGCATGTCGGGAACCAGGAAGGACACGTTCAAGATGTGAATCTTGTCGGGAAGAATATGAGACTTGAATCGGTCCTGAAACTTCAAAATCGTGTCGTAAGCCACGGAGCCGCAAATCAGAGCGGTTTTTTCACCCAAGTGGTTCTGCGCCATCCATACGTCCAATTGACCTAAACAGGCATTCTACAGGGAAATAGACGTGGGCCGCGTAGCGAATCGCGACCTGTACATGCCTGCCGGGCCCACAGCGCCCGAGGGCCCAAATAAAATGCGACAATGCCCACGTGTCATTCTCGATCGATCATCTCCTCGACGGATCGCGCCTCTGATCCTCGGCCGCGAAGCTTGCGGTAGCTGGGACAGCGCCAGCCGCCACGAATGGCTGGTGACCAACGGTCTCGGTGGGTTTGCCTGTGGCACGGTCGCCGGCGCCAACACCCGCCGCTACCATGGATTCCTGGTGGCCAGCTTGAATCCGCCGGTTGAGCGCACGTTGCTGGTGGCCAAAGTCGAATTAAGCGTGCAATACCTCGGGGTGCAAACCGACCTGTCAGCGAATGAGTTCGCGGGCGGCGCCATCAGCGGCCAGGGGTTCATTCATCTGGAGTCCTTCACGGTCGAGGACGGCATTCCCATCTTCCGCTATGCGCTGGCGGACGCGCTCCTGGAGACCCGGATTTTCATGGCCCCCGGCCAGAACACCAGCTACCTTCAGGTCGAATTGCTGCGCGCGACGGGACCGCTGCGAGCGACGTTCAAACCTTTGGTCACCTATCGCGACTACCACAGCCAGAACCGCGGGCCCAAGGACTTCCAGCTCGAGGCGGACGCGGCGCAAGTCAAGGTGCTGGCCTTTACAGGAGCCCGGCCCTACCGGCTCATCATCAGCCAGGGTCGATACACCGCAGCTCCCGAATGGTATTGGAACTTCTGGCATCGAACGGAGGCGGAGCGGGGGCTCGATGCGCTGGAGGATTTACTGACCCCCGGATCCTTCGCCGCGGATTTGACCCCCGGGCAGCCGGTGTATCTCTCGGCTACCGCCGAGGCCGCGACCCCTGCTCCGGGCGCGGACGTGCTCGCCGCCTTGGCAGCGGCGTCGCGGCGCTTGATCGCGCCCTTGCCGAAGCGTGCCCCGGCGTGGATTCGCACCCTGGCGCAAGCCTCGGATCAGTTCATCGTGCGCCGAGGCAGGGCCGCGGTTAGCGCCGCGGCCGGCGTCGCGCAGCACGCCGCGACCCCAGGCGCGGCGGCCTTCAGCATCATTGCAGGCTACCCGTGGTTCACCGACTGGGGCCGCGACACGATGATTTCATTGCCGGGTCTTGCAACCTCGCTGGGGCGCTACGAGTTGAGCGCAAGCATATTGCGCACCTACGCTCGCTTCGTCGATCGCGGCATGCTGCCGAACTGCTTCCCCGACGGCGGCGCGGCGCCGCAGTTCAACACGGCGGACGCCACGCTATGGATGTTCCAGGCCCTCGACCATTACCTGGGGGCGAATCGGGATGCGGATCTCGTGCGGGAACTCTTCCCCATCTTGATGAGCGTCATCCACTCGCACGCGGCGGGCACTCGATTCGGCATTGCCGTGGACCCCGTGGATGGATTGCTACGCGCCGGCGAGCCCGGGACCCAGCTCACCTGGATGGATGCCAAGCACGGCGATCTGGTGTTCACTCCGCGAATCGGCAAGCCCGTGGAGATCAACGCGCTGTGGTTGAACGCCCTGCACGTTGCCGCCCGCCTCGCTTCGCGGCTGCGCAATGCCGGCGAGCAGCGCTTCTGCCAGAGCTTGCTGTCCGGCGCGAGCGCGAGCTTCAGCAGATTCTGGAATGCGGAGAGCGGCTGCCTCTACGATGTGATCGATGGCCCCGGCGGCACCCGCGATGCACGTATTCGGCCGAATCAGATCCTCGCGGTATCGCTACCTTACTGCGTGCTCGACCTTGCGCAGATGCGCGCGGTGGTCGATTGCTGCGCACGCGAGCTTCTGACCAGCCACGGATTGCGCACCTTGAGCCCCCGCGATCCGGGATACATCGGCCGCTACGGCGGCGATCCCGGGCAACGCGATGCGGCCTACCACATGGGCACGGCGTGGGCCTGGCTGCTTGGCCCCTTCGCGCGGGCTCACTATCGGGTGTACGGCGATGCGCGGCTGTCGCAGTCGTTTCTTGCTCCCATCGCGCAACATCTGTCGAGCGCCTGCGTGGGCACGGTCAGCGAGGTATTCGATGGTGATGCACCTCACAGTGCCGGCGGCTGTTTCGCGCAGGCCTGGAGCGTCGCTGAGATACTGCGTTCCTGGCTTGACCTCGAGCGCCATATCTCCAAGAACAAAGGGCACAAATGAACACCGAGCGCGAGCGCCAGCTCGCAAACGTACCTGGCCACGATGGCTGGCATCACTGGGGACCTTACCTCAGCGAGCGCCAGTGGGGCACCGTGCGCGAGGACTACAGCCCGGGCGGCACGGCCTGGGAATATTTTCCCCACGATCATGCACGCAGCCGCGCCTACCGCTGGGGCGAGGATGGCATTGCCGGCTTCTGCGACGCCGCGCAAAGGGTGTGCCTGTCTCTGGGGTTGTGGAACGGCCGCGATCCCATATTGAAGGAGCGCCTGTTCGGTCTCACCAATGCAGAAGGCAATCACGGCGAGGACGTGAAGGAGCATTACTTCTATCTGGATGCCACTCCCACACATTCGTACTTGAGGATGCTCTACAAGTATCCGCAGGCCGCCTTTCCCTATGAAGATCTGGTCGCCGAGAACGGCCGCCGCGGCACCGACCTACCGGAGTACGAACTCTTGGACACGGGTGTGTTCGCGGAGAACCGCTACTTCGATGT
>Ga0210398_10000405_pt1 | contig 50226 bp, 33 predicted proteins | sample IncBWC4OmetaG_FD_161047 | JGI IMG/M metagenome (GOLD analysis project Ga0210398, IMG submission 161047) | Forest soil microbial communities from Barre Woods Harvard Forest LTER site, Petersham, Massachusetts, United States - Inc-BW-C-4-O | ecosystem: Environmental > Terrestrial > Soil >...
TCACTTGGTTGCTGATCGGGGCGACGGTCGCGGTGTAGGCGGTCCATCCCGTCTCCTTCGTTCGATTGCCATTGGCATCGTAGGTATAGCCGCGCAGCTTGGCGGAGCTCGTGCCGGCGGTGACTCTGTCTAACGCATCGTAGCCATAGGTCCAGCTATCGGTGGACGTACCGGAGTCGCTGATGCCGGTGATTCTTGAGGCACTATCGACTGTATAGCCATAGGTGACGCCGGCGGTCACGATCTGGTGCGGGTTGCCGTCCTCATCGAACGCTCGGGTGACGGTGGTACCGTTGCCCCAGGTCCAGCCGGTGGCGGGACCGAACGGATCATAGGTCACACCGCTCAACAGCGTCGTGCCGTTGACCGTGATCGAGGTGACACGGTGGTTGGTATAGGTATAAACGATCGTATGATTCCCGGGGGTCACGAGAGTTATCAAGTCCCCGTTGGTATACGCGTAGCCCACGGATTTCGTGACTGAACCCAATTGCTGGCCCTTGCCCGTGACTCGGCCGTGAGCGTCGTAGGTCCAGGCCATCGAATGGTTTGCATCCGAGGCACTCGTCAATCGTCCCGTGCCGTTGGTCCCTGCGTCATAGCCATAAACGAGGGTCTGGTCGCTGTAGGCAATCTTGGTCACCCGGTTCAGGGCGTCATAGGTGTACGTGGCCTCCGCGCCTCGCGCGTCGGTCGCCGTCGCCAGGTTGCCGCCCGAGTCGTAGGTATTGTTCGTTGTCCCAGTATCGGGGCTCACCTGCTGCGTCACATCGCCAAAGCCGTCGTGACTGTAGCTCGTAGTTAACGTGCGAGGGTCGATCACCGACGCCAGGTTGTCATTCGCATCGTAGCCGAATTTCGTGATGCCGCTATTCGGGTCGGTGATCTGGCTCAAACGGTTCAGGGCATCAAAGGTCTTGGCCGTATTCCGCGACAGCGGCGCATCGATGCTGGTTTGATTGCCTTGCGCATCGTACCCCAGGGTCGTGGTCACCGCAGCGGTGCCGGCGGCATTGATGTCCTGATAGAGCTGACTGAGTGTGTTGAACACGCGGGTGTGGGTCCGACGCAGCGTGTTGGTCGGATCGTAGGTGTTCTCCGCGGTGCGATTGCCCAAGGCGTCGAGGGTATAGCTGATGCTGTTGCCCGCGCTATCCGTAATCGTCGTCAGCCGGTGAGCGCCATTGTAGGTGAGCTGCATCGTGCTTGAGTCCGGCAGCGTCACGAGCTTGAGCAGCCCGATCGGCCAGTAACTGTAACTCGTGGTCTCTGTCCCCACCTCACTCGAAGTGAGGCGCTCCCGGGCGTCATACGTCAGCGTCGTCACCACCCCGTTGGGATCTGTAATCGTAAGAGGCTGCCCGTAGGCATTGTACGTATTGAATATTGTGACTTGGTTTAGGCCGTTCGTGGCCGTATCGACCTGACCGCAAGCACCGCCGTTGGTGCAGCTGTAATAGGTGTAGTTCGTCACATCCGTCGTGATATCGGTCCGGGGACCCGTCGCGGTCTGCACCTGGCCATAAAGGCCGCTGTTAAAGTACTTGTAGGTCCAGACGCGCGTCACGTTCGGCGTCACCGTCAGATCGGTGACGGTCTTGGTGAGCACATTCCCTGATCCGTCAAAAGCAAAAGCCGTCGTGCGATTCGGCTCCGTGATCAACGCGGGCTCCCGCCACGTGCTGCTCCACTGCGTCGTGATCTTGCGCTGCAAGGTTCCGGATTGAGGCGTGTAGCTCGACAGAGTCGTCGGGCACGTGCTGCCCGGTGCGAAGCCTTCGACCCGGACGAGTTCGAGGCCTCGAGCGGGATCATTGGCGTAGCAGGTCAAATTGCCGTTGTAGTCCGTCCGGCTGGCGATCCATCCCGCGCTATCATAGGTCGTGGCGGCCGATTCCTGGCAGCTGGGGCATTGCGAGCCGCTGATCGAGGTTACCTTATTGATATCCCCGCTGCGCGAGTAGCTAAACGTACGAACAGCACCCAGCGCATCGGTCGCAGTCACGGATCCATTAGCATTGTAGACCAGCGTCGCGGCACCGGCGCCTCCCGCTTCCTGGGTCGAGGTAGCGCGCTCCTGCGCATCGTAAGCCCACGATGCAAAGGTCGTGTTGCTTTCATCGACGACAGACGTCAGTGCATTGACGAAGCGGGAATCCCCATAGACATAGGTTCTTACGGTCGAATCGAGATTGGTCACCGTCGTGAGCCGCAAGAGGGTATAGCCGTATTGCACTGAGCCACCACCACTCAGGGCGATACTGCCGATCGTGCCCCGGGTGTTGCGGGTCACCGTCAACGAATTGCCAAAACTGTCGACTACCCCGTGGAATAGCCCACTGCTGTCGTAAGAAATCGTCTGTACGACGCCCGCACGACTGGTGATCGATTGCAGAACCCCCGCCGTACTGTAGATTTCCACATTGTCGTCATCGTCGGTGACGGTAAATCCAGATCCCGTCACGGCCAACCGAATCGATACTCCCGGCGGGTTGTTGATGACACCATTTTGCAACGTGTACCGGAGAATCTGGCCGTCGTCTCGGACGAGATCATATTCGATCGAGGTGGAGGGCGGTGAAAGTGTCATGGCGCTTTGTATCAGTAACGTGCCAACAGTTGCCGCAGCGGTTGCTACAACGCACACACCGTTAGAGTAGGTCGTCGTCGCGCCCGCCCAAGCGCTAACCGATGATTGGATGGCACTGAACCCTTGGGTGCAAGCGGCAGACGGTGTCGAGTATTGTGGTGAAACCACGCTACTCACCCCTGGGTAGAGGCTACCGGGAGTCTGGTAAATCGTACTGATAGATCGGCCGTAGGAATGGCGCCAGCCCGGAACTCCATCAATACCCGAGGCATCCGAGCTATTGTAGTACCGCTTGTATGCGATCGTCCCAGCACCAGCGAACTCGACATCAGTCTCAGTGGTATAGACGTTGCCCGTGCCGGGATTGATCGGATCTAGGACACAGTCCGCTGAGCAGGTTTCTGCCTGCGGGGGCTTTACCGCGCTGAGCCAGAACTGAAGAGCCGGGCACGCTTCGGCGTCAAGGCTCTGCCCTCCGTTGGGACTTCCATTGAATAAGGATTGAAAGCTACAAGAATCAGACGCCTTAGTCGCGGTATCGCCGCTGGTGCCCGTCGGTGGTCCCATCGTAAAATACCCGGGCCCAAAGATCGGCGCATAATACGCGAAGGCTTCGGTAGCAATTACAGTGCAACTAGAACTCGGTGCGACTGGGCCATACGCACTCGGCCCGTAGAACACAAAGCAGCTCTGCGCATGCGCTTGATGCCCAAGGACTATCGCGAACACGAGAGCGACCAGCAGTTGGCCGATCTTACGGAAGGGTAACCAGACAAAATGTCTTGGGTTCCATGCTCGACGAGTCACGCACGACTTGTCGTCACCCCCGCATCCAGTCTCGGCGACCCGGCAGCGATCAAAATCCCTTTCTCGCGGACATGCGGTGTTCAACTTGAAATCCCTTTCTCAAATTAAAATGCGGCTCCGCGATCGTCCGTTCACCGGCGGAATGGATTTTCGCATCGCGGCAGCGTCGCCTCTGCTCAAATACTGCCTTGTAATCCAGACACTACGGCACACCACACCCCCGGTCAACGACAAAAGCATTGCGACGGTCAATAATTTTGCGCCCTAGGTGGGAAAAAACGGTCTAAGAATCGGTTGGAGCAGTGGTCGTTTTGATACCTGAAACCGGCCGCTGACGACAGGCTGGAGAGGGTCCGATTGGCGGAACGTTGATCCCGTCGAAGAGCAAGTCTAGGCTGGCAGCCCGATTTGATCGAAAGTAAATTTTCGGCGCGCCCATATAACGCGTTGTCGCAGCCATCAGCAGGCGATATCTGCCGATAGGCCGCCAGCACGCGGCCCCCCTTCACATGGGGTGCAAAGGGTCGCAAGTTCGAATCTTGTCGCCCCGACCAATACTTACACGTGCGGTTCAGTTCGATCATTGTGGCCACCTTTGTGGCCACTTTGATTTTCAGTACATTGCACTGATTCAAGCCTGCTGGAGCACTGCTTCCCCACCGGTGGCAGTCAACCCAGACTGCTCACTGAGTTATGTTCCCGGTACGGTTTCGATGAAACGATGAACGAGAGCAAAACAGGCAAGCCCGGTCCCGTGCACAAATCTCCGACGGACTTGCGCATGGCGCTCAAATCGGAAGCGAAGACGCAGGCGGCTTGGAAGGATCTGACGCCGCTGGCGCGAAATGAATGGATTTGTTGGGTCCTTTCGGCGAAACAAGAAACAACGCGCATCCGCCGAATCCAACGCGCGATCGAGGATCTTCAGGCGGGCAAATGCCGTCCCTGTTATTGGCCTGGCTGTCCGCACCGCCGACCCAGCGCGAAGAACTCGTTCGAGAGGCGGGCGCGCTAGCGGATGTAAAAAACCGGCCTCGGGCAGACAACTAAGCGTCATTTTCAGCCACAACGGGTGGTGCGGCATGGGCGTATGGCCGAAAATGATGGCAACGAAAATCGTTACTCGAACACATCGGAGTGCCAGGCCACGCACACCAACTACATTCAGACCACCGCCACGCGACTTTGCATGATGGGCGCGGCGGCGCTGGCCTTAGCGGGAAGCTGCGGCGAGGCCTTTGCCGCCAGCTCGACTGCGCCGGAGCGCCATGGGTCTTTCCCGGCTACCAGCCCTGATGGCGGCCGTATCGCGTTCGCTTCCAGTCGCGGAACCGTGATTCCTTCCGGCCAGTCGCCGTGGTTCTACACGCACATCTTCATTATGGACATGGATGGATCTAAAGTTCGGCAGCTGACGACAGCGCAAACGGCCGACACTGCTCCGGTCTGGACGCCCGATGGAACATGGATCGTGTTCGGCGCGATCGATCGGAAGAGCCAGCATGAAACTCTCGATGCGGTGCACCCGGACGGTTCTGCGCGACACACCATAATGGCAGGCGATTTCCTTCCATGGGTACGGATCTCTCCGGATGGCCGGCGCGTGATCTACACCGCGACCAGGGCCGATGCTCCGGCCGGAGTGTTCACGATCAGGATGGACGGAACCGACAGCCAGCCGGTCAACACGGGGCTGGATCGCCCCTGGGATGGCATTTATTCGCCTGATGGCAGGCAGATCGTATTCTCCCGATGGCCGGATCCACCTGACGGTCCTCAGCGGAGACCGACTGATGTCTATATCGCTGATGCAGACGGGGCCAATCGCCGCCTTATAGCCACGTACCCTGACTTGATACAGGTCCCCTCCTGGTCGCCGGACCGCCGCAGCATTGCCTACCAGACCTACACCGGCAGCAAGGGCGAAGCGGACGTTGTGGTGCTCGACATCGCCACAGGAGTGTTTCGTCGCGTGTCGCACCGTGACGGAGTCTACTTGGATGAGACTCCAAGCTGGACGCCCGACGGCAGGTTGCTCTTTCAGAGTACCCGCAGCGGGCGCTTCGAGGTGTACGCAATGGACGCAGACGGCAGCAATGTGCAACTGCTGACACATTGAGACGCCTCTGCGCTGCTTGGCGTTTATCAGACCGCGTCCAGGTTCTCAAGGTCGTCAATGCGGCGCGGTAGCGCCCGCCGAGCCACGAAGACTCCGGCAATCGCGATGGTCGAATCTATCCCTCGCAATCGTCGCTCGCAGGCCTTGAAGTGCTTCCCGGTGGTCAGGACGTCGTCGAACAGGATGATCGAGCGCGGCGGCGCCCGGTCCCAAGCGTCATGATCAAGGATGAGTAGCTCCAGCAGGCTTTCTGGAGTGATTCTGCTGTGGGAGCCGTGATCGGCATTGGTACTCACCGATTGACGGAACAGCTCCCGAATGTCTGCGTTATATCCTGCAAATGCCCTTCGCAGTGTCTTCGCGATCCGGTCATCGTATTCAGGGTGATCGGGCAGCTTTGAGCTCGGTATCGGTACCCAGGTATGGCGCTCGACCTCCTGGCGGGCAATCGCAACCTTGAGTCCCGCTGCGATGGTTGCGATCGCTTGCTCCTTCCAGCGGAGCCGCGCCGATCTCTCAGTCGGCTTGCACTTGTAGTTGAAAATCAGTTGATTGGTGGGACTATGCCCCCACCCCTGGTCGGCAAAATATTCGCCGAAGCAGAAGCACCGGTCTGCCTCGGCGAGGTAGTAGTGATCCGCCCGCGTGGTTTCGTCGATTGCCGTGAGGCGACTAGGTAGCGAAGTGCGCCCGGAGCTCGTCATAGTCCTTAACGCGAACGGCTCCACGCTCGAGGAATTTGTGCGGCCATGTGAGCTCGGGGGTTTGGAAGCAGCTATCTAGGATGAAAAGCCTTCGACCCTGCTGAAGTGCGTGGCGAGCCTGGATGAGCGTACCGGATGTGTTTCCGGCCTCGACGATGACGGTTGCTTCAGTGAGCGCCGACATCGTTGCGTTGCGCGCTGGAAAGAAAAGTCGGTTTCCCGTCCAGTGCTGACGGGAATAACGCACGATGGGCACCTGGCTGATCACGAGAAACTCATCTGCGATCCGTCGCTGAAGCTCGGAATTCTCGGGAGGGTACGAGGCAGTGATGGGCGTTCCCAGCACCGCCACGGTGCGGCCCCCCGCTTCTATGGCGGTCGTATGGGCGATGGTGTCGATGCCCTGAGCAAGGCCCGAGACCACAGTGAAATCGTCCTGCACGAAGTGGCGGGCGAGTTTGGCGGCGCGACGCATCCCTTCCTCGGACGGCCGCCGAGTGCCGACGATCGCGACACACCGAGTGCTGGTAATGTCCCAGTTGCCCTGGAAATACAGCAGCGTGACAGGGTGCTCGGCATCGAGGAGCCTCGCAGGATATTCACCTGCTCCTTGGACTCTCACCCCGAAGTGGCGAATGCCGGCCTCACGAATTGAGTCGAGCGCCATTCGAGCGTAGCGCTCCGCCTCGGCGGGCGCGACAAAATCTGAGGGGATGGAGTCGGGCTGCGCCCGGAATTTGGCAGCCAGGGTCTTGAAAGTCGCGCCTTCCTGACACCAGAGCGCCTCATACGCTCCCAACTCGCGCGCCGGTCGGACCGCTCTCGATTCCAAGTCCGCAGCTTGCGAGATCAGATCCATCGTGGTCCTCTGCTGGTTGGATATACTAACATTCCAACACTTTTATGGTGACACGCAAACGCTTTGATCCGTGGTCGGCCCTGCCCGGAAGCCCGTTCTTGACTCACGTCGCGTTGCGTGAGGATCGGGTACAGCCGGGCGTCCATCCGTTCACGGTGCCTTGGCTGTTTCCGACTCTGGAATTGCAACTGTCGGCACCAGTCACCTTCCTCGTCGGCGAGAACGGTAGCGGCAAGTCAACGTTGCTCGAGGCGATCGCGTGGTCGGTGGGCTTTGGCGCGCAAGGCGGCAACCGCGACCAATCATTCGCCGAAAACGCTGACGGCCATGCGCTCGGACGGGCCTTGCGATTGGGTTGGCGGCAGAAAGTGTCGGGCGGCTTCTTCCTCAGGGCCGAGACGTTCTTCAATTTCGCCACTTATCTCGAAGACGTCGGCAGCCCATTCATAGCATACGGCGGCAAATCGTTGCACCAGCAATCCCACGGCGAGGCATTCCTTTCGCTGTTTCAACATCGCTTCGAGGATGGCTTGTACCTTCTGGACGAGCCCGAAGCCGCACTCTCACCCCAGCGACAGCTGGCGTTTCTGCGCGTCCTTCACGACCTGACCGCTCAAAAAATTGCGCAGTTCGTGATTGCGACCCATTCACCGATGTTGCTCACGTTTCCGGGTGCAACGATTTTCAGTCTCGATGGGGGGCAAATCCGGCCCGTCACGTACCAGGAGACTGATCACTTCCAGATTACGAGGGATTTTCTGAACGCACCTGAACGATACTATCGGCACCTCCTGGAAGAGGGGGACTGATCCCCGCATTGTCGGCTCAATGAGATTGAAGCTCGGCGCAGTCGGCATCGCGCGGCGTGCCACGGTCAACTAGCCGCAATCCCGAGTCGGCCATATCGACACTGAACTTCGGCTGCAGCAACGTGCCTTGCACCAACACCGGCGCCTTGAGGCGCAGAATGCGCAGCCCTTTGGGCTCACCATGCAGTTTGAGGTCGAGCGTCTCTGGGTCGAGTAGCACGCGGCCGTCGCCGCTGATGAATACGCGTTCGCTATCGATGAAAAAGCGCGTCAGCTGCATCACGCCGGTATGAATTGCGAAGTCAGCGGCCGCGCAGTGCACCGGTGCTTCACGACTGCTGCGCGTCAGCGTCAGGCCCAGGCCGCGCCAATCAATGCCGGCCAGTTCCGCCAGCGAAGCGCGTATCGTGCCCTGCAACACCCGCGCGCTCAGGTTGCCGTCGGCGCCGGCGGCCAGGGCATGCAGCGAGTCGCCCCGTCCCTGAGCATGGATCTGCAGCCGCAGCAGGCCCTCGTACGGCGGCGGCTCGGTCTTGTGCGGCATCTGAGCCAAATGCAAGTCCGTGAGCGTAATCTCGAGGTGGGTGCGAGCGGGAGTCTGATTGGCATCGGCATCCAGATGCAGCACGAAATTGCCGCCCAAGAAATTCCCCGTAACCTTCGGCGCCTCGATCAGGCCGCGCTCGATCGTAAATGGTGCGGACAGCTCACTCACTTCAACTCGCGACAGCAACAGGCGACGGGCGCTGTATTTCCCGGCGGCATCCACGCGGCGAGCCACTGGGGTGATGAGCTGCACATCGGAAAACAGTTTGGGCGGCGCGTCGGGCTGCGGATCGCGTCCGGCGGCGCGCAGCCCGACATCGGCCAGGCGCAACAGTGCCGAGCTCAGATCGGCGTGCACAAGGGTACGGCCGTTTTCTTGCGTGGTGAGCGATATCTTCCCTTGCACATCGCTTTGACCCGACAGCACCTTGAGATCGTCGAAAAGGGTTTCATCGCCCCGACGCACCATGCGGCCCTGCAAGTGAAAGGTGCCGGTGTTCGGCAAGCTGACTCCGACCAGGTAGTACAGGTCGCGCAAATCGGCGCCGCCGGCCTCAAACTCCGCATCGACCAGGCCCAAATCGAACGGCCGCGGCAGCGAGCCGTGCGCCGTGAAATGCGCACCGCTCGAGCGCTCGTCGAACTCAAATGCGTAGGGTTTGTCGGGCGCCGCAGATGGCAACGCGTCGCCTTTTAAATGAAAGGTGACCGGGTGCTGGTTGAGTATGCCGGAGCCCTCCATCTGCAGGGGCTGAGCCGAATCCGGGCCGACCACGGACAGATCGCCGTCATATGCGAGGTGCAAACGCTCATCGGTTAGCGTCAGATGGGCATGCGCCATCTCCAGTTCGCTAATCATCGGCAATGGCCCAGCCTGAGACTTATCGGGGTCGACGCGCTGCCAGTTGGCGTGTCCCGCGCCGTCACGCATGAAGTACAGCTGCGCGGTGTCGATTTTAAGGAGTCTGAGTCCCGATTGATGACTCAATAGAGGTGCGAATGTCACGGTAAGCTTCCCGACTTGCGCCATGATCCCCGGCTTGGTCCACGGCGGGTTGCCGATGGTGACTTGCTCTGCCTCGATCCTCGGGCTTCTGGTTAATAGATGCAGATGCAACGCGCCCCGCACATCGATGGGACGTCCGCTTTGCCAGGAGACAAAGCGGATGAAGCTCGAGCGCATGAGGCCTGCGTTCCAAGCGAGCGGCACGCCCGCCAGGGTCACAAGACCTAGGAGCAGCACGATCGCCGCTGATTTGACCAATCGGTGTCGCATGGCGCGAGCCTACGCCAAGGCGCGAGCGCCCGCATGTTCGCACTATCGGGTTGACGCTTCCCGCACCCACGGTCGCATGATCCGCCGCACCGGCGCGACGACGGTGGCGGCGATCGTCGGGTCCAGCAGCTTCCTTCGCCGCAGATGCCGCAATGCCGTCTGAACCGTCGATTTTGAGAGTCCGGTCTTCGTTGCAATGGTTTGCAAGCTGACGGAAATAGTGTCGCGCCGGGCCTTCGCCGCCTGCCGGAGCAGGAACAGGTACACGACGAACGTTGCGGGCCGCCGATCGTGCCCCACCAGATCAGGCATCAAGACATCGACGACATAGGAATCAATGGAAAGGCGCTCCATAGCAGTAAATACTATATTAATTACTGGCACTTCAGCCAATCGTGCTGCGCTAGCATACGGTCATGATCACCCAACTGAAGTTCGTCGGCATTCCGACCAAGGACCAAGATCGGGCGCTCGAGTTCTATACCGAGAAACTGGGCTTTGAAGTCTCAACCGATCAGGTATTCGACGACAAACAACGCTGGATCGAGCTTCGGGTCGCGAATTCGGCGACGCGGGTGGTGCTTTTTACCCCGGACGGGCACGAAGATCGAATCGGCACGTTTTTCAATGGGTCGTTCGCTTGCGATGACGTGTCTGCAACCTACCGGCAACTCAAATCGCGCGGCGTCGAATTCGTTTCCGAGCCGCAGAAGCAGCCCTGGGGAGAGTTTGCGGTATTCAAGGATCCCGACGGCAATCAGTTCGTGTTGTCCTCCTCGTGAGTCCCATGCCGCGCCTGTGGGAGAAGTTGAATCTTGGTGAGCACGGCGAGGTATTGGTGCTCAACGCTCCGAGTACCTTTGCGGCCGAACTCAAGGCTCTTCAGGGAGTCCGCGTCCACCGGAATGTCACGACCGTCAAGGAGGTGGCGTTTGCGCTGGCCTTTGTCCTGAATCAAGCGGAACTCAACCGGTGGTCGGCAGCGGTCGTTGCCAAGGCTGCCGGCGATGCGCTTCTCTGGTTCGCTTACCCGAAGGGCACCTCAAAGCGGTATACGAGCGATATTAACCGCGACAAGGGTTGGGATGTCTTGCGGGCGGCAGATTTCGATTGCGTTCGCCAGGTGGCGATCGATGACGATTGGTCGGCACTGCGATTTCGCCGCACCAAGTTCATCAATCATCGGTCGCGCGCCGCCAGGCTGTAGACCGCCACGCCTCTGAACCAAGTCTTCAACACGCGGGTCTTCGCGATCTCGACTCCTTTACCCGCGTGCGCGAGTTCGACGATGTCGCGATCGAGGACGATGAAGTCGGCGGATTTGCCGGCTTCGAGCGATCCGGCATCGTTCTCGAGATACAGGTAACGCGCGCCGTTGATGGTGTACGCATCTATCGCGTCTTCTACGCTGATGCGTTGCGCCGGCGTAATCGGCTGGGCGCCCGGAAGCTGACGTGTAACGGCCGTCGCGATGTTGACGAAGGGCTGCGGATCCCTGGTATTGACCGGCGCATCCGAGCCGCCAACGAGCGTTGCGCCCGCGTCCTTCATCGCCTTGAAAGGATACACGGCGCTTTCGTAGTAGCCGCCGGCAGAATGAAGCGCGGCATAGTCGCGCCCGGATACGCGGTCGTGGAAGGGGACGACCAGCATGTCGTATTCCGGGTCGAAATTGGCCCAGGAGAAAGTGCAGGCCAGGTAGAGGTGATCCCGCCCCGTGCGCGGCACGTCGTCCGGGTGGACGATCTGCACATGCGCAAGTGCGTCATGCTGCGTGGAAATACCATCGGCGGCACGAGCGGCCTCGATCGCGTCGATTGCCGTACGTACCCCGGCATCGCCGATTGCATGGATATGAATGTTGAAGCCGGCGAGGTGGAATTGCTTGACGAACTCCATTTCGACGGCGCGTTCGTGCTGAAGCTGACCGCTCGAGACGGCGCACTGGTCGGGGTGAAAACCGTTCGCTTTAATGAAGGCGGCGGCAACCGCCCCCTCGTGGTACTTGGCGCCATGGGCCCGCACGTCCTTGCAGATTGCGGAATCCGTATCCACATAGCCGGTCACCGACAAGTGCCCTTGAGGATCCTTCGCAAAAATGGGCTGGAGATAGGGTTTGAGCGAGGCGATTTCCGGCAATGTCGGCGGCACCGCGTAGGGGTTTCCTTCGGCGACTCCGTCGGCGAATAGCTTGATGAAATTCGCTCGAATGAGCGGATCGTTGGCGTATTTTGCGCGCACCGCGATTGCCGTTTTGACCATCTTTGAATAGTCGACTTTACCGGCCTCATCGCGAAACTGGTCGGGGTCGTAGAACTGAGCGAATCGCGCGCGGATGGTCAGCTGACCCCGCTGTTCGAGCGTGTCGTAGACGACCTGGATCTCAGGAGTCACGAGGGGATCGAGGATACCCGTAATGCCGACACTGTTCAGCCGTTGCGTGACCTTCTGGGGCTCCTTCGTTACGGCGGGCAAGTCCACAACCAGTAGATTAGGCGCTCCTGTCAGTGCCCGAGCTTCCTCGTTCAAATTGCCGTTCGGTTCACCGTGCGCATCGACGCCGATGAGCTTGGAGTACTTGGCGAAGTCCGTTGCCAGCGTCGCCCGGGTCAACCCCGCCTGCGCGCCCTTGGGATTCACCGCGCGCGCCAGCGCCGCACTATTGAATGCGCCATGATGCCCATCGTTGCCGAGCAGCTGGATGGGAACGTCCTTCGATGCCAGGTCGAGCGCGGCGCGCAGAGTCGGATGAGCAGCATCCGGCTGGTTGCCGTCCGAGAAGTTCCACTGGCGAACGCTCAGCCACTCGCCGGCGGGCGTCTTATAGCGCTTGATGCAGCCGCGGACGAATTCGGTCAGCGCCGCCAGGCTCTTCGGCTCGCTCTTGAGGTCGCAGACGTCCAGATCGACGATGCCGGTCGCATGGATGTGAGAGTCGATGATGCCGGGCAGTACGAGTTTGCCGTGCAAGCTCTCTGTCTTGGTTTGAGGGCCGATCCATTGGGCTGCCTCGCCATTGCTGCCGACAAAGACGATTCGGCCGTCGCGCACCGCCAGCGCCTGCGCGTAGGCGTGATTCGCGGTTGCCGTGTAAATCCGTGCCTCCGTCACCACGAGATCGGCGGGCTTGCTGTCGGCGGCGGCGGACACGCCGGACAGGCAGGGCGCCGCAATGATGAGAACTGCGGCAAATAATGGGCGCATGGCTATCACCTTGGATTCAACGGGCAATGAGCGGTGGTTACCGCGTGGAGTAATTGTTCTTCGCGCCAAGATTAGAGTGAGCAACCGTCGTCGTCAAACGCAACAATCGCGTTGCTTCCAATCACCGCTCCCATCACAATCCGGCACTGGCTCCCTCTCGAATCAGTCCTGCCATATATCCGGGTAGATAACAATGCGACACCGACTCCTTGCTGGCTGGCTGTTCAGCCTTTTCTCTTCATTATCATTGGCGCAGGTTCCTGCCGCTGATCTGTACGCGCCGCCCTCGGACGCGCATCACTTCGTCATTGAATCGAGCGCTGGAAAACACGGTGATTCGTGGAGCTGGGTCGCGGCGGATGGCGCTCGCATGGGACGAGAAAGCATGAACCTTCGCGGTCAGGTCTGGAATATAGATTATAGAGGAGAACCGGGAACCAACGGCATGCCCCAGACCTTGACGATTCGTGGCGTCACACCGCAGGGAGATGCCGCAGAGTCGTTCAGCACCTCTGGCGGCCGTGCCCAATGGCGCAGTCCCGTCGATGCGGGCGGTGCCGCCTATTCCGGCCACGCTTTCTACTTCCCGCAAGGCGGACCAATCGACGTAAACGCCTGGTTCTTTGAGCGCCTGCTCGCGGCTCCCGGCAAATCACTTGATTTGCTCCCCGGCGGAAAGGCGCACGCCGCCAAACTGACCACTCTGGAGGTGGGCGATGACGGTTCGCCGAAACAAACGATTACCCTGTGGTCGGTGACGGGTCTTGGCAATTCGCCGCTTCCGATCTGGGCCGACACCAAGGGCCGGTTTTTTGCCCTCACCACCGGCATCGGCTGGTTGCCGGAACTCTATGCAGGGGAACAGAAGAGGATGGAGACCGTGCAGGCCGCCGCCATGGCAGTGCAGACGGCCGCTCTTGCCAAGTCCTTGCCAAAGATACCCGCTGGGCCGGTGGCCTTCGTCAATGTTCGGCTGTTTGACGCGGACGCCATGCAGTTTATATCCCACCAGAGCGTTCTCGTGGACAAGGGTCTCATCACCGCGGTCGGCTCGGCTGCATCGGTGAAGGTGCCCACCGGCGCGCGGGTAATCGAGGGACGCGGAATGACTCTGGTTCCCGGCCTGTGGGATTGCCACATGCATGTCGGCGACGATTACACCGGGCTGCAAGAGCTCTCGATGGGCGTCACCTCAGTGCGCGATCCTGGCAACGACGACGCGTTGACCATTGACAGGCGAACCCGGGCTGCTGCGGGCCAATTGTTGTTTCCGCATGTGTACCCATCGTCCCTGATCGACGGAAAAGGGCCTTACACCGCGCAGGTTGCCAGCGTAGCGACGAGCCAGGAGGAAGCAATTGCATTGATCGACAAGGCCAAGGCGAACGGGTTTACCGGCATCAAATTCTACGGCACATTCAATCCTGCCTGGCTTCCAGCCAGCACCGCCGAAGCGCACAAACTAGGTCTACACGTTCATGGCCATATCCCGGCCGGAATTCGGCCGTTGGATGCGATCAACGATGGCTATGACGAAGTGACCCACATCAACTGGATCATCATGCAGGCGATGCCTGACAGCGTGATTGCGGTCTCGAACGGCATCATGCGTTTTGAAGGGCCGGGACGTTACGGCAAGGACGTCGATCTCGACGGCTCGCCGATGACGACAATTGTCGCCACGATGGCAAATAAACACATCTACAGCGATCCGACCATGGTGGCCTTCGAGGGACTCTACGTCCCCGACAATGGCGACCTTTCGCCGGCGTACGCGCCGTTTGTCGGTACTCTGCCTCCGGTCACCGAGCGCGGATTCAGGACCGGCGGGTTTGCGGTTCCCAAGGATTTGACGCGGGCCGACTATCGCGCCAGCTGGGCCAAGATGGTCGCTTTGCTGATCCGAATGCATGAGGCCGGAATACCCATCGTTGCCGGAACCGACGGCTCTGGAATAGAGCTCATTCGCGAACTCGAAATCTATACGCAGGCAGGGTTTACACCGGCCGAAGCGCTTGCAGCGGCGACCATCGTGCCGGCCAGACTGGTCGGCATGGAGCAGCACACGGGCTCGATCAAGGTGGGCAAGACCGCCGACTTGGCGCTCGTGCAAGGCGATCCTTCGGTGCGCATCACCGACTTGCGCCAGACCCGAATGGTCATGCTGGATGGCAAAGTCCTAGATGCCGATGCCTTGCGAAACGCTGCCGGGTACTCGGGTCGCCCGAAGTAGCCGGGTGACGGGGATGGCCTGCATGGGATCTATGGCGACCAAGTTGAATCGCTCAAGTGCTCGTCCATGGCTTTGCCCGGGGCGCACTGAGGCGAGTAATACTCGCCCGCCAAACCGCCTATGATCGCGCGCCTTTTGTAGGAATTGTTGTAGTAGTCAAGCGCATTTTGTTTTGCGATTCCGTCAGGAACGCCGAGCATCTTGGCCGCGCGGTAGTTGCGCTGCACGGACTCGCACTCGGTCAGTGCCTCGTTCATCTCGCCGCGTACGTGCATGCTCTCATGGGTGAAAATGTTCAGGCTCTGGATTTCCATGTCGGTCGCGCGGGCCGGGTGAGCCAGATAAGACATCAGGGTGTCGCACCACGGCTTTTGGATGCCGATTTCGCCGGTTCGCGGATTGGCGTGACCGGCGGCGAGCATCGCAGGATCGAGCATCGTGTCGAACGTCGTGTTGCAGTGAACCTTGGCGCGATGGTTGTCGGCAAGTTCAGTGGCTTTCACCGACAAGAACCATTGAAAATACCAGCGATGCACGGTGGGCCAGGCAAACAACACGGCGAGACCCAGCACCAGAGCCAGGTAGGGTTTCGACACCGGCTGGGGAAAATCGTAGCCATTCGGAGCGACGAAACTGCCGCGGACTTCGCGGAAGGCGCACCAGGAGAAGAACAGCGAGATCAGGATCCACAGCATGATACGGGTGACTCTGTCACCGGGAGCGGCCAAAGTCTGTGAGTTGGATATCGGCCTGTGCCGGGCGCTTCGGGTTACCGGTCACGGAATCATTGATCGCCGCCGAAGGCTTGGCGTAGAAACTGATCGCTCTTGCGCAGCATCTGCGTGCGCGCCGCCGAGTCTTCGAGGTAGTGATCAAGATAGTCCCACGTGACCAATTCGTTCCTAACGCCTGCCTTGGTGAGGCGCTCCGCCATCATTCGCGACTGCCCGATCCCGACGTTGCGGTCGAGTGCGGCGTGAAACAGCAGTACGGGCACCTTGATCTTCTCTGCATTTCTGGCGGGTGACCCCTCGCGAACGTGTGGGCCGTCACCTATCTGCTGGCTGACCAACTGGAAATCGGTCCAATGCCGGTGCGCTTCTTTCAAGGTCTCGAGGTCGGTTACCGGCGCTATGGCGACCACGGCTTTGAACAGGCCGGGTTCGGTGACGGCGGACTGCAATGCCGCGTACCCACCGTACGACCAGCCTACGACTGACAGTTTGGCCGGGTCGGCGATTCCCTGTGCAACCAGCCAATGTCCGGCGTCCAGAACGTCGCCGATGGCGATTCGCCACGACTTGAAGCCCTTGTCGAGTAGCCACGCGTCGCCGTATCCGGTGGAGCCGCGAAAATTGGGCTGCAGGACGGCGAACCCCCGGGCGGCGAAATACTGCGCCAGCCAATCGAAACCCCAATAGTCGCGGGGCGAAGGCGAAGGGCCCCCGTGGGGCAGCACGATCGCTGGGAGACCCTTGGTGCCTTCCTTGCCGGGAGGCAGGGTCAGATAGCCGGGAATCATCACGCCATCCGAAGCCTGGTAACTGATCGGTTTCACTTTCGCGAGTTTGACGCCCTCGAGCTCGCCTCGAGCGACAAGGAAAGTCTGCAGCTTCTTGGACGCCCGATCGAACACGTAGTACAAACCAGGATCGTCGTCGCTTCCCGCAAATACCAATAGGACTTGCTCGTCCGCGCTCGAATCGACGAGCCTCAGGTTGGGTTGCATCGGCAGTGCTCGGGAGAGTGACCTCATTAGCTTCTCGATCGCGGGATCGAAGTAGACTGTTTGAGTCACATCAACCGTGTAGGAAACGCCTACGACGCGATCGCGCCTGCCGATTCTGAACAGACTGGTTACGTCGACATCCGGCCGAGCATAGATGAGATTCTCGGTCAACGACCCATCGAGCGCGACGGAATAGACAGCCCATCTGCCGTCCTGCTTCTTGATGCCGTAGGCGACATTGAGGTCGTGGTCGATTGCCAGCGGTTCGAAACCGGTCCCATTGACTTCATCGACCTCACTCAAGTCGAGCCACTCGCGCGAGCCTTGTTTGCGGTATTGGTAACCGACGATGCCGGACACTTGGCCGTCGGGTTTGGTCTTCAACTTCCGGCCCACGATTCGAATTGTTCCGCGGCCATCGGAGATGTAGTTGACGTTTTCTCTACTAGGTTCCTCGACGGTCTTTACTGACAAATTCCGCGTATCCAGAAGATCGACACCCGGCCCTGTACGCGCTGAACCCAGGCGTGATCCGAGATGATCGTCAGGCAGATACACACGGCTCATCAGAACGAAACCCTCCTGATCGGGCAGCCAATCCAGGATCCGGCCGCCGCCCGCCTGGTATCCACGACTGTATTCATTTTGCCTGGTGCTCAGGAGCCTTAGGTTCCCTCCCGACCGGTCCACGGCAACGACGCGGCTGAATGGCAGCAAGTCAACCCCGTTCGACACGACGCCGTAGAGGATGCATACCAGCCGCTCGTTTGAAACCCAGTTACAGGTGGCGATACGATCCGGCTTACCGTCCGCAAAAAGAGCGACGTGCGGTTTGCTTCCCTCCGCCAGGTCGAGCGTCATCACAGCCGATCCGGGTCCGGCAATCGCGGCGACATACGCGACACTCTTCCCATCGGGCGAGAGGCTCATACCTGTCACGCTCTGGCGTGCGCCAAAGGCTGTAGCGGCGTCAAAGGCCTTATCCTCCTGTGCCGATGAGTTCGACGCGACCAGGATCGCAGCAGCTAGGAGGCGGTATTTGAGGGACATTCGGGACCTTCCGTGGCTTGTTTTAGTTGTTAGATCAGCTTACCGGATGTTCTCCTCCGTGAAAATGTTCATGCAAGAGTTGGTGATCAGGGCTCGGCTTCACCGGTTATGGCGACAAACCCTGCAGAGCCCTCGCGTACGACACGCAGCAGCAAAGGTGCTTGAGGAGTTGGTGCACGGACTTTCGCGATATCCGCAGTAGTGATCAATTGCTTGGTGCCGACATGCGTAATGAGGTCTCCGATCTTCAAGCCTGCCAACGCGCCGGGCCCGGCGTGTCGCAGTTGCGTGACGATCAGGCCGCTCACCTCATCCTTGGACTTGATCGCTTGGCGAATGTCGGTTGTCGTATCCGCTACTCCGAGTCCCAGAGTTGGCACCCATGTATCCGGGCCACCCGACAACGCCGGATTTGGGGGCGGATCCGGCAGCCGGCCAACCTTCAGTGCCAGCGATTCCTGCTTGCCGTCCCGAATGATCGTGATGGTGACCAGCGAACCCGGCACCAACCGCGCCGTAATCTTGCTGAGCGTCTTGAATGTCGCAGGCGCGGAGCCGATGGTCATCAGCAGGTCGCCGATCGCCATGGATTCCATCGCCGGACCTTGCGGATCCAGTCCCGTAATCAGCGCGCGCCCGGTTGACTTGACGCCGAGCGCCTTCGCCAACTGGGGCGTCAATTCCTGGGCGGTAATTCCAAGATACCCACGCTCGACCCGGCCATGCGCCTCGAGTTGCTTGACGACTGCCGATACGGTCTCGGCAGGAATTGCGAAACCCAAGCCAACGGAGCCGCCACTCGGCGAAAAAATGACGGATGTCACTCCGACCACCGTGCCATCCACCGAGAGCAGTGGGCCGCCGGAGTTGCCGCGATTGATTGCGGCGTCGGTTTGCAGAAAATTGATGTATGGGTCGTCCTCCAACGAGCGCCCGCGGGCCGAGACGATACCGGCGGTGACGGATTGACCAAGTCCGAACGGGTTACCGATGGCGATTACCGCGTCTCCCACGGAGACTTCATCGGAAGATCCCAGGCGCAGCGCCGGCAAAAGACCTGCATGCACTTTCAGGAGCGCGATATCCGTCAGCGCGTCTGCGCCAACGAGCTCTGCGGTGACTTCTCGGCCGTCCGCGAAGCGCACATGCACCTTGCGCGCCCCTTCAACCACGTGACGATTCGTCACGATGAGTCCGTCCATTCGAATGATGAACCCGGAGCCGAGTGCGGCGGTCGCGTCCTCGTCGCGCGCTTGATCACCGTTTGACCCGGAGAGCAGCCGTCGAATGACCGTCTGCACGGCGTCATAATCGCCTGCGGTGGCTCGTGCAGCGGCGCGTTGACCCGCCCCTATGGGTGCTTCCTCTACCAGAACAGTGACGACGCTCGGCGCGACACGTCGCACGAGCGCGGCGTAACCGGTTAGGTCCGCGCTGCTGGGCGCGCACAGCAGCGCGCCGCTGAGAGCAAGGATGGCGGAGAGTTTCTGTCTCATGGGATGCACTGAACGGTATCGCCTCCGTGGCAGTTTGATGTTACTCCAAATGCAGAGACACGTGCCCGTCGCTAGAGCCCCGCGTTCCTCTTGATCGCCAGCGCGATGGCGGACCAGTCGACATCCTTGCCTTCCTGGGCGATGACCTGCAGCAAATGATCGCGCAGCAGGCTGAGCAGCGGCATCGGCACGGCGAGGGTCTCTGCCGATTGGCCGACGAGTCGCATGTCCTTGAGGCCAAGCGGCGCCGCGAATCCGGCGGGCTTGAACTTGCCTGCAGCGAGAATCGTACCGTAGGTTCGATACACGGGAGCGTCGAACAGAGTGCCGGTGAGGACCTCCAATAGCTGCTGTCTCTCGATGCCGCCTTTCTCGGCGAGCGCCATCGCTTCACCCAATGCCTCGATGGCCGATAGGATCATGAAGTTACCGCAGAGCTTGACCAAGCTGGCGGCGGAAGGCGTCTTCCCCAGATAGAACACCCGTTGACTGATGGCGCCGAACAATGGATTTGCCGCCTGCAGGTCGTCGGGATCTCCGGCCGCGACCACGAACAATTTGGCGGCGGCTGCGGCGGCGGGCCGGCCGAAGACCGGTGCGCATAGGAAGCGCTGGCCGCGTGCGCGGTGTGCCGCGGTGATGCGGTCGGCCGTGGCCACGGCGATGGTGCTCATCGAGACATGCAGCGCGCCCGTGCCGAGCCCTGCGTACACGCCATGGTCGCCGTCGAGCACGGCCTCGACCGCCGAGTCGTCAGCCAGCATGGTGAATACCACCTCTCTGCCCATGGCGGCGGCTTCGGGGGTTGCCGCGAGCGTGGCGCCGGCCTGCGTGAGAGACTGCGCCTTGCCGGCGCTGCGATTCCACACGGCCACCTCATGGCGAGCGCCCACCAGATTGGCGGCAATGGCGGCGCCCATCTGCCCAAGACCGATGAATCCGATTTTCATTTAGCGCCTCCGTCCTCTAACTCGAGGCCAGGTCCGTCAACTCACGCCGAAATGCCGCCTCATCGGACGGCGGCCGATCGAACTCGCGCGCGTAGCGATGTCCGGCATACACGGCCGCGGCGATGGTGCTCGGCGCCAAGCAATCGCCGATGGCCGTGACCGAGACGATTCCAGCCGTCGCGAGCGCCGCTTCTGATGTGTCCAGCGACAGCACGAGTTCATCGTTCGGCAGGCGCGAGGTGACGGTGATGACCGTGGCGGCGGGCAAGGTCTCGCGGCGGCCGGTATAGGTACATTCGAGCACCAACGCGGACCCGTCGTATTCGACGACATTGCGATTCGTGCGCACGACGATGCCGAGTTCCAACACTCGCTTTTGAATGGCGTGCTGCTCCAAAGTGTTGACCGTCCAGGCCGAGACGCGATCGGAGGGCGTGATCAGTGCGACATCGAAGCCGTCGGCGCGCAGTTTTTCCGCCAGCAGCGCGCCCCAATAATAGTGATCGTCGTCGAACACGGCGACGGGTCCCGAGATGCGCACCCCGTCCATCCAGTCATCGGGTGTGAATACGTTGCGCGACGCATCGAATCCCGGGATGGGGCGGCTGTGCGCCCTGCCGACGCCATCTCGCCGCCAGCGGCTGCCCGTGGCGATGACCACCCGAGTCGCCCCGAATTCCAACACGTCCGGGGCGCTGACCGGGCTTCCCCGCAGGATCTCGACCTGCTGCATCTTGTTCAGTTGATTCAGCCGATAGTCTCGGACTCGCGCCCAGGCAGCGAGTCCCGGCAGGCGCGATTCGCGGGTCACGCGGCCGCCCAAGTGCTCGCCGGCCTCTGCGAGGTGAACCGTATATCCGCGCCGGCCCAAAACGCGCGCGCACTCGAGACCGGAGGGGCCTGCGCCGACGATGAGAAAGGTATCGTCCCCGGAGCGCGGCGGCACGGTCTCGGGATGCCAGCCCTTGCGCCATTCCTCCCCCATGGTGGGATTCTGGGTGCAACGAATCGGCGTCATGGTGTAGTCGCCGGTCACGCAGACATTGCAGCCGATGCATTCGCGGATGTCGTCGAGGTCTCCGTTCTCGATCTTCTTCGGCAGGAATGGATCGGCGATGGAAGGGCGCGCGGCGCCGATCATGTCGAGGATGCCGCGCCGAATCTGCGACACCATGGTGTCGGGCGAGGTGAAGCGGCCGACACCGACCACGGGCTTGGTGGTCACCGTCTTGACGAATCGAATGAATTCCTCCTGATAGCCTTCCGCCGCGAATCGAGACGTCTTCGAATCGTTGGGCCAGTCGCTGACGTTCACGTCCCACAGATCCGGCAGCTCGGCGAGCATGGCGACGATCTCGCGACCCTCGGCCTGCGCAGTAATGCCGTCGGTGCCGCGCAGCTCATCGACTGCGAAGCGCACCGCAACGGCGCAATCGGCACCGACGGCCTCCTTGGTATCCTCGATCAGTTCGCGCAGCAGCCGCGTGCGGTTGGCAAGGCTGCCGCCGTATTCGTCCGTCCGATGATTGTGCCGAGCCTGTAAGAAATGCATGGCGAGAGACAGACTATGGCCGGCGTACACATAAACGATGTTGAAACCCGCGCGGCGTGCCCGCAGCGCCGCATCGCGGTGCCAGCGGCGGTAGTCGCGGATGTCGGCCTTGTTCATGGCGCGGGCCTGCAGCGGGGCGTAGCTTGCGGAATTGACCAGGTGACTGGGCGCGAGGGGGACCTCGCGGGAGTAGAGATTGGACGCATTCATGCCGGCGTGGACCAGTTCGATCGCGGCCAATGCGCCGTGGCTGTGGATGGCATCCGTCATGAGGGCAAGCGCCGGCACATCGCGGTCATCCCACAATCGTCCCTCGATGTACGGGGAGATGTCGCTCGACGGATGGATTTCCACTTCCTCCGTACTTACCACCGCCCATCCGCCTTCGGCTTTGACGCCGCGCATGCCGGCGTGGGCCCGGGGCCTCGCGTAACCCATGCCATTGCAGTGCGGCACTTGGTAGAACCGGTTCTTGGCAGTGACCGGGCCGATCTTGATGGGCTGAAAGAGGATATCGAAGCGAGGATCGCGGCTCACGTGAGTCTCCGGTCAAACCCGCATTATCGCAGGCGCAGCCGCTCGCCGTATCCCGTCATTTCCAAGTATCCACGCCCGACGAGGCGGCGCCGGTCGAAGACCTGCACTGCACCCTCCCAATAGATCGCCCCGCTGGACAGACGAGTATCGTTTTCCTGATCGTCGAGCAAGGGAACGAGCTCAAGCACTCGAGAACCCGCCCGGATCTGCCATTCCACCGGGTAGGTGATTTGCGTGCGCGGCGATGTCCACCGTCGAGAGTCGCGGAACTCCACATCCGTTGGCGTCAGGACCTGCACCTGTCCGTCCGCGGTGCGCAGCGTGCCACCGGCCCAGCGCGGCAGGCTCTGCGTGCCCTGCGTGCCGCGGATGCGGAAGGCCATGAGTGCCGCGCCGTCGTCCAAGTTGATGCCGATCCAGTCCCAGCCCGCAGCCTCGGCATCCAAGTATTCGCTGGACCATTCGTGATCCAGCCACGCCTCGCCGGTCACTTGATCGGTGGCGCCCCGGCGCGCGACGGTGCCCGCCACGCGTAGGTGCGGCAGACTGTAGTAGTAACTGGCGGCCCCCGCCGCGGGGCCCTTGCGGCTGAAGCCGGATTCACCGTTGAGCAGGACGCTCTGTGTTTCTGCAAGGTTTAAGTCGAGTGAGAAATCCTCCGCGTCGATTCTCGCGGCGTAACTGCCTGCGCTGCGTTCGAGCGACCAGCGATCGATCCATACGTGGGTATCGCCCGCGGAGGCCTCCGCGAGCCCCAATCCTGCGCGGCGAATGCGCTGGTCCTGCCAGAGCCGGCCGCGCTTGGGGTCACTGATGGCGCAGTGTGCGATCAGCAGCTGGTGCGGGGCGAATGCGCTGGGATTGTTCTCCTCGACCGCGGGTTTCGTGCGAAAGAACGTGATCTGGAATCCCAGCGGCTCACCGTGTGCGGTGGTGAGCCAGCCCGTCACGTACCACCACTCGTTGCGAAACTGCGGGTGACTGCCGTAGTCCGCAGGAAATTGCAGCGGATGACCGGCGACGACCGGTGCATAGGAGGGCGTTGCGGCAAAACTCGAGCCCGCCGCGGCGAAAACCCCTGCGGCGAGGCTCCCGGCAGCGAGGCCCCTGGCAGTGAGCAGCAGCGCCCCCCATCGTACGCGCCGTGTATTCACGATCACCAGTCCTCGCGAACGGCTCGCACCGCATCCTGACTCATCGCCGCGCGGCCGCTCCAAATGGCGGTGATGGCCGCCGCCGCGATGAGTGTGACGCTGAGTACGGCGAGCTCCCAGACCGGAATGGCGAGGTCGATGCTCCAGTTGAAGGATTGACGATTGATCACATACACCAGAATCAAGCTCAACGCCGTGCCGAGAGCGAGTCCGTAGGCCACGCCGAAGGCGCTCATGAGGAATCCTTCACTGGCCAGCATGCCGATGACCTGCCTGCGCAGCATGCCGATGTGCCGCAGCACGCCGAACTCGGCGCGGCGGGCGAGGGCGGTGGAGCTTGCGGCAAAGCTCACGCCGGTGAGACCGATCAGAACCGCGATGGCCTCCAGAGCGTAGGTGATGGCGAACGCCCGATCGAAGATCTGCAAGCTGCGCTCGCGCAGCGAGGTACTCGTCATGATTTCTAGAGAATCGCCGCGCGCGAATCGGGCGCGTAGCGCGGATTCGGTGAGCGCCGCGCCGGCACCGGACTTGAGCCACACCGAGCCCTCATTGGCACTGTCATCGCCCGTGGCGGCGACGTACGCCGCGCGCGAGATCACCAGAGTACCGGAGGGTCGTGCATAGTCGCGCCAGATGCCGGCCACCCTGAAGTGCCGCATGCGCCCTGCCAGCGGCAGGTCGATGTCGGCGCCCAGCCCATAGCCGTACAGATCCTGCACGGCTTCGGATATCCACACCGGTTCGGCCGGCGGCGAGAAGGGCAAGGGGACGCTTCGCAGCAGCGGCAATTCCTGCGCCGTTTTCGCCGCCGTCGCGCCGCGCGCGATCAGTGTCACCGGCGCACGTGCAGGGTCGAGCAGCAGCGGCCGGGTACGGCGAAACTCGATCCGCGCAACGCCGGCGACCGCGGCGAGGCCCGCCTGATCGGCGGCCGACCAGTACGCGGTGTCATTCCCCAACGGCTCGCGCAGCTGAATGTCGGCGGGCAAAAGCTTGCCCAGCCAGTGATCGAAAGATATTCGGAACGAGTACACCATGATGGCCATGGCCACCATCAGGCTGAAACTCACGATGATGGAGGCGAGACTCAAAGTGGACAGGCCGACGTTCTCGCGCAGCTGCGCCACGGCGGTGTCGAGCACCAAGCGATGTGTTCGCGGCGCCCACCCCAAGCCCTTTACGGTCAATGTCGGCACTAGGAGCACCGCGCCGAACAGCAGCGAGGCGATGGCGGCATAACCGAATACCGGCAGGCCTCCCACGGCGGGAAGGCGCGACAGCGCCGCGCCGAACGCCAGCAGCGCGAGGCCGGAATAGGCGCTCGTTTTAGCCGCCTGCGCGTAGTCGATGTCGCCGCCCTTCAACGCGCGGGCCGGCCGTTGGCGCGCCGCCGCGCCGGCCGGCAGCCACGCCCCGATACTCGCCACCAAGGTCCCCATCACCAAGAAGAGGAGCAGGGCCACCGGTGCCGCGCGCAGCGAGGCGCCCACGGCATGCAATTGACCGTTGCCGAGATCTCCGGTCAGGAAACGCAGAATCGCTGCGGCTACTCCAATGCCGAGAATCACCCCCAGAATCGAGCCCGCCAATCCGAGGGCCGCGCCCTCGCCGATGAGCGCGCGCTGCAACTGGCCGCGAGTCACACCCAACGCCCGCAGCAGCGCGAGGGATCGTCGCCGGCGCAGCACCGACAGGGACTGGGTCGAGAACACCAAGAAAGCGCCGGTCCATAGTGCGACCAGCGCCAGCATGTTGAGGTTGACCCGATACGCGCGAGTCACGGTGACCGCTCGATCGCGTTCGACCTGTGGGGCGATGGCAAGAACACCCACGGGCAGTGTCTTCTCCAAGCCGCGGCGGAAGGTCTCGGCGTCGACGCCCGGTCTCAAGCGCAGATCGATGCGATTGAGTCGGCCGAGATGCTCGAGAGTCCACTGCGCCGAGGCGATGTCCATGAGCCCGAGTGCCTGCGAATACGTGCTTTCGGAGAGCACGCCGAGCACACGCAGCGCCTTGGGCGAACTGCCCACGGTGATTGGGAGCACATCACCGCGTCGCAACTCGAGTTCCGCGGCGGCCCGGCTGCTCAGGTAAATGCCGTCGGGTTCGAAGAGCGCGAACAGGCCGTCGCCGACATCGCCCATGAGCGCGGGCTGCAGGGCGGCGGCGCGAAAGGGATCCACGCCCAGCACTTTGAGAGTATCGCGCCGACCCGGCAGAGCCACATCCAGTTCCAGGACGGGACTGGCCACGCTCACGGCGGAATCGGCTGCCAGTTGCGTGAACAAGTGTTCGGGAAAGCCTTCGCGCGGACCCCGCACCACCACGTCGGCCTCGCCCACCAGCCGCTTGGTGGCTAGGCCGAATTCATTGAGTGCGGCGCCGTTGACCAGGTACACGGCAGCGCCCAGGGCGACCCCGAGGGCGATGGCGAGCACGGTGACCAGCAATCGCCCCGGCGATTCTCGCAGCTGCGCGAGCAGCAGCACCCGCCAAACGGTGAACGCGCCGCCGGGGTTGCGCGGGCTGCTCATGCACCGCTGCTGCAGGGTCTCAAGCCGTCGGCATCGAGTACCAGGATGCGATCGGCAGTCTCGGCCGCGGTACGCGAATGCGTGATCAAAACGCCGGCGCCGGCATTCGATTTCACCTGTGCACGCAGCAGAGCCAGAGTCTGCGCCGCGGTGCGCGGATCGAGATTTCCCGTCGGTTCGTCGGCCAGCAGCAGACGTGGCCGATGCACCAGGGCGCGCGCGATGGCAATGCGCTGCACCTCGCCGCCGGACAATTCCCGCGCATAGCGCTGCGCGAGCGGCGCGATGCCCACTGCGGCCAGCATCTCCGCCGTGCGCTGCTTGCGCTCGGGATCGCTCACCCCCAAAAGATCCAGAGGCAGCGCCACGTTTTGCTCGACGCTGAGATACGGCAGGACGTGGAAGGCTTGAAAGACGAACCCGACGGCACGGCGCCGCAACAGAGTGACCGCGTCGTCGTCCAAGGTGGACAGATCGATTCCGTCCAGCAGCACTCGTCCCGAATCGGGCTGATCGAGGCCCGCGAGCAGGTTGAGCAGCGTGGACTTGCCGACGCCGGATTCTCCCATGACCGCAAGATACTCGCCCTGCTTGAGTTCGAGTTCCAGCCGCTCGAACAGCGCCGGGCGATCCGGCGCATAGCGTCTGCCGAGATTCTCGAGCCGCAGGACCGCGGGATCAGCCACCAGGCCCCTCGTCAAAGCCGTACCCGCCACGTATCAAGCGGCGTCGACTCCGATCATCGCTTTGACTTCCAGGAAATCGCGCAAACCGAACTCACCGTACTCGCGGCCATTGCCCGACATCTTGAAACCGCCGAAGGGTGTTTGCATGTCCCCGTAGGCGCCGTTCAAGGCGACCTGGCCGGCGCGGATCTGATTGCCCACGCGCCGCGCGCGCACATTGTCCTGCGACCAGACATAGGCGGCCAGACCGTAGGGCGTGTCGTTGGCGATCTGCACGGCCTCCTCTTCGGTCCGGTAGGGCAGGATGCACAGCACGGGTCCGAATATCTCCTCGCGCGCAATGGTCATGTCGTTGCGCACGTTGGAGAAAATCGTCGGCTTGACGAAGTAGCCTTTTGGCAGTCCTTCGGGGCGACCGAGGCCGCCCGTGACGAGATGCGCGCCTTCGGCGATTCCCTTCTCGATGTAGCCCTCGACCCGCTGGAATTGCAGCTTGGAAACCAAGGGGCCTACGGTGGTCTTCTCGGACGTGGGATCGCCCACCACCACCGCGGTCTCGGCGATGCGCTTGGCGATGGCTTCCACCGCCGCCATCTTGGATTCGGGGACCAGCATGCGCGTCGGCGCATTGCAGGACTGACCGGAATTCTGGAACACGTGCAGCACGCTCTGTTTCACGGCGCGCTCGAAGTCGGCGTCGTCCAGCAGCACATTCGGCGACTTGCCGCCCAATTCCTGGTGCACTCGCTTGACCGACGCGGCGGCGCTGCGCGCGACCTCGGTGCCGGCCCGGGTCGATCCCGTGAACGACACCATGTCGACTTCACGATGCGAGGCGAGCGGGGCGCCGACGTTCGGGCCGTCGCCGTTCACGAGGTTGAACACGCCCGCCGGGACTCCGGCTTCATGCATCACCTTCGCCCACAGCATGGCGCTGAACGGTGAATACTCCGAGGGCTTGAGCACCATGGTGCAGCCGGCAGCGAGCGCCGGCACGACTTTCGCAGCAACCTGGTTCATGGGCCAGTTCCACGGAGTGATCAGTGCGCAGACACCGACCGCCTCTTGAACCAGCCGCGTCGTGCCGCGCATTTCCTCGAACTTAAAGGTCTTCAGGACCTCGATCATGGCGCTGATGTGGCCGACGCCGATTCGGGTCTGGGACCCCTTGGCGAGCGTGATGGGTGCGCCCATTTCCGTGGAGATGGCGCGCGCAATTTCATCGTAGTGCGCCTTGTAGGCCGCGAGAATACCTTCCATCAGCGCGAGGCGTTCGGCCGGCGTGGTTCGAGAATAGCCATCGAAAGCGCGCCGCGCTGCGGCAACGGCCCGATCCACGTCTTTGGTAGTGCCCATCGAGATCACGCCCGCTGCCGTCTCCGTGGCCGGGTTGATCACCTGGAATTCCTTCGCTTCGACCGGGTCGACCCAAGCGCCGTCAATGTAGAACTGCCGATTGTCGTAAGTCATCGCTGCCCCTCAAGATTCATTCATTAGTGGCGCAGCATTCTACCCGTTGTGGCCGGGGACCGCGCCGATCTTGTCGCCGGGCGCCGACGTTTGGTCGGCGGCCGCGCAGACCCCATGATTTCTCGCGGATTTTGCGGTCGTGGTTCTCATTTTGGTTGACGCTTTATTGCTAGTCTCCCAAGCGCACGCACCGCACACGAATTCATGTTTTTGGAGCCTCTATTTATGCCCCGTATTGCAGCTCTGCTCTGTGCATTCGGCCTCGCGTGCTGCGTGGCGCCAACCCATGCCGGAAGCAGTGGGGCATTGCCCGAGTTCAACCCGGTTAACCGAAGTCCTGTATCCATCGGACCCGAAGCATCCCGGCTGATCGTGGGTTTCCGGGCGACGGCGGGCAACACCGTGACTCGCACCGTGAGATCGCGCGTCAAGGCGCAGAGTTTCAGCGTCACCCAGGCGAGCACCAGCGTCGCGGATGTGGTGAATCTTGCCCGGCGCAACGCATTGGGCATCGCGAGATCACGGCAAATCACCCCCAGCACACACGTCATGTTCTTGCAGAAAACGCTGTATGGAAGCGACGTCGCCGCCGCGCTTACCAAACTTCGCGCCGATCCTACGGTTCAGTTCGCCGTGGTGGACCGGCATCGCTATGTGCAATCGGCGCCCGTCACACCCAACGATCCATTGTTTCAGCCAACCCCGGGGACGGCGAGCGGCCAATGGTACATGCTCGCGCCGAACCCCTCGGTCGTTGTCGAGGGCGTGACGACCTTCGATCTCTCAGCGACCGATGCGGTGGATGCCTGGAGCATCACCACCGGCAGCACGGGCATCGTGATTGCCGACGTGGATACCGGCGTGCTGTTCGGCCATCCCGACCTGCTGCGCGCCGGGCAGGGTGGCCGTCTGCTGCCGGGATACGATTTCGTGGGCGAGGATTTCAATCCCAACAGTCCGTACAACGGATTGGGTACATTTCTAATCGCCAATGACGGCGACGGCTGGGACCCGGACCCTTCAGATCCTGGGGATTGGATCAGCAGCTCCGACCTTTCCAACCAACTGTTCACCGGTGATACCGCGTCCCCCAGTTCCTGGCACGGCACGCGGGTGGTGGGAATATTGGGCGCGATCACCAACAACAGCACCGGCATCGCCGGCATGACCTGGGGGTCGTGGATCTTGCCGGTACGAGCGCTCGGCAAGGGAGGCGGCTACGACTCCGACATCATTGCGGGAATTCAATGGGCTGCGGGCCTTGCAGTCACCAATCCCGACGGCTCCGCGGTTCCCGATAACCCGTACCCCGCCGATATCATCAATCTGAGCCTGGGCGGCGACACGACCAGTTGTTCCAGTCCGGATGGAGCCGACTATGAGAATGCGCTGACGACGGTGACCGGCATGGGAGTTCTTGTCGTCATCTCGGCGGGCAACGCCAATGGCGGCGTCGAATTACCGGGCAACTGCGCGGGTGTGGTCCCCGGGGTGATGGCAGTGGCGGGACTGCGCAATGTGGGCACCAAGGTGGGTTACAGCAGCTTCGGACCGGAGGTGAGCGTATCCGCGCCGGCCGGAAATTGCGTCAACTCCGCCGGCAATTGCCTGCGCTCGATCGATACCACCACGGACCTCGGCACCATGGGGCCACTGACCGGATCGAACTACACCTACACCAACGAACTGAATCCCAATCTAGGCACGAGCTTCGCGGCACCCATCGTGTCCGGCATTGCGGCGCTGATGCGCTCGGTCAACGGCAATTTGACGCCGGCGCAGATCGCAGCGCGCATGGAAGCCTCGGCCATCCCGTTTCCGCCGAACAACAGCAGCCCGCCTCTGCCGGTCTGCCCGATGACAGACACCACGGGCGGTACCGACCAGTGTTCCTGTCCCCCATCCGGCCAGTGCGGCAGCGGCATGGTCAATGCGCTCAGTGCCGTCAACGCGGCACTCAATCCTATCGGCGTCATCACGGCAACGGGCAGCATGATGTTCGACGCCAGCGGCAGCGTGGCGGCGTGCAATTTGACCATCGCGTCCTACGCGTGGTCGGCGAGCGGCGGGATTACGATCACAGCCGGCGCCGCCGCGGCGCAGGTAACGGTTGTTTCCACCGGCAGCGTGGGAACCCTGACGCTGACCGTGAAGGATTCAGCCGGGCACGTGGATAACACCGCCACCGTTACGTTCACCGCCGCGGGCGTGGCTACGGTCAACGCGCCGTCGTCTGCCGGCACCGCCACAACGGCGTGTCCCACACCTCTGACGATCACGCCGGCGGCGCCCACGGTCACTCAGGCATTCTCGCCCGCCAGCGTCGGTGAGAACGTCGCCTCGACGCTCACCATTACCTTCAACAATTCCAACGGGTTCGCGCTCACTCAGTCGGGCTTCACGGAGACAGCGCCCGCCAATCTGGTCATCCAGACCTCGCCGGCACCGACTACGACCTGTGACAGTGCGTTGGGAACTTTGACCAGCTCGGCAAGCGCCGTCACTCTGGCCGATGCGAATATTCCGGCGAATGGCAGTTGCACCATCACCTTGAGCGTGAAGAGCGCGGCGGCGGGCAGCTACACCAACTCGATCGCCGCGCACGCGCTGTCGACGGCGCCGGCCGGCGGCAATGCGGCGAGTGCCGCGTCGGCCTCGCTCACCGTGACGGCACCGAGCAAGAGCGGCGGCGGCGCCTGGGATTGGTGGGACACGCTGCTCGTCGTGGGAGTCCTGCTCGCGGGCCGTCGCTACGGCCGGCGGCCGGCGGCCGCACTGGTGCGGCGATCGCGCTCGCGGCGTTCGCCCTAAGCCGCGTCCGCGCCGGGCACACCGCTCGGCTATAATCCTGGCCATGAATACGTCGCATTTGACGCATGCCCTGGTGCAATCGGTGAAGACTCATCGGGATGTGCGCGGCAGCGTTTTTGAACCGCTGAACGATGCGGAACTGGCCGCGCAAAAGAACGTGCACGTGGTGCTGACCCAGCCCAACGAAGTGCGCGGCAACCATGTCCATCAAAACGCCGTGGAAATCACCTCGGTGGCGGGGCCCTGCCAAGTCCGTCTCAAGGAAGCAGGGGAGATCCGCGATCTTCACGTGCCGGCCGGGGAGATCTGGCGGCTCATCATCCCGCCCGGCGTGGTGCACGCGTTTCGCAACACGGGCGAGCAAGTAATGGTGCTGGTGTCCTTCAGCACCCAGGTGCACGACCCGACGGGCGGCGATACGCAGCGGGAAACGATTCTTTAGACGAGGCACGATGCACATGAGCAGCGCATTCACACCCACTCGCACGAGAATCAGTACGGATCGCTATCAAATGATGGTCGCGACAGGCGTGTTGACCAAATACGATCGTATCGAGCTGATTGAGGGCGATATGCTCGATACGGCGCCGATTGGACTCAACCATGTGGCGATCACATCGAGACTCCACGAGTTTTTTGTCTTGGCGGCGGCGCGTTCGGCGACCGTCGTCAGCGGCGCCCCGGTCAACTTGGGACATTTCTCCGAGCCGCAGCCCGACCTCATGCTGTTGAAGCGCCGCGCGGACTTCTACCGCGGCAAGTTTCCTGAAGCCCCGGACGTCTTGCTCCTCATCGAGGTATCCGACAGTTCCTTGACCTTCGACCTGGGCGCCAAGCTGAATCTCTATGCGCGATACGGGGTGTCCGAGTACTGGGTCGTCGACGTGGAGGGCGAGCGCGTCCACACCTACCGTGAGCCTACAGCGAACGCCTACCTTCGCAGAAGCGAGTTCGCCGGCGTAGATGCCGTGGTGCCTCAGGCCTTCCCCGATCTTAGGATCACCGTCGGCGAGATGTTCGGGGCTTTCGGTTGAACGGCAAAGCGCGGCGCGCATGGGGGTGTACTGGTGGCGCGCGGATCTGAAACGGAGGGTGACTCCGCGGGCATTGCCACGGTGCCATCCGGGCCGACCGATTCAAGAAGCGCGCGAATCACCGTAACTGAGCCACCGGTCGTCCAGCCGACTCGTCCAAGGGAGGAATGAACCATAAGAGATGGCATCTATGCCTCAGCGACCGTCGGTGTCGAGTCGCACCCCACGCCTCAAATGATCTTGCACGCCTCGTCGAAGGGTAGGCGCGGACTGCGCGCGTACAAGAGTTCGGTGGTGCCCACCCCCAGGGCGCAAATGAAATTCGACTTGACCGAGGTTCCTCCGAAGAACGCGGTATCGACCTTGGCGTTGTCGAACCCGGACATGGGGCCGCAATCGAGGCCGAGCGATCGGGCCGCCAGGATGAGGTAGGCGCCCTGCAGCGAGGAGTTGCGCATCATGACCACTCTGCCGACGGCGGGGTCCTTGAGCCCTTCCCCGGCTTGCGGCCGATGCGGAAATAGAAAAGGGATTTTCTCGTAGAACTTCTCGTCCATGCCGATGATGACGGTGACCGGCGCCTGCTCGACCTTGGCCACGTTTCCCGGCGAGACGCAGCCGGCGAGCATGGCCTTGGAGGCGGCGGAGGTCACGAAAACGAAGCGCGCGGGGCAGCAGTTGGCCGAGGTCGGCCCCCATTTGAGCAGTTCGTATAGGGCGTGCAGCGTCTTTTCCGGCACCGCTTCCGGCGCCCAGCGATTGTAGGAGCGGGCTTCGCGAAACAGGATGTCGAGCGCCGCATCGTCGAGTGCCTTTTTCATATTATTCCTCGTTCAACTCCGTGCCGGCGGCTTCGAGCTCGTGGCCCCGTTTGAAATCACGGATGTGCTTTTCCATCCAGATGCGCGCCTGCTCGCTGCGCCGCAGTTTGATCCCCTCCGCGATCTTGGCTTGCGCTTCCTGGATGCGCGCCCTCGCTTGCGGAATGCGGTCAATCATATGAGTGAGCGCGGGCGCGAGCAATAGATTGAGCGGCGCCTGCGAAAGGGCCAGCACTTGGTTGCCGCTCGCGGCGGCGACCGCGGTAAAAAAGTCCACCACTGCAGCAACCGCCGTCGGGGTATCCCCGGCTTCGCGCTTGAATCGAGTCGCGGCCCGCACCAGCGCCTTGAGCTGATCCGGGGTGCGGCGCGCGGCCGCATAATGCGCGGCCACGGGCTCGATCGCCATCATCGCTTCCCACAACTCCAGGAAGGTCACATCGTGCAGCGCCAGCGCGCGGCTCACGCCGGAGCTCACGCGGCGCGGCTCCGGGCGGGTGACGCGCAGGCGCTTCTCGCCGCGCACGCGCCCCAGCAATCCATGGATTTCGAGTTCGCGAATGGCCTCGCGGATGGTCGAGCGATTGACGCCGAACTGACGCGCGAGATCCGTTTCGGAGGGCAGGGGATCGCCCGTGCGCAGCGAACGGCCGACGATGCGCTGCTCGATGACGTTCGCGATCTGGCGGTAGGCCGGGTGATCGTCGAGCGGTGCGAACAAGTCGGTCACGAATCCTCCCCGAACAGCTCGCGGCCGATCAGCATGCGGCGGATCTCCGAAGTTCCGGCGCCGATTTCATAGAGCTTGGCGTCGCGCAGCAGGCGACCGGTGGGGTAGTCGTTGATGTACCCGTTGCCGCCCAGGAGCTGGATGGCATCGAGCGCCGCCTGGGTCGCCTTCTCGGCGCAGAACAGGATGCAGGCGGCGGCGTCCTTGCGGGTCGCGTCCGCGCGATCGCAGGCGGCCGCCACCATGTAGGCGTAGCTGCGGCAGGCATTGAGCGAGGAGTACATGTCGGCGAGCTTGCCCTGCACGAGCTCGAAGGTGCCGATGGCCTGTCCGAACTGGCGCCGCTCGCGCACATAGGGCACGGTGACATCGAGCGCCGCCGCCATCAATCCCAAGGGTCCGCCGGACAACACCACGCGTTCGTAGTCCAGGCCGCGCATCAACACGCGGACGCCCTGGTTCTCCTCTCCCAGAAGGTTGGCGGCGGGTACCTCGCAGCCGTCGAACACCAATTCGCTGGTGCTGGAGCCGCGCATGCCGAGCTTGTCCAGCTTCTGCGCGGGAGTGAAGCCTTTGAAGTCCTTCTCGATGATGAAGGCGCTGATGCCGCGAGTGCGAGCCTCCGGACGGGTCTTTGCGTACACCACCAGGACATCGGCCTCGGGACCGTTGGTGATCCACATCTTGCGCCCATCGAGCACATAGCAATCGCCGTGCCGCACCGCCTTGAGCTGCATGGAGACGACGTCCGATCCGGCCCCCGGCTCCGACATCGCGAGCGCGCCCACGTGTTCGCCGCTCAGGAGCTTGGGCAGGTACTGGCGCTTCTGCGCGTCGGTGGCATTCAGCGCCAGCTGGTTCACGCACAGGTTCGAGTGCGCGCCGTAGCTCAAGCCCACCGCGGCCGAGGCGCGCGAGATTTCCTCCATGGCGATGGTGTGGGCGAGGTAGCCCAGGCCGGCGCCGCCATAGTCGGGGCTCACTGTCAGACCGAGGAACCCCAGCTCGCCGAGTTCCGGCCACAAATCGCGCGGAAACAGGTTGCTGCGGTCTATTTCGTTGGCGCGCGGCGCGATGCGCTCCTCGGCGAAGCGCCGCGCCTGCTCACGCACGGCATCGATGACCTCACCGAGCCCGAAATTGAACTCGCGGTAAGCAGAATTGGCCATTCACCCGCCCCCCATTGTCATCGCACCCGAAATCGTTGGATAATCGGACTGTCGGACAATTTTGCCACTCTCAAGGCAACAAAGCCAATGGCCCAGATCGTCTCGAAAATCGACATCCGTTCGAAGGAATTCGCCGATAACCGCGCCGCCATGGTGCCGTTGGTCGATGACCTGCGCGCCACGCTGCGGCGCAATGCCGAGGGCGGGACCCCGGCCGCTCGCGACAAACACCGCAAGGGCGGCAAGCTGCTGGCGCGGGAGCGGATTGCGGCGCTGCTCGACCCAGGTTCGCCCTTCTTGGAACTGTCCGCGCTGGCTGCTCAAGGGGTGTACGGGGAGGATTTGCCGGGCGCCGGGCTGATCACGGGCGTCGGCCGCGTCTCGGGGCGCGAGTGCATGGTGGTGGCGAACGATCCCACGGTGAAGGGCGGTACCTACTATCCGCTCACCGTGAAGAAGCACTTGCGGGCTCAGGAGATTGCCGGCGAGAACGCCTTGCCCTGTATCTATCTGGTTGAAAGCGGCGGCGCGTTCCTTCCCAAGCAGGACGAGGTATTCCCCGACCGCGATCACTTCGGCCGGATATTCTTCAATCAGGCGCGGCTCTCCGCGCAAGGCGTCGCCCAGATCGCCGTCGTGCACGGCTCGTGCACCGCCGGCGGCGCCTACGTGCCGGCCATGTCCGATCACGCCGTCATCGTGCGCAACCAGGGCCGCGTGTTCCTGGGCGGGCCGCCGCTGGTGAGGGCGGCGACCGGTGAGGAGATCGACGCAGAGTCTCTCGGCGGCGCGGACGTGCACTGCCGCCGCTCCGGCGTGACCGACTACTATGCGGAGAACGACACGCACGCGCTCGCGTTTGCGCGCCGCGCGGTGACGCGGCTGCGCGGCAGTCGGGCAAATGCCGGCGCGCGCGCTGCCACGGCGATCGACGGCGGCGCCTCGTCCGCGGCTCTGCCTGCCTACGATCCGGAGGAGCTGTACGGCATCATCCCGCCGAGTTCGCGCAAACCCTACGATGTGCGGGAGCTCATCGCGCGCCTGGTCGATCGCTCCTGGTTCGATGAGTTCAAGGCGCTGTACGGCACCACCCTGGTCTGCGGCTTTGCCGACATTCACGGCCGCACGGTGGGGATACTTGCGAACAACGGCATTTTATTTTCCGAGAGCGCCTTGAAGGGCACGCACTTCATCGAGCTGTGCTGCCGCGAAGGCATACCGCTCCTCTTTCTGCAGAACATCGCGGGCTTCATGGTGGGCCAGGCCGCGGAGGCGGGCGGGATCGCCAAGGATGGCGCCAAACTCGTCACTGCGGTGGCCTGCGCGGCCGTGCCGAAGTACACCGTGGTGATCGGCGGCAGCTTCGGTGCCGGCAATTACGCGATGTGCGGCCGGGCCTACGGTCCGCGCTTCTTGTTTCAATGGCCGAACGCGCGGACCTCGGTGATGGGCGGCGAACAGGCTGCCAGTGTGCTCGCGACCATCAAGCGCGAGGCGCTCGAGCGCGGCGGCGGTACCTTGAGCCAGGCCGAGGAAGAGGAAATCAAGGCGCCGATTCGCGAGCAGTTCGAGCGCCAAGGGCATCCGTACTACGCCTCGGCGCGGCTCTGGGACGACGGCGTCATCGACCCTCTCGACACGCGCCGGGTGCTGGGATTGGCGCTGGCGATCGCCGCAGCGCAGGACACCGCCGCGACGCGCTTCGGCGTGTTCCGAATGTGAGCGCGGCCGTGCTTCGCCGCCTGCTCATCGCCAACCGCGGCGAGATAGCCTGCCGCATCGCGCGCACGGCGCGGCGCCTGGGGTGGACCGCGGTCGCGGTGTATTCGGACGCGGACCGCGCGGCGCGCCACGTGCGCACCGCCGATGAGGCGTACTACTTGGGTGCCTCGCCGGCGGCCGAGAGCTACCTGAACATCGCGAAGATCGTGGCGCTGGCCCGGCGCGTGGGCGCCGATGCCGTGCATCCGGGTTACGGTTTTCTCTCGGAAAACGCCGACTTCGCCGAGGCCTGTGCGCAGGCGGGCCTGATCTTCGTCGGACCGCCGGCCTCCGCGATCCGGGCCATGGGCTCGAAGAGCGCGTCCAAGGCGGCGATGGCGGCCGTGGGAGTTCCGGTGGCGCCGGGATATCACGGCGAGGACCAAGCGCCGCAGCGGTTGCTGGCCGAGGCTGAGCGCGTGGGTTTTCCGCTCATCATCAAGGCCAGTGCGGGCGGCGGCGGCAAGGGCATGCAGGTGGTGAACTCCACGGCCGAAGTCGGGGCCGCGGTGGAATCGGCGCAGCGGCTGGCGCGTACGGCGTTCGGCGACGACCGCTTGCTGCTGGAGCGCTATTTTCCTCTGGCGCGTCACGTGGAGGTGCAGGTGTTCGCCGACTCCCACGGCGGCATGGTCACGCTGTTCGATCGCGACTGTTCGGTGCAGCGCCGTCATCAGAAAATCATCGAAGAAGCGCCGGCGCCGGATCTGCGCGGCGACGTGCGGGACAACATGGCGCAAGCCGCCATCCGTGCGGCGCGGGCGGTGGGCTATGTGGGCGCCGGCACCGTGGAATTCCTGGTCGACGAGGCTCAGCAATTCTACTTCATGGAGATGAATACCCGGCTGCAGGTGGAGCACCCGGTCACGGAACTCATCACCGGGATCGATCTGGTGGAGTGGCAGCTCAGCATCGCGACCGGCGGGCGGCTGCCCAAAGCTCAGGGCGAAATCGCCTGCCATGGCAGCGCCATGGAGGCGCGCCTGTACGCGGAAGATCCGGAACATGGATATTTGCCGAGCGTCGGACGCATCGTCCACCTGCGCTGTCCCGAGGCCGCTCCGGGCCTGCGCCTCGATATGGGGGTCGACGAGGGCGATGAGGTGTCGCCGTTTTACGATCCCATGCTGGGCAAGGTGGTCGCGTGGGGTGAGTCCCGCGGCGAAGCCGCGGACGGCCTGCGCCGGGCGCTGGCCGGCCTCGAAATCGTGGGCGTGACCACGAACACTGCCCTGCTTCTCTCCGTACTCGCGGACCAGGAATTTCGGCGCGGCGCCGTGGCGACGAACTTTCTCGGCGCGCGGCGTTCATCGCTGTCGTTCGCCGATCCCAAGGCGGACGCGACGGACGCCGTGCTCGCGGGGTTGTGGTGCGCGACCCGCGAAACCGGAAGCGATGCGCTGTGGGTAGACAGCCGCGGCTGGCGATTGGGGGCGCCGCCGCGCAGCGCCTGGGCGTTCGCAGAACACAGTGTGGTCATCGACATGCCGGCGCCGGACGCCTACCTCGCGCGCGTGGGAGGGCGGGACTATGCGCTGCGCCTGCTGGCGCGCGGCGCCGAGTCGATGGATGTGGAACTCGCGGCACAGGTGCTGCGCCTGCGCGTGATCGAGGCCGATGACTGTCTGCATCTGTTCCGCGCCGGGCGGCACGCGGTGTTGCGCCTGAGCCGAACCGAGGATGCCTTGCAGGTGAGCGCCGCAGCCGAGGAAGGCTCGCTGCTCACGCCGCTGCCGGGAACCGTGGTCGCCGTGCATGTGGCCGTGGGCCAGCGAGTCGCCCGCGGCGCGCCCTTGGTGACGGTCGAGGCGATGAAAATGGAGCACACCCTGACCGCACCCCACGAGGGGATTGTGGCTCGCGTGGCCTTCGGCGTGGCGGAGCGAGTGGCGGCGGGTGCGATACTGGTCGAGCTGGCGCCGCTTGCCTAGGCGACTTGCGCGTCGGCGGCCACCGCGGCGGCGGAGAGCGCAGGCAGGGTGACCTTGAAGCGGGTCTCGTGACCCAACAAGGTCGCCAGCGCGATCTTGCCGCCCGCTTCGTGTATATAGCGGCGCACCAGCGACATGCCGCTGCCGTGCTGCGCTTCGCCGGGCGCCGAAGTCATGGTCGTGTAGCCCGACTTGAATATCAATTTGATGACTTGACGATCGCGTAGGCGAGCCGCGGCGTCCTGGGTGAGCAGGCCGCGGGCGACGGCGGTGGAGCGGACCTTCTCGGGATCGAGTCCGCAGCCATCGTCCTGGAAGTGCAGCTCGAAGCTTTGATCGGGCAGGGCCTTGAATTCAAGATGCAGAGTTCCGTACTGCGGCTTTCCCGCCTCGCGGCGCGCCGCCGAGGATTCGACGCCATGCATGACGGCATTGCGGATCAACTGAATCGCGACGTTCTTGATCGTCGCCTGGTAGCGCGGCGGAACCAACTCGATGCCTGTGCACTCCAGAACCACGGTCTTCTTGTGCTCCTGCGCCACGAGTTCGGTGAGCGCGGCCAGAGTGCTGTCGAGGCTGCCGGCCGGAGCCATGCGATGCGCCTTGGACACGGGCGGCTGTTGCGCCGAGGCGGACTTTTGCAGCACGGGCGATTTCTTCGCCATCTCCTCCAGGAATTTCGGTGCGTCGATGATCTGCGTGCCGTTGTCCGTCATGCGCGATTCCGATGTCTCGGCATCGGGATCCAAGGCGGGGCCGGATTGCGCGGTCAACGAGCGCAGCTGTGCGAACTGTCCGTAGAGCTGATCGAGCTTGACGGCCAGCGGCAGGAAATCACTGCCGCTCAACGCGCCGCGGCTGCGCAGTTCATGCAGCGAGTCCTCGAGCACTCTGGCGGCGGCTTCGAGTCCGGTGAGCCTGAGTGCCGCGGCATCGCGCCGCACTCGATCGACCTCTTCCAATGTTTCCTCGAGTTTGCCGCGAAACGCTTCGGCCTCGCGCGCCGGCTTCTTCAGCACCGCGTTGATGGTCTTCATGGCGGCATCGGTGCGCTGCAGGAAGGCGCCGAAGCGCGCGCCCCCGGCCTGCAATACCGTCCGCAGGATCTCTCCCTGAGTGCGCAGCTGCGCACGCAGATCTTCGAGCTCGCGATGCTGCTGCACGCGCGCGGTGATGTCGGTCACGCGTACCAGCCAGGCGCGGGGCTCGCTGCTCGGGTGGACCGGGTGGAAGTCGAACGAGTAGTGAGCGGTCTCGAAGGTGCCGTCCGGCTTGGGCAGCCGAACTTCCACGTCCTCCAGGGCATTCGGCTGCGCCGGGTCGACCTGCACCGTCGTGTCGAGGAGGCGCGCGGTGAACGCGCGCACCGCGCTCAAAGTCTTCGCGGTGACGAGCGGAGAGATCAATTTGTCGAAAGTGAAGTTGGCGAAATCCTGGCGCCGAAACAGCGTGGCCATCGACGCGGATAATTCGGGCTGGATCCCGTCCTTGGCCGTGAGCATGAACAGGCCTTGCGCGCTGCTCTTCAGGATGGCGTCGGTCAGCCGCTTGCTGGCGTCGATGAGGTCCTGTTTCTCGCGCTCATGCCGTTTGACGGAAATGAACATATCGTGAGCGTGCCAAACGCCCGTGGGCTAGGGCTTGACGGCTGTCACAGCCTCGATACCCGCCCGTCAACGATGTTGCAATGAGCCACGGGCGAATGTGACCCGCGTCACGCCGCGGCCGCCTCAGGCGACCGCGCCCACCTCAGGCGACCGCGGCCACCAAGGGTCCCAAATCGGCCAGGAGCTCGTCGGCCGATGCGTAGCGGGCGTTTTGCTGCTTCGCCATGAGGCGATCGAGCAAGGGCTGCTGCATGGCCGCGGGGGACGGGAGGGCGGGCACGGGCGAGGTCGTATGCTGCTCCATGATGGCCACGGCGCTGCGGCCGCCGTAAGGTCTTTGGCCCGTCAGCATTTCATAAAACATGACACCCAGACTGTAGAGATCGGTGCGGGCGTCGACGCGCTGCCCCTGCGACTGTTCGGGGCTGATGTAGTAGGGCGAGCCGAGTACCTGGCCGACTCCGGTGGTTCCGGCGTCGTCCATGGAACGGCGCGCCAGCCCGAAGTCGATGAGCACGGGCGAATTGTCTTCGCGCAACATCACGTTCGCCGGTTTGAGATCGCGGTGCAGAATGCCGAACACGTGGATGACGCGCAGCGCCTCGGCGATGGCGCGCAGGTAGTACAGGCTCTCATCGACGCTCATGGGATTGCGCAGGCGGTCGCGCAGGTCGCCGCAGGGAAAGTATTCCATCGCCAGATACAGGTGATGGGGCAGGGAACCGAAGTCGTAGATCTCGGCGATGGCGCGGTGGCTGATGCTGGAGATGATCTCGTACTCGCGCTGGAAACGCTCGGCATCGTCGACTTCCCGCGAGGATTCGCCGCGATTCATGACCTTGAGCACGACATTGCGCCGCAGGCGCTCGCTGCGCGCGAGATACACCTGCGAGAAATTACTGGTCGCAATTTCCTTGAGAATGGAATACCCGGGAACCTCGATGCCCGGTGCTTCGGCTTGCGCAGGGCCCACGACCTTGACCGGCTGGGTGGCCGCGCGGCGCTTGGCGCAGGCTTCCATGATGGCCGCCAACAAATGATCTCGGGTGATGCGCGCGAGCGGCAGGTAATCCTTGGCGCCGCTCTTGAGGGCTCTGACGGCCGACATTTCATCGCCGTTGTCGGCGAGCAGGATGCAATACAACCCCGGTTGAATTTGCAGCATCTGCCCCAAATCATGAAGCGCGATGCGGGCTGCCGGCTCGTCGGCAAAGTCGGCCTGCAATATGACCGCATCCAAGTTGCGCTCGGCGATCAGGCGGTTCACGGCGGCCGGCTCTCCAGCCGGTAGTGTGGTGACCTGGGCGTTCGGCCAATGGCTGGTAACATGGTGGGTGAGCCATTGCAGGCGCTTGGAATCGCCCCCTACCACCATTAAATTTGGACCGGTAAAGTCAGCCATAGATGAGGTCTGCCACTAGGAAACCCGAGCGTAGCGCTAAAGCAGCGGGCCTGACCCGTCGGGATTTCACATTATTAAGGTTCCTTGAGGTTGGGGCTTCGGAACCAATGGACCGATGGCCCGGTCATAGCCTTTATCCGTAGCATCGTTTACTACCCTTTAGAGAGGTCTTATTTCAATGGGAAGTATCAGAACCTGGGCGCTCGCACTAGTTGCGGGCATCTTCGTCGTCGTCGTCGCGCACCAGCGCTCCAACGCCGATGCGGGACCGGCAAATCCCGCAGCCGCACCCCTGGCCGTGACGCCGGCCCCCGTCGCGGCACGCGTGGCCGGTCTGCCGGATTTCTCGGGTCTGGTCGCCGAGAACGGCGCCGCCGTGGTCAATATCAGCGTGGTCGAGAAGCCGCAGAAGATGGGTCCCGGCGAGGGCGACGCCGACGATCCGATTTCGCAGTTCTTCCGCCACTACCAGATGCCGGCACCCGGGCACGCACCGCCCATGAAAGGGGTGGGTTCGGGATTCATCGTGACCCCCGACGGCTACGTGCTCACCAACGCACATGTGGTGGACGATGCCTCGGAAGTAACGGTCAAGCTCACCGATCGGCGCGAGTTCGTCGCCAAGGTCATCGGGGTCGACAAGCGCAGCGATGTGGCGCTGATCAAGATCGCGGCCAGCGGACTGCCCACCGTGCACTTCGGCGACTCCTCGAAACTCAAGCCGGGTCAATGGGTGGTGGCCATCGGATCGCCGTTCGGCTTCGAGAACAGCGTGACGGCGGGCGTGGTGAGCGCGACGGCGCGTCCCTTGGATGAGGGTTATGTGCCCTTCATTCAGACCGATGCAGCGATCAATCCGGGCAATTCCGGCGGACCCCTGTTCAATGTCGACGGACAGGTCATCGGCATCAACGCGCAGATTTACAGCCGCACCGGCGGTTACATGGGCATGTCCTTCGCCATCCCCATCGATCTGGTATTGAACGTGGAACACCAACTGCTCACCACCGGCAAGGTGAGCCGCAGCCGCATCGGCGTGGCCGTGCAGAATGTCGATCAGAAGCTGGCGACCACCTTCGGCCTGAGCACGCCGCATGGCGCTCTGGTCAGTTCGGTGGACCCGAAGGGCCCGAGTGAAGGCGCGGGCATCAAGCCCGGCGATGTCATCACCAGCGTGAATGGTCACAACATCGATCAGCAGTTCGAATTGCCGACGGTGATCGCGGAGATTCCGCCCGGCAGCATTGCGCACTTGGGCGTGTGGCGCGATCACAAGGCCACCGAAGTGGACGTGAAGACCGTGCGGCTGGACGATGAGCCGGCGCAGGCGGCGCGCAATGACAGCCAGGACGGCGGCGGCAAGCTGGGCCTGGCCGTGCGCCCGCTCGCTCCCAACGAACAGCAGGAACTGCACACCAAGGGCCGGCTGGTCGTGGAGGATGTCACCGGGCCCGCCCTGGCTGCCGGTGTGCAGGCGGGGGATGTGGTGCTTGGGGTCAATGGATCGAGCGTGGCCAGCGTGGCGGATCTGAAGCGCGAAGTGGCGCGTGCCGGCCACAGCGTCGCCCTGCTGATTCAGCGCGAAGACGCCCAGATGTACTTCCCCGTCGACATAGGGTGACGGATCAGGCCTAATCGCGGGCGTGCAAGCCGCCACCCCCCTATTCACTAGCCTTAAAGAGACTGTCGCCGGCGTCAAGCCGGCGACATTTCTGCCGACCAACCGTGCCGAAATGGCGGCGCTCGGTTGGCTGCAGTGCGACATCATCATCGTCACCGGCGATGCCTATGTAGACCACCCGAGCTTCGGCATGGCCATTATCGGCCGGGTGCTGGAAGCGTCCGGGTTCAAGGTGGGCATCATTGCCCAGCCGGACTGGCACGGCACTTCCGATTTCGAGGCACTGGGCGCCCCGCGCCTGTTTTTCGGGGTCACCGGCGGCAACATGGATTCCATGGTGAATCGCTACACCGCCGATCGCCGGGTGCGAAGCGACGACGCCTATACCCCCGGCGGTCAGGGCGGCAAGCGCCCGGACCGCTGCGTCATCGTCTACTCACAGCGGATCCGCGAAGCCTTCAAGACGGTTCCCATCGTGATCGGCGGCATCGAGGCCAGCCTGCGCCGCATCGCGCACTTCGACTATTGGTCGGAACACGTGCGCCGCTCGGTGCTGGCGGACGCGAAAGCGGATCTTCTGGTGTACGGCAATGCGGAGCGCCAAGTCGCCGAGATTGCGCGGCGCATGGACGCCGGGGACGCCATCGGCGAGATCACGGACTTGCGCGGTACGGCGTATTTGCGGCGCGGCATGCCGGCCGGCTGGGTGGAAATCGATTCGAGCGAGCTCGATGCCCCCGGCCCCTTGAATCCGCCCATCGACCCATATGCCGGCGAGGAGGAGCGCCGCAGCGCTAACACGACTCCGACTGCCGCTGTCGCCCCCGCGGCGGGGTCCGCTGCTGCCGCGAGCGCGGGCCCCGCTCCGGCAGAAAAAGTCGTGAAGTTCTACCGCAAGGTGCCGAACGCGCAGCGCGAACGCAGCGTCATCCGTCTGCCGTCCTTCGAGCAGGTGAGCGGGGACGCGGTGCTGTATGCGCACGCATCGCGCATCCTGCACTTGGAATCGAATCCCGGAAATGCGCGTGCGCTGGTGCAGCGCCACGGCAATCAAGAGCTGTGGCTGAACCCGCCGCCCATTCCCTTGAGCACCGCCGACATGGACGCCATCTACGAGCTGCCCTATGCGCGCCGGCCGCACCCCTCATACGGCGCTGCGCGGATTCCGGCATACCACATGATTCGCTTTTCCGTGGCGATCCAGCGCGGCTGCTTCGGCGGATGTACCTTCTGCTCGATCACCGAGCATGAAGGCCGCATCATCCAGAGCCGCTCCGAAGATTCGGTCATCAGAGAAATCGAAACCATCCGCGACAAAGTCTCGGGCTTCACCGGCGTGATTTCCGATCTCGGCGGCCCCACCGCCAACATGTACCGTCTGCACTGCAAGAGCCCGGCCATCGAGTCCGCGTGCCGCCGCCCGTCCTGCGTGTTTCCGGGAGTGTGTCCGAATCTCAACACCGATCACGCGCCGCTCATCAGCCTGTACCGGCGCGCACGGGCATTGAAGGGCGTCAAGAAAGTGTTGATCGCCTCCGGCGTGCGCTACGACCTGGCGATCGAATCGCCGGAGTATGTGCGCGAGCTGGCGACCCACCATACCGGCGGATATCTCAAGATCGCGCCCGAGGCCATCGGCGACGGCCCGCTGTCGAAGATGATGAAGCCGGGTGTCGGCGCTTACTACCGCTTCAAGGAACTGTTCGACAAGTACTCGAAGGAGGCGGGCAAAGAGCAGTATCTGATTCCTTACTTTATTGCGGCCCACCCCGGCACCCGGGATCAGGACATGCTGGAACTCGCGCTGTGGTTGAAGAAGAACGGCTTTCGCGCCGACCAGGTGCAGGCCTTCCTGCCCTCGCCGATGGCCACCGCCACCGCCATGTATCACTCGGGCAAGAATCCCTTGCGGCGCATTACGCGCAGCAGCGAGGAAGTCGTCATTCCGAAGGGGATCAAAGTGCGCCGCCTGCACAAGGCCTTCTTGCGCTATCACGACCCGGAGAACTGGCCGGTGCTGCGCGAGGCGCTGAAGCGCATGGGCCGCGCGGACTTGATCGGCAACGGCAAGCAGCACCTGATTCCGGCGTACCAACCGGTGGGGACGGCCGCCCGGAGCGGAGCCAAACGCGGCGCGCCGGCGCTGCCGTTCCGAACCCAGCACACGGGGCTGCCGAAGTCGGGGCGTGGCGCACGATCAGGAGCTGCCAAGGTTCGCGGTCGCCCATAGATGCCGGTGCCCCCGTCGCCGCGAGCGGAATTGCTTGCTAGGCTCCCTGCGGTGCGATTAAAGTTCCGGGCTGTCTAGCGGTTTTACACCGCAATTCATCAACTTGGCGGGTTTGGGAGCGATCAGAACGCCCTTGGGCTCAAAGGGCGCGCGTGCAGCATGGACAAATGGATCGTACATAAATTTGGGGGATCCAGCGTCGCCGACGCCGGCTGTTTCCGTCGGGTCGCCGACATCATCGAAGCCTCGCCCCGTGCGCGCGAAGCGGTAGTCCTGTCCGCCTGCCGCGGCGTGACGGACGCCTTGCTCGACCTGGTCACGGTTGCCGAGAAGCCCGACGGATATTTCCCCTCGGCCATCGAGGCGCTCAAGAAACGCCACGTGGAGCTCGCCCGCAGCCTCGTGTCGCGGGAGGCCTGTGCGGTCTATATCGAGCAGCTGGAGCGCGATTGCCGCGACATCGCCGGCATGCTGCAGACCGTGCGGCTCATCCGCTCCTCGACCTACTCGATGCGCGATGTGATTTCCGGATACGGCGAGATCTGGTCGACGCGGTTGTTCGCGCCCTTCCTGCGCGAGCGGGGCCGCATCAAGGGCGACGTGCTGTGGATCGACGCGCGCGAGGTCATCATCGTGGAATGGGGCTCGCTCGGGCCCGCCGTTCAGTGGTCGGTGAGCGAGGCGAATCTGCGCCGTCTGGTGCCTGAGGGCTTCACCGGCCGCCTGATCGTGACCGGATTCGTCGCCACCTCGGTCAAGGGCAATCAGACCACCCTGGGCCGCAACGGCAGCGATTTCTCCGGCTCCATATTCGGCGCCTTGCTGGGTGCCGAGGAGATCATCATCTGGACCGACGTCGACGGCGTGCTGTCGGCCGATCCGCGCCTGGTGCCGAACGCGCAGGTCATCGATCAGCTGTCGTACAACGAGGCCATGGAGCTGGCCTACTTCGGCGCCAAGGTGATCCACCCGCAAACCATGGAGCCGGCGGTTGCGCGCGACATCCCCATCTACATACGCAACACCTTTGCGCCGCAAAAGCGCGGCACCCTGATCTGCGCCAATCCGGTATCGGCGCTGCAGGTCAAGGGGATCACCACCATCGATCCGATCGCCATCGTGAACCTCGAGGGGGCCGGCATGATCGGCGTTCCCGGAACCGCGCACCGCCTATTCGGCGCGCTGCGCGATTCGGGCATCTCGGTGATCTTGATCTCCCAGGCCAGCTCCGAACATTCCATTTGCTTCGCCATTCCGGAGGCGCAGGCGGTGCGCGCCGAGGAGGCGGTGCGCCGGGCATTCGACGCGGAATTGCGCGACGGGCAAATTCAGCACGTGGACGTCGGCCGCGGCATGAGCATTCTGGCGGTGGTCGGGGACGGCATGGCCGGCGCACACGGCGTCGCGGCCAAGGTGTTCAATTCTCTGGGCGATGCCGCCATCAGCGTGCGCGCCATCGCCCAGGGCGCCTCCGAGCGCAACATCTCGGTGGTGGTCGACGGCAAGGTGGCAGCCAAGGCGCTGCGTGCCGTGCACGCCGCGTTCTATTTGTCGCCGAACACCCTATCCATCGGCTTGATCGGGCCCGGCACCGTCGGCCGGGTGCTGTTGGCGCAGATCGAGACGCAGATCGAGCGTTTGCGGGCGCTCAACCTGGATCTGCGCGTGCGCGGCATCGCAAGTTCCAAACGCATGCTGCTCGAAGAGACGGCGGTCGACCTCGATCGCTGGGCCGAGCGACTCGCCGAGGCGGGCGTGCCGCTGGATCTGGAGAAGTTCGCCAATCACGTGCAGGCGGATTACATCCCGCACACGGTCATCATCGATTGCACGGCCAGTGCGGATGTGGGTTCGAACTACGTCGGCTGGTTGAAGCGGGGCATTCACGTCGTGACCCCGAACAAGAAGGCCAACAGCGGAACGCTGCCGTACTATCGAGCCCTGCAGCAGGCCGGGCGCGAGACGGGCACGCATTATCTGTACGAGGCCACGGTGGGCGCCGGCCTGCCCATCATCCAGACGCTGCGCGACCTGCGCGAAACCGGCGATGAGATCATCCGCATCGAGGGCATCTTCTCCGGCACGCTGGCCTATCTGTTCAATGTGTTCGACGGCACCGAGAGCTTCTCCTCCATCGTGCGCGCCGCCAAAACCAAGGGTTACACCGAACCCGATCCGCGCGACGACTTGTCCGGCATGGATGTCGCCCGCAAGCTCATCATCCTCGCCCGCGAAATGGGCCTCACTCTGGAAATGGCGGACGTGCGCGTCGAGGGGTTGGTGCCGCAGGCGTTGGAGAAGTGCGGGGTAGAGGAGTTCATGGCGCGCCTGCCGGAATTCGACGCCGCTATGGCGCAGACGCTCGAGCAGGCACGCGCCAAGAACGAAGTGCTGCGCTACGTCGGCCGGATCGATGCCGACGGCAAGGCCACCGTGGGATTGATGCGCCTCGACGCCAAACATGCGTTCGCCAATATTGCGCTCACCGACAACGTGGTGCGCTTCGCGACCCGCCGGTACTGCGACAATCCCTTGATCGTGCAGGGTCCGGGAGCCGGTCCCGAAGTGACCGCCGCCGGGGTGTTCTCGGATCTGTTGCGCCTGTCCGCCTATTTGGGAGCGCACCTGTAATGCTCACGGACGTCACCGCGTTCGCGCCCGCCACCGTTGCCAATGTCGGAATCGGCTTCGATATTCTGGGACACACCGTGGAAGCGGTCGGCGACAAAGTGCGCCTGCGCCGGATCGAGGAGCCGGTGGTGCGCATTCGCTCCATCACGGGAATCGCCGGTGAGTTGCCGGTGGAGCCCGCGCATAACACGGCAGGCCGCGCGGTCCAGGCCATGCACGCCGCGCTTGGCCTCGATTTCGGCTTTGAGATGGACATCGAAAAGGGCATTCCCTTGGGCTCGGGCCTCGGCGGCTCGGCCGCTTCCGCGGTGGCGGCGGTGATTGCCGCGAACGCGCTGCTGCGGGTGCCGGTGCCGCGGCTGCAGCTGCTCAAGTTTGCGATGGAGGGCGAAATTGTCGCGAGCGGTTCCGCGCACATCGACAATATCGCACCCTGTCTGTTCGGCGGATTGACCCTCACGGTGGGCATCGATCATCCGCGGGTGAAGCAGATCCCGGTCCCCCCGGCGCTGCGCTGCGTGCTCGCGCATCCGCACATGTATCTGGGCACCCGCGAAGCACGCGCGATTCTCAAAACCGATGTCACGCGCTCGGATTTCGTTTGGGCGAGCGCCAATCTGGCCGGATTCATCAGCGGCTGCTACTCGAACGATTTGGACATGATTCGCGATTCCTTCAACGACGTGATCATCGAGCCGCAGCGCCACTCCCTGATTCCCGGATTCAAGGACGTGCAGCGCGCCGCCATGTCGGCGGGAGCATTGGGGTGCTCGATCTCGGGAGCGGGCCCCACGGTATTCGCCTGGGCCGAGATCCAGTATGCCGAAGCCGTCCGCGGCGCCATGGTGGCGGCGTTCGCGACCCACGGTCTAGAGGCGGACTCTTGGATTTCGGGCATGGAGACCTACGGGGCCCGGGTGGTGAAGGCCTGATGCCCGACATGAGTTTCGTGAGCTCGCGGGGCGGCGCGCCGCCGGTCTCCTTGAGCCACGCCATCGCGCGGGGGCTTGCGCCCGACGGCGGACTGTACATACCGACCCGACTGCCCACGGTCGACCCGGCCGGCTTCGCAGGGGTCTTAAGATTGCCGGATATCGCCCGCGCGGCGCTCGACGGTTTCTTCGAAGGCGATCGGCTGCGGCCTCTGCTCGGAGAGATCGCGCAGGCGGCGCTCGATCTGCCGGCACCGACCACCGCGGTGACCGCCTGCCCGGATCCCTTGTTTGCGCTCGAGCTCTTTCACGGCCCGACGGCGGCGTTCAAGGACTTCGGGGCGCGCTTTCTGGCGGAGAGTTTGCAGCGGCTGGAGACGAACACAGCTTCACCGATGACCATTCTGGTGGCGACCTCGGGGGATACCGGCGGCGCGGTGGCCGCTGCATTCCACCGACGCCCGTGGGTGCGCGTGGTGATTCTGTATCCCGCGGGCCTGGTGAGTCCGCGACAGGAGCAGCAGCTGTGCTGCTGGGGGGAGAATGTCACGGCGCTGCGCATCGCCGGCACCTTCGACGACTGCCAGCGCCTGGTCAAAGAAGCCTTCGGCGATGCGGCCTCGAGCAAGCGGCATCGCTTCAGCTCGGCCAACAGCATCAATATCGGGCGTCTGCTGCCGCAGGCGGTCTACTACGCGGCATCGAGCCTCGAGGTCGAACGGCGCACGCGCGCCAAGGCCTCGTACATCATACCGGCCGGCAATCTCGGCAATGCCTTCGCCGCGGTGTGGGCGCGCGCACTCGGATTCCCCATCGCACGCATCGTCCTCGCGCACAACATCAATCGCACGGTTCCGGATTACTTGGAAACCGGAGTCTGGCGGCCGCGCCCGAGCATTGCGACCCTGGCCTCGGCCATGGATGTCGGGAACCCCAGCAATATGGAGCGCATGCGGGCGCTGTATCCGACGTTGCACGAGATGCGCGAACATTTGAGCGCGCACAGCGTCGATGACGCTACAATCCGTACCCGGATCGGAGAGGATTTCATGCACTACGGACGGGTATGGTGCCCGCACACCGCGACTGCGGCGGAAATCTACCGCCGCTTGAGTGTAGCCGAGCGGCGCGACCGTCCCTGGGTCGTGGTGGCCACCGCGCACCCCGCGAAGTTCAATGAAATCGTGGAGCCCATCACGGGAACACCGGTGAGCGTTCCTGAGAGCCTGGACCGGCTG